>Ga0315336_1000132_pt1 | contig 323486 bp, 281 predicted proteins | sample ASW5metaG_FD_204512 | JGI IMG/M metagenome (GOLD analysis project Ga0315336, IMG submission 204512) | Ammonia-oxidizing marine archaeal communities from Monterey Bay, California, United States - ASW #5 | ecosystem: Environmental > Aquatic > Marine > Intertidal zone | place: USA: California...
TGATATTGATTGGACTGCTAAATATATGAGAAAGTATAAAGTGAAATATTTTTTAGGTGCACATTGTACAGGCATTGATGCAGTTTACAGTATTCGAGAAAAAAATAAAATGAATCGTTCAGATTGCGCTGTAGCCGCAGTCGGCTCCTACTTTGACTATGAAAAAGGTATGTACGCAGGAAAAATAACTAATTGAGATGAAACGCCTCTGGTTCAAATAGCCTCCTCACGGGGGCTTTTTTGTTTATGGTGTGTTATGGTATTTTTAAGAATTTAATATATTTTGCAGGTGTCCTATTTTGCCCCCAGCGCATATAATTGTTAAAAATCTGAAGTTGTTTAAGCGGTAAAAAAAAAAAGAAAAAGAAAAAGTAACCAAAAAGAAAAAGAAATATAGTTAGTTGGTTATTGTATTAACTCTTCTTTTAGAGTATTAACTATTATTATAGTATTTACTATCTTGTATTTACAATAGTATACTATAGTTATTACTATATAGTATATACTATAGTGCAAAAAAGATAAACTATAAACCTCCAAAAAATTAAGAAATTTCAATAAATTGAATTAAGCCTTGAATTATCTATAAAACAAACTCCTCTATTTCCGTAGCCATCAGTGGTGCGTAATGCCGTTCAGTCGTTGTTACCGATGAATGCCCTAATAATTTAGATACCTTATAAATTGACATACCTTGCCTAACCAAATTGTAACCAAATGTTCTGCGTAAATCATGAAAGCGTGCATTTTTAATTCCAAGCTTGCGACATTCCTTTTTGAATTTATGTGAAACAAAATCTTTACTGTAATCCCATAACTCTTTTTGTTCATTTATTAACCGCTGAGCTTGACGGTTAAATTTGACTATTCTTGGTCCTGTTTTACCGTCGACGATAGTATAGTCGTTATTAATGTTTTCTCGTCGGAGAGAGCGTATTTCAGAGCTCCTAGCGCCAGTGTAGTATGCGAGGCGGACAAAGGAATTAAACTTTGGGCATTTTATGCCCTTTTTTAGCATATTTAATTCATCATTAGTAAAAACTCTATTTCTCGCTTCACCCATGGTATCACCAGTTAATTTGTTTGCCTTTTCAATCAATCCATTCTTTATACCCCAATTCCAACAACAATTGATGTGTCTTCTGTATATAGCTTTGCTTGTTGGATTATCAGGTAAGGTTTTTCCGCTAATGTATGAGTTTAATATTCTCTCATAAAGTAATCTTGTATTGACAGACCAGTGGTGATTAGTATTAAGAAATAAATCTGTCAATTGTTTAAATGATATGTCATTATTCAAATGATTTGATTCGTTTAACAGATTAGATAAAACAGAAGGCATTATACTATAAGCGGTTTTCCTTTTTTTTGTCTTTAAACTTTTACTTATGCGTGTTCCGTTTACATATGTTGAGAGATACCAAGTACCGTTGTTTTTATATAAAGAGGCCATGATTTTCCTTTCATTATGGCTCTTTTTCGCTACAAAATCGCTACTAAATTGCTACTATTGATGTCTCAAATAAGTTTAACTTTCTACATCTGTTGACGACAAAGGGGCCGTAGCTCAGTTGGGAGAGCGCTTGACTGGCAGTCAAGAGGTCGTCGGTTCGATCCCGTCCGGCTCCACAAATCAAATTTTTAATCATTTTTCTATTATTAATCATAAGATTGACCTTGAACTAAATGATGAATAAATTCCCGGAAGGATTTACTGGGAATGACTCGATTTAAATTATTATAGGATTTAATGATGATCATTTATTGAATCCTAGAATTCGATAAGTAACTTAAAGGAAAAGTAAGATATGAATGTATATGTAGGAAACCTGAGCTATGATCTTTCTGAAGAAGATTTGAAAAGCGCTTTTGAAGAATATGGTGAAGTAACTTCAGCCAAGATTGTTTCTGACCGCTATAGTGGCAGGTCAAAAGGTTTTGGGTTTATCGAGATGACATCTGATGATGAAGCAAAAGCTGCCATTGAAGGACTAACTGGGAAAGAATTGGCAGGACGTGCAATAGTTGTCAATGAGGCCCGTCCCAGGAGATAAATTCATAACAAATTTATTTCGATAAAAAAGCCGCCTATCGTTTGATGAGGCGGCTTTTCTGTATGGAAAAGCTGTGATTATTAAATTATATTAATTGAGCGATTATTGAAAAAGATAACTTCAAATATTGTTTATTCAACAAATCCTGATTTTGAGTCTGAACATATTGAGGATTTGACAATGTCAACGCAATCGAAGCAAAACCTGAGGATTCATCTGGAACGTAAGCGCGGTGGAAAAATTTTAACTGTTATTCGTGGATATGTTGGCAATACCCAAAACTTCAATGAACTGGCTAGAGAACTTAAAAAAAGTTGTGGTGTAGGTGGTTCCGTTAAAAATAATGAAATTTTAATTCAAGGAAATGTTCGTGAAAAAGTTTTAAGTATTTTAACGGAAAAAGGCTATTCAGCTAAATTATCCGGTGGATAGATATTTAGGAAACGCAAAATAAGAGAAATAAATTTGGATATGAAAAACTTGAAAACAACATTATGGATAATTTTGCTGATTGGGATTTGGTCCTGCGTGGAAAAAGAACCAGCAGCAGAGCAAATCACTTTTTTAGTGACAACCAATGTAAGGGGTCAGCTTGACCCCTGTGGATGAAAGGCTAATCCTCTGGGCGGTCTGCCTAGAAGAGCAACTTATATTAGTGAGGTGAAAGATAGCGGTGTTGATCCAATTTTATTAGACGCTGGGGATGCTCTTTTTGAAAATTATTACCTCATAAATGGAAAAGTAGCTTCCTCGAAGCTAAAAGCAAAAACTATTCTAGAGTCTACTGCTAAAATGGGTGATTATATCTACAATGTCGGATATCAGGATCTAGCGGCGGGATTCGAATTTATCAAGGAAATGGAAGCCAGCTATGGTACACAGTACGTTTCATCTAACATTATAAAATCCGGTACAGATGAATTGGCTTTTAATCCTCATAAAATTATCAAACGTGGTGAATTGAATATTGGCATTTTTGGACTTACGACGAAACTCCCAAGTTCTGTTAATGCAATAACGGTTAAAGATTATATTCAAACAGCAAAGGAAAAAATTGCTGAATTGCGCCCACAGGTTGATGTGCTGGTGATGCTGTTGAATGCAACCCGGATCCAGAATATCGATGCGACGAATGATTTTGCAGGTGTAGACTATATTTTTTCTAGCCGAGAGACGACCAGAACTCGTCCTGAAACGGTCAAAAATACTGGAGAACCAATGTCTTACTGTTTTGGCATTCAGGGCAAATATATTGCCAGATTCGATGTAAACATATCAGACAAAAGTAAAGAAATAAATGATATTACTGCTCCTATGATGACGGCATCCTTTTTTGAAAAAGGATTGAATAATCTTCAAAAAAGAGATCCGGATAAACCATTAGAAAAAATTTATCAAAATAATCCAAATGTTATGAAAATGGTGCAACAATATAAACAGGGATTAGTTGAATCAAATTCAAGTCTTGCCAATGTCCCGAATCGTTCTTTTTATACACTAATTCCATTGAATGGTGGTGTAGCCAGTGAAAAAAATTTATTGGCTGTTGTAGATCAAACACTAAAGACTTGTAATACATTGGATAAAGAAGGCACTATAAATTTGAACTAATGAATTTTCGCACCCCAATTGGCCAGGTTGCGTTTCTTGTATTATTATCTTGTATTATTGGATTTGGGTCAAACCTTGTAAGAGCGGATAAAATCCCGTGGATTGCTGTAGAATTAGTCACTGCGGAATCGATTGATAATAATGTGGAAACTGGTGAATCAGTTTTGGGGGCAATTTCACTAGAGCAGGCAATAAACCTTTTCGAACAAGACATTCTTTTTGTGGATGCCCGAGATGAGGGATACTATGACGCAGGTCATATTCAGGGCGCATTAAAAAATGCATTTTTGATGGAACTGATTTTTAATATAGAAGAACAGCAGAATAAGAGCGATGCGTTGGTAGTCTATTGTGGAGATCCCGGTTGTGGGGATAGTGAAGACCTAGCATACGATCTTCAGGATTCAGGATTTACAAAAATCTATGTATTCAAGGGTGGCTGGTTAGAGTGGTCTAAAGCGGGTTACCCAAGTGAGACTGGAATATGACTGGTTATTTTAAATGGCAAATTGTATTCTTTTTCCGTCTTATAATTGGGATTGTTTTTATATATGCCAGTTGGGATAAAATTATTCATCCAGCGGAATTTTCCAAAGCAATTGGGAATTACCATGTCGTACCTTTTGGATTAGAAAACTTGATGGCGATGGTATTGCCCTGGTTGGAATTGCTGGTTGGTATCTGTTTGATCGCTGGTATTATGGTTGATGGTGCTGCGATTATGAGTGTTGTCATGATGGTTGTATTTATATTTGCCATTTCTCAAGCATTGGCTAGAGGGATCAGTATTGAATGTGGTTGTTTCTCAGTCACTGAGAAAAGCGGAGACAATATTGGGTTACAGACCATCTTAAGAGATATAGTTTATTTGTTTATGTCATTGGTAGTTTTATACCGTTCTGAGAGAAAACTGGAATTCTTCCCAAAATCCGTTTGAAGGGTTTTGCTAATCCCTTTAAATTCGTAATGCTATAGCAGTACGAATGGTATAATTTTTAACAAAATTGCGAGAGTAGCTCAGCTGGTAGAGCACCACGTTGCCAACGTGGATGTCGCGAGTTCGAACCTCGTCTCTCGCCCTAAAGAAAGCTTCCTTACGGGGGCTTTCTTGTTTTTAAAGTAATAATAACTTTGCATTATGATATAATGTCTATGATATATGAAATTCGAAAGTGATTAGAGAAACCGTGAGTTACTATTATAAATCAAGCTGGAGGAAATATGCTGCAATTCAGATCACTAGTTAAACTATTCCTTTTAACATTATCAATTCATACTCTATTTGCCAGTGACGATAAACTTGATCGTCTAAAGACTTTGGCAGTAAATGATGTAGAAGACCAGGCAAAGCTTATCCAAGTGATGGTCGATAAGATTTTCAGTTTTGGAGAGCTGGGTTTCCAAGAACTCGAAACATCTAAATATCTTACTGAAATTCTTGAAAATAATGGCTTTAGAGTAGAAAAAGGGATTTCAGGAATACCTACTGCTTGGATGGCAGAATGGGGCAAAGGAAAGCCTGTGATTGCACTGGGATCAGATATTGATGGTATTCCAAAATCATCCCAGAAACCAGGTGTCGCATTTCATGATCCAATTATTGAAGGTGCTCCAGGGCATGGGGAAGGGCATAATTCCGGCCAGGCTGTCATTGTTGTAGCAGCTATAGTGGTTAAAAATATTATGGAAAAAGAGAACATAAAAGGAACGATCAGAATTTGGCCTGGTGTAGCTGAAGAATTGGTTGCTACTAAGGCCTATTTTGTTCGCGATGGTTATTTTAAAGATGTTGATGCATGTATTTTTACTCATGTAAGTAGCAATCTTTCCACATCGCATGGTCAGGGTGGTGGAAATGGTTTGCTTTCAGTAGAATATACTTTTCAAGGTAAAACAGCACACTCTGCTGGTTCGCCTTGGCGAGGAAAAAGTGCACTTGATGCAGTTGAATTAATGAATATTGGTTGGAACTATCGTAGAGAACACTTGCGGCCGCCTTATCGAGTACATTATGTCGTCACTGATGGTGGGGATCAGCCTAACGTTGTACCAAGAAATGCTTCTGTTTGGTATTATTTGCGTGAACTCGATTATGAGCATATCATGGAGCTTTTTGATTATTCAAGTGATATTGCAGAGGGCGCTGCAAAAATGAGCGGAACAAAATTAATATCTACCAGAATATTAGGCTCTGCTTGGCCTAGGCATTTTAATGAGCCTATTGCTCAGGCTATGTATTCAAATATAAAAGAAGTAGGTCTTCCTGTTTGGGACAAGAATGATCAAGCATTGGCAAAAGCTGTTCAAAAAGAAGCTGGAAATAAAGAACTGAAAGGGCTCCCGACTGAATTAGATTCGTTACGAGGCCCTGTTTCAAGTAGGAATAATTGGGGTGGAGGATCAGATGATATAGGGGACATAAGTTGGACAGTACCAACTGTTACGCTACGATTTCCATCGAATATACCAGGTCTTCCTGGACACAATTGGTTGAACGGAATTGCTATGGCTACACCCATTGCACATAAAGGTGCTGTTTCTGGTGCGAAAGTGACAGCTATGACATTGGTAGATCTTTTTACGGATAAATCTTTAATTAAGGATGCAAAGAAGTATTTTAAGAATCAAACAAAGGAAACAAAATATCAACCTATGATTCGTCAGACCGATAAACCTGCTATTGAGTTAAATGAAGAGATTATGCGTAATTATCGAGATGAAATGAGCGATTATTATTATGATCCTGATAAGTATGAAACTTATTTAGATCAACTTGGAATAAAATACCCCACCATTAAGAAAAAGAAATAATTACTATGGGTAATTATACCATCGCTGAAATTGTCCAAATACTAATCGGATTATTTCTCGGTATTGGTTTGCTCCAGTCTGGAACGGACAAAATTGTAGACTGGAAAGGTAACATGTCCTTTTTAACTGAACATTTTGCAAAAAACTTTATGCGCTCATTGGTGACACCTATGCTTTTAGTCGTGACTGTTTTGGAAACGGTAGGCGGTATTCTTTGTCTGGGAGGAGTGGCCATGGCGCTGCTCTATCAAAATTTTGATCTAATTTTGATGGGTATGATTGTAATTGCATTTAATTTTGTTGCTTTGTTTGCGGGTCAACGATTTTCAAAGGATTATGCTGGTGCGGCTGTATTGGTAAATTATTTCATACTGACCATCATCGGAATTTTGACCTATTACTTTTAAGTCACATAAATTAAATATTAATGATTGAAATGAGGAAAAAATGAAAAACCTGATTATTTTAATTTTATCAGCGACTATTGGTGCTTGCGCACCACTACAGTCGAAAACAAGCAATACATCAATAACTTTGGGGCCTATTGCCTCAAAATATGAAATAGCGGGTAATCGATTGATTGAAGCGGCCCTTAAGGACACTTCCGGTTTTGAACGCTTGGCAGAAATGTGTGATACTTTTGGACCACGATTCAGTGGCACTGATAATCTTGAGAAAGCAATTGATTGGATTTTATCTGAAATGAACCGTGATGGTTTATCTAATGTGCATGGAGAAGCAGTGATGATCCCTAAATGGGTACGCGGTAATGAATCGGCATCTATGGTTTCTCCATGGAAAAAAGAACTTCATATGCTGGGTCTTGGGGGAAGCATTGGTACGCCACCAGAAGGTATTACAGCCGATGTAATGGTCGTATCGAGTTTTGATGAACTCGAAGAGAGGGCAGATGAAGCTAAGGGTAAAATTGTACTGTTTAATGTTCCATTCACAAATTATGGTAAAACAGTCAGTTATCGGTCTGGAGGCGCAGTTGCTGCATCGAAAGCCGGTGCAGTAGCCAGTATAATTCGATCTGTTGGTCCTTATTCAATGAATACTCCTCATACGGGTAACAGCCGATATGAAGAAGGAATACGTAAAATACCACATGCCGCTATTACCGTTGAAGATGCCGCTATGATTGGGCGAATGGTAAACCGGGGCCAGAATGTTACTGTTAAGTTAAAGATGGAAGGCCGATACGAAGAAGATGTACCATCGAGAAATGCAGTAGCGGAAATAAGGGGAAGTGAATATCCTGAAGAAGTTGTAGTGATGGGTGGTCACATAGACTCATGGGATGTGGGTCAGGGTGCCATGGATGATGGTGGCGGTTGTGTAGCTGCCTGGCAAGCTGTGAAGTTGATGAAAGATTTGGGTCTTACACCGCGAAGAACAGTACGGGTTGTTTTATGGACCAATGAAGAAAACGGTCTGCGTGGTGGAAACGCATACCGAGATGCGCACATAGATGAATTGGATAACCATATTTTAGCAATTGAGTCGGATGGCGGAGTGTTTAAACCAAGTGGTTTTGGTTTTAGCGGTTCGGATGAGGCTTTTAATATGATAACGGATATTGGCAAACTACTATCGCCAATTGAATCGGGAAAAATTACTAAGGGCGGAGGAGGTGCCGATATTGGCCCCATTATGCGCGAGGGGGTACCAGGCATGGGTCTAAGAGTGGATGGCAGCAAATATTTTTGGTACCACCACACTAATGCTGACACTTGGGATAAATTGGATCGGGACGAATTTAACAGATGTGTGGCCACCATGGCAGTTATGGCGTATGTGGTAGCAGATATGGATGAGAAACTTCCTCGAAAGGAGAATCAGTAATTCCGCTATTCTCAAGGATTATTTTTTCCTAATTTAAAATATCATTTGTAGCAAACTTGTTTAAAAGTATCCTTCAATATTTTCTGTTTCTTTCGGTTAGCTTATTATCTGCACAGTTAACTCGAGGAACAATTCAATCGGGACCAATTGATTATATAGATCAATTACCAGAGATACCCCTATGCGCTGTACCTGGACTTACTGATTCATTCATCCAAAATCATATGGAAAAAATGAAAAATGAGTATCCGGAAATTTATCGTCGAATGCAGATTCCCCCGGTACGAAAAAAAGCAGCACAAATTGGTGATCTTGAAAAATTTTGGGTGATGGTGGATGATGGTTCAGGAGGAACCAAAAGTGAAGAAATAGTAGCAGAACTATTGGCTAAAGGCGATCACACGGCCATATGGGCCGATACGGCGGAAATAAATAATTCCACAAATATTTCTGCTGCTTTGGCAACATCTTATTTAAAACTTCTAGAAGAAGAAACCCCTTCTGGGTCAAGAAATTCATCGAAAGGAATTTATGATTTAGAATTAGAGTATTTTGGTTCACCGCCGAACTATGATGGTGATGGAATTGTAGACTTTCTCTTTGCCGACATTTATTCTGGAGCTGGTGGTTATTTTTATCCTTTAGATCAAACAAATCAAACGGGTAGCAATCGTCGTGATATTGTTTATTTGGATACCTATGCAAGCGTTTCATATGTACAGGGGACGTTATCTCATGAACTTCAACACGTGATCCATTACAATTATGATAAATATGAGACTGTCCAGTTCAACGAAGGATTGAGTGAAATAGCTACCATCATTTGCGGGGGTGAGTATATCTCGCATGCCCATTATTTAAATCAGGCGGATCAAATTGGATGGAATTGGGATTCAGATGCCGCTCATTATGCCATGGCGTCTTTATTTTCGGTATATTTCGTTGAACAATTAGGAGATGGGGCAATCAAAGAATTTATCAAATTAAATGCAGGTACGAATCCATTGAGGGGTTGGCAGGCGTTTGACCAATTGCTCAGGAATTATAATGTTGGCCAAACACATACCGAATGGCTGGTAGATTGGTTTACGGCCAATTATCTGGATAATAAATCCATGAATTCCAAATATGGATATGATCTTTGGTTGCCAATGCGTGCAAGGTATACAGCAAAGCATTTATCTGGAAATGTGGAATCCGCTGGAAATACAATACAAGACTATGGATCAAATTATATTGCCTATGAATCATCTGCTGATTCCATGGAAATTACATTTTCAGCTGCCAGCAGCGGGACGCCTTATATTCGTTCAATTGAGTACAATGATTCTTCTGCTGTAATCAATACACTATCTAATGATGTGAAACATCTCGTTTATCATTACGAACTAGATTATGATAATGATGGTGTCCATGACAGTTTGACAGTGAGAAGCGCTTTATTTATTATTGTGAACCAGGAAAGTTTCAGTCTTAAATATGACTATGTATCCACTGGCACCGATGCTTCTGGTTGGACCGGTTTTGAAGAAATCGCTCATGATGATGGAGAATTAGATTTATTTACTACCTCAGACGGTGGCCAGTTTGGTTTTCTTGGATGGGGAAATGACTCTGAGGGGTGGGGATGGGGAGTAAAATTTGATCCAAAAATGGCAATTAACCAGTTAGTAGAAATCAAGATTGTACTTGGTTTTGACCAGGAATTTTCTGGTTCCGAAACACCTGCTACAGCAGAGAAAGATTTTAATATTCACGTCTGGGAAATTTTGGATGATGATGGAACAGTTCGTGATGTGATGACACCGCTATTGTGGTCCACCCAACGCGCTTCACTCACAGGAGACTGGACCATTATCGATATGACACCTTTTAAAGATGAATTATCCAATCTTGGTCCGATCGTTGTTGGTGTTGTAGAAGACGACGCAGTTGGTACTTATTTTGGAATGGACCATCATGTAAATGATGAAAATTATACGTATGCCTTTAACTATAATGATGGAGGCACCTTAGATGAATTGTCTCAGTTTAGTATAGGAGGTGAATCGCTTGATGGCTGGAATTATTTATTTCGAACGTCATTTTATATTGCGGATAACACTGTACCACATCTAACGGCAGGATTTATGCAGAATCCAGTTTTTACTGATGAATTAAACCTATTTATTATTGGAAACACGATGTTAGGATCGGATCATATGACCGTCACAACAAAAAATGCAGGTTATGAAGAAATTTTAGATACACATATAATGGCAGGAAACGATTCGATATTGGTGACTGATAATTATCAGATACATGCTTCGGGTGCACTTGATATTAATGTCAAAGGCACAATGCGATATGGCAGAGCCAATATGGATACCACCTTCACTTACAATGTGAATTACATCCTGGCAAGAGTAGGTGGTGATATTGCTTCACGGGATGGTAATTACCATCTATATATGCCGGAAAATAGCCTGGCTGAAGACGGCTATGTTATTGTGGGTAATAATGACAATAGTCCGGCAACCGCTAAAATGCGTACATCCCTAGTAGATTTGATACATCCAATATATACTGTGAGCCCTGTGGGTAGAAATTTAGAAAAAGGTGCAAAAATATCAATGGACACAGGTGCTCTTGATCCGGAAACGATATCCATTGGTTATTGGGATGGAAATGTATGGAGGGAATTGCATTCAACCCTTTCACTTGATGGCAGGCAAATGGAAGCAATAGGGACCCATTTAGGACATTATACTTTAATTCCCCGTGGAAGTGGAAGTCCATTAGCGATATCTGAAGAAGATATATTACCAACGGAATACAGTCTGTATCAAAATTACCCCAACCCGTTTAACCCGGAAACAATGATTCATTATGATATTCCTAAAGGTGGACATGTATCTTTAGTGATTTATGATATATTGGGAAGAGAACTCATACGTTTAGTTAATCAGTATCAGCCTGCAGGACGTTACGATGTTTTATGGGATGGAAATAATGCCATAGGGTCATCGGCTGTGAGTGGTGTTTATTTTTTCAGAATTTCTTCCAATGGTTTTTTCCAAACTAGAAAAATGGTGCTTTCTCGATAATGATACGGAAAATTACATTTTTAATTTTGTCATTTCTCCTGGCAATTATTGCCTGTGAGGATAAGGTTGATCCTAATTATAAGATTATTTTTGAACCGGGTGAACTCAACTTTGGGAAAGTGGAGGCTAACCAAAGTGCTTCACAGAAAATTCGTATAAAAAATTCTGAAGAATCCACGGGCGCATTTGAAGGAAATGTTGTCATCATGGATTCCCCGAAGTTTACCATGGATTTCAGTGGTGTGATCACTTTACAACAAAATGAGTCCAAGGAGATCTATATTACTTTTCGCCCAACTGGAGTTGAACAGTCTTCGGCAAAATTAGTGGTTTCCAATGACGAGGATTCTTTCCATGAAATATATATTTATGGAGAAGGAGCTGCACCAGTTTCGTTCACATATTTGCCTAATAAGCTTGATTTTGGTTTAGTAAAAGAAGGGGACAATAAAGATTTAGACCTAACAATTACAAACAGTGCCAGTTCAGGGTTTGATCTTGAAATCAGTTTTTCCATTTCATCAAGCGAATTTTCAGTTGTTGACGGTACTTCCAGTCATGTCGTTACCCCAGGGCAATCGGTAGTGATACCAATCCGGTATTCTCCAACATCTACCAGTTTGAATGCAAGAATTACAATCAATCATAATAGTACTGTACAGAGTAATCCATTATCGGTAATTCTTTCTGGGATTATGGATAAAACAACTGAAATTAATAATCTGATTATAGAAGGCTGGGAAATCTTTGAAAGTGGTAATTACAACACTAGTATTTTGAAATTTCAAGAAGCGATTTTCATGGCAGCGTTGCATACGACTTATGATAATATCCATGCTGAAGCGTTAGTAGGGAGAGGCTGGGCATTAACATTTTCCCGTAATTATGGTAATGGCCACATCGATTTCAGTAAAGCATTGGAAAGCTATAATACTTCGATTTCAGATAATGCTCGTCTAGATGCGTTAGCAGGTAAAGCCATATCTGCTAGGTTAATTCATGATTATACCAGTTCAATTCAAGCAGCTATTGACCTGCTTGACCTTAAGGCTGCTTATCAATTCTCTCATAAAACATCAGTAGACTATAAAGATGTTCGCATGGCATTAATCCAATCTTATTTCAGTACTGGTCAATTCGCAAAATCGGCAGCTGAAATGGATATATTGGATCCGCCTAATGCACCTCATTCGGATGATCCTGCAACTTTGCTTGCGGCGATCCAGGCTTTATCCGGTTCGCTTTAATTGAATCTATCTGGTAAAACAGCAATTGTCACAGGCGCATCACGAGGCATTGGCCCCTACATTGCAAAAACGCTCGCAGAGCAAGGGGTAACCATCCTTGCTGTAGCTCGAAATGAAAACGGATTACAGAAAACCAAGTCGGAAATTGAAAGTTCTGGCGGCATCTGTCATATACATCCTTTTGATTTAGCAGATATCAATGCCCTAGAAGGGTTTGTAGATGATTTGTGGGATCAATATCACCCGATCCAGATATTGGTAAATAATGCTGGTATTGAGAAGTACAATCATTTTGACCAAGAAACAAGCGAGGATATATCGGCGATATTGAAAACAAACCTTCGTTGTCCCCTAGAGTTGACAAGATGCATGTTGCCAAAGATGATTGAACAACGGGAAGGGCATGTTGTCAATATTGCCTCATTAGCTGGCAAAAAGGGAGTAGCCTACAACACGATTTATTCGGCAACAAAAGCAGGGCTATTAATGTGGGCTGATGGCATGCGCCAGGAGTTTATGGATTCACCTGTAGATATTTCGGTGATTTGCCCCGGATATATTTCGGATGCGGGTATGTTTTATGATGGCGGTATTGACCCGCCAGCAATATTGGGCTCATCCAAACCGCAAAAAGTGGCTGATGCTGTAGTAAAAGCGCTACGGAAAGGTTCCTGTGAGATTATTGTGAATTCAGTTCCGGTTCGCTTTTTGCTTGCAGTTGGACAAATCTCATGGAGATTAGCGGATAATCTTGTGAAGTGGTTTGGAGTTACAGCGCTGAGTCGGAAGCGTATTTCTATTTAGCCGCTTGTTTCTGCAGTTTTCTTAATTTTCTATTTTTCCACCATTTCACTGGTTTGCTGTTCATGATTGGTCTCACAATGGGTTGTGATTTTTTCCAGATCCACTCCGGTAATGAAAAAACGAACATATTTTTGGGAAAAGGATCATTTTCATGTGCAGGTAAAATATAATTTGTACGGCGGTCTTTATACAGATCATATGCGATCCGGCCAATCGCAAAAAGGGAAAGCGAAGTAATTGTGGGATAAAAATATTTACCTGTTTCTTCTCTTATGGGGGAAAAATCTGGTCTATAAAGCTTCCATATATCGACAAATGATTTTGATTGGATCATTTGAATACCCATAATAGTACCAATGGTAATAAGACCTGTTTCGAATCCTTTTCTTACCGAATGTCCTAAATAGGATGGGCCTGATCTGATTTTATATATATCGTATAGTGAGTGGTATTTTGCTACCATAGTCGAATCTATTTCATGGAATGTGGCTACTTCAGCGCCCGGTGCAAAATAAATATTGTTATATTCTAAACTATCCCCATTATGAAAAAGAATGTAGCCGTCTCTTTGTTGTAGATCACTCATACGGTTTCTCAAAGATCTTGAGTGGTGGATCATTTTGCCAAAATGGTTATAGATCAAATAGACTTGATCCAGTTCCAATGTATCATTTTCAAGGCTATTCGCATGAATAAAATAGACTGTATCTTGAATAATGGAATCTACGATGACCGTATTGGCGGTTCCGTCAAGCTGTACCAGTATATGTCTTATATTTATTGTGTCGCCAGGAACGGGGTCTGTCGGTATTCGTCTCAGATAAATAGGGTCAGGGACGGGATAGTTGGCAATTTTGTATTTTGGGAATGGCAGTATATTGTAAATAGTTCCAACGTTAAGATTAGTATCACCTAGGGAGATACGTTTTTTTATTTTATTCTCCGTCTGAAAATCGACAGTGATGATATATTCGCCACTGGGCACATTTTCAAATTTGAATTTTCCTCCTCCATACTTTTTTAAGAATTTTTTTGATGATTTTGTTTTCTGGATCATCTTTCCCAACGTGTCCAGTAGCATTATTTCTGTATTTGGGATTGGATTATCTTTTGCAAAGGCCGCTTCACCTTTAATGTTAAATAATGGATTTGTTTGTGTAAAACATAAAGAAAATAGAAAGAATAGGGCAGGTAGTACTTTCGAGATACGAAAATTCATTGTTTAAAATTAATAATTATCATTGAATTTTCAGTTTAAAATCATATTAATAATAGTTATTGTATAGTTTACACTAATAGCCTGAAATTCCACTTGAACTAAATAATTGCGGAATTTCTTTGTTTGAGGAGCAAACAAAGAACGGTATTGCGCCACATACCATTATGAGTAAAAACTCCCAAATAGCCACACCATCCTCGGCAATTCTCTGCCAAATATTCGCCTATACAATTTTTTTGATCTTATGATGAGTCAAATTAATATTTTTTCTGATTCCAAGTATTAGTGTTGTACATGAAAAGCATTATAAAAATAATCGTTTTATTTAGTTTGCTGTCTTGTGTTTCAGCGCAACGTAGTTTTATTTCAGCACCACCTAAAATTTCTTTTTATTTGGGAACTGGTTATTATAATCCCGGCCTGAGTGGCATTGATCCAGACTCTAATTCTATTATTCCTAAAATGAATTTATTAGATAGAAATTTGTTATTGGATTGGGGCGTTAAATATATGTTTTATCCCAATGCCAGGGTTGGATACAGTCAATCCTTTTCTTTTCATTCGGGTACGATTGGTGAATCCAATTATTTCCGAACCATTACCTTTCGCGAATTAAGCATTGAAACATTTTATTTTCCATGGGAACGGGTGGAATTCAATTTTATGCTCGCGCCCATGTTGAATACGGGTCAAATTCAACTTACTGCCCCTGCTTCATCCGCTGACTGGGATTCATTTTTAAAAAATTTAGATGACGATAATGATAATATAAGCTTGACTGTTGAAGGAGTTATGTATAAAAACTGGCTGGGTTTTGCCAGTATGATTGGAGGCAGATATTATTTAACCTCGTCAATGTCTATCGAAGGTCGCCTTGGCTATTATCGAAACTTTTATAGTCGCAAAAATTGGAAATTGGAGAAGTCCAATGTAATTGGACCAAAATTGAGTATTAAAAATTTACCCGTCATCCAAATCTTTTATGTTATTGGTTTTTAATTCAATTAAAGTTTAAGGAAAAAGTTATTTTTATATCTAAACTGAATTGGATTAATTTTAGTAAAGTTATCGACCAAGCATAACTGTTTAAGAAACAACAAATTGATTAGAATACTCAAGACAGCTTTTCTTACCATTGCGGTTTGTTCAGTAGTTCTCACGCAAGAGAACAAAGGTAAAATTATTATCTTAGACTTTGAAGTCTCAGATGTGGAAGAATCTGAAGCAAAAATTTTATCGGATAGGTTTCGCAGTGAAATTACCAAGACCAAACTTTTTAGTATTGATGACAGAAAAGAGTCCATTCTTGCCATGATGCAAGCGGCAAAAGAGCAGGGTGGATGTATTACTGTTAATTGTGTAGAAAAATGGGGCAAAATGCTTGGTGCGCAGTTTGTGATAAATGGTTCAATCGTCAAGACAGGTAATACAACATATACTGTTAAAGCGGATCTATTTTCAGTTGCTAGTGCTCGGACTGAGCGAACAAAGGGATCAAATTACAATGGGCCAATAGAAGGAATGTTAACGACAATGGAAGTATTGGCTTGGGAAATAATGGGGCTGGATGCACCACCACTACTCAAGGCACGCCAATCGGGAATCAATACAAGTGAAATGTTCACTATTGCTGTAATGGATTTCAGTGGATCAGGCATTATTCAAATGGAGGCAGAGGCGCTTTCAGATGAATTTGGAGAAGAAGTTGATAAAACAGGTATGGTAGCGATGATTTCTAGGGATGTAGCTAATAATATTCTAATGCAAACAAAAGGGTGGGGTGGCTTTACAGCCTGCATGTCTCGTAATTGTGCCGTGGAAACTGGTGCCCTGATAGGAGCGCAATACGTAGTTGGTGGCTCTATTAGTAAAAATGGAGATACCTATGAAATTATACTGAAGCTTTTTTCGGTGGTGACAGGTGTAGTAAAAGCGACTCGGGAAGTGATATATAAAGGTCCGGTGGATGGCCTGGTGGTCGAAATAAGAATTCTGGCCTGGGATCTGATGGGACTAAAACCACCAAGATCCCTTGTGTCAAGCCGGAAGGGAAAAATCGTAGGTCCTACTCTCATGGAAATCATGCAATCACCACGTTACAAACCTATGGTATTATCGACCTTTGTTCCGGGGCTAGGACAGTTATCGGTTGGTAAACGTAACTCAGCTCGCTTGTATTTTGGTTCTGTGGTATTTGCTGCTGGAATGGTGTACTATAATTATTCCGAATACAATGGGGCATACAAATGGTCTGACGAACTGTATTATGATAATTATCTACTTCAGAACAACTCTGTGGATATGATAGAGTATGAGAAAAAGGTGAAACGAGCGGTCAAAGATGTTGAATGGCATAATGACCAAATGAAATTATTTGCAGGAATTAGTATTACCGCATGGTTAATTAACATTATAAATGCCAATACACTTGGAAAGCCAGAAGTGGAAGAGCTTCCTTGGATGACCGCATTAAATCCAACTATGGGTATTGCTTATAAACCAGAACTAAATGCACCAGTATTAACGTTGAGTATTGACCTGCCAAGCCGATGAAAAAAATAATTATTCCATTTTTGTGTTTTATCTTTTTTTTGGCTTGTGATGTGCCGGAATACGACTTTAATGAGTTTAGTGATTCGGATCCACCGGCGCTTGTATTTAATCCATTTTTGAAAAGAGTCGTTGCTGGTTCCGTGAATTGGGTGAATATCGAAGCGTTGGAAATCAATGGCGCTGCGGGAATGTATATCAAGATGGAATATGATCCGGAATTTGTTTCCATCAAAGAAGTTGTGTCAGGAGAATTCTTTACCAATACGAACCAACCCATGGCTATCGTAGAAGATAAAGGCACCTATATAGAAATTTATATTGTATACCTTTCCGATGGCATTGGTCGGTCTGCAAGTGGAAGTGGCCCTGTTGTAAAAGTGGCTTTTGAAAGCATTAAAACAGGTAAATCAAGACTGAGTATTCTGGAGGATTCCAGGGTAGTTAATGCGGATAATGAGAGTCTAGTTATGACCACTTACGGATATTTCATTATTGATGCCAGGTAAAATACTTAGATAAGTTTTTATCAATTCAATGCAAAAGTATAATCACATTCGGTCAATTTTAATCTTCCTGATTTTGTTGGGTGCCTCAGGTTTATCCTATGGGCAAGTGAACTCCAATAGTCTGCCCATCACCCAATCTTATTCAGGCAGAACTGTTACGTATACTTCGGTATCTTTGAATGGTGGCGGAAATACGATTAATGTAGAACCAGGAGCTTCCATTACGTTTTCAACTGCCGGTACATATACGCACACATCAGGATATTGTCCGGGTTGTATTGTTCAAATTTATGCGCGCATGAATGATGTATTTAATTTATGTCTGGTAAATGGTGGTACATCGGGTGGCGGCAGTTTTAGCGGCTCCACAACATTTACGGCACCATCAACGCCAGATACTTATTATGTCAATCCAACAGGTAGTCTAGACTATTTTTGTCATGATAGTAAATCAGTTTCCCCCACCTTTGGTAGCAGTACGTTAGCTACGATAGTAGTAGCCTCTCCAGATGTCGATATTGCCCAGGGTAATATTGCAAATGGCGCTTATCATACAGCAGCGATATTAAGTGACGGCAGTGTAAAGGTCTGGGGAAACAATGATTCTGGTCAACTGGGCCAGGGGAACACAAATAATATAGGTGATGGTGCCAGTGAAATGGGTGATAATCTTTCTGCAGTCGATCTGGGAACAGGAAGAACTGCTGTTCGAATTGCGGCAGGGGTGTCTCACACGGCAGTAATTTTGGATGATGGCAGTGTAAAGGCCTGGGGAAGTAATACTTATGGTCAACTTGGTCAAGGCAACGCAACTACACTTGGTGATGGGGCAGGTGAGTTGGGAGATAATCTTTCTGCGGTCGATCTAGGCACAGGAAGGACGGCGGTTGCCATTGCTGCTGGTGATAATCATACTGCTGTGATACTGGACGATGGCAATGTAAAAGTGTGGGGACAGAATACTTATGGACAGTTGGGTCAGGGAAATACAAACCAGATTGGTGATGCTGCAGGTGAGATGGGAGATAATCTTTCTGCAGTTGATCTAGGCACAGGAAGGACGGCAGTTGCTATTGCCGCAGGTGGATCCAATACTGCTGTAATTCTAGATGATGGAAGCGTAAAGGTGTGGGGACATAATACTTTTGGACAAGGTGGACAAGGCCATACAAATACAATCGGTGATGATTCTAACGAAATGGGAGATAATCTATTAGCGGTAAATCTAGGTACAGGAAAAACTGCCCTTGATATTGCAGTTGGACAGTATCATACAGCAGTGATACTAAATGACAGTACTATCAAGGCCTGGGGACATAATACTTATGGTCAATTAGGACAAGGGAATACCAATCAATTAGGTGATGAACCGGGTGAAATGGGTGATGCTCTCCAAACTGTAGCGTCAGGTATCAAAGCACTAGCTATTGCAGCAGGCGCAACCCATACTATTGCAATATTGCATGATGGTACAGTTGTAACTGCAGGTCAAAATAGTTATGGTCAATTAGGATTAGGTAGCACTGACAATATGGGAGATGATACTTCAGACCAATTAACAACTGTCAATCTTGGAACGGGCCGAACTGCAACTGCGATCTCGGGCGGTTATTCACATACTTCAGTTATTCTTGATAATTGTAATGTAAAGGCCTGGGGCGTAAATAACGTTGGTCAACTTGGACAAGGCAATACAGATGCACTTGGTGATGGTGAAGATGAGATGGGGGATGACCTGTCAGCAGTTGATATGGGTACGGGAAAATGTGGAGCCACAACATTAACGCTTATTTCAAGCGGACCTTCTATAACATTTAATCCTGATAATGGATCCACGAATGTGGCACCTACTACAAATATAATTATCCAATTTAATGAGGCAATTCGAAAAATAAATGATTCCCAGTTAACTGATACGAATGTGGATGAGCTAATTACTCTTAAAGATACGGATGTTAATGGCAGCGACATCGTATTTGATGCCACTATTAATTCGGCAAAAAACGCAATCATTATTAATCCTACTGTCAATTTTTCGGCAACTCAAACCATTTATGTTGCTATCGGTTCTTCCGTTGAAGATCTACAGAATAATGCAATATTGGCTAAAAGCGTAACCTTTACTACCGGATCGGTTACTCCCGGGCAATTGAATCACCATATTTCAAGTGGATATTTTACAACAAATGTCATCCTGAGTGATGGGACGGTAAAAGCATGGGGATATAATCAATTTGGTGCACTGGGTCAGGGACATACTAATCATATTGGTGATGGATCGGGTGAAATGGGAAATGCCCTTTCATCGATAGATCTTGGAACTGGCAGAACCGCGGTTGCAATCGCGGCTGGACTGTATCACACTGCTGCCATACTTGACAATGGACAAGTAAAAGCGTGGGGGCGGAATTTTGAAGGAGAATTAGGCCAGGGGAATACAAATCATCTAGGTGATGGTGCCAATGAGATGGGCGATAATCTTACTGCAGTCGATCTGGGTACAGGAAGGACGGCAGTTGCCATTGCCGCAGATCACTTTGTTACTGCTGTGATACTGGATGATGGCAGTGTAAGGGTTTGGGGAAGTAATGCTTATGGACAACTGGGTCAGGGGAATACGGATAATATCGGTGATAATCCCAATGAGATGGGCAATAATCTTTCTGCAGTCGATCTAGGCACAGGGCGCACAGCGGTTGCCATTGCTGTAGGTCGATACAGCACTGGTGTTATTCTAGATGATGGCAGTGTAAAGGTGTGGGGAAACAATACTTTTGGACAGCTGGGTCAGGGTAATATGACACAGATTGGTGATGGTGCCAATGAGATGGGTAATAATCTTTCTGCAGTTGAACTGGGGACAGGAAGGACGGCAGTTGCCATTACAGCAGGTAGAAATCACTATGCTGTAATTATGGATAATGGCAGTGTTAAAACATGGGGAGAAGGCACTTGGGGGCAATTAGGTCAAGAACATAATAGTATTATTGGTAATGGTGCCAATGAAATGGGAGATAATCTTCCGATAGTAGATTTAGGTATAGGCCGGACAGCCATTACAATTGAAGCAGGATATAATCATACAACCGTTATATTGGATAACGGTGATGTAAAGGTGTGGGGAAACAATTCTTTTGGACAGCTGGGTCAGGGTAATACGGACAATATCGGTGATGCATATGGTGAGATGGGAGATGCTCTCAGTGCAATAGATTTGGGCACAGGTGTACAAGTTTTGGGAATTTCAGGAGGCGATAATCATACATCAGTGATTCTAGATAATTGCACAGTAAAAACATTTGGATATAATGATTACGGACAACTGGGTATTGGCAGTACTACCTGGATTGGGGATGGATCAAATGAAATGGGAAGCAATCTCTCGGCAATTGATTTAGGTACGGGCTTATGTGCCGCAACTTCATCTTTTTCTATCACGACCGATTTTATTTCATCGTCTGTAACGTTTACACCGGCAAATGGTGCCAATGATGTATTATTGAGTACCAATATATTGATCTCATTTAATGAAGCTGTTCGTAAGCTTGATAATACCGAACTGACCAATACGAATATTGATGCACTTATTAGTCTTAAAAACCAGGACGTAAACGGTACGGATATCGCTTTTGATGCTACCATCAATTCAAGCAAGACCTTAATCACTATTACAAGTACAAATGGCTTTACATCAAATCAGACTGTATATACGGCGATTGGAGCCACTGTAGAAGATGGGTCTGATAATGCCATAACGGCCACCAGTGCAACATTTACAACCAGGGACACATACGGACCTGACATCACCTGGTCACCTGTAGATGCTTCAACCAATGTGACTGTTGGTAGTAATGTAACAATTACTTTTAGTGAATTGGTTCGTCATACGGATGATACAGCACTTTCTAACGCAAATGTTGATGCTCTTATTACTATCAAAGACACTAATGCAAGCGGGAGTGATATCGCATTTGACGCCACAGTATCAACCAGCGGTACAGGTTCAGCCCTCAGTTTTGATGGCGTTAATGATTACGTGCGCGTAACCACGGATACAGACCTACCGCTCAATAATACTGAACGAACTATGTCCGCATGGATATATGATGCAGGAGATGGCAATAGTTGGGGATCCGTTATGCATTGGGGAGGTTCTGAGCATTGTAGCGGGTACATGTGGGGTTTTGGCATACAATCTGGAAAATTAACCATGTGGGGCGGATGTAAAGATTGGATTACGTCACTGGATATACCAAAAAATGAATGGACTTTTATTTCAGCGACTTATGATGGTTCAAAATTAAGGGCCTGGGTGAATGGCGTTAAGGATTCTACATCAGCAAGTAATTACCAGACCTCAACCAGCGACTTGTTTATTGGTGGTGAGACCATTAATAATGGAATTTCTTTTAGAGAATTCTTTTATGGAAAGATTGATGATGTATCTATTTGGGATGAAGCATTAGACGATAGTGAAGTAGCGGCCATATATGGTGGAGTTACCCCTACCTCTAATTCTGGTAGTTATACCTCATCATCTAATTTGGTTGGCTATTGGAACTTTAATGAAGGTTCCGGATCCATTGTTTCCGATGGCAGTGCAACCGGTAATAGCGGTGCCATCAGTGGGGCAACTTGGACAACGGCATCGGTTGGCGGTAATACAGTGATCACTATTGATCCCACAAATAATTTTGGTTCCAACCAGACAGTTTATGCCGCAATAGGTGCGACTATAGAAGACTTTTCCGATAATGTAAATACAGCATCCAACATCACATTTACGACAGCAGATATTTTAGCACCAACCATATCATTCTCCCCATCGGAGGGTACTCAAGGTGTCGCTAGTACATTAAATGTTAGTATTCATTTTAGTGAAGCGGTACGACGCCTGGATAATACAGCACTGACTGATCTGAATGTTGATGCGCTTATTACACTGAAGGATACGGACGCCAACGGCAGTGATATTGCTTTTGATGCAACAATCAATGCAGCCAAAAACATCATCACAATTGATCCAGTGAGTGATTTTAGCTCAGTACAAACCGTGTATGTCGCCATCAGTGCAAGTGTAGAGGATGAGTCTGGTAATGCCATTACTGGAGCGAATGCTACCTTTGTATCAATGGACACACAGGGACCAACTTACATTTGGAATCCAACCAGTGGGTCTACAGGTGTACCTGCCGATGTAAATGTAACCCTTACATTTACTGAGTTGATCCGTAATATAAGTGATACAGATCTTTCGGATACGAATGTAGATGCGCTTCTTACCTTAAAAGAAACAAATGCTAACGGTATTGATATTGATTTTGATGCGACAGTTTCTTCTGCGGGTGGACTTTCATCATTATATTTTGATGGGGTAGATGATTATGTGAAGGTTGATCGAGAGGTCCAAGATGATTTTACGCTTCAAGCATGGGTAAAAACTACGACTTCAAAAACTGGCTCAAAACCCTGGCATGGACTGCCAATTATATATGCTGACTATCCCGGAGGAACTAATCTTGATTTTGGTACAGCAGTATTAAATGGAAAATTTTCCTTTAACACAGGACCATCGGATCAAACGATTCAATCAACAAGTTCGATTGATGATGGTCAATGGCATCATGTAGTCGCTACACGCGAAAAATCAACAGGTACGATTTCTGTTTACGTTAACGGTGCCCTGGAAAACTCCCTTGTCACTACCAACACTGGTTCATTGACACTACCAACACATATTTACATTGGCGGTCAACTCGTTAATAGTAAATATTTCAAAGGTAATATCAAAGAAGTGGCCGTGTGGGCCAGTACAATATCATCTGATGGTGTTGCGGCACTTTATAACTCAGGGTCACCTTTAAATGTTTTAACGGATGCTGGAGGTTATACCTCATCCAATAATGTGCAAGGGTATTGGAAGTTTAATGACGGTACGGGGTTCACAGCAGCGGATGCAAGCACAAGCAATAATGATGGGGCAATTAATGGAGCGGTATGGAATATTGATAGCCAGAATAGTTACACGATTATTACCATAAACCCGACAAACAATTTTACTTCATCTCAGGTGGTTTATGGGGCAGTTGGTTCAACCTTAGAAGATGTCTCTGATAACGTAGTAACTGCTTCCAGCACTACATTTATAGTAGCCAATATTGATGCTCCGAGGATTACCAGCGGCACTCTTGCGTCAGATAACAGTTATGTGCTTATTGAGATCAGCGAGGCAGTGTACAATACCAATGGGGGGTCAGGTGCTTTAGAAGCATCAGATTTTAAATTGGTTTTTAATAAGAATGACGGGTCTGCAACCAATGTAACTATATCCGGAATCAGTAAATCAGATGGAAGCGCACTGACTGGTGGTGAAACTATTATTCGACTTAATCTAGGGGTAACAGGTACACCCTTGGGCGTAGAGACGGTGGCTTTTTATCCCGTTGATGGAAATTCCATATATGATGTAGCGGGGATGATCATGGGTTCGGCACAAACAACAGGTCCGTTGACTCTTAATGACTTATCTCCACCTATTATGACTTTTTCTCCTCAAAAAGATGCCACGGGGGTTGGAATAGGAAGTAACGTAACAATCACGTTTTCAGAGCCGGTTCAAAAAATAGATAACAGTGCCTTAACCGATGAAAATGTAGATGCATTACTGACCCTTAAAAAATTGGATATCAGTGGTGCGGATATCGCATTTAATGCTACAGTAAGCTCCAATAAGAAAGTAATCACCATTGATCCGACCAACTATTTTGAAAGCCTGGAGACTGTTTATGCCGCTATTGGATCTTCCGTTGAAGATTCTTTAGGTAATGCAATTCCCGACTCATTCGTAACCTTCGTTATATCAGACGTGGACCCGCCAACGGTTGTGTTTAACCCGGCACACAGTGATACAGGCGCGGCGTTTAATACCAATATAAAGCTCACATTCAGTGAACCCATTCGCCTGAAAGATAACGCTCCTTTAACAGACAGCGCTTTGGATACTATCATTACATTGAGAGATACCGATTCAACAGGTAGCCAGTTACAATTTTATGCCACAATTAATACACCTAAAACGATTATTACAATCGATCCAGATGAATATTTCTCCAACCAGCAAGTAATTTATGTTGGTATTGGTGAAACAGTAGAGGACACAGTAGGTAATATAATCAATCCAGCCCATGCAATTTTCACTGCCCAGAAAGATGAGCCGCCGGTGGTTATTTTTAACCCGGCTCACAATGATATTAATATACCGGTAGAAAGCAATATTACCGTGACCTTAAGCGAACCGGTAAGACACTTGGATAATAGCCAAATAACGAACCTTAGTATTGATGAATTACTTACATTGAAAGATACGGATATAAATGGCGAAGATCTGTCTTTTGATGCAACAATTAGCGAAGAGATGGTAATGATCACGATTGATCCGGAATACCACTTCAACAGTCAGCAAAAAATCTACGTTGCGATTGCGGCAGGAGTAGAAGACTCTCTAAACAATGCCATATCTGCCCAAACCGCTACCTTTATTGCGCAAGATACCCAATCGCCATCTGTGATTTTTGATCCCTCAGATAAGAGTGTCAATGTACCCAAAGATAAGTCTATTACTATTTCGTTTAGTGAACCAGTACGGTCCATATCTAATATTCCATTTGGCGATAGTAATGTTGATGACGTGGTTCAATTAAAAGAAATAAATGTCAATGGAGCAGATATTCCATTTGATGCCACGATAAATACGGCAAAAACAGTGATCACTGTTGATCCGTTGAGTGAATTCGATTTTCAAAAAACTATTTATGTTGGGATCAACAATGCCATAGAGGATACTTCAAACAATTCAACAAAAACTGCTTACAGCATATTTACCACTATAGATGATACGCTAAAAGGGCCCAGTATTATCAGCCTCAATCCTCCAGACAACAGCACTGATGTAAATGCGGATCAGAATTTGATTATAAAGTTTGATGAAAATATTGTAAGAAACACTGGATCAATCATTATCTATGAATACATCAATGAAACCACAAATGAATATGAAAAAATTGATATTAATAATGATAAAATATTAGTTGACGGAAATAGGCTTGTAATTAACCCTGAAAAGGAATATAAAAGTTTAACATCTTATTATGTTTTATTTGGTGCTGCTACCATAACAGATGTCAGAGGAAACGTTTCTATGGGTATTCTTGATAAGGATACCTGGAATTTTACTATTAGAGATTTAACTTTACCGCTGGTCACTATTTACCCTGCAGATAGTTTAACAAATGTACCAATCGATACCAATGTGGTACTCACATTCAGTGAACCGATTTACCATTTAGATGGCAGTACACCTTCCTTATCAAGCATGCGATCAAATTTTGTATTTCAAACCAATGATCTTGATCGAAGCCAATTCAATGTAGCCTATGATTTAAGTTCCAGCAATAGTGGATTAACCTATACACTGAATCCAAAAGTACCTTTCTTTTACGCTCAGGATTATATGGTCTCTGTCAAAAACTTGCAGGATGCAACTGGAAATCTGCTTCAGACAACCTCCAGTTCATTTACCACCGTTTATGGATATATTCAAACCTACATCACCACACTGGCAAACCCGACCAACAGTAAGGAAATACCGATTGAAGTCACTTTTGGTACACTTGTTACAGATTTTACTTTAAGTGACATTGTAATTACCGGTGGATCTGGAAAATCGTTTTCAGGAGGAGGTGAAAACTATTTCTTTGTGCTTGTTCCTGATAATGAAGGGGATATCAGCATCAAAGTACCAGAGAAAGTATGCCATAATATTTCAAATGAGAATGATGTCAATGTTGCCGCAGAATTAATTGTCAGCTATGATGGTTCCGCGCCTACCATTAAACAAGTTGTCGATGGATCGACTGATGGGCAAACGGATAAGGATTACCAGTCATCTAAAACTACATATGTGGGATCCTGGACGGTGAACGAAGATGTTGCTAATATTGCCCAATTTAAAACTGCATTAGGGACGTACCCCGGTGGGACCAATATAGTCAATTGGCGTTACATCGGTGTGACGGATACCATTCAATATGATATGATCTCCTTGCTGGAAGGAAAAACCTATTATCTAAGTATATCTGCGGAAGATAAGGTGGGGAACACTTCTGATATCTTGATCAGTGACGGTATTACTATCGATGCCATGAAACCAACTATTGGGAAGGTAAACGATGGTACAGCGGATGATGTTGACTATGTGGAAAGCAAATCTTCTATTACAGCCAATTGGTATGGTTTTCGAGATCAAACAGGAAAAATCGAATCATATAATATTGCGATTGGTACCTTAGATTATTCTACAGATATCATGGATTGGGTCAATACTGGGACTATTGATTCAAGCTACAGCAAAACAATCACCTTGCCACTTTATAAAGAAATTTACTTTTTAGTGCAGGCGGTTGACGAAGCAGGAAACGTGTCTTCTACCGCTAATAGCGATGGATTTATTATTGATCCATATCTTGGGCCTCCATCGTTAAAAACTATTACACCGGAAAGTGGATCAATCATTAGTATGACTAATATTAATGAGATAAAGTTTGAATTTTCCGAACCGCTGAAAACATATGGCGTTGAATCTCGGTCATATCATACTAGTTTATATGATTATACGGTTGATTCACTGGCTACTGAATTAACAGTTACCATTAATCCTCCATTGGTCAGTTTGGATACCATAGAAATTAATGTGACCACCGTAACAGATTCCGCTGGGCGTATCTCCTCTGATGACTTTCTTACTTTTTTTCTTACTACTCCATTAGGCGACGTTAATTCGGATATGAAAATTAATGTGCAGGATATGAACCAATTTGTTTCCGGCTGGAAAAATAAAGATTTTCAATATGAATTGGGCCCAACACGCGGTTCTTTCCCTCATTTGATCATGGATGGTAATTCTGTATATGATCTGAACGATGCAATGATGTTTGGCAGATTCTGGAGTTGGTCAGTTGAAAACCATGGAATAAGCACAATAACCCGACCAATTTCGGCTCTAAAACCATCTATCAGTATGAGATCGAATGGTTTTGACATTCAACCGCCTTCCGGATCAAAAACAGGGCAGGTTTTCCTTTCATACGAAAATGAATTCATGAACGTTATGATTGAAAATGCAAATGTAACAAACCTATCAGAGATTATTCTTTCCAGCAATCAACAGGATGCAGGGCAAACGATATATGAAGCTGGATCGCTGAGTAGATTTGATCTAAAGTCTATAAGGGTTAAAGCGGAACAATCTGAAAATAATCAATCACCTATTTTTGTTTCATATATATTCTATGGTTCTGGAAATGAGATTGTTTCTGAAGGTGAACAGGAAATCACTTTGGTACAGATCCCAGAATCTTTTGCCTTAAATCAGAATTATCCAAACCCGTTTAACCCGTTAACTAAAATTCAATATCAATTACCCTATCAAACGGATGTCAACTTATCCATTTATGATATATTGGGCAATGAGGTGATTGTCTTGGTGCACCAGAACCAGGCTTCAGGGACATATAATATTATTTGGGATGCAGTGGATAGACATGGTCGGGAAGTATCTGGTGGAGTATATTTCTATAGGATAAAAACAAGAGAATTTACCAAAACAAAGAAATTGATTTTATTGAAGTGACTTTTCAAAAGGACCGTAAATCTCTTTCTCTAGCCCCGATAAAGGGGCTTTTTATTTTGTTAGCAGTTTCTACAATGGTTGGCCAGGAGAAATCAGATGAAGCAGACTTAAAAATGAAAGAAACGGGATGTAAGGGTGAAATGATTGAGAAGGCTTCTAAAAATGGAATTCGATCATTAGGTTCCATGGAGCTTTTTCGTTATTATTGGGAAATCAAGAAATGTCCTGATAAAGAAATGGCTAAGGCGATTAAAAAAGAAAATGATGAGAGACAGTTCAAGGAAGATGCGGAAAACTATAAAGGATTCACTGGCTGGACATCATCCTGTGCCTATTGTGCGATAGCGTTGTTTGTTTATTCAATATTTCAGTGAAATGATTCGCAGGAGTTAATATATAGTTAAATGAAATACCTAGTTGCTGTTTTACTTATTTTTCAGTTTGGATTTACCCAAGACGTCAATTCCACGGAAGCATACAAAACTGTCTTGAGAGTGAAATTAAATATGGATATAAATCCAGTTTTTTACCTCGATGAACCTCAATCAGCGCAGATGAATAAGGTGCATCAATCTTGCGTAGAATATTTAGATTTGTATGAAGCTAAAGTGCCGCGTCAACAATTGAGAACGCAAGCAATAATCATTAATCAAGGAGCTATAAAATTTTCAAATATAAAATATGATCAAGCCATACCGACAAAGGTAAAGAAAAATATTCGGTATAATTATTTTTCATCCACATTAGATAGAGATTGAATGAAATCGTCACCTAATTCATTAATAATAATTTTGGATATTTCTTTGGCGATTTCGTCACCATTTAATCCTTCTGCTTCTAATGCTTTCCAGGACTTGGATAATGTATCCAAATCTTTTTTATTTGAAAAAAATTCATCCAGCACTACAGCTGGGATATTACAATCTCGTAAGCGCTGATAAATGTTAAAATACATCATTTCCATGGCAGATATTAGCCCATACTGTTAATGGAGAGAAAGGAGTACCTCCATGAATAAACATATCAAGGTTCTTTATGGATTATTAATCGTTGGGTTTCTATCTATATCGACACAATTATGGTTTCAAACGCAGTCGATCAATGAACTCAAATCAAAGATGGAATCAGTCCGGGAGTTATTATTCAGATTTGCCTGATTGTTTTATGATAAAATGACCCTAATTTTTATACCGAATTATTCCGGATTTTAACCGATTTTACAAATGGCGTCGTACCCAAGTGGTCTAAGGGAACGGTTTGCAAAACCGCTATTCGCCGGTTCGAATCCGGCCGACGCCTCATCGATTTTGCCTGGGTGATGGAATTGGTAGACATGACGGACTTAAAATCCGTTGGCCGAATGTGGCCGTGCCGGTTCGAGTCCGGCCCCGGGCACAAAACAGAAACCCCGCAATAACGGGGTTTCTTAGTATTGTTTGCTATGTGGAGCCGATCGGGATCGAACCGACGACCTCAGCATTGCGAACGCTGCGCTCTCCCAACTGAGCTACGGCCCCAATAATCATCTTGATAAGATAATAGATAGAATCAACACGTTTCAATACAAGGCTACGCACTTTGGAATTACAAGTAATGTAAAATAATTTTGAAATGAAAATTAAAAATATGGAAATATTTTTCATTAATTCTGTGTAAAATCCCATTCAATGAATTCAAATCGAAAGTACCCAATGAAAAGAAATCAACGATTAACAGTTATGGCGCTTGCAATATTTTTATATAGTTGCAGTTCTAATAAAATTCTCTATCCGACACAACTTGAGTATCTAACTAACTCTCAGCAGGTATTGAACGAGTTTATCCCATATATACAATCGCATGGGTATACTGTGCTTAATCCAATTGATACTCGAATGACAACAAGGAGTACCAGTGGTTTTGTAACATCTGAATACCTTGAAACAGATTGGCTTGCGTCGGGAGTTTATCATGATAACTCGGGAAAAGAATATGTGGTAAAACAACAAGTTTGGATACTTCTTGATACTGGTTTGATTACTATAAAGTCATTGGTTGGCTATGTGAATGAAGGTGAACTAGTTACCATAGATAGTGTTCCTCCCAACCTGCATAAATTTGTCACAGCATTGCCGGAGGGACTCCGGAATCTAGTTTCTTCAAAAAGTCTATAAAAAATCATTTAAATTTTAGGTGACAATGATTTTACGCCTAATATCGATAGTTTTAATTACATCAACTCTTTCAGGACAAAAGATCGATGTGTATTCTCGTCCTGTTCGTACCTTGCCAGATTTTGATATTGATGTTATTCATTATGATATCCATCTGCGAATTGCTGAGCAGGAAAAGTCATTTTTTGGCCAAACGACCATTACATTCAAATCTCTAAAAGAAAACCTTCAAACAGTCCCATTACACGCAGAAACCTTTTCAATCTTAACAGTGAAAGATGGCTTAAATGAATTGGATTATAATTATCAAAATGGATGGTTGAAGATCAAAACGCAAAAGCCTCTATCCAAAGGTGAGCAAAAATCTTTTACCATTAGATATGAATCGATAGGCAAAGTAGTTGATCCATCGCAATATGGAATGGGCGGAGCGAAAGTATTAGGGATAGGTTATTTTCCTGAAACAAAGGACAATCCTGAATTGGTCCAGTCGCATAACTTCCCTGAAGGAGCACGACACTGGTTTCCTTCCAACGATCATCCGGCAGATAAAGCAACCAGTCGCATTGCCACCACTATCCGTTCTGATTGGAAAGTTCTCTCTAATGGAATGCTTACAGATACACAGTATAAAGGGGATTCCACCACTTATGTATGGGATTTAAATCTACCGAATTCAACGTATCTGTATGTAATGGTTGCAGGACCATTTAAAGTTATTGAGGATTCTCATGGTGATATACCCACTAATTATTGGGTATATCCCAAAGATGTCCCTCATGGAATGAGGTCTTTCCACCGCACGCCGGAGATTATGAGCTTTTTTGAAAAAGAATATGGTGTTCCTTACCCGTGGCCAAAAATGGATCAAATTACCATTCCAGGAATAGGAGGAGGAGCTGAAAGCACTACTGCCACCATATTAGGCGATATTACGATCCATGATGAAAAAGCAGATAAGGATTTTCCCAGCCATTGGCTTGTGGCTCATGAAGCGGCACATCAATGGTGGGGTGATTATATTACTATGGGTGACTGGCATCATGCCTGGCTCAATGAAAGTTTTGGGACTTATGGCGAATACCTTTACAGTACCCATTTAAATGGGCATGATGAAGGAAAAATCAATTTATGGAAAAAGAAGCAGGCTTATTTAAGGGAATATCACAATCGTTATTCCCGTCCAATGGTTTTTAATCAGTGGAAATATCCAAACCAGAATTTTGACAGCCATATTTATCCAAGAGGCGCGGCCGTACTTCATATGCTGCGCCAAATGATTGGCGATAACAAGTTCAAAAATTTTCAGCGTACATTTTTAAATCGTTATGCCTTTGGCAATCCCGTTACACAAGATTTGATTGATGTGGTCAATGAGTCTGCAGAAAAAGATATGACCTGGTTTTTTAACCAGTGGGTGCTTGGCGCCGGTCACCCTATTATGGAAATAGATCATAAGTGGGAAAAAGGAAAACTGACCATAAACATTAAGCAGGTACAGGAGGGTAGGGATTTTTCTATTTTTCAATTACCAGCTACTGTTGCTTTCTACAATGGTGCCAACGTAAAAGTAGAGCAAATTCCCATTAATAAAAAAGAACACGTATTTACCTTTAATTTGAGGAAAAAACCCGATCTAGTTCGTTTTGATCCTCAAGATGAACTTTTATATGAGGCAACCTTTCCTCAATCGATTGAGGAACTCATTTTTCAATTAAAACACGATAATGTAATTGGTCGTGCGCAAGCAGCCCGAAGGCTAAAGGATCATGCGTCCAACAAAAAAGTACTCAAAGCATTGGAAAAAGCAGCTAGAAGAGATAAACAGTGGTTTGTAAGAGAAGCGAGTTTGAATTCTTTATCAGATTATGCATCTATCCGATTACTTGTGAAGCAATATAAAGTTGAAAAACATACACAGCCTCGCAAAACGATTATAAGCGTATTGGCCAAAAGCGATCCTGAGGTGGCACTGAAGTTAATTCGAACCAATTTAGACCTAGACGAAAGTTATGTCGTCCAGGCAGAGATGATTCGTCAGTTGGGTAAAATCGGTTTGAAAAGTGATCTTATGATTTTACATAAGTATATCAATATCTGGTCACCAAGAAAGATCTTGAGTAAGGCCGCGCAGCAATCCACAGAATCGATCCAGGATCGATCCTAACTTTTCTTGATTATTCTGTCCTCTTTTAATCTACATTCTATTACAATGCGTTTTTTTCTATTGATAATTCTTTTCGCTTCAATCAATGCACAATCTATAATTACCGGTCGTGTCACGGATTCTAGAACTGGAAATCCTTTAGTTGGTGTAAATATCTTTTTTTCACGTACAACCTATGGGAGTACAACTGATAACAATGGATTTTATACGCTAGATGATATTCCTCCAGGTCGATATGAATTATTGGTATCTATGATTGGATATAAGTTGGTAAAAGAAAGCTTCCAAATTGATACTGACATCAAAATAGACCGGGATTATATACTTGTTTCCCAACCGATTCGAATGAAAGAAATTGTCGTTTCGGCCAAATCAAATAGAGAATGGAAAAAAAATTATAGACAATTCAAATCAGCATTTCTAGGTGTGAGCTGGAATGCTGAGTATTGCCGTATCATGAATGATTATGTGATATCCTTTAAGAAGAATGAGCATGTCCTTGAAGCATTTGCCAGTGAACCGATTATTGTCGAAAATAAAGGTTTGGGATATCGAGTATTTTATACCCTGGAACATTTTAGCGATGATAAAAGAATTATTCGCTATGCCGGTGATTCTTTTTTTGAAGAAATGGAGCCAGAATCTTCTCAGCAATCACGGCAATGGGAAAAGAATCGAAAGTTAGCTTATCGTGGATCATTTCGTCATTTTATTTACACACTGAGTTCAAGATTTGACGCTCGATTTGATATAGTAGGAGATAGTCTGGTTGAAATACAATATTGGGAAAGGATGTCTGGCAGCAGGAACGATCCTTTAATACAAGAAGGGTTTAGGGTCTCTTTGCCCAAAAATTTCAGTCGTTATAATCCAAAATACCTACCTTTGGGTTCTGATACGCTTATGTTTTTAACAGAAAATGAGAATGAATTATACTTGGTTTTTAAAGGCAAAATGAGGATTGTTTATACAAAGGAATCAGAAGAACATAATTTTACTCCGGAACAGAGAGGTCAGACCCTTAAACCTTACCAGACATCTTTTATTACTTTAAACAAAGAAAAGGTAATTGTGGATAAAAAAGGAAGGTATACTGAAACATTTATGGTTGAACAGAATGGGGAAATGGCATGGGAACGCGTTGCTGATCAATTGCCATGGGATTATTTACCGACAAATCATAAATGATTTACGGGATGTTTACTGAATAGGATAATGTCAATAACTATTGAAACTGGATTGCACTTTTCATAATGTCTTTTAGGTTAAAAGTGAGGATATCATAATGCCTAAAAATAAAAAGGAAGAAAAGAATCCTGCTGAAATGTTGAACGATTTGATAAAAGAGACTGGAACGGGATTTTTTAAGGGATTTGAGAATTTTTTTGACGATGTTGCCTCTGGTGCAGAAAATTTGTTTAAGAATTCTGACCGGAATAAAGAAAAAAAGGATAAATAAACTCGGTCAAATTATTTTTAGTAACATTATCGCTATTTTACTGATGACAAAATTAGGATGTGACCTAGAACACATGTTTAAAATAGTATGTTGAACATCGTTTGGATATAAGGTAATTTGGCTTCAACCTAGATAGAGGAAGGTCCTCTATTGGGCTAGTAAAATCATAATAAGGAGCTCATTATGAATCGCACTTTGAAAACCTTTTTTCTGCTTTTGTTTGTCTCCTCAGTTTCATTTGTGTATGCACAAGAAGCGGATGAGAAAGATATAGTTAAAGGTGGAAAAGGAGTTACAGACGCTGCTAAGGACGGTAAAGCTGGTACCGTAGACATAAATATGGGTCTAACAGCTAAAGACAAACCCGTAGAAGTTGCAAAAACACCTATGAGTGAGGCTGGTAAAGATGCACTGAGAGCTGGCAAAGATGGTCAAGAACTTAATAAAGGTCAAAAAGGCAGTTTTTGGAGCAGATTATTTGGAAAAAAGAAAGTAAAGAAGGAAGACGATCCTAACTAAAGGTCTTTTTATCAAATTATAAGAATAGGGCGAAATTTTTCGCCCTATTTTTTTTATCCTTGATTGATGTAATATTTCCACTATCAATTTAAGGAGTTGATTCCATGAGCCATAAAATTCTAATCTTAACAGTAATATCCTTCTGTGTCGTGTCTGCACAGCAGACTTGGAAGCATAATGCAACGGGTGGCTATTATGGTCGAGAAGGTAATACCGATTATAAGTATTATAATTTAGGTTGGGCAACAACAGCCAATGGTGATATACCTTTGGGCGGGTTGACCTTAAAAGATTCAGAATTTCTTTTTTCTCTCGAAAAAAACAATTCTACCTGGCAAGGGGAGCCTTATGAAGATGATCAAAGTATTGTCTTTAAATTTGACCTGTGGGCCAATGGAACATTTTCTCCGTTTATCATCTATCAAAAATCATATGATAATGCCTTGGGGATTAAAGATCGAAGCAACTTTGGACTCGGTGCGAAATATCGAATACTGGGAGATATGCTATCCATTAGTGCCGCTTTTTTATCAGAACAGGAAGAAATTTTTGGTAAAAATAGTGTATCTCTCTATGCTGATTATGGCGACTCTCTAGGTGTTACAGCCTATGAAGACCACCCTGATTTAAAACCGGTAAGCAGTAGTAGAATTTCAATTCGGCCAAAATTGAAACTCCCTCTCGGAAACATTTATTATGTATCTGAATATTATTATCAGCCAGCGGGTGATGATGTTCTTACCAACTGGCTGAATACAATAACAGTGAGTACTGCGGCCGAATGGTTGGATATTGTCATTAAGTATAATTATAAAAATGATAGCCAACCAGCGCCAAAAATATTTATGAAATATGATCCAAAGTGGGTAGAGCAAAATGTTGCAACGTTTATAAAACCCGGTAAAGGAACGGTTAATTTTGATTTATCGCCTGACCAGGCAAAAGATAGAGGATATGGCGATTATTATATTCAAAGTTATAAGGCAGACGATACAACCATAAGCATTGGTATCAGTATTTCATTTTAAATCCTTTTAGTGAATTGAAATGAAAATCCGTCCCTAGGCGGATAATTGCCGTAACCGTTCAAATAATACGGCGCTTACAGCAGCAGAGACATTTAAAGAATTGGTTTTTCCCTGCATGGGAATTGTAACTAAAAAATCGCATTTTTCCAGTACCAGTTTTTTAATTCCGCGACCTTCACTTCCTGCGATAATGGCCACTTTTCCCTTATAATCAACTTGGTGCCAGTGTTTAGCATTTAAACTGTTTTCCATGGCGATGACCCAAAATTCTTCATCTTTTAAATTTGTGACGGTTTGGTGAAGATTATTGACCTGGTAAATAGATACTTGGGTAAAAGCTCCCTGGCTTACCTGAATGACAGTATCTGTGATACCACAACTATCATGTTTTGGAATAATGATACCATCGATACCTGCACATTCAGCTGTACGTATGATTTGGCCAAGATTTTGCGGGTCTTCAATTCGATCTAGGACTAGTAAGCCGATATTACCGGATTGATCAGTGAATGAAGGCAGATCAGCTTCAATTTTTCCCATGAAACGGACAATGATCCCTTGGGTCCGCCATTTTCCAAATTGAGATTTAAATTGGGAAGCGGGTAAAAATTTAATATGTCCACCATGATATCCTAAGGCATGGCTAATTTTTCCATCACGTTCTGCGGGACTACCGGATTGGATGAATATGTCAGTAATCTTATATTTGCGGGATTCTAAGACAGCTGCACATCCATTAATCCCAAAGATTGTATGTTGTTCTTTTGTCATAATGTTATAGATAAGAATTTAATAAAAGATTACAAGCTGAGATTGTATCAATTGGAAGAAAAATTATAATTTGGATGATTGAATTAAGGATTATTATGGCTACAACAAAAGAATTTCATAAAAGATCGGATGAACATGGCGGTGTCAAAGCCGGAACCAAATTTAAATTATTGAAAGACCACCACGAATTACAGGGTGATATTAGTGCAGGTGTTGAACTTGCATTAGAGGATATAGTCCACTATCCTACCCGTTATCGATTGAGAGATGTTGAAGGGCACATTTGGCTCTTGCCAATACATTCAGTATCGCAAATCGCGGAATAAAATCTTTTTTTTCGTTCAGACGCGCAGATTAAATAGTACAATGAGGAATCTGATGAAGTATAAATATATTTTCTATCTTTGCTGCATTTTTTTATCAGGATGTAATAAAGCCCCTGTAAAAGAGTCTGAAATACTTTGGGATACATATGGTGTCCCGCACATTTTTGCGGATAATTATGAGGACATGTTTTATGCCTATGGCTGGGCACAAATGCGGAATCATGGGAATCTTTTGTTGCAATTATATGCCCAAGCACGAGGGCAAGGCGCGGAATATTTTGGTGAAAAACACCTGCAATCTGATCAATGGGTGCATACCCATAATGTGGTGGAAAGATCGCGCGAATGGCTGGTAAAACAGGATTCAGATATACGGAAAATGCTGGAAGCCTTTACTGATGGCATTAACGCTTACGCTAAGACGCATCCAGATGAAATCGATAATGTGCACCAATTAATACTTCCTGCGCGACCTGAGGATTGTCTTGCCCATTTTCAGAGAGTAATTCTTTTTCATTTTGTCACTAATCCTCGGGATGTGAATTTTGATCCCAGTGTCATGATTAAAGATCGTGGATCAAATACGTGGGCAGTAGGCCCTTCCAGATCTACATCGGGTAATTCTATGCTGATTGTTAACCCGCATTTACCCTGGTTTGATATGTTTACATGGTTTGAGGCGCATACAATCTCTGGAGATTTGAATGCTTATGGAGCTGGTTTGGTAGGAATGCCATTTTTAGGAGTAGCCTTCAATAATAATTTGGGGTGGTCCCATACAAATAATGTTCATGATGGGCAGGATCTTTATGAATTAACATTGAAGGATAATGGTTATCAATGGGGTGAGGAAGTCCTCAATTTTGAAAAGCGTTCAGTAAAAATAAAAGTGAAAGATGACGAAGATAATATCCATTCCAAGGAATTTGTCATACGGGAGTCTGTTCATGGACCGGTTGTAAGTGAAAAAGATGGAAAAGCTTATGCCTTAAGGGTAGTCGGGCTTAACCAACCTTATATTTTCCGGCAATACTTTGAGATGTCAAGAGCACAGAATCTTGAAGCATTCCAGGATGCAGTGCGTCAATTGCAAAATCCATATTTCACGATCATGTATGCTGATAAGGATGGTCATATTATGCATGTATTCGGTGGTCGTACACCTATCCGCCCAAAGGGCGACTGGAATTGGTTAGGTGTGGTTCCCGGAGACTCACCTGATACGCAATGGGATAAAACTCATCCTTATGATGAACTGCCTAAATCTATCGATCCTGAAAGCGGTTGGCTTCAGAATGCCAACGATCCACCCTGGACTACTACTTTCCCTAACGCGATCAGCCGCCACGACTATCCGGACTATATGTCGCAGAATTTTATGCATTTCCGCGCTCAACGATCGGCGCGGATGGCTTTCGAGGATGAATCCATAACCTTTCAAGAGATCCTGGATTATAAAATGGATACTAGAATGGAACTGGCAGACCGCATTATCAATGACTTATTACAACTGACTGCTAATGCTAATGATGAAATCATTATCGAAGCTAGCAGGGTTTTATCAAACTGGGATCACCAGGCAAATAGCGATAGCAAAGGGGCAGTATTATTCAAAGCATGGACAGATACAGTCCAGTTTTATGTCAATAAAGATGAACTTTTTCGGTTAGGATGGCAGGAAGAACAAGCGATGGATACTCCGGTAGGTCTCAATCCAACTATGGATTACTTGGGATCATTAAAATCGGCTGCGGAAGCTGTTTTAAAAGTATATGGCAGATTGGATATTCCCTGGGGAGATGTTTATCGTTTAATACGTGATGATGTTGATCTGCCTTCTAATGGTGGCCCAGGTGACCCTTATGGATTATTTCGGGTTACAAATTATGTACCAATTGAAGACGATCGATTCATGGCCATTGGAGGTGATTCATATCAAGCGATCATTGAGTTTGGAGATAAACCAAAGGCAATGTCTTTAGTAACCTATGGTAACGCTAGCCAAAAAGGATCAAAACATCGAACGGATCAGTTGAAGTTTTATTCGGAGAAAAAGCTGCGACCAGTTTGGCGGGATAAAGAAGAAATTAACCAGCATTTGGAACTGAGAGAGATGCTCAGCCGAAAGTAGGACCGAGAAATCTTATATCCCCAATTCATTTTTGCCTCTGATTGTACAATCTTGGTTAAATTTGGGGATGACATCTCAGAAAACCTGCATCAGCAGGTCTTCTCCTTTTCTAATCAACTGCTACAACAATCATTTAATGGAATCAATAATGTTCATCCCGGCTATAATTCTGTATTAGTTACCTTCGACAAAAATATTTACTGTGATACTGTTTTGGATAAGGTCCAACAATTTTGGAGTGAATTTCAGGAGCAAAAGCAGGAAAAATACAATAGAGTTGAAATTCCAGTACTATATGGAGCCAAATATGGCCCTGATTTGGATCGTGTTTGTGAATATACGGGGTTGAGCTCAGGTGAGGTAATAAAACGCCATACAGCGGGGAATTACCTGGTATATTTTATTGGGTTCTCACCTGGGTTTCCTTATATCGGTGGTATGGACGAAACATTAGCTACACCGCGCTTGGATTCCCCTCGAAAAAAAGTACCTTTGGGTTCAGTAGCGGTTGCGAATAATCAAACCGGTATATATCCCATTGAATCTCCAGGAGGCTGGAACCTGATTGGGCGAACACCATTGCCCATATTCAATATAAATGATCCTGAAAACAGTCTGGTTGATATAGGGGATAAACTGCATTTTCGTTCGATTAGCCAAGATGAATTTGATCAAATGAAGGTAAAATAAATTGAGTATCAGCGTTCTTCGAGGTGGGCTGCAGGATACGGTTCAAGATTTGGGACGGAATGGGTATGCACATTTAGGCATATCTTCCTCAGGAGCGGCGGATGCTTTTTCTTTGAGAATTGCCAATCTTCTGGTTGGAAATCCTGAGGATGCTGCGGGTATTGAAATCACATTAGTTGGCGGCAAGTATAAATTTACAGCAGATTCATTTATCGCCTTATCAGGTAGTGAGTTTCAGGTGGATTTGAATGGGGTGAATTTTCCTTTTCATAGAGGGAAATATGTTCAAAAGGATGAAATATTAACAATTGGTCCTACTCAAGATGGTGCCCGTTGTTATTTAGCGGCCAGAGGCGGTATTGATGTTCCAGATTTATTATCAGCAAAAACGACCCATGTGGTGTCGGGACTAGGTGGCTATAAGGGACGATCCTTGCAAAAAGGAGATGCCGTATCAATTGGAGATTTGAATAAATCCACCCAGGTTATAAATATTAAAGTAAAACTTGATATAGAACGTTATATAATTAGGATTAATAGTGGTTTACAATCAAAATTGTTTGATAGAAATTCATGGCGTTCTTTCACCGGTAACACCTATGCTGTTTCCGAATCATCCAGTCGCATGGGTATTCGGCTTTCCGGTGAGTCTATTAGTTCAAGCCATGGACATGAAATTATAACGGAAGGAATACCGCTTGGTGCGATTCAAATACCTGGTGGTGGGCAGCCTATTATTTCATTTGTAGAACACCAAACTACTGGCGGGTATCCTAAAATTGCCAATGTGATTACTTCTGATTTATGTAAGGTAGGGCAGTTGAAACCTGGTGATCAAATTCAATTTCAATCTGTTAGTTTAGAAGAAGCTGAAACATTAAAATTTGAACAGGAAGCATTCATTAAAAGTTTAAAGAACAACCATGCATAAAACCACCGCTATTCTAATCACTTTAATTATATATAAGGTTGTTTTGATTTTGATTGGAATTTGGGCCAATAAAAGGACCCATTCAACTTCAGATTATTTTCTGGGGGGGCGTAACCTGGGGCCCTGGGTTGCAGCTTTGAGCGCTTCTGCAAGTTCTTCTTCGGCATGGACACTTATGGGTGTCAGCGGTGCCGCCTACCTATGGGGTTTGCCTGCCATATGGTTGTTTCCGGCTACATTGTCAGGATTTCTGGTGAATTGGTTTTATATTGCGCCCAGACTTAGCGTCCACAGCCGGAAAATGGGTGCATTGACTCTAACAGATGTGTTGGCAACATCCGATAGCGGTGAATCAATAAAAGTACTTCGTTGGATGGCGTCGGTAATCATTTTATTCTGTTTTGTATTTTATATCGCCTCTCAGTTTGATGCAGCCGGGCAATCATTTCAATCTACCTTTGGTATAGAAAAAAATACGAGCATCATGATTGGAGCAATTATTGTGCTCATCTATACACTTTTAGGCGGATTTTGGGCCGTGAGTGTTAGTGATACGCTCCAGGGAGTTATGATGGCATTATCGGCGATCATCTTGCCCATAGTTGCTGTCACTACAGCAGGATTCAGCGCAATCATATCCGACTTATCTTCTCAATCGCTGTTTGCGGCGCCTTCAGGCATGGGTGGTATTGCCGCGCTCGGGTTTATTATGGGTACCATGGGGATTGGGATTGCATATCCTGGACAGCCCCATGTCGTGAATCGGTTTATGGCTATTGAACCAGGAGAGAAAATAAAGCAGGGGCGTATAATTGCTATCGGTTGGGCGCTAATAATTTATCCAGGTATGATTTCCCTTGGCTGGGCTGGTAGGATTCTGTCAGATATTGCGGGTCATGAACAGATTCTAATCGTACTAGGCAATCAGTTATTACCGCCAGTACTGGCAGGAATTATATTAGCAGCAGTGCTGTCGGCAATTATGTCGACTGCAGATAGTCAAATATTAGTTGCTTCTTCCAGTGTTAGCCATGATTTGAAAGAAAAAAAAGAAGAACATAGTTTAAACTATACACGGGTTGTTGTAGCAGTCATTTGTGCACTGGCAGTTATGATGGCAATTTTTGTGGATAAAAGTATATATAGCCGAGTATTATTCGCATTTTCAGCGATGGGCGCCGCTTTTGGCCCCTTATTAATGGGGCGAATGCAGGGAGGTGTGCCAAGATACTATGCTTTGGCTGCGATGGCTGTAGGATTTTTTCTGACGTTGTTATTTTATTATTCTGATTATAAACCGGAAGGAAACCCATTGGAACGATTGGTTCCTTTTATTGTATCGATGGTTATTGTACAATTAGGGCGTAGAAAGCAAAAACAAGGATGAATATGGACATCAATAGTGACATGGGTGAGATTCCCCGTTTATTGGATGATGGTACATATACCAGATTGATGGATTATGTGACTTCCATTAATGTTGCATGTGGCGGTCATGCGGGCAATGAAGCAATGATGGGTGAAATGATCCGACTTGCAAAGGAAAAAGGAGTAAAAGTAGGTGCCCACCCCAGTTATCCGGATCGAAAGAATTTTGGACGTATAGATATGGATATGGACTTTGACGAATTAACCGATTCGATTAGAGATCAGATTCAATTATTAAACAATATTGCTCAAGATCAGAAAGTGAGTATTTCACACGTAAAACCGCATGGTGCCGTATATAACCGGGCGGCCAAGGATAAAACTGTGGCTCAGGCGCTGGGTGAAGCTGTCACCCAAGTGGACCCGTCTTTAAAAGTCATGGGTCTTGCGGGATCAATTATGCTGGATGTATTTGATCAAATGGGGCTAGAAATTATGGCCGAAGCCTTTGCTGATCGGACCTATGAAGCAGATGGAAGTTTGAGAAACCGAAAATACGATGATGCTTTGATTACTAAACCGGAAAAAGCAGCCAAACAAACAGAAATGATGGTATCGGGAAAAATAATTGCGGTGGACGGAAGTGAAGTCGCAATTAATGCCCAAACGCTATGTATTCATAGTGATACACCCAATGCAGTTGTAATTGCTCAGGCAGTGAATAAAGTAATATCATAAAATTTTAGAAGATTTCAAAAAAGGAAAACATGAAAAAGCAATATACAATTCTAATGATTGGGCTAACCCTGCTTTGTGTAGGATATGCAAATGGATTAACCAAAACAGAAAAGAAAATCCTTAATTATGTAGAAAAGCATTCGGATGAGGCTATTAACCTGCTAGAAAAGGTGGTCAATATTAACAGCGGTTCCCTGAATATCGGAGGGAATCGAAAGGTAGGTGCCATATTCCAACGGGAACTGGATAAACTTGGTTTTAGAACGTATTGGGTCACTTATCCAGACAGCATTAAACGGTCAGGACATCTTTTTGCTGAGATGAGGGGTAGTAAGGGTAAAAAGGTTGTAATGATTGGACATTTGGACACAGTTTTTGAGCATGATCATCCATTTCAGAAATTCAGCCGTGACGGAAATTCAGCATATGGACCTGGAGTTGCTGATATGAAAAGTGGAGATGTATCTTTGCTTTATACCATGAAAGCACTACACCATATTGATGCCTTAAAGGACATGGACTTGACATTGGTGTTCATTGGGGACGAAGAAAAATTAGGTGCCCATTCATCTATCGTCCGGAAAGAACTGATCTTAGCAGGGAAGCGGGCCGATATCGGGTTGGGATTTGAGGGTGCACATGGTATGGAGACAGGTACGATTGCCCGCCGGAGCTCTTCATCATGGATATTAACCACTACCGGTGTTCAAGGGCATTCTTCTCAAGTATTCGGTGAAACGCTTGGTTATGGCGCTATCTTTGAGGCTTCGCGCATTATTAATACTTTTAGAGAAGAGCTATCTGAAGAGCAATATTTGACTTTCAACCCAGGTGTAATGGTAGGAGGGACAGATGTTTTGTATGATCCAATCAAAGCGCGAGGAACAGCCTTTGGAAAAACCAATGTTGTTTCTCAGTCAGTTACTGTTCATGGTGGTATACGGACAATTTCGATGAACCAGTTGGAAAAAGCAATGGTAGCTATGCGTGAGATCGCGTCTAGAAACCTCCCGGGAACCACAGCCAAGATCGAATTCAAAACCAGCTATCCTCCAATGGAACCCACTGAAGCTAATTATACATTATTAAGCAAACTTGAGTCTGTGAATATGGATCTTGGTTATGGGAAATTGGAACCTTTAGATCCGAGCAAACGCGGCGCGGCAGATATTTCCTTTGTGGCACCTTACGTGGATGCAGCCCTGGCTGGCATGGGACCGGATGGTTCCGGTGCCCATTCTGAGAATGAAAGTCTGGATTTATCTTCCTTCCCAAAAACAACCGCAAGGGCGGCAATTTTTATTTATCGATTAACTCGATGAATAATCAGCCATTTTTATCAATGTGATCTGATTTAATGAGATTATTTGTTTTTGTGAAAGATAGTCTCAACTATTAGTATATTTTGCTGGATAATGCGCCTCCCAATAATCAAAAGTTAACATAGTAGGTAATTTGAATAATTTTTTTGAAGAGTTAAAGAGTCGTAAAGTATTTAGAGTAGCTGCAACTTATGGTGTAGTGGCTTGGATATTAATGCAAATTGGAGAGGTGACTTTCCCTGCATTAAATATTCCAGAATGGGTTATGTCAACACTCGTTGTTGTTTTACTTGCTGGATTTCCAATAGCAATCATTTTTGCCTGGATATTTGATAAGACCCCTCAAGGTTTTATCAAAACAGATGTGAATACTACTGAAGAAGTGGGTGGTATGAATATTAAAGTAGATAACCGTCCGTTTTATTTGCAGAAAAGAAATCTATTTCTTGCTTTAGGAGTTATAGCAGGTATTTTAATAGGTACTTATGGTGGATCGGCAATTACTTCTAAAATTGATAGCAAATCCATTGCTGTTTTACCATTTGATAATTATAGTACTGCACCGGAAGATCAATATTTTTCCGATGGCATTACAGAAGTTATTATTGCTCATTTGGCTAAAATTAAAGATTTCACGGTAATTTCTCGTACATCTGTGATGGGCTATAAAGGTTCGACTAAATCTTTAAAGGAGATAGGTAAAGAACTTGGAGTAGCACATATACTTGAGGGGAGCGTCCAACGTGTGGGTGATGAAGTAAGGATAGTTAGTCAATTAATTGAAACTAAGTCAGATAAACATTTATGGGCCGAAACTTATGATGAGAAAATGAAGAGCTTATTTTCTGTTCAAAGTGATATTGCAAAAAAAATTGCTTCAGCAATGAAAACTGAGATATCTGGTGATGTTGAAAGAAGGATAGACGAAAGACCTACTGAAAATATAGGAGCTTGGGAAGACTATCTAAAAGGTCTGGAGTTTAGCGATAGGAGTAATAGAAAAGATGATATTGATAAAGCCCAGTATCATTTTGATAAAGCTTTTGAAACTGATACAAAATTTGCTGCGGCTCTTTCGCGATCTGCCTACTTAGATTTACTTCTTTATTGGTATGGATTTGATCACACTCAATCAAGAATAAATAAAGCGAAATCAAAAATTGATAAGGCTACATTAATTAATGAGAATGACCCACAAGTTTTGAGGGCTACTGGAACTTATTATTATTATGGTTATAGAGATTATTCAAATGCACTTAAATATTATTATAAAGCACTTGAGTTAGAGCCAGGGAACAGTGCACACATTAAAAGCGTTGGCTATATTCTTCGCCGTCAAGGAAAAATTGAAGAATCACTTGCTAATCACCATAGAGCAATGGTAATAGAACCGAATGATGCATCTTTATTTTTTCAAACATCTTTAACCTATAGTGGTATTCGAGAGTATAATAAAGCTGAAGAAATGATTGATAGAGCTTTACAATTAGTGCCAGATAATCAGAATAATCTAAATATAAAAGCTTGGTATCAATATGATCGACATCGTGATTTGAATCAACTCATTAATGATTTATATGATTTAAAGAAACGTCTTGGAGATAATAATTTTACTATGACAAATAATATTGTAAGAGCCTTGATATTAAATCGTGAATTTGATAAGGCACTTGATGAGTTAGAAAACGTCGATAAACTTTTTTTGATCCAACAGTTTCAGTATAAACCCTATGATTTTATTAGAGGAAACATTTTTTATTTACTTGGATTAAAAGATAAAGCAACTACACTTTATGAAACTTCTGTTTCTTTACTAGAGAAAGAGTTATTAAAAAATCCAAAGGATATCAGAATCATTTCAGATTTAGCATTGGTATATTCATATTTGGGAAGAAAAGATGACGCTTTAAGAATGATTGAATCAGCAATGAGTGAAGTTACAGTTGAGAAAGATTTTGCTGATCATGGAGATTATTATAATAAAGAGATAGAAATTAATTTTATCTTAGGTAATACCAGCAAAGCTCTTTCAATGATAGAGAGGAGTTCAAATATCTATGGAGGAATAAGCTATAACAACTTATTGCATCCTAAATGGGATTCTATTAGAGAAGATCCCCAGTTTAAAAAAATATTAAGTAATCTAAATCCAAACTTAGAATGAGTTTTTTTGAAGAACTGAAACGTCGCAAGGTCTTTAGAGTTGCAGCTTCATATGCGGTTGTTGCATTTATTATTATGCAGTTAGTGGAAATACTATTCCCAATGTTCGATTTTCCACAATGGACACAGCAGTTCACGGTAATAATTGTTTTACTGGGTTTTCCAATAGCAGTAATTCTGAGCTGGGTATTTGATAGAACACCACAAGGTTTTGTTAAAACAGATTTTAAAGATATAGAAGAGATAGGTGGAATTAAGGTTAAAGTTGATAATCGTCAGTTCTATAAACGAAAACGTAATATTTTTCTTTTATTTGGTGTTATATGTGGTGTTATGATTGGTCTATTTGGCGGAAATAGAATTAGTAAATCAGTAATCTCCAATGACAAGGCTTTAACTAAAATGGCCATATTACCATTCACTAATATTCGTCAGGATAAAGAGAATGATTTTTTAGGTTTTGCCCTTTCAGATGAGATTATTAATCAACTAGGATATTTAAAATCAATTGTGGTTAGACCGTCAGGTTCAGTGAGAAAGTACCAAGGAACTGATGAAGATTTAAATCAAGTTGGTAGCGATTTAGATGTTGAACTTATTCTTACGGGTAGTTATTTACGTGAAGGGGATCAATTGAGACTTAGTACAGAATTAATTGATCTTAACAAAAATGAAAGATTATGGAATAAAACAGTCCAAGTGTCCTACGATAATGTGTTTAAAATACAAAAAGATATTTCAGATGATATAGTTGATGGATTGAAATATGAACTTGAACCCGAAGAAATTAATTTGCTTGAATCCAAGGACGATGTAGATCCTGTAGCATATGATTATTATTTAAGATCGAAATCTTCAGAAAGAATAGAAGGATTAACATTTTTACAAAATGTTGAATACAAATTTGACTTGATAGATAAGGCCATTAAAATTGATCCAAATTTTGGTGATGCCTGGTCACTTAGAGGTAGGCATGCAAATGTTCTTAGTAGAAGTGGTGTTGAACCTTCAAAGTATAAAAAAATTGCAGCTGAATCTTACTCTAAGGCTATAAAATTATCTCCTAATTCACTTTCTACAATAAGGAGATCATCAGGTTATTTTGCTGAAAGTGGCAATGTTGAAAAAGCTACTGAGATGCTATTAAACGGAATGAATAAATCAGGAGGCTCTGTTGCGGGACTATATAGTAGTATGGGATATATATTGAGATACGCTGGCCTTATGAATGAATCAATAGCAGTATATGAAAAATCATTAGATTTAGATAAAACTGATCTAACAGAACAAACGAGATTAGTACAAATGGGAAAATCATATATATATCAAAAAAAATATTCTGACGCTAAAGATATATTTAATGCAGCAATAAAGAGAATTAATAATCATCGTAAACCAATTCCTGATGAAAAGTTTTACCAGGCAATGCCATATATATATCTGAAACAAAATGATAAGGCTGCAATTTATTTAAATGATGTTATTGATAATAATGATATGGGTACTTGGGTTTTGATAAGCCAAGCTTATTTGTCTTTAATCAATGGAGACTTGAAAAAAGGTATGGAACATATTAATAATTTAGAAAAAATCGGTATAACTGATAGTGAGATGAAATACAGACTTGCACATTTCTACATTATGCTAAATGATGAAACTAAAGCATTAAAGGCATTAGATGAATCAGTTGATGGAGGTTTTTTCTGTTATTCTTATATAGAATCAGACCCATTGACTAATCCTATCCATAATCACCCAAAATTCAAGCAAATTGTTGAAAAAGCTAAGCTTCGGCATGAATTATATGTCAAAAGATTTGGTGCTGAAATAAAATCAGTAATAGGTATGGCTTCATGAGTTTTATTGATGAACTGAAACGTCGCAAGGTCTTTAGAGTTGCTGCCTCTTATGCTGTAGTAGCATTCATTATTATGCAACTGGTGGAAATTCTATTTCCTATGTTCGACTTTCCTCAATGGACCCAGCAATTTATAGTAATCGTTATTTTATTAGGGTTTCCTATAGCGGTAATTCTCAGTTGGGTATTTGATAAAACGCCCCAGGGGTATATTAAAACGGATGCAGAAAACACAACACAGATTGGTGGAATGACTGTAAAAATACATAACCGTCCGTTCTACGCGAAAAAGAGGAATATTTTTCTTGCTCTAGGAGTTATAGCAGGCATTCTAATTGGAACTTACGGGGGAGATACATTTAAGAAATCAGTTGATGATAAATCTATAGCAGTACTTCCTTTTGATAATTTTAGCAAAAATGAAGATGATGAATTTTTTACTGCTGGTATAACTGAAGATATAACTATGAACTTAGCAAAGATTAAAGATTTAACAGTTATTTCTAGAACTTCAGTTATGGGTTATAAGGGCACTACGAAAAAAATGAAGCAAATTGCTAAAGAATTAGGAGTTAAATATATTCTCGAGGGTAGTGTTCGGAAAATTGGTGATCGAGTTCGAATAGTAGGGCAGTTGATCGATGCCAACAATGATAAACATGTATGGTCAGATTCGTACGATCGTGAGATGGCAGATTTATTTCAAATACAAGCTGATGTATCTAAAAAAATTGCCACAGCAATGGAAGCGGAATTATCTGACAAAACATTGACTCAGATTGAAACCATCCCTACTAACAATATGGATGCTTACATATTGTATCAGCGGGCGCGCAGCTATTATGGGATGTATACAAATGATGGCAACGAAACTGCTATAAATCTTTTTAATGAAGCCTTATCAATTGATAAAAATTACGCGTTGGCCTATGCGGGGCTATCGGATTGTTACGGGCAAAGATTTATAAGATTTAGCTATAGTAAAGATTGGGCCGATTCAGCTCTACATACTGCAGATATTGCGCTAAAGATAAATCCAAATTTAGCTGAAGCTCATAAAGCCAAAGGTTTAGCATACTTGGGTTTAAATATGAATGAAAAAAGTGAGGTTCATACTGATAAAGCTTTAGAATTAAATCCTGGATTTCATACTGCAATAGCAAATAAAGGTATAGCTTTGACTAGAAGAGGCATGTTGTATGATGCTTACAATTATTTTACTAAATCAATTAGGCTTAACCCCACTAGTACTTCAACAGAGTATACTAACTTAAGTGAAATTTATTTAATTATTGACGAAGATGAACTTTCAGATGAATATCTATTTAAGGCTATAAAAAATAGTCCTAACGTAGTCTCTACTTATCGTAGAGGGTTCCCTATTATGTTAATTCGAAAAAAATCTGAGCAAGCAAAGGATATTCAAAATTTATTTGCAACAAATATTGCCAATAAAGATGATATTATCATTTTCAATGGATTAACTAGCTATTATAATAAAGATTATAAGACTGCATTAAATTTTTTCAATAGTGTAAAGAAATCAACAATGATGACTTGGACATCGAGTGCTTTCAGTGCACACTCGAATAAATATTTCTTAGTTAAAACATTATACCATTTAAAACTATCTTACAATGATTTGCTTGATGAGGGTATTGATTACTATGAATCTCTACTAATTAATGGAGCTGATCTAAATAATATATATTTTCAATTGTCTGCATTGTATTCTTTAAAAAATGATACCAATCAATCATTAGAATATCTAGAAAAGGCAATTGAAAGAGGTTTCAGAAATAAAATAGTCTTGGTTGATTCAGCATTTGATTCAATAAGGAATCGTGATCGTTTCAAATTAGCTGTGAGCGAAATTGACATATTTATCCAAAGAGAAAAAATTAAATTTAAACAAGCAGGTTTAATTCCTAGTATATGAGTTTTTTTGAAGAACTAAAAAAACGCAAAGTGTACCGCACTGCGGCGGCTTATGCTGTGGTTGCTTTTATCATTATGCAAATAATTGAAATTGTTTTCCCTATGTTTGGCATCCCCGATTGGGCTGGCCGAATGGTCATCATTATACTTTTTTTAGGTATCCCGATCACCATTGTGTTTTCATGGATGTATGACGTAGGCGAAAAGGGCATGGTGCGATCCAAACCCATGATGGTTGGAGAAGACGAAGATAGCCGTGGGTTCCTGGCTCGAAAACGCTCATGGTTTTTGGTCGGCGGTTCTGTTCTTATTATTTTATTGGGTTATAGATCCGCCGGGACAGTCTTTGGTTATAAGTTGGGAAAAATTACAGATAACCGCCAATCCATTGCGGTGCTGCCCTTTGACAATATGAGCGAGGGAGAAAATGATGATTATTTCAGCGACGGTATCACCGAGGATATCATCTCATATTTATCTAAAGTGAAGGGATTAAAGGTTATATCTCGAACCTCAGTAATGCAGTATAAAGATTCCAAAATGAATATCCGTGATATTGCCAAAGAATTGGGTGTGGCCAATATCTTGGAAGGAAGCGTTCGCCGTGCCGGGGATCAAGTGAGAATTACCGGCCAGTTGATTGATGCCAAAACAGATGCACATCTTTGGGCGGATATTTATGATCGGAAAATTTCTGATATATTTAAGGTGCAGTCCGAAGTGGCCAAAAGCATCGCATCAACCCTTGGTGCAGAGCTCACATCCGATGAGGCCAAAGAACTGGCCAGTGCGAAAGAGATCAACCCAATGGCATATGATTATTATTTAAGGTCAGATATCGGTGGAAGTAGTAATAAAGATGAGATTGAACAAAGCATTCGATATTTAGAAAAAGCTTTGGAATATGAACCTGAATATATTGATGCGATTACCGCCTTGGCTAGTTGGCATGGATGGATGTATTTCTTAGGATTGGATAGAACTGATTCCAGATTAGAAGAAAATAAAAAATATTTGGAGATGGCAAAATCGATGGCTCCTGATGACCCTTCAGTTATTGAAGAGGAGGGTGTTTATTATTATAGAATGTTTAGAGATTATAATAAAGCGTTTGAACTATACGATAAGGCAAACCTCAAATCCGCTGATTCTTTTTCTCGTCGGGCTTGGGTGCTTCGGAGGTTGGGGCAATGGGAAGAATGTATTGCATATATCTGGAAGGCCATTGATTTAAACCCCAAACAGGCATATTATTATCGAGAACTCGGGGGAACCTATAATGCAATTCGTAATTATGATAAAGCCTTAGAGGTCTTAAATACATCTATTGAATTGGTTCCCAATGATTATGAAACACATCTCAATAAAGCAGATTGGTTATATTTGAGAGGATTAGGAGATTTAAAAAGAGCCTACAATGCTTTTAAAGATGCAGAGGAACAAGTGGGAAGAGGTAAATATGCCTGGCAACTCATGAAAGTAGATATTTATGCTGGGGATTATAAAAAAGCCCATGAACGATTGAGTTCAATTCCCGATGAAGAATTAGTCTGGCAAGGGTATCTTTTATCCAAAAATATGGTTCGGGGTCAATTATATTATGATGAGGGAAAATTTGAGGAAGCGAAACCATATTTATTAAAAGCAGAATTAAAGTATGAAAATTGGATTGATGATAAACCGAATGATGCTCGAGGATTTGTCGCTTTGAGCAAAGTGAAAGCTTGGCTTGGGAAAAAATCCGAGGCAGTTAATTATGCAAGAAAAGCAACATCTATTCTGCCAATTCATAAGGATTATTTATCGGGCCCGAGCTATCTTAGAAACCTAGCTTATATCTATGCTATAGTTGGTGAAAATGAATTGGCTACAAAAGAATTGGAATATTTATCCACAGTTAATAATGGTATCGGTATGGGTACCCTTCGATTAGATCCAGTTTTTGAAGAAGTGAGAAAAGACCCCAGGATTATAGCGCTACTCAATAAATAAATGTCATCCTAAGCCTGAACAAAGAGAAGGAGAATTATCTCAAGCAATCGCTATTGGAAAAACATACGCTTGAGATTCTTCGGTTGTTACGGATCCTCAGAATAACAAAGTAAGCTCATGCTCGCAAAACTCTTCGTAACTATTCTCAACACATCTCCCGCAGTCAAAAGAAGCCTGTGGAAATGGTGGTACCAGCGCCTGGCCAACCGAGGGCTTGATACAGATTGGTCTTTCATGAATTATGGATTTATACCAACCAACGGTTCTTCCAAATTAATTTTAGAAGAGGAAGTTGAAAAAGATCGAGTATTCATTCAACTTTATGACTATGCCGCTTCCCAAATCCCTATAGAAGGATTAAATGTTTTAGAAGTAGGCTCTGGTCGTGGTGGCGGCGCATCATTTTTAGCTAACCACTATAACCCAACCAAAATGACGGGCTTGGATTATTCTCAATCGGCAGTGGAACTATCTCAACATCTTCATAAAGATGTCTCGAACCTTCGATTCGTCCAGGGTGATGCTGAAGCATTGCCATTTGATAAAAATACTTTTGATTCAGTGATTAATGTGGAGTCTTCTCATTGTTATGGTAATATGGCTGCATTTGTGAAAGAAACATCTCGAGTATTAAAGCCGGGCGGCTATTTTAGTTGGCTGGATTTACAGGGCGAGGACATGGTTTCAGATACCGAATCTGCATTTAATATTCCAGAACTAAATTGTATTTACGAAGAAACGATTACACCACAGGTCTTGCAGGCACTAGACGATATACATGAACGAAAAATGGAAATGATAGACTTGCATGTCCCCAAATTTCTTCAACCAGCTTTTCGGGATTTTTCTGGTGTGAAAAATTCAAAAATCTACAATGCCTTCAAAGACGGCAGTGCTGTATATTTAGCTAAAGGATATCAAAAAATATCAAATTGAGCTACTACAATTCACTGCACATATTTTCTTTTAATCTATTTTCGAAAAATGTCGCCAGCTGATTTTCCCACTTTTGGTCTTGAGCATAATGCTTATTTGATCGGCTGTATATTCTTTTGGCTATTTATACCGATCGTAGGGAAAAAATATTTAAACCAAAGCCAGAGACTTGGAATGGTCATTTTCCTTGCTGTAATTACGGTATTCCAGGATATCATTTTTGATTTTTTTCAACTATATATTAATGATTTTGATTTAACCAAAGATCTACCGCTTCATATGTGCGGGCTCAGTCTTTTTCTGACTGCATATGCATTGTGGACAAAAAACCAGACTGCCTTTGAATTATCATATTTCTGGGGTTTAGCTGGCGCTTTCCAATCAATCATTACTCCAGATCCAACCCGATGGCCATATGGAGAAATATCCATATTCTGGAATTATCTATCCCACGGGCTAATCATTTTAAATGTATTTTGGCTGATCTGGGTTGAAGGCATGCGCTGTAGGAAAGGATCATTGTTGAATGTGTGGCTGGTTACAAGTGGTTTCATTTTTATTATGGGGATTGTAAACAAAATTATTGGTGAGGGTGCTAATTATTGGTTTATTTGCGAGAAACCTGGAGGAGACAGTCCATTTCTCGTAGGTGAATGGCCATATTACTTGATTACATTTTCAGTTGGAGCATTTGCTGTCATGGGACTGATTTACCTACCTATGTGGTTTGTTGTTGACCGTGCTCAAAAAGGCAGGTTGACTAGTACGGTTCCTATGTAAGTTCAGTCTAGAATATGTCCACATTACTTTTTTATTTCTTTCTAGCGCTTGGTATCTCATTTATTTGCTCTGTCCTGGAATCAGTCATTTTATCTGTTACCCATTCACATATTGGAATGCTGGTAAAGGATAATCATCGGAGTGGGATTATTTTACAGGTACTTAAAGATGATATCAACCGTCCCCTTGCAGCAATACTTACTTTAAATACCCTATCTCATACCGTAGGTGCAGCCGGTGTTGGGGCTCAGACTCTTCAGGTGTACGGCTCAGGGTATGTAGCGGTAGCCTCAGGTATTTTAACATTTTGTATTTTGGTATTTTCTGAAATAATTCCCAAAACAATTGGTGCAACATACTGGAAACGATTTGCCATCCCTGCGTCCTATATTATTCGTTTATTAATGATATTGACTTTTCCTTTTGTGTGGCTGAGCCAGGCCTTATCGGCCAATATAACACCTGATGAAGATGAATCAAAAAAAGTCAGCAGAGAAGAGATAACCATTATGGCAGAAATGGGAGAAGATGAGGGCTCTATTGATGAACATGAATCGGATATTATAGAAAATCTTTTTGAACTAAAAAAAATCCCTGTAGAAGAAATTTTAACCCCTCGATCGGTGATATTTGCATTAGAGCATCATAAAACAGTTCGGATGGTTATGGATGAACATGAAGATCTTAACTTTTCAAGAATACCGATTTATAAGGAAAATATAGATAATATTATTGGTATTGTATACAAAGACACATTGCTTGAGGCCATGGCAGATGATTTCTTTGAGAAAAAGATGGAGACGATCGCGGAACCAGTAGATACGGTATATGAAAAGCAAACAGTTGAATCGGTATTAAATAAAATTACCAAAACCCGATCGCATATGTATATCGTCAAGGATGAATTCGGTGGAACAACAGGCATTGTGACTTTGGAAGATTGCATTGAAACGCTTTTAGGAGTAGAAATCATGGATGAATCTGACACGGTTGCGGATATGCGGGAACTTGCCAAGGATCAACTGCGCCAAAAACGCCGAACCGAAGAAAACAACAACAACTGATTTAATTTTTTCTTCGGGTTTTTCAGAGCTATGCTCGATTTTCATTTATTTCCTTCATTCACCCATTCCTAAAGCCCCGCTAATCTCATAAATTCAAGGATTGTGAAACCTGCCAAACTCACAGTCCTGACACTTATTTTACTCTTCCTTATGGCCGGACAGCGCCAGATAAAATACTTTTTGAATCAACATGATTTTATTACGGGCCACAACGTTCCCAAATCTGAGGTGATTAATAAACCTCATATCCAAGCGGAATATGATCAACTAGATAGATTAGTTATAAAAAATAATTTAAATGAGCAGGGAATTGTAACTGCCCAGGAACAATATTCGTATATCGATAACGGTATTAATATTCGTCAAAAGGATTTAGTAGATGATTCCGGGCATGTATTTTATCGAACTATTTTTGGCAGAGAACTTCAATCTCTGTCTTACATCGAATGGGTATTTGGTGTGGATTCGGTCAAAAAATGGAATGACCGATTTACCACGTCAGATATGAATAAAATCGATAAACCAGATAATTATCGATTCTATGATGTTGATGCGTTCGAATACGGCGGAAAAGAATTGGATTATGACATTTTAGGCCGTGTAACACGGGATGAATGGTTCCGTCGACCCGATAACAAATCTATGCACAAATTTCTTTATAAGTATTATGATGAATCAAATATCACCCACCTCTTCGAGTATGATTCCAATGGTGTATTGATTATGGACGTGAAATTGAGCCCTGATGGTACCGAGCCGGTGCTTCAATTTACAGGGCCACCAGATTCCAGTTTTGTCAATAACAGTACGGTAGCTTATAATCTGGATGGAGACTTGAAATTGGGGTATATCAATTGGGTTCAGCCAGGCAAGGAAGATAGTGCTAGAGTTGATTTAAAGCAGTTGATATTTGGAGACTATACTATTTCTTTAGATCAGGATAGTGCATTAATAGACAGTGCAGTATATAACGTTCATTTTGATGGGGAAGGTGTAAAAGGATATATGGCCACCAAACGTATTATCCATCACTTGACTTATGACATAAGCCCGCCTGTGATGACTTTAGAAATGGAAAAATATATAAAAGATGTTTTACTGAGTTTTACTCATTCGGAGCCCATTGATTCTGCATACATTATTTGGTCCCCTGACTCCAATTTTGCACATATACAATCGGACACGGTTGTTTTAACAACTAAAGAGATCTATTTTACCGATCGATTCAAACCGCAAAACCAAATTGCGCTTGTGGACGGTATTATGTACGATCCAGAAATTTATGCTTATGACCTTGCTGGCAACTTGTCCAATCCGGGTATTCGGCAGGATGTAATATATGATTCCACTCCGCCGGTATTAATAATTAATAATCCTAGCGATGGTGACTGGGTCAATCATCAACTGATCAATATAAGTACCAATGAACCAATTCAGTCCTGGCAGATCATCGCTGAGTGGCAGGCAGGTGCACTCGATCAGAATTCACCTTATAAGTATGAATTTTCCGATACGGTCCAATTCGAAGTTGAATCCGATTTATCAGATTATTTCCAACTGAACGATGGCAGTATTTATTCATTGAAAGTTGTAGGCTATGACCTAGCGGGCAATCTATCGGAAACCGTAAAAGTTGATTCCATCCATTATGATATGACATCACCTGTCTTAACAATGATTTATCCCTTTGACGATGCTGCAATTAATAATGCCACTGTTAGTTATGCCGCTAGCGAACAATTACTAGCAGGAGAATTTCTTTGGACACAAATCGATGGAAAGGTTGATTCACTTTCACCACATACGGTATCACTTATTGGAGATGAATTATCGCCTGCTGAAAAAATTCATATTAGCCTAAATAATGAACCCATTTTGACCGATGGTGGTATTTATTCAATCCTATTAACCAGTCAAGATTTAGCAGGTAATGAAAGCGATCCGATTACCATTACGAACGTTTTATATGATGTAACACCACCTGTCTTTACTCAAATCTATCCCGATTCCGGTGCAGCATTGAATCATCAATCTGTTTCCTATGATGTGTCAGAAAATTTACATAAAGGAACATTTTCTTGGTCACAAATTGGCGGGGTTGAAGACGTGGATGCACCTCATATTGTTAATTTGAAGGGTGCTGAACTAGCGTTTGGTCTACATGACAGTATTAATTTGGCAGATATGCCTAGTTTGCAAGATGGTGGTATTTATACGGTCATTTTTTCCGGATCAGACCGAGCTGGAAATATTGCAGATTCAATCATCATTTCAGAAGTGCTATATGATTTTACTGCCCCGGAAATAGTTATTGAATATCCGCTTCCTCGTTCAATATCCAATACTACTGCCATGACGTATATATTATCGGAAAACTTGTTTGAGGGGCAGTTCAAATGGATCTGGCTCGGCGGAGTAGAAGATACACTGGCACCCTATACTGCAATTTTGATTGAAACAGAAAAAAAAGAAGGTCCACACAATCAAATAGAACTAGAAAATAACCCCAGTATTGTAGAAAATGCACTTTATACCATGTCATTTACGGGTCGCGATCGAGCTGGAAATAAAACAGCCAGGGCATTTGTCCCGGGTCTTCAATATGATTTTACGCCACCAGAATTAACATGGTATAGTCCAAATGATGGTGATGCAGTAAATCACAAAAATGTCCACTTTTCAAATAGTGAGTTATTGGAATCAGGTACGATCACTTGGACATGGACTGGTGGTATTGCAGATCCAGACAGTATTCATGCCATGGCACTTGATGGAGATGAATTAAACGGTGATGAGTTTGGTCCAGCGGTGATTGCCAATGCACCACCTCTGATTGATGGGGGTGTTTATACGATTGCATACATTGGATTTGACCCGGCAGGAAATGAATCAAACCAAATTATTATTGGAAATATCCTACATGATATTACTCCGCCAGAAATCACCATTACCTATCCTTTGCCACGTTCAATTTCGCGAACCAGCGCTGTTACTTATACCTTATCTGAGGATTTGCATGAAGGTCAATTCAAATGGATGTGGCTTGGAGGGGTGGAAGACACGCTGGCTCCTTATACCGCGACGCTTATAGCATCGGAACGTACATCAGGTGACCATATAGAGATTGAATTATCCAATAATCCAACCGTAGTTGAAAACGCACTATATACCATGTCCATTACAGGACAGGATCGTGCGGGTAATAAAACAAAGCGTGCCTTTGTGCCCGGTCTCCAATATGATTTTACTCCACCTGAGTTGTCTATCATTAGTCCACGAGATAGAGACGCGATCAATCAGAAACAAATTCATTTTACAAATAGCGAATTGTTAGAGAGTGCCCAAATGATCTGGCGCTGGATTAGCGGAAAAGAAGATCGTGGTGCGCCACATACTATTGATTTAGTAAATGATGAATTACTTGGTAAGGAATTAGGACCGTTGGCCTTGACCAATGATCCTAATCTGATTGATGGAGCGGTTTATTCGTTGCTTTATGTTGCTTTTGATCCTGCTGGAAATCAAAGTGATACAGTTCGTGTAGATCATATTCTTTATGATGTAACGCCACCTACCATTGTGATTACTTATCCAGAATCAAATATTTTTACCACTGAAACAAAATTATTATTTGAAATTTCGGAAGATATATATGATTTTATGATCAATTGGGATGGGCTAAGCAGCGATAAAGAATCGCATCCTGTTGAATTTATTTATTCGAAGGTTCTGAGCAGAGGTTTGTTTGATTCAGATGACCTTCATATTCCGGATGTAAAAGATGGATATACTTATTCCATAACCCTAAATGGATCAGATCGGGCTGGAAATATGGCTATACCGGCCGAATTACTAGAAATAAGGGTAGACCTTACTCCACCGGAGTTCACGTCTTTTTTGCCAGAAAATAACGCTTTTATCAATCATATTGATCTTGGATGGACTTTATCGGAAGATATTGCTTCTGGTAAGATTTTCTTTACCCATATGGGTGCAGATACAAAATTAGAAGTAGAATTGGTTGATATGGAGTTAAAAGCAGGAGACCGTGCGCCTTTGGCTCTTGTGAACAGTGTTTCATTGCGTGATGGCATGAGTTATCGGATCTCAATTATTGGTACTGACTTTGCAGGAAATACATCTGATGAGTTAAAAATAGAAAACATTACATACGATATATCGCCGCCAGAAATGGTTATTAGTCATCCTAAATCAGACAGTTTTGTCAATTTTCTTGATGTGAAATACAAAGTCAATGAACCTTTGGTTTCAGGACAAATGATATGGATTAATGATAAAAATGAGAAATTTGAATATGATTTACGGGAAAATGATATTCTAGAAGGAATGCATACTCTTCAAAATTATGATATAGAAACGGAAGAGCAGATTCCTTATCAAATATTAGTAACTGGTCTAGATCGTGCTGGGAATGAATCAACTTCCGATACAATTCATAATGTAATGTTTGATGTGACATCTCCAACTTTAACTATCCTGAATCCTCTTCCAGCTGCACCAATAAATCATACTAAAGTTAACTTAATCATAAGTGAACCAATCAAAATGGGTTCCATCCGTTGGGAAACAGCACAAGGGAATGATCCAAAATCACCTCATTTGAAAGCATTAAGCGGAGAACAGTTAGCCGGTGGTGAATTTGCTGATTTTGACTTTTCATCTCGGCCTGAATTAATTAATGGTATCCAATATAACATCACCATCGAAGGAACTGATTTTGCGGGAAATGCTTCTGAACCCATGTCCGTCAAAAATGTGTTATACGATACAATATCACCTGAATTTATTGATATTCTTCCAGCGAATGGCCAATACATACGAGAAGCCGATATTACCTATACGCTTACTGAGGATTTAGCAGAAGGAAAGATATATTTTGATCATATTGGTGGTTCATCTGATCCAAAAACAGCCCATATGATCACACTGGCAGGAGGAAAAAAGAAAAAAGGTACCCAAGGGGGTAAATTACCAGCGTCTTTTATTAGATTGGTAAATGGTGCAATATATAATATACGCTTTGAAGGTGTAGATGCAGCTGGAAACAGCGCACCAGAAGCGATTGTAAAGAACATTATTTATGACAACGAACCGCCAGTTTTGGCTATAACAATACCCGGAAATAATTCATTTGTGAATCTTGAATCCATTTCATTCTCGATTAGCGAAGATATAGCCATAGGAAAAATTCAGCTTACGTATATAGCTGGAAAGGCAGATCCAAACTCTCCAAAAGAAGTTATCTTGGATGAAGCAGAGCGAAAAATGGGAGTTTTTGAAAATAAAATATTTACTGAACTAAAATGGGTCGACGGGGCTACATATAACTTGACAATCAATGGAACAGATTTGGCAGGGAATGATTCTAATCCTGTGCAGGTTAATAATATAACATTTGATATTACACCACCAGTATTGGATATTCTTAAATTGAATAATAATGGGTATATAAATGATAATATATTAAGTTATTCATTAAGTGAAAATTTGGCCAATGGTAGCCTGACATTTACCCGGATTTCCGGTGAAGAAGATCCACAGTCTCCACAAGTTGTTGAATTATCGGGAAAGGAGTTAATGGCGGGTAATTTTATGAATCAACAATTGGCTAATGGCCCCAATTTAGTGAACGGATCCATTTATAATATTGAATTCTCCGGTAGTGATCCTGCCGGTAATGAAGCGGCAACCATCAAACTGGAAAATGTCAGTTTCGACAACCAGCCGCCTGAAATATCTATTAGTCGACCTCTGGATTCTGAGCAGATTAAAACGACAATTATTTCCTATATGGCGAATGAAGTACTGGAAAAGGCAACGGTGGTCTTTGAGCAAACCGGTGGTACTATGGACGTGAATTCACCCCATCGCGTCGTTCTTTCAAGTGGTGAATTGACCGAAGGCGTACATTCTGATTACGATCTGGATATTACTTCTAGTTTGGCAGATGGTGGCCGCTACCGGGTCACGATAGAGGCATTTGATAAAGCTGGAAACCCAGGGAAGGTCACACCGATTAACGACGTATTATTTGATATTTTGCCACCGAATTTAAGTTTAAGAAGCCCGTCACCAGGTTCCAACGTCAATACCATGGCGATCACATATTCGACAACAGAGGAAATGGGAAAAGGAAAGATATCTTTTACACGTACTGGAGGCATGGAAGATCCTGATAGTCCCCATGTGGTAGAACTTTCTGGTGAGCGCTTGAAACAGGGGGATCATTTTGAAGAATCGTTTGATACAGATATTCGTTTGAATGATGGTACTATTTACCAGATTGGATTTTCTGGGGAAGATTTGGCTGGAAATGTAGCAGATGAGATTAGGTTAGATAATATCAAATATGACATATCTCCACCAGATATTATTGTTAATCAACCTTTATCGAATGGATTCTACAACAAAATATATCTCGATTTTGAGTGGAACGAACAAATGAAAACAGGAAAAATTGTTTTTAATCGAAGAGGTGGTATAGAAGATCCCATGAGTCCACATGAAATTGAACTCAAAGATGATCAACTATCCGTTGGGCAGAAAACTCGTATTAATATAAATGCGCTCACAAATTTAGTGAGTAATGTGACGTATAATATCATTGTTGAAGGAGAAGATTTAGCTGGAAACTTAGGAAAATCAGAAGAAATCACCGGAGTGACCTTTGATGATATTCCTCCTGATATAGCTATTACCGCCCCCGCTGCAAATTCTTATATCAATAATACTATATTAGGTTTAAAAACAAATGAAGTGCTTTCTGAAGCTAAAGTTGAATGGAATTGGGTTGAAGGGAATCCAGATCCGACAAAAACTCATGAATCCAAACTAGTTGGAGATCAGCTTCAAGATGGTAATTATCCGGAAGTTAACTTTGACCCTTTACCAACATTAACAAGCGGTGCTCGTTATCAGGTTATCTTTTATGGTACGGATAGGGCAGGTAATGCGTCAACCCATGAGTTGGGAACAATTTATTTTGATAATGTACCTCCAGTTGTTACTGGACTATTTCCTGTTACTAATGACTTTATCAATGTAAAGGAAGTAAGCTATGAGTTGAATGAGCCATTGCTCATGGGAAACCTCGCCTGGGCGCCTCAGGATGGCTCAACACCCATTTTAGTTGATTTAACAGGTGATGAATTAAAAGAGGGTATATTTACAAAAGGTGAACTCTATAATCAGGCAGATTTGATAGATGGCACTGTATATAAACTGGTTACCACTGCGATCGATCGCTCTGGAAATGAGGCAGTAATTACTTTGACTGAAAATGTTACTTTTGACATTTCTAAACCAAAATTTGCTCAAGTTTTACCGACTACTAGTGCCCGTATTAATTCTCAATTAATTACATGGACAGTAAACGAAGAACTGGTTGGTGGAAAATATACCTGGATTCATATGGGTGGTGAAGCTGATCCAGCGGCACCTCATACTTTTGAATTGACAACAGAATTGTTAAATGAGGGTGCGCATGATAATTCCACTTTACCCAATCTGGATCTAGTTACTGATGCTATGTACCGAATTACACTGGAAGGAACAGACAAAGCAGGCAATACTGGGAAAAAATTTATTATGAGCGTGGTTTACGATGATATACCTCCAGAACTTTCCATCAAATACCCTGAAACCAAATCTGCAGTAAATAATCTCAATATTGCATATTACATTTCGGAAAGCTTGAGTTCCGGTCAATTTATTTACACACAAGTTGGTGGTAATGCTGATCCAAATTCTCCGGTTACTTTTGACCTTACCGGCAATGAATTGGAAACCATATTCGAATCTCCAAAACTCCCAAAAAATCCGCCTGTTTTAAACGATGGTTCTATTTACAATATCATATTTCAAGGTATCGATTTAGCCATGAATGAATCAAGTTCCACAGTGGTTGACAGCATAAAGTATGATATCACTCGACCAGTAATTACAATTCACAATCCAAAACCAAATTCAAATTTGATGGGTACAGAAATTTCCATCGAAATTAGTGAAGACTTAAAAAACGGTTTTATGGTTTGGTCTAGAACCGGTGGGCTGAAAGATCGTGTGACAAAACATAAAATCCCGCTATTCGGTGAATACTTGAAAGGTGGTGTATATCCTCATGCAAAACTCCCCATGGATAAATCCTTGAGTGCTAGTGTATTATATGCGTTATCAGTTGAAGCACAGGATTTTGCTGGTAACCAAGCTGAACCGGTTAATGTAGAGGGAATTGAATATATTCGAAGCATGGCAGGTAATTGGTATTACAAAGGGCAAATTATTGAAGTCATCTGGGTATTTGAACCGGATGAAACTAAAATTAAAGGCAATTTTATGCAGGGCCTATCACTAGGGACGAAAATCAGTGACCAGGAAAAAGGGAAATTCACATTTAATTTTGATAAGAAACCGTGGATATTGACGTTGGAAATGGAGAATCCTGATAAGAATCGAATTAGTATAATGGAATTTTTGGATAATACACACATGCGTGTTATTACTGGTGAAAAGAAACCTCGTAGCTGGGAAGATGGAGAACTGATGAAATATGAATGGCGACCCGACAAGTAGAACTACTATGAATAATTTAATAATAAATGGAAAATTGACCTTAAATTCGCCGGCTATTTTCAGATAAGTATGTATTAGTAGGAGAATTGTATTTATGGCTAAAAAGCAACAAAGTTTTGCAGATAAAGCATCTAAAAAAAGTAATAAAGAATTAACATATGTTAAATATGTGAAAAGTATTCCTTCTGAAAAGAAAGGATTTTGGCGTTTCAATGAAACTACAATTGCATTGAATAAAGGTGAAAATCTAGATGCTGCTTTAAAGCGGATTGATGACCTAGAAAATCTTGCTGATATTACAATGCCTACAGAAGGTTCAGAAGTTGCCGAGATTCCTGTAGATGGAAAAACTGATCCAGGATCAAAAGACACAGAAGATTCTGTTATACTAGAGGAAGAATCTCAAGAAAAAGAAGAATCTAAGCCAGAAGAACCAGTCAGTATTGAACCGGAAAAAGAAACTAGATTGGAAGAAACTCAAGCGGAAGATGGTAAGGAAGAACTATCAGAAGAAGATGTCGTGGATGAAAATATTGAACAAACTCTCTCTGATAATGTATCAGAGGAACCTCCTTCAGAAAAAGCTGCTGAAGAGACAGTAGAAGAAGCAACGGAGGACACATCTGAAGTAGAGAATACTGATGATGAATCCGTAAAAGATGATGAAATTGAATTAACTCCGGCTGAAGAATCCAAAGAAGAATCTGATGAGGAAGCATCCCTAGATGAAGAAACAACTGAAGATAAAGCTGTAGAAGAAAAGGTTACGGCAGAACCTTCAGAAGATAAAACAGAAGAAACTGCTGAATCCGAGCAAACTGAACAAAAAGCAGAATAAAATTTTTCTAATATCTTGGAAATTTCTCCTTGATAAAATGATTTAGGAGAGGTGGCCGAGTGGCTGAAGGCGCACGCTTGGAAAGCGTGTGTACGTTAATAGCGTACCGTGGGTTCGAATCCCACTCTCTCCGCACAATCCCCCTGGACAAACTGGCTCGCAAGTAGTGCAAACTAGTGCTCACTAATATTAAGTAAGTTTGCTAAAATTGATCCCATTTGCACCCCATTTTTTTCAGTCGGTGGCCAGTTTAGAACCCTTTTGTTAGGGTTTTTTTGTTTATAGCAGTTTAGTATGTAATTTTCTGTATGAAACGCCTCTGGCTCAAATAGCCTCCTCAGGGGGCTTTTTTGTTTGTACTATAATTGATTGTAGATTCTGATATAATGATTAGTAAAAAGGAGTATTTATGAATCTTAAACTTGTATTTCGTATTTATTTTGGCTTTGGCGCATTGATGACGACAATGATGTTGGTTGCACCGGCAGCTATGATGGAAAGTTATGGCATGACTCTCACTAATGAGATCAAACTGTTTACACAGTTTATGGTTGTGGCCTATGTATCTTTGCTTATTGTGACCTGGATGCTGCCTGCCTGGCTGGGGGATGATTTGTCCAAAGCCGGGATCGCCTATGTTATAATTGCCTTAATTCCCGTAATCATGAATACTTACCACGTGGCTACCGGTGCGCTACCTGCATCAACAGCCCAATTAATAGAATCAGGTGTATGGGTTGTATTTGCGGGACTGTTCTATTTTTATAGCAAAAAGTAGCTATTACAAGAACAAAAATAATAAGTGAATAAAGCCCTTCTTTATTGAGGGGCTTTGTTGTTTATAAAAGAGACACCCACATTGTTGGGTGATTTTGTGTAATTTTCTGTATGAAACGCCTCTGGCTCATATAAGGGATTGATTATGAAAAAAACGGCTATTCTATTTCTGTTAATTGTTAGCATTAATGCTCAAGAATTAGAAGAATTAAATGAGCAGATTGCCATTGTACGTTATGAAGGGGCCGAAATGAATGATTATCTAACTATTGCTTTTTCTTGTGCAGATGCAGACGCTTACTGTCCTGACTTTGATGATTCAGAAATGATGGGTGTTAATAATCATCCGGGGTATGAATTTTTTAATGGCAATAATGAACTTCTTGGAAGATGGTTTGAAATCAAATGGGTTAATAAAAATATTCAACAATATGCAGGTGAAGGAAGTATGGATCTTGTTTTGGCACCAGCAGATGTAATGCTGAGCGTAAAAATGCTAGATTTGTATTCCGTGTCATCAAAAAATGGTTTAAATGTTAGAGATAAACCATCTACTAGTGGCAATAGGATTGGTGTCCTAAATTTTAATTCTTTAGTGAACATAGTTTCAAAAACAGGAATGGAATTAACTATAGATGATAATGATACAGATATTGATATAACAAAAATAATATCTGGTCAATGGGTTAAAATAGAAAGCTTATATCAAGACAAAAGCACAAGTGCTAATATTATTTTAGGTTATGTTTTTGACGGATATTTATCGAAACTATCAACTAGAATAACTCAAGAGAACTACTTTGGTTACCCCAGTAATGGAAAAGCATACGAGGGTACATACGAAGACGGAAAATTAATTTCTGAAAAATGTTGGGATGAAGATGGTAATGAAAAAGAGTGTAACTAAATGAAACCCCTCTGGCTCAAATAAAAGAGAATAGAATGAATGAGAAATTAAAGATATTATTTTCAGCGTTATTTATGGTAGCAGGACTTTCGTTTTTAGCATGGACCATATACGATGTTTTTTTCAAGTAGGAAAAAATGAAACACTTATGGTTCATATTAATCTTATTTTTGATGGCATGTGATAAATCTGAACCTTTGGATGATGCATGCTATTTAATCCCTGACCCTGGAGTGTGTCTAGCTGCAATTCCACGATATTATTACGATCAGGATTCAGGGAATTGTAAGGAATTTTTATGGGGTGGATGCGGTGGAGTGGTTCCATTTGAGACTATGGAAGAATGTAAAAGTGGCTGCAATAACTAATAAAATTAAACGCCTCTAATGTGACAAATATCATTTTATCAATAAATAGAACTAATTATATTTAATAAATGGTTTAGGAGAATAATTCATGAATAAAAAATCCAAATTCTAATTGTAGATAGGGTTTAGAATTAATAATCTTCACAGATATGTTTACTCATTGGACTATGTATATATCTAAAAAATTTTAATATGCAGCTCAATTTAAAATATATAAAGGCACAGGTTGCCATTTTCTTTCTCATTTTTAATGTACTGCTCAACGCACAGGATAGACCTTACAATACTATGGCTGTCTTGGTATTTGAAAACGAGGGAATCAGTGTATTAGAGTCAGAGGTCCTCACAGATCAATTCACTATTGCATTAGAAAACACCCAATCAGTAGGTGCCATTGTTTCACAAGGGACTGTAAAAGAGATACTTGAGGAACGTGAAGTATCAGATGAAACCTGTACAAACGAATCATGCGCAGTGGAAATTGGAAATCTTTTGGGAGTGGATCATATTGTTATAGGGTCTGTTATCAAAGCAGGTGAGTGGTTTACGATGGAGGTTGATTTAATATCTGTAGAAACCGGTAGTGTTGTTGAATCCAGGAAATCCTTGTATAATGGTGATCCAAATGGATTAATTACAGAGATTGGACTGCTTGCTTGGAATTTAATGAATAAAATTTCGCCCCAGTCTTTACTGGAAGAAAAAGCAGAAAAAGAGCGAGAAGCACAACTGTTGGCTGAACAGAGGGCAGCAGAAGCGGCAAGAGAAGCAGCAAGGAGACTTCGACAAGCCAAATTGGGGTCATTATTACGTTCTACCGTTTTACCAGGATGGGGACAGTTTTATTCAGGAAGAAAAGCGTGGGGATGGATTTGGCTTGGATCGGAATTGGCAATTGGTGGGGCTGCCTACATGACTTATACTCAATATCAAGATGCCTACGATGAATTGGAAATCATATATCCGAATTACGAAGCTGCCACCGATCACGGAGAAATTGCGAATTTAAAAGCTGAAGTAAGAAAAGTGCTGGATGAGGAATCCGCGGCCAATGATCAGCTACTCATGGTGACATATGTCGGTGGTGCCGTTTGGGTTGCCAATATGGTGCATGCTTATCTATCTGGACAAGTTCGAGATGATGCATCTGCTGAGAAATCCGGTTTTGATTTAGTGTATAACTCACAGCTGAAAAGCCCTCAATTGAGGTTCTATATTGCGCTTGATTAAAAAAATTATCATTCTTTGCTGCTTGTTCGTGATTTCTTGTGAATTACATCAGCCACTCTTTGATAATTCTCTGGATCTGGAATCAGCAGTGGAAAAAGGAATTTATCCTCCAGCACTTGTATTTCATCCTAGTAGGGTGGAGACCACGGTTGGAGGTACGGTAGGGGTGAACGTTTATGCCATGAAGATTGAAAAGGTAGGCATGGCGCAGATTGAAGTGAATTATGATTCAAATAAACTTTCAGTCAAATCTGTAACACAAGGCTCTCTTTTCGAAGGTGGAAATTCGCCATTTTTCATATTTGAAGATGATGCCAGCAATGGTGTTCTGACAATTTATATTACCTATCTTGGACCGGGCGGCAACTCTGTCAGTGGAACAGGGGATATCGCTTTAATTAGTTTTAATGCACGATCCATGGGGCAGACGGAGTTTAGTATTAACCAGGAAAGTATTATTCTAGACCCCGATGCAAAGTCAATTCCTCTGAATGGATATGGTAAAGGGATGATTGATGCGCAGTAATATCCTATTTATACTTTCGTTTTCTTCTCTTCTGGTGGCGCAGCCCACATTTACGGCTCACAACATTACAACAGATGCTGATATGGCTCGTTCTGTCTTTGCTATAGATGTGGATGGAGATGGGGATATGGATGTGTTGTCGGCATCCTACCAGGATAACAAAATTGCCTGGTATGAAAATGATGGATCGCAAAGTTTCACGGCCCATACTATCACGACCAGTGCCACCGGAGCCAATTCTGTCTTTGCTATAGATGTGGATGGAGATGGAGACGTGGATGTGTTATCAGCCTCATACACTGATAACAAGATTGCCTGGTATGAAAATGATGGATCAGAAAGTTTCACGTCTCATACCATCACGACTAGTACCGAGGGAGCCAATTCGGTCTACGCGGTGGATATGGATAAAGATGGAGACATAGATGTGTTATCATCTTCTGAAACTGATGACAAGATCGCCTGGTATGAAAATGATGGATCAGAAAGTTTTACAGCGCACACAATCACTACAAATACAGACTGGGCCCGTTCTGTCTTTGCTGTGGATATGAATGAGGATGGAAATGTAGATGTGTTATCAGCTTCAGTTTCCGATGACAAGATCGCCTGGTATGAAAATGATGGAAATCAAAGTTTTACGGCTCATACTATCACAACCAGTGCAGATGGTGCTTATTCGGTCTTTGCTGTGGATATGGATTTTGATAATGATATGGATGTGTTATCGGCCTCATATAAGGATAAGAAAATTGCCTGGTATGAAAATGATGGATCAGAAAGTTTTACCGCTCACACTATCACGACTGATGCTGATGGTGCTTTTTCTGTCTATGCGGCGGATGTGTACGGAGATGGAGATATGGATGTCTTTTCGGCTTCATACCATGATAAGAAGGTTGTCTGGTATGAAAATGATGGATTGAAAAATTTCACAGCTCGTACTATTTCCAATGATGCTGATATGGCTCATTCTGTCTATGCGGCGGATGTGGATGGAGATGGAAATATTGATGTGCTATCAGCTTCAGAAAATGATGACAAGATCACCTGGTATGAAAATAGCGGTCTAATATGTAACACTGGTGAAGTTGGTTTGTGGGGTGTGTGTTATTCAATAGCGAATACCGTCAAACTTGACTTAGCAAACAAGGGTATCTCAGGGAAAATACCCACCGACATTGGCAAATTGACAAATCTTACAGATTTGAATTTATACCAGAATAAATTAATAGGTTCGATTCCGTCTGAGATCGGAAACCTGATAAATCTGACTATATTAAATTTAGGTGAAAATGATTTGACAGGATCGATTCCTTCTGAAATCAGCAACCTAACAAGCTTGAATTATTTAAGTTTACGTCGTAATAAATTAACAGGAACAATACCACTTGAGCTGGGTAACCTGATAAATTTAGAATATTTATACCTTGATCTTAATTCTGGCATAGGTGGAGAATTCCCATCAGCATTTGTTAAGATGACCAATCTAAAGTTGTTAGATTTACGGAGTTGTAGCTTTACTGGATCTTTCCCAAGTGAAATTGGGAACCTGACAAAAATGGAAACAATAGATATTGCTAATAATAAAATGAGTGGCCAGCTCCCTCCCAGTATTGGCAATATGACAAATTTAAGTGTCTTGAGTCTATTTAATAATGACTTCAATGGTGACATTCCAACTTCGATATTTAACCTGACCGCTCTAAATACTCTGTTTTTGAGTTATAATGAATTGACCGGATCAATTCCCAAAGAGATCAGTAACTTGACAAAATTGACCAGGTTAACCTTAAATAACAATAAGCTTACTGGTGAGATCCCAGAGAGTATATGTAGTTTGACGTTGGACTTTTCTAATTCTGACAATTTTAGTATTTATAATAACAGTTTCTGTCCACCATTTCCATCTTGTATTGCTGACTACATGGGCGAACAAGAGTGTGATTATCAATTGATTGATGGACAATTATATTGGACAGATAACTTAAAATTTTTAAAGGATTTGATTACGAACAGTGATTTAAATGTTAAACCTTTGGATCTTGGAATCCAAACGTGGCAAAATGGTAAACTAACAGATTTTAATTGTGACTATTGTGGATTTGAGGGTGAAATACCGTCAAGTATAGGTAACCTCACCGAAATTACAAATCTTAATCTGCATAATAATAAATTAACAGGCTCAATTCCAGATACGATTAGGAACCTGACAAAAATGACAAGACTGTTTTTGGGTCACAATCAACTCACCGGTACCATTCCCGATAGCATCGGGAACCTGATAAACCTGACAACTCTTGACTTGCACGCCAATCCATTTACAGGAGGACCAATTCCCGAATTTTTAGGGAAATTAATTAACTTAGGTAATCTGAATTTGTATTATAACAAACTCACAGGCACAATCCCCGAATTTATTGGTGTGAACCTGACAAAACTGTATAATCTGAACTTGAGCAATAATCAACTCACCGGCGCCATCCCTGAAAGTATCGGAAATCTTACAGCCCTAGATAATCTCCATTTGTATAGAAACCAACTCACCAGTATTCCTGAAAGTATTGGTAATCTGACAAAACTGGAAGAGCTGAACTTGAGTTACAACAAACTCTCTGGCATGATTCCCGAAAACATTGGAAAATTAGATAGCCTGAAAACTCTAAACTTAAGTTATAATGATTACGCAGGCACCATTCCCGAAAACATTGGAAACCTAAGTAATCTTGACTATTTGAAATTGGATTCTAATGAATTGACAGATATTCCCCAAAGTATCGGAAATCTTACAAAATTGAGACTTCTCTACGTACAAGACAACAAATTTACCGGAGCGATTCCCGATATTATTGGTAGTCTGACAAAACTGGAATATCTGCAATTGAATGGAAATGAATTTACCAGTATTCCTGAAAGTATCGGAAATCTTACAATTCTAAGGACACTCGTTGTGTCTAGGAACAAACTCACGGGCGCCATTCCTGAAAGTATTGGAAACCTAGATAGCCTGAGAAGTCTAAACTTAAGTTATAATGATTATTCAAGTACTATTCCCGCAAGCATTGGAGGCTTAGATAGTCTGGAATATCTGAACTTGTCTTGGAATGAAATCACCGCAATCCCGGAAAATATCAGCAACCTTTCAAACTTGAAAACTCTATATTTATATAATAATCAAATCACCGGAACTATTCCCGAATATATAGGAAACCTGACAAAACTGGAAATTCTGGGATTGAGTTATAATGAATTTAGCGGTATTCCCGAAAGCATTGGAAACTTGACAAACTTAAGATCTCTCTACATTTATAATAATAAACTCACAGGAAACATTCCTGAAAGTATTGGAAACCTTACATCTCTGAGCTATCTGGACTTGGATGATAATGAACTTACCGGCACTATTCCCGAAAGTATCGGCAACCTAACACTCTTAGAATCTATCCAAATTTATAATAACAAACTCACGGGAAATATTCCTGAAAGCATCGGAAACCTGACCGTGCTAAGGACTCTATATTTGGGTAAAAATGAACTCACTGGTACAATCCCGGAAATAATCGGTAACCTGACAGAACTTAATTATCTTCACTTGGCTGATAACAAATTCACTGGTGCGATCCCTAAAGGCATTGTAAATCTCACAAATCTCAGCTCTCTCTATTTGTATAACAACCAACTCACAGGCATAATCCCGGAAGGCATTGTGAACCTGACTAACCTCTACTCTCTCCATTTGTATAACAACCAACTCACAGGCATAATCCCCGAAGGAATCGGAAACCTAACAAACCTAAGATATCTCTATTTGCATGATAACAAAATCACAGGAATAATCCCTGAAAGCATTATGTACCTGACAAACCTATATGCTCTTTATTTGTCTAATAACCAGCTCATGGGTTTAATTCCTGATTCTCTGTGTAATTTGACATCAACAAATATTGCATTAAACAATAACAGTCTATGTCCCATTTATCCTGAATGTATAGCTGAATCAGCAATAGGCACACAAGATACAACTAAATGTGGTTATCCGCAGATATTTAAGCTTATTCCTCCACAGCCCGCACCTGGACAGATGGTTACAATGCGAGGTATCAACTTTGGATCACCTCTTAATTTGAATACCGCCAAGTTTTATCAAAATGAAACTTCGCTGGATGGATTTCTTTTTCAGTCTCCTTCCAGTCAAACGGAACTATTCGTTCGGATACCATCTGAATTAGCAGCTGGAATTTCTACAACTACGGTATCTTTTTCTGGTGACAGTGTGATGACCAGCTATCCATTTACATTTACCCTTAATTCAATTCCAGGTGCACCCATCCTTCATAATGTATTTAAAGATTCCAGCGGGAGCTGGGTCAAGGCTGACATTATTACGGGGGGCGATACGATTATAGTCTCCGGATATGGAATTGATACACAAGGCTGGTCCGTATCGTTTGCTAAAGATGGGAAAACATTTCCGGGTCAATATGTGAATACTACCTCAAGTACTAAATTGAAGATTGCACCAAAAGTGGTGGTTCCTTTGGGAATGGGCAGTGGATATGTGGAAATAACGGTTTCAGTAACGGTTGGTGGTGTCGAAAGTGAATTGAGCACGCCTTTACAAATCTATTTCAAAGATAATTTATCATTCGTAGATATTATAAATGTAACAGGCCCTTGGAAGGGGACTGAAGATAATCCTTTCAATAAAATCCAAGAAGGTATTGATGCCATAACTGATAATGGTAGAGTCTTGGTTTCCTCAGGGAAGTATATAGAGAATATTAGTTTTAAGGGTAAAAGTATTACCGTGGGATCATTGTACCTAACAACGGGTGATACTTCCTTCATTTCTTCTACGATCATAGACGGAAATAATAATGGCAGTGTTGTTTCTTTTGTGAATAATGAGAATTCCTCGGCTGTATTAACTGGATTTACGATTCAAAATGGTTCTGGAACATTGATCAATGAGACCCAGAGTCATGGAGGAGGAGTATATTGCAAGGGAGCCAGTCCATCGCTGAGAAATCTTAGAATTATTAATAACAGTGCCACAACATGGGGCGGCGGCATTTACTGCTCATTTTCGGCCCATCCCATTATCAGTAATGTGATCATCCAGGGAAATAAAACACAAGACGATAAATGGGGTCAAGGTGGTGGATTGTATTGTTTGTATTCGTCACCGGTACTCGATAATGTTCTTATTGTGAAAAACTCAGCTATTTATGGGGGCGGTGTATACCTTGGTCAAGAAGGCTCAGGTGCAAAGCTTACAAATGTAACAATCGCCGACAATGTTGGGAGTTATGGTGGTGGTATTTATTTAGACCTTGCTAATGGTACGCAAACAAATAAACCGATGATCACGAATACGATTATCTGGAATAATTTGCCAAAACAGATTTATTTCTCATCGGAAAACAATTCATGGGAAATGGATATTAGTTATTCGGATATACAAGGCGGAAAAGATTCCATTACAACCAATAATAATGCGACAATTAATTGGACTGAAGGAAATATGGATGTTCCACCGCTATTACATAGTGATTATCGCTTGGATGAATATTCACCGGTAATTGGTGCCGGTACAAGCATAGGAGCACCGATTACAGACTTAGATGGAAGTCCAAGGCCAAACCCCGAAGGTTCTAACCCGGATATGGGTGCCTATGAAAGTAGGAGGGCAAAAAGATTATTATATACTGCTCCAATCATGGATGGCTTGGATTCAACGGATATATCGTTTTGGAATGATGTGTCAACTCTCTCTGGCCACTGGCAGAAATTTGAAGACAACAGCAGTGTTACTTATCAATACGCAATTGGCACTTATGAGGCCAACAATATCGTGGATTGGCAAAGTTCAGGCATCGATACTTTTGTGACGGTAACTGGGTTGAACCTGAAAAATGATTCTACCTATCATTTCAGTGTTATAGGTTCAGATCAAGCAGGCAGTGGTTCCAATATTGCCTCTTCTGATGGTGTGAAAATAGATATTATACCACCAGGTATTATTTCATCTGATAAAGTATGGACAGCAGCAAACCCGATTATTGGTAATTTGAAATTGAAAATGAATTTCTCCGAACCAGTTTTATCAGGTTTTGTGGCGCTGGCCTCATCTCAAGGTGATCAGTATAACACTGAATATAAAATAATTGATCAAGAGCATTTTGATATTACAATTTTTGGTCCGTTTACCGGTGGTGATGAAATTTCAGTTATAGTTAAGGATCTAAAAGACAGAGCGGGATCTACTAGCGATACTACGTTTACTTATCCTGTTGCATATTTAAGTGATTATAATTTAGATGGCTTCATCGATGCTATAGATCTATCAAAACTTGTAACAGCTTGGAATAATAAAGATATACAATTTGAGCTTGGTCCAACATCAGGTAATGTTCCTTACTTAAAACCAATTGTGGATAATCAATACGATATTTATGATGCAGCTGCTTTTACGCGCATGTGGCATTGGACTTTAAATAAAAGTGGAAAAATGAATGCCCGCCATTATAAGAAATCTGGAAAAGAATTAACGTTTTTAATTGAAAACAGTACTCTCAGTATTCAGGTTTCCAAAGAAGTGAATGCCATCGACTTTTATTTTAGTTACCCCAAAGAGTATTTAAAAATAGAATCCAATGAAGAGGACGCAACAGCAAAAGAAATTATACTCAGTCACATTGATACATTAAATGGCGAGTATTTTTTGGTTGCAGGTTATATAGAACAAAAAATGCGATCTATTAATATACCTTATATGATTAAGGTTAAAGATGACGTTACCATTACAGCGATATACCGAATGTTTGATGTTAAAGGTGAATTAATTAGCCAGGGAACAAGGGAAATTCTACTCAAACCTTTACCGGAAGAGTTTGCATTACATCAAAATTATCCTAATCCATTTAACCCATTCACAACAATCAAATTTGATGTGCCAGAACAGACTCATATTAATCTTATCATATATGATGTTTTGGGTAGGGAAGTGGTAAAACTGTTAAATCAAGAGGTTTCTGCAGGTTATCAGTCTATAGTCTGGAATACAAGAAACAACTTTGATAGGCCAGTTTCCGCTGGGGTTTATTTTTATCAAATTCAGGCCAAGGATTTTATTAAAACTCGAAAAATGGTATTGCTTAAATAGTAATTTGGGTAGCAGTAAAAAATATTTTACCTTTTTATGGTTTTAGTAAACATAAGGCTCCTTAAGGAGCCTTATTTATTTCTAATTCATTTGCCAGTCTCAATATAAATTTCATTATGTGTCTGAGCAATTAATATAAATTTTTATCGGAGGATAAGATGAAGAAAAAATACGCAATAGGTTATCTATGCTTTTGTCTGGTAATGCCTTTGATGGCAGAAGAAGATAATGTTTCAAATAAAGCTAATTATCAGCTAGCAGGAAGGTTCGCGCCCTATAAAATCAAGAAGCTTTTGTATAGCACTTCCATTAATACTAAATGGATTGAAGGAACGGAAAATTTTTGGTATGAATGGAAAACCGCTGAAGGAAAATCATTTTATATGGGTGATCCAATTAAAGGCACTAAACAGCTATTATTTGACAATGATAAAATAGCCGCAGAATTAACCCGCATTACACAAGACCCGTGGGATGCACAGCATTTGCCCATAGAAAAAATAAAATTCATCAATGAAAATACGCTTCAGTTTGATGTGAAATCTACCCAGGATGATAAAGAAGAAGAGAAAATCGATGAAGAAATGGATGAACAAAAGTGGGACATAGATAAAAAGGAAAAGGAAAAAGAGAAAAAATACAAGAAAAAAGTCTTTCATTTTGAGTACAAAATAAACACCCAGAAGCTTAGGGAGTTGAAGGATTGGGAGGCACCCGATAAACATCCAAAATGGGCTAACGTTTCACCGGATGGTGCGACGATTGTTTTTGCCCGAGATCATAATCTTTATATGATTAATGCGTCCGATTATAAAAATATACTCGATGCAGGCAGGGGTAAAGATGGAAAGAAAGCTGAGGATGCAATTGAAAAAGTAACAGTGAATGAAATACAGCTTACCCGTGATGGGGAAGAATACTACAGCTATGCGATATTTGATCGGGGTGATACAGATGACAAACGGGAAAAAGATAAGGGTAAACGCAAGCGGACAAGAATTTATTGGGCCAAAGATTCAAAAAAATTCGCTTCTATTCGTTCAGATCAACGAAAAAGCAAAGAATTATGGGTGATTCATTCTGTCAAAAATAAACGACCAAAACTGGAAACATATAAATACGATATGGCAGGTGATAAGAATGTAACGCAATATGAGATTGAGGTTCATGACCTGGCCACACAAAGTATATTAAAGCTTGATATTAAAAAATTTAAGGATCAGCGGATTGGTGTTTACTCAGCCCGGCAATTTCGATATCCTGACAGCGATAAGCCGCAGCAAACAGTATGGCTTGCTGAAGACTCCAAAATGCTCTATTTCTATCGTCAGAGTCGTGATATGCACAAGGTGGATGTATGTGTAGCTGATGCAGAAACAGGCGAAGTAAGGGTGCTTTTTGAGGAAAAATTAAATACATATATAGAATTGCAAAGGTTAGAACTACTCAAATCAGGTGATATGATCTGGTGGTCCGAAAGGGATGGTTGGGCTCATTTATATTACTATGAAAACAATGGAACACTAAAAAGACAAATCACCAGCGGTCCATTTTCTATCAGAAGGGTAGTAGGAGTCGATGAAAAAAAGAAAACCATCTATTTTATCGCCAATGGTAGGGAAAAAAATGAAGACCCATATTTCCAGCATCTTTACAGCGTCTTTTTTGATGGTACAAAAATAAAATTATTGAACAAGAGTAATTTTGACCACCGGATCTCTATGGGAGAATCCAACCGGTTTTTCGTAAATAATTATTCCCGAGTCAATACCCTTCCCCAATCAGCGCTCTATAATACCAGCGGAAAGAAAATGCTGGATCTAGAGGAAGGAGATTTATCCCAGCTTATGGCGGCAGGTTTTCAATACCCCGAACCATTTCAGGTCAAATCTGCTGATGGTGTCACGGATATTTACGGAGTCATGACTAAACCTTTCGATTTTGACCCTAAAAATAAATATCCAATTATTGCTTATGTTTATCCCGGACCACAGACTGAAGCGGTCGCGAAATCCTTCACCCAATTGCGCCATAGCACAACTGCTCTGGCCCAATTTGGGTTTATTGTCATTACCATAGGTAACCGAGGTGGCAACCCGGCACGATCCAAATGGTATCATAATTATGGCTATGGCAATTTGCGCGATTACGGTCTGGCTGATAAAAAAGCCGGTATTGAGCAATTGGCAGATCGATTTGATTTTATAGATATAAATCGCGTAGGTATATATGGTCATTCTGGTGGTGGTTTTATGTCTACAGCCGCCATGCTAGTTTATCCGGATTTTTTCAAAGTGGCTGTTTCTTCATCGGGTAACCATAATAACGATGTTTATAACAGTTGGTGGTCTGAAAAGCATCATGGAATTAGGGAGAGTGTGGACGATTCGGGTAGAGTAAGTTTTGAATATGATATTGCAAAAAATTCAGACCTGGCCAAAAACTTGCAGGGTCATTTGCTTTTGACCACGGGAGATATCGATAATAACGTCCATATGGCTGGTACTTTAAGAATGGCCGAAGCTTTAATCCGTGCTAATAAACGCTTTGATTTCTTTCTTTTCCCCGGACAGCGCCATGGCTATGGAAATATGGGTGATTATTGGCATTGGCTCCGAGCAGAATATTTTGTGAAACATCTCATTGGAGATGCTTACTGGGATCCAAATATTGTGCAGCTTAATGTTGAGAAGGAAAACAAAGAATAGGGCCCAAACTTAAATTAATAACGCATGTATCTAAAATTCAGAAGTAAAGCTGTATTTCAGCCGGTGCTTCTTGTTTATTTCCTGGTTCTGGTCTCATGTGCCGATTATCAGGAAGAGAATGAACCGGTACTTGACTGGCAGAATCTCGAGCTGTCTGAAGGATGGCAAAAGGGGAAAATCAATGCGGAAGGTATCGATCCTGAAAAATTAGATGATGCGGTTGAGCAGGTAAAAGCACTTGAGGGTTTTTACGGTATTGGCATCATTTACAAGGGTCGATTAGTTATTGAAGAATATAGTTTTGGAGATAAGGATACACAATTTCCTGTGTGGTCTGTGACAAAAAGTTTTATATCAGCACTATTTGGCCAAATGATTGATCAAGGTCTACTTAAAGATGAATTCATTTCTATTGATGAATTTTTTCCCGAGTTAACGGATGAAACGAAAAAATCGATTACAGTCTCACAGTTATTAACCATGACTTCTGGAATACAAGATGACCTTTCGTATATGTATTCTGCTAATCCATCCGACTATATACTTAACTTCGATTTGGGTTTTTCGCCAGGATCTTGGTGGGCCTATACATCGGCTGGAACTCATATTTTATCAATTATACTCAATAAAAAGACCAATAAAACTGCCAACGATTACGCCATGGAACATTTATTTTCCAAAATTGGAATTACCAATTATAAATGGGAAGCTGATCAGCAGGGCAATCATAATGGTGGATATGGGCTGTACATAACTCTTCAGGATATGCTGAGATTTGGTCATTTGTTTTTACAAGAAGGTAAATCAGCAGATCAAGAAATTATATCACCAGTATGGGTCAATAAATCCACCGAAAAATGGATAAATTTCAATAGCAGTGATGGATATGGTTACTTATGGTGGACAACTCAAATTAATGGAGAACATGTTTATTATGCTGCTGGATATGGTGGGCAGTATATTATGGTTGTACCAACACGTGCTCTGGTTATCGCCGCAACGTCCAGTTCGCAGCCAGTTCCAGGATATGGTAATGATCTTCGAAGTATCATTTTAAATGAAATTGTTACTAGTTTCTCCGTACCAATCGATAATTAATTTAAAATTATTACCAGGGCAACATTTTAATATCGGGAATAGTGATGAAAATTATTTTATTTTTTATACCATTTCTTCTCTATAGCCACAACCTCATTCACCCTGAGGATCCAAAAGAGAGAGACCATAATTCTTTGGGTTTTGGTGTATCCGGTGATCTAGTTGTGTCGGATGGTGTGTATTATTTGGGGCAAACCGCTTCTTCTTTAAATAATGGCTCCATATATATTTATAAGGATAATGCACTTGGCTCAATGGATCAGGAAGTTTTAATCGCTCCCATAGAGGAAGAACTGGGATTCGATTTTGGGTATGCCATTGATGTCAAAGAGGATTTGATGATCATAGGCGCACCTCACCGTGCCAATTCTTCTGGGCGAGCTTTTCTTTATCAAAAAGACGGAAATTCACAATGGACATTAATTAAATCTATTATTCCAGATTCTGAGATTTGGACAATGGATTTTGGTTCCGAAGTAGCCATTGGTGATGATGTTATATTAATTAGTGACCGTGATGCAAGCAATGAGCAGGGGATGGTCTATACACTGTATAAAAATTCTATCACCAAAGAGTGGATAGATGGAGATCCTATTTATTATGGATCCATTAATGAAGATGGATTTTTCGGGCATACCATTTCTGTTAATAAGCATAGAGCACTGATTGGTTCTCGTGATGGAAATGTGGCCATTGAATATCAATACAATGCAAATACCCATTCATGGAATGAGCAACATGTATTTAAACCATATAATTATCAAAGTAAGGGCCGATTTGGATATGCTGTAAAACTTACAGGTGATTATGCTGTTATTGGATCTCCAGGATATGACCAGATTGGTTATATTGAAATTCACAAATTCAGCGATGGGAAATGGGAAAAGGTAAAAACTATTACAAATCCAGGTGATGAAAAAGAATCATATTTTGGTGCTACAATTGCCATTGATGGTAAAACAATAGCAGTTGGCAATTACAATGGTGAAAAATCATTTATTTATTATACGGATGACTTTCAGACATTCACATTAAAACAAACTCTTGAATCACCTTGGAATGGTACCGGAAAATTTGGGCGTGCAATGGATTTGGAGGGAAACCAATTGCTTATTGGTGCAACTTATGGTCAATTAGCATTTTCATTCATTAAAGATGGTATGGGCGTATGGAATCAAGGCAGCTCAATGAGTAGTGCCAAGCGTGTTAATAGTATTACTGGACAAAAAATATCCTGTGAAGGTGGTTATGCGGACAAATATTCCTGTAATGGTCTGGATTTATATGCCTTTATTGCACCTGATGATATGGGTGGAACAGAATTAAATGATATTTGGGGTTGGACTGATCCTCAGACTGATAAGGAAATTGCTTTGGTAGGATTGCGAGAAGGAACCGCATTTGTGGATGTTACTGATCCGGAGAATCCTTTCGTGTTTGGGCAGCTACCAACCCATACAAGAAGTAGCACATGGCGGGATATCAAAGTGTATAAAAACCACGCCTATATTGTTTCAGATAATGCCAATTCTCATGGGGTACAGGTTTTTGACTTGACCAATCTACGCGGCGTAACTGAGTTCACTACTTTTAGTGAAACGAATCATTACTCTACGGTTGGAGATGTACACAATATACATATCAATGAAGCGACTGGTTTTGCTTATGCTGTTGGTATTGGCTCTGCTGCTAGTTCTGAACTTCGTTGTGGCGGGGGGTCACACATGATTGATCTGAGTGATCCTGCAAATCCAACATTTGCTGGTTGTTTTGCGCATGAAGGAACGGGAAGGTCAGGTACTGGATACACGCATGATATACAAGTGGTGGTATATAATGGACCCGACGAACAGTATAAAGGGCGTGAGATTGCATTTTCCAGCAATGAAACAGCACTCAGTATTGCCGATCTTACCGATAAATCAAATCTAAAGATTATTTCCAAGTATGATGGTAGTAATTTTGGATATGTGCACCAGGGTTGGCTCACGGATGACCAAAAATATTTTATCGTAAATGATGAGCTGAATGAAAGCCGGGGATATGATGATAATCAGACTACTATAATCTTCGATGTCTCTGACTTGGATAATCCTAAACTATTGACGATATATAATTCCGGACTGAATACAATTGATCATAATAACTATACCAGGGGAAATGTACTTTTTCAATCTAATTATACAGCGGGCTTGAGAATTCTTTCTATTGCCAATATAAAGAACCCCATGGAAATCGCTTTTTTTGATACATATCCATCTGGTGACCGAGTTGCATTTAATGGTTCTTGGAGTAATTATCCTTATTTTGAAAGCGGGACCATAGTGGTTACTTCCATCGAGGAAGGCCTTTATGTTCTAAAAATCAATGAGGAAGTGGACCTGGCCATCGATGATAATAAAACTATTCCAGATAACTTTGATTTGAAGCAGAATTATCCGAACCCATTCAATCCTATTACTCAAATCCAATATGAATTACCGAAAGCTGAGTTTATATCACTAACCCTGTATAATATGCTAGGAATTGAAGTAATGCGACTAGATCATGGCTTTAAATCTGCCGGAATTCACCGTATTTCATTGAATGGTAGTCATCTATCCAGCGGAATATATTTTTATCAGCTTCGTACAGAAGGTTACATGAGAACCCGGAAGATGTCTTTAATCAAATAACCGATTTCTTGAATCGAATTCTCCGCGAATTCTTCTAAATTCCATACACAAATTTTCAAATATTTTCCTTTTTGGAGGGGTGGCAGAGTCTGGCTGATTGCACTGGTCTTGAAAACCAGCATGTCTTATGGGCATCGGGGGTTCGAATCCCTCCCCCTCCGCAACGGTTGAATGATTACCGTCATACGATATTTTCATTCATAAAATGATAAAAAAATATATTATAAAATATTCAATTGAATTTGTTGTAATTATACTTGGTATAACTGTTTCATTCTGGTTGAATGAATTATCCATTGATAATCAAAATGAGAAAGAAAGAATTAAGGTATTGACCAGCCTTCAAATGGAAATTAATGAGATTAAATATTACTGTGATGGAAGAAAACGAACATGGGAGATGGATATTAGCTTGTTAAATGAATTTCTATATCCTAGTAATAAAATTTTCAATATTGACTCTGTTTTAAAAATTGCAACGAGTAAAATTAGAATTGAAACATTCATAATTCTTTATAGAGTTTTTGATCCCCCTATGAACAGATACTATTCAATCATTAATTCTGGAGATCTTAAGTATGTTAAATCTGATAAAGTTAAAGAAATATTAAGTCGGTTACATAACACAACATTTTCATACGTTGAGACAGCTGTTGAACATGAAAAACAATTAAAACAAAGTTTTCTTCCTTTTCTCACAATAAATCACCCTGATGTAATCTTAGCAAGAGATAATAATAAGATATCTATTGACCGTTATTCAGAGATCTTGAATGATGCAATTAAAAGTGATGATAAATTAAAAGCGAAATTAATTTTGCTTAAAAGATATCTAGAATACAAAATATCTATTTTACAAATGTATATGATTAATCTTGATGATCTTGAAAAAGAGATTAATCTGGTTATTAATAATTAATTAATACCAGGTTTAGTCGCATCAGCATTTACATCCCCAGCTGTTAATTGGGTTACCATAGACATCACATCAAAAAAATCTTGTTCTTTAGCAATCTTACCATCTTTCATTGTTACAAGAGTAGTTCCTGAAAGGTTCAACATATTTCCAGAAGCAGGCATACCAAAAAAATCTCCTGTGTGTTTCCCTTTAAAATTCCAATGCTTTACGAGTTTATCTCCTTGACCTATTGCCTCAAGAATAGTGAATTCTATATCTGAAAAACCAGTAAGATAATTCATATAATAATTTTTACATGCTTCTATTCCAACAAGATCTCCTTCAGCTGTGACTACTACTACGTCCTTCTGAAATCTATCCTCATTTATTACTGTACTATCACCCTTTGTAAATCTAGACCATGTATCTTCATACATAGCTAAATCTCTTTCAAGTCTGACCTGAGCATCTAATAAGACCGTAGTCTTTTTATCAGTTGTCGGAGCACCGCAGTTTGTTGCTGTAGCTAAAAAAACTATAGCAACTATTCCATAAAACAAGTTTTTAATATTTTTCATAATGATCAGTTTGCAAAAATATTAATTAAATTCAAATCCATTTTTTAAGATGACTATAATTTATTTCAACTATGTCTATTATTTACCCTCAATAATAATAAAATAATAGGAATGTCAATATGGCGACTTTGATTTTGCGGGATACACACAGCGCATTGGAAGAGAAAATGAAATCTCTTGATAAATTAAAGAAAATGACTTCATTAAAGATTAGAGAAGCAGCTAGTCATGGAGATCTTAAGGAAAATGCGGAATACCACGCTGCCAGGGATGAGCAGAGTTTAATAGTACGTAAGATACAAGTGCTGCAGACCCATTCGCCATTCCAGATCATCGAGTATAGCGAAATTGAAACCGACAAGGTAGGATTTGGCAACAAGGTTACAATCCGTGAAGAGGGCAAAGATGAGGCCGAAGACTATTACCTATTAGGTCCCATTGAATTTGAGTTGGATCTTTATCCCCTTGTTGTAACCATCCATTCACCTTTTGGCCAAGCCATAGTTGGGAAAAAGATTGATGAATATTTTACGCTTGAAATCCGGGGTAAAGAGACGAAGTTCACAATTACTGCAATTGAAAAGATTTAAGCGTTATTGCTGATTACTAAATCAATTATTGTGAAAAGGGGTTCGAATCCCTCCCTATCCGCCAAATATAGTCTAATTTTTAATACCTACTTTTAATTACATATCCATAACATCATTTTGAATGTGTAATTTTCTCGTCGTTTTCCATGCAAAATTCATCCATTAAAGTTCGATTTGCTCCTAGTCCTACAGGTGAACTCCATCTTGGAGGCACCCGAACGGCTTTATTTAATTGGTTGTTTGCAAAAAAACAGGAAGGAAAGTTTTTTCTTCGAATTGAAGATACAGATCTCAAACGATCCAAAGAAAAATTTACAGAACAGATTTTGGATTCTTTAGAATGGCTGGGGCTGCATTGGGATCAGCCACTAATGTATCAATCACAGCGTATGGATGTTTACAAGGAAAGGGTGAAGGGCTTACTAAAGTCCGGGAAGGTCTATCGGTGTTTTTGTTCGAAGAAGGATTTGCAATCAGCCAGAGATGCTGGAAGTTACCTTTATCCAAGCACGTGTAGAGAATTGAGTGATGAAGATATTAAATGGCGGTTAAACCAAAGCCAGAGTTTTACCTTACGTTTAAAACTTCCCAAAGGTGAAACAACATATCAAGATTTGATTTACGGTAATATTCATGTCCAACATAAAGAATTGGATGATTTTATTGTAGTCCGTACCGATGGTACGCCAACCTATAATTTCAGTGCCGTAATTGATGATCACGATATGGAAATCACGCATGTGATCAGAGGTGAAGATCATGTGGCTAACACACCCAAGCAGATTTTGTTATACCAAGCCTTGGGATACAATGAGCCAGTTTTTGCGCATTTACCTATGATTTTAGGGCCCGATAAAAAAAGACTAAGTAAACGCCATGGCGCACCTGGAGTGCAAAAGTTTAAGGATGATGGATACCTTCCGGAGAGTCTATTAAATTATTTAGCACTGTTAGGATGGAATCCCGGAACAGAAGAGGAAATTTTTTCGCTACAGCAATTAGTTGAAAACTTTGATTTGAAACAAGTACAGAAAAAGGGAGCTGTATGGGATGAGAAAAAACTTCACTGGCTGAGTGGTCAGCATGTGATGAATACGCCAACAGATACGCTATTGGAATCAATTAGAACTATTGATCCTGATTGGGGGAAGGGTAGTGAAATTTCATTTTTAATATCCATCATCGAAATGTTAAAGGTACGGTCTAAATCACTTCATGAATTTTTTCAACAATCAGATTATTTTTTCAATGATCCTGTTTCTTTCAGTGCAGATGAGCTAAAAAAGGGTTGGAAAGATGAAACGGTAAATCAATCCATTGAAAAATTACTAAATCAAATGGCGGCGATTTCCAATTGGCGTGAAAAGGATTTAGAAAAAGAAATTAAGTCATTTGCAGAAGATCAACAGTTAGGCTTAGGAAAAATTATTATGCCAATTCGACTGGCTGTCTGTGGTACGCTGAACGGTCCCTCCATATTTGAGATATTGGAATTATTAGGACGGGATACCAGTCTTCGTAGAATTGAAACTGCATTAGAAAAGTTACCAGAGTAAATGGAAGCAAATACGAAACCGCGTCATTTTATTCAACGCATTATCGATGAAGATAATGTTACCGGAAAATTTGATAATCGTGTCCATACACGGTTTCCACCTGAACCCAATGGATATCTGCATATCGGACATGCAAAAGCCATTTGTTTGAATTTCAGCATTGCAGATGAATTTGGCGGGAAATGCAATCTACGTTTTGATGATACAAATCCCACGGCAGAAGAAGAAGAATTTGTCCGATCGATAAAAGAAGATGTGAAATGGCTTGGATACGATTGGGAAGATCGTTTGTGTTTTGCATCTGATTATTTTCAACAAATGTATGATTATGCAGTCGAGTTGGTAAAAAGAGGGCATGCCTATGTTTGTGACCTCACATCGGATGAAATTAAAAATACTCGTGGAACTCTAACTGAACCTGGTCAGGATAGTCCCTTTCGGAATCGGTCGATTGAGGAAAGCATAGATCTATTCGAGCGTATGAAGGCAGGAGAATTTTCTGATGGAAGCCGGACTTTGAGGGCAAAAATTGACATGGGTCACCCCAATATGAATATGCGCGATCCTGTTGTTTACCGGATTTTGCATTCGGACCATCATCGTACTAAAGATCAATGGTGTATTTATCCTATGTATGACTGGGCTCATGGCCTGGAAGATTCGATTGAAGGAATTACCCACTCACTATGTTCATTGGAATTCGAAGATCATCGTCCTATTTATGATTGGTATTTAGATACATTAGAAACATACCATCCCCAGCAAATCGAGTTTGCACGGCTAAATTTGAGTTATACGATTATGTCTAAAAGGAAGCTGAAAAAATTGGTAGATAATAAGCATGTAACTGGTTGGGATGACCCACGAATGCCAACCTTGTCCGGTCTGCGTCGCAGAGGATTCACTCCTAATGCGATCCGTAATTTTATGGAAGAAATCGGAGTGGCCAAGCGAGAGAATGTGATGGAAATGACCAAACTGGAATCTACTCTTCGAGAAGATTTAAATAAGCGTTGTGAGCGACGTATGGGTATTCTTAATCCACTGAAAATTGTTATTACGAATTATGATGAGGGCAAAGAGGAATTCTTAGAAGCGGTCAATAATCCTGAGAATGAAAAAGCGGGTAAGCGTAAAGTCCCATTTGGCCGCGAACTGTATATTGAGCATAATGATTTTATGGAAGATCCTCCAAAAAAATTTTTCCGACTAGCCCCTGGCAGGGAAATTAGACTGCGTTATGCCTATTTTATTACATGCAATGATGTGGTGAAAGATGCTGATGGCAACATTGTAGAATTAAAATGTACATATGATCCAGAAACAAAAGGCGGTAATGCGCCTGATGGAAGGAAGGTCAAGGCAACAATCCATTGGGTCTCCGTTTCTCATGCTATTGATGCAGAAGTAAGAAAGTATGACCGTTTATTCCAAGTACCATCACCGGGGTCAATGGAAAATTTTATGGATGCACTAAATCCTGATTCATTAAATATATTGGAAAATTGCAAATTAGAACCCGAATTAAAGCAAGCAGAAATTGGTATTCCCATTCAATTTGAACGATTGGGTTATTTTTGCAAAGATATAGATTCTGGTGACACACCCATATTTAATCGAACCGTACCACTTCGGGATACCTGGGGAAAAATTGAAAAACAAATGCAATCAGGAAAGAATAAATAGCATTGAGAAAAGCACTCAAATCCAAGTAATTTGATATCTGATGTGTGCTAAGTCAAAACCAATCTTTTTCATTTTTACGCTGATCAGTATACTCACTGCGGCCCCACCATCACTGCATGTCTATGTTATTCCCTTTGACAATATTAAAAATGATGTGGCCATAGCCTGGCTTTCCGATGCTTTTTCCGAAATGGTAAACGCATCATTAAGTCAACATGATCGAATTTACCTCAAAGATAAAACTGGTCTGGAAGAAGTCATGTCCAATCGTTCTTTATTGCTTCAACAGCGCCCCGGAACAAAAAACTTACTTGTATTAGGGAAATTTGAAAGAGCATTGGATAAAATTTCAGTTGCTGTTCAACTTATAGATATTTCATCCTGGGATGAATTGGATTCTCGAAAAGTTCGAGGTAATTACAATGATATAACTGGTATTAATCGATCTTTATCGGAAACGATCAATACAATGTTGGTGCCCTTCCTTCCAAAGATAGAAAAAGGACCTTATCCCACTTTAACGGAAGGTGAGAGAATGCGCGAGCCTCCATCTTATGCTGAAAAAGCAATTGATTTGAGCTCTTCCATTGATAAGGCTATTGATGAATTAGAGAAGGAATTGGATGTAAATATTGGTGCTAGAGGGAGGGTCGACCCAAAGGAATTAAAAGAGAAAGATGGTGAATGGATACTTGACTTATCAAAAGATGATTATGAGAATTCACGCCCAGAAAATGATTCCAATACAGATTTGATGACAGGTGTCTTAGGAAATCTAATGAAAAATCCCTATGAGATTAATTTAGAACGCCCTCAATTAAACTACGATCCGGAAAACCGAAAAGAGTTTCAAATTGTATTTCCCGTAACCTATAGGCTAAAAGGTAACATTATTAAAGATATGCTTACATCATTGCCGTATTCAGGTTTAAAGCAGGACGGAAATCTTACTGTTTTTTACTTCAACAGGGATAAATACAATTTTCCAAAAGATATTTCGGAAAAAATTCAATTTGGTAAATATCGCACCGTTCCTGTAATGCAATTCCAAGATGCAAAAGGTAGTCCTCTGGTCGTCTTAGTTGACTCACCAGATCAAACTATTCATGGATTACTAAGCAACCGTGTTCTATATAAATCGTTCCACTTTTTTTCGCCATTGATTGATTTTGCTATTGGGGGATGGTCCATGCAGGTGACGCTTGAAACTGTTGACATACCTGTAGAGTATAAGTTCAATATGGAAGTCAATTCTGCAAATAAAATAAGTCGTGTGAGTCTGAAATTTATTCCCGAAGCTGAATTGCACAACTTTTTGAGCAAATTGCTCTAATCAATTATCCAAAGATAGATACTGCAATGAAAAAGTGGGCTCTAATAAGCGTTCTGGTATTTCTCGTATCGATGCTTTACGGACAGAATAAAGTACCTGATATCAAATTGAAAAGAATGAATGGTAAATTCGTAATGCTCCAGGATTATCTCAAAAAAGGTCCCGTTTTGATTAACTTTTGGGCTACGTGGTGTGCGCCATGTAAAAAGGAAATGGTTCATTTGGATGAGTTTGAAAAAAAATATACGGATAAGGGACTTTCTGTATTAGCAATTAGTATTGATAGTCAAAAAAGTATTTCTCAGGTCCGCAGTTATATTAGGGCGAAAAAGTATTCCTTTGATGTCTTCCTTGATCCAAATAGTCAAGTTTTAAAGAAGCTGAATGGCAACCTGATGCCAACTGATATTCTTATCGGTCAGGATGGGACAATCCTTTGGCGTCATAATGGCTATATACCCGGAGATGAGAAGAAAATAGAAGCGGAAATCAAGGCGGCAGTTCAGTCGACATCTTAATCTTCTAGGATGAAATTTAGTCGTTACTTCTTTTCATTTATAATCTCCTTTTTCTCCGTTGGATACTGTCAATTCTCTTTTTCGGGAGCATTGACGACTAATTATGGCCAGAGTAAAAATGATTTTAACATTCAAGAAACGCTTCTTGATATAAATGGAAACTTGAATAACTGGACAGGATGGATTCAGTTAGAACATTCCGACCCGCCAGAATTGGGGAGATCCTTGAAAGGAATTCGAAAATTCCGTTTGGACTATTCTTCCGGCGATTTCACAATCAAATTGGGTGATATGTATGAATTTTGGGGTCGAGGATTAATGGTTAATATGGTCGATGACCAGGCGATCGATTTAGATACGGGCGTTCGAGGCGGATTATTGAATTGGACAAATGATTTAGTTCAAATTGATTTATTTGGAGGGATACAGAATATTTGGCGTTCATCAAACGAGGTATTTGGATTTAATGATCGACTTCCAAATTATGAAGTTGACCATAGACTTTACGGCGGTCGAATTGCAGCTAATTATCATCAATGGCATGGCGCTGTCCAATACATGCAGGTTAATGAGGATCATTTATTACCTAGTATCGATACAATTGAGAAGGTAGGTCATGAACTGATTGGCGTAAATATTGAATATTATGGTCCGACAACAGATTTTGGATTCGAATATGTAAAAAAGGATGCAAAGGGGTTTGGGTTTTATGGCCTTATAAATATGTACATAGGAGACTGGTCAATTGGTACGTCCTATAAAAATTACTATTTTGCTGATTTATCACCGGATGATCGCTGGGACTTTGTCAATATCATTGGAGGTGCTTTAACCATACAGCAAATGCCCACTTTATTTGAACAACACGCAACCAGATTACTTGGAAGAATCACTCATCAAATTGATTATAATGATGAACTTGGATTTGATTTAAGACTAAAAGGACCACTCTTTCAAAATACAATATTTTCATTTTCCTATGCAAGTTCCAGCCGCCATAAGGAATGGTATTTAGATAATAACTGGAACTGGATCATGGGTTCGTTCCTCCTTCCGCGTTTATTACCTTCTAGTAATCCTGTATTTAATGCCTTTAGAGAAATGTACGCAGAATTAGAAGGATATTTATTGAACGGCAATTTGCATTACAACATTGGCACCGGATTAACAAATGATGTAACAGATTTATATTTGAATCGATATACCGTTTCAAATCGATCCTACAGTTATGAATCTTTATCAGCAACAACGCTACCCGCTCAATTCACTTATACAATCAATCAAAGATTCAGCCTGGAATTGAAATATGAATACCAGGAATTAAAAAAGGGTATTAACACTTATTCTGAGCTGCCAACAAATATGCCATCATTCACATCAAATTTTTTAAAGGATAAACAAATCAATCGGATTATTAGTGTTGGATTAGGAAGGTCTCCACTGTGGTCAATAAGTTTAATGATGGATTATGCCAATACAGAAGAACGAATCATCGTTGATGAAGTCAGGAATAAAAATGCAATAGAAGAGATGTTTGGGAATTTATGGGATACCTCACTCACCTGGGCTAATATCGAAATCTCTTACAATATTTCAAGCAATCATCGCCTTACCGTAATGTACGGATCCCAACGGGGTGGGGTATTATGCAGCAATGGTGTTTGCCGGTACGTCCAACCATTTGAGAATGGTTTCAAAATTGGGTTAATTGCAGTTCTTTAGGTAGATTTGTATTCCTTGTGCTATACCCAATGAAAAGATTAGTCATAATTATACTGTTAGCATTTCTTATTTCCTGGTCTTGTGAGGATGAGAAACCCGATAAATCTGTAGTCAGTTCTATTGTAATCACACCAAACAAAATCATATTGAAACCAGGGAAAACAGAACAATTCTACGCTTTGGTTATTGATCAGAATAACATGGCAATGGATGCTGATATTACTTGGAAAAGTTCGATCCCATCTGTAGCCACCATTAATAATGAAGGCCTAGTCACTGCTGTTGCGACGGGATCAACAGAGATTTTTGCCACTGTAGATGCAGTCCAGGGTCTATCAGAGGCATTGGTAAGTGGAATACGAAGGCGTGTACTGAGTGAATTAATCACTTCAAGTACATGACATCCATGTGCCTCCGCGGAGCGGAGTTTCAATACTTCTTTAAAACCTGGGACAACTCTTTATGTAGGGACCGCTCTCGATACTATCTGGACACAAATATATTATCATGTATGGTGGCCAGGGCAGGGGAATGATCCAATGTATCTTATGAACCAAAGCATGAATAGGATACGAAACAATTATTATCAAGATAATGATGTGGTGGTTAATGGAACGGATGATGGGCATTGGACACCGAGAATGTATACCAACGGCAAAGTTTCATACGGAAACCCAACGACGTGGATTTCTGACTCCAAAACTTATTTAGAAGGAGTTAGTTTGTATGAGGTCAATTTGAGTGGCTCACAATCTGGCAATGAAATTTCATTTGATGTAAAAATGAATGCGATACAAACGACACCAGCTTCTCAAGATTTGCGTTTATTTGTTGCAACAGTGATGGACATAGTTCAATATCCAGCTTCAACAAATCTATTGACAGAGCATCATTATCCAGTTATTGAATTGCTGACAGGAAATACCGGCAAGCAAATGAAATTTATTTCGGGAATCACTTATACAGAATCTTTTATATGGTCCATGCCAGATGCTTGGATCAACCATAGTGATATTACCTGGAAAAGCTCTGATTTAAAAGCGGTGGCCTGGATACAGAATTATAAGTCAAAGGAAGTCCTACAGGTCAACGAATTTGGATTTGATTAATATTCACGTTAAATAGGTTTGGGGCGATAAAAACGGTTAATTAAATTTCAGTCGCATTTTTTATTATTTGGGGTGTCGTCTAATGGCAGGACACCAGGTTCTGGCCCTGGCGGTCGGGGTTCGAATCCCTGCACCCCAGCAGATTTGATTGTTATGCACCCGTAGCTCAACTGGATAGAGCGTCTGGCTACGGACCAGAAGGTTGAGGGTTCGAATCCTTCCGGGTGTACTGGTTTTTTTACTTTGAGCATGTTAATAATGGCTCGTTCGTCTAGGGGTTAGGACGCCGCCCTCTCAAGGCGGTAACACGGGTTCGAATCCCGTACGGGCTACAGATACTGAGGTGAGTATTCGTGTTGACCAATCACAATAGGAGTTCTTATGAAATCGATATACAGAAATAAATACTTAATTTTCATTTTTACCATATCTCTATTGACCAATTTATCATCGCAGAACAAAAAGGATAATATCTGGGCCGATGACAATTTTACTGGTTTACAATTTAGAAGTATTGGGCCAGCATTAATGTCAGGACGGATTTCAGATATTGCCGTACATCCAGAAGATGACAATATTTGGTATTTAACAGTTGGCTCAGGGGGTGTATGGAAGACAACTAATGCTGGTGTCACCTGGACACCTATATTTGATGATCAAGGATCCTATTCTATAGGTTGCGTCACTATTGATCCAAATAATCCCCATATTGTTTGGATAGGAACTGGCGAAGATTTAGGCGGACGCCATTTTGGTTATGGTGATGGTGTATATCGCAGTGATGATGGCGGTAAAACCTGGAAAAATATGGGATTAAAAAATTCAGAGCATGTATCCAAAATATTGATCCATCCTGAAAATTCTAACATTGTCTGGGTAGCATCTCAGGGTCCGTTATGGAGCAAAGGAGGCGATCGTGGTGTGTATAAATCGATCGATGGAGGTGAAAACTGGATAAATGTTTGGAGCGATAATGAATGGACTGGTGCCACGGAACTGGTGATGGATTCTCGAAATCCAGACCGGCTTTATCTTGCAAGTTGGCAGAAGCATAGAAATATTGCTGCCTATATGGGTGGTGGACCGGGATCTGGAATTCATCGCAGTGATGATGGCGGTAAAACTTGGCAAAAATTGTCCAGCGGTCTTCCAAACTCAAACATGGGAAAAATTGGACTGGATATATCTAGTCATAATCCGGATGTGCTTTATGCTGCTATTGAATTAGACCGGCGTACAGGTGATGTCTATCGTTCTACAGATCGCGGCGCGACCTGGAAAAAAATGTCGGGTACCGTTTCAGGTGCAACTGGACCACACTATTACCAGGAGCTTTATGCATCGCCTCACAAATTTGATCGTTTATACCTGATGGATGCCAATATGCAAATTTCTGAGGATGGCGGTAAAACATTCTACCGCATGAGTGAGCAACATAAACATGGAGATAACCACGCTATTGCCTTTCGAAAGGATGATCCTGATTATTTGCTGGTAGGGTCAGATGGTGGTCTTTATGAAAGTTTTGACCATACAAAAACCTGGCGCTTTATGGCCAATCTGCCCATTACCCAATTTTATGATGTGGCCGTGGATGATGCAGAACCATTTTATAATATTTTTGGTGGAACTCAGGATAATAACACAGAAGGTGGCCCTTCTCGGACGGATAATTGGCAAGGAATACAAAATTCAGATTGGCGTGTGGTCTTAAACTGGGATGGCCATCAACCAGCGACAGAGCCGGGTAATCCCAACATTATGTATGGCCAAAGACAGCAGGGCACGCTGGCGCGCATTGATATGATTACTGGTGAAGTGATCGATGTGCAACCACAACCGGCAGCTGGTGAAGATTATGAACGCTACAATTGGGATGCACCTATACTCGTAAGTCCCCATAAGCCATCTCGCCTTTATTTTGCATCCCAGCGTGTGTGGAGATCAGAAAATCGTGGCGATAAATGGACGGCTATTTCTGGTGATCTTACGCGCAATGAAAATCGTTTTGATCTGCCGATTATGGGCAAAAAGCAAAGTTGGGATAATCCATGGGATGTGAGTGCAATGTCAAATTATAATACCGTTACGGCACTATCTGAATCTCCACGAAAAGAAGGCATGATCTATGCAGGAACGGATGACGGATTCATCAATTTAACAGAAGATGGTGGAAAGAACTGGCGTAAGATTGAGGTTAGAAAATTGCCAGGCGTGCCAGCTACTGCATATGTGAACGATATTAAAGCGGATAATTTTGATGCAAACACGGTATATGTGGCGCTTGATAATCATAAATATGGTGATTATCAGCCGTATTTATATAAAAGTACTGATAAGGGAAAAACCTGGCGTTCTATTACTAATAATATTCCCGATCGCACTTTGACTTGGCGTGTATTGCAAGATCATGAAAAACAGGAACTACTTTTTGCAGCAACAGAATACGGCATTTATTTTTCGATCAACGGCGGTGATCACTGGATCAAATTAAAGGGCAACGTACCAATTATTTCCTTTCGTGATTTGGCGATCCAAAAAAGGGAAACCGATTTGATCGGGGCATCCTTTGGTCGAAGTTTTTATATTTTTGATGACTACAGTGTTCTGCGTGAATTATCTGAAAAGCAAATGAAAGCGGAAGGCACCTTGTTTTCTGTACGTAAAGCGTGGTGGTATATACCCCGATCGCATCTTGGATTTGGTGATCGCCCCAAAGGTACTCAGGGGCATTCACACTTTACAGCCCCAAATCCACCTTTTGGTGCGGTATTCACCTATCATTTAAGCAGTGACCTGCAGTCCAAAAAGGATATACGTCAAGGAAGAGAAAAGTCATCTAATGAAAAAAATATTGATGTTGATTTTCCTGGTTGGGATGTTGTTGAGGCTGAGCGACGTGAACTCAATCCAAAAATTATGCTTGTAGTAAAAGATAATAACGAGAATGTGATTAGGCGAATTGATGGATCAGCTAAAAAAGGATTTCACCGCGTATCTTGGGATCTGAGGTACCCATCTCCCATGGCGGTTAGACTGGATGAAAATAACAACCAAATGCCTGGATTCATGGTAGCACCAGGTACCTTTAGCGTAGCGATGTATAAGCAGGTTGATGGGCAAACAACCCAATTATCTGATGCGCAGGAATTTCAGGTGGTGCAATTACATGAGGGTGCTCTGGCTACTGATAGTCCAAAACAAGTGGCAAAATTTTGGAGAAAATTTGAAAATGTCACTCGAAGAGGATCGGCAGTACAAATCACCTTGGACAATACCTTGAACCGTGTAAAAGGTATGAGAACCGCATTGGCCCAGTCCAAAGCCGATGTTGGTGATTTGGATACACGGCTGTATAAATTGAGGATGAAACTTCTTGATCTGGACGAAGCCTTAAATGGCAATCGGTCTAAAATGGGTCCGGGGGAAAAGACTAATCCCAATGTGGGTAGTCGCTTATTTGTGGTAAGCCGGGTACTGGAATTTTCTACTTACGGTCCTACAACTACAGCTAAAGAAGGATTAGCCATTGCTGAGGAACAGTTAGATACTATTCAGGAAAAAATAGAAAAAAATCAAAAAGCTCTGTCTGCCATGGGTCGGGAATTAATGAAAGCCGGTGCACCTTGGGTAGAAGGTGAGGCGTTGCCTAAAAACCGATAATAAATCCGACTTTGTCGGCTAATTATAATTATATCCTCTATTGCCTCTCTATGCGATAGTCTAATAAATTAGAGTTGGACAACGTACGTATTCGAGGTAGGAATACTATACCCGAAATACGGCCAATTTTGCATAACCTTAAACAGTAGGTTTGGACATGAAGCAAGGATCTCATATTTCGCTACCCATTTATTTCATACTAGGACTGCTCCTGGTTTTTACACCATTTAATAACATTTTCGCACAGGATGAAGAAGATGACTCTGTTGAAGAAATCTTCTGGGGAGATGAAGAGGAAGGGTTGGATGAAGAATTCGATTTTTCTGAGGATGAGGAATTTGGTGAGGAGGACTTAGAAGGGTTTGAGTTTGAAGATGAAGGATTTGAAGAGGATTTTGGTGAAGATGAAGAATTTTCGGATGATGAAGGATTTGATGACGAATTTGCAGAAGACTTTGAAGAACCGGAAGAATCAGTAGTTGAAGCTGCACAGCGCTTAGGATATACATTAAATCTAAGTGGCTCATCGCCAGGATTTGCGAGTCATCAATTGCGAACTTATAACTCCGATGTAAACTTCAGGGCCTCCTTTGAATTTCCGATGCTGCTTCAAATGGGTCCGGTGCGTTTTCGGCTCGGCGCCGAAGTAGGGACGTTTAAATTCACCAATTACAAGCCAATCGGGGGCACATTCTCTGGAGTACATGTTACCGGTATATTATCTTTTCCGGCGGGACCGGGCCAGGTTCGTCTGGGCGGTGGAATGATCGGAAGCGGATTTGGCGTTATTGCAGAAAACTCTTATGGATTTGCGGTGGGTAATGCATTGGATGTACGCATCGGCCTTCGCTCTACGACTGCTTTCAATGTAACCGATGATAAGAAAAATAAACTAGGTACCATTGGCTGGCTTGATGGGATATTAGTGCTTGGTGTTAGTCTATAATTTATTGTCTGATTTTACGTTTGAAAATATATAATAAATTATTTGTAGGTATTTTTTCTCTATGTGCTTTTGTGAATGCACAAGCTATTGCGTTAACTAATGGTAATGAGACGAAAGCTGAAAGCGCTGGTACAGTTGCAGAAGTCTATACCGTTTCATCTTTTGATGCTAATTTTACGATTTTCTTATCTATTAAAAATACTAGCACTGGAACGACTGGAAGTGATTTTAGTGGTACGTTTATTGAAAGTTATGGGACTTCTAATGATGGTCAAATTCCAGTTACAGGCAATGGGGCATATAATGTTTCCTATACCTTACTTGATGATAACATAGATGAAGAAGATGAAACGTTAATTATTACACAAACTAATGATGGAGGTATTTCTTCAGCCAATAAAACAGTAACCATTACAGATAATGATGCTGCACCTACCATGGCATTTGCTGCCACAACAGGTACCGATGCTGAAAATACAGCCTATACATATTTCACTGTTTCCTTAAGCCATGCTTCTACAAGAGGTACCTTACCAGCATATACAATTAGCATTGGCGGTGGTTCAACAATGACAGGAGGTGGCACGGATTACAATGCATTAAATCCAACTTCATATGAGTTTGGTAGTGGCTCCACTACAGATCAATTTTACATTTATATTCAAGATGATGCTCTGGACGAAAACGATGAAACAATTATATTATCTATAGCAACAAATAATACGACGTATGCAACGCTTGGTACTAATCAAACTCACACGCTTACGATTACTGATAATGATGCTCCTCCTACAATAAGTTTTAATGCAAGTGCAGCCAATGCCGTAGAAACTAATTCTGGTACAGCTGCTAAAACAGCACAGGTGGACATATCTGCAGTATCCGCAAAGACCGTAAGTGCCAACTATACTATTACCGGAACCTCAACTGCTGGTGGAACTGATCATAATTTAGCAGCTGGTACTGTTTCTATTTCGGCGGGTAACACAAATAATACCATTGGCTGGAATGTGATAGGTGAGGCTTTATATGAAAATGATGAAACAATAATCATAACTCTTTCAAATCCAACTAATGCCACTTTAGCAAATCCCCAAGCACATACCTATACAATTACAAACGACGATGCAGCGCCTACAATTGCATTTACTGGCACTGCTCAAAGCAACAATGAAGCTACTACTTCATATAATGTGGGTGTCACGCTCAGCACAGCTTCAGGTGTTGATGCAACTATGGATTATGCCGTTGGTGGCGCATCTACAGCAACAGGCGGAGGTACAGATTATACTTTAGCTAATGGCACTGCAACTATCACTGCTGGAAATACAACAACAAATATTGCGTTAACTGTTGTTAATGATGCACTTTATGAAAATGATGAAACGATTGTTATTGCTGCTTCGAATCCAACCGGTTCGTCTCTGGGTGCAAACACCACTTTTACATACACTATAGCAAATAATGCAGGCGGTAGTAATGATGCCAAGCCTACTATTCAATTTAATTCAGCAACTGGTACAGCATTAGAATCTGTTACTTCTTTCAATATTCAGTTAGATCTATCTGCTGCTTCCGGGTTAGTGTCTACTGTTGATTATGCCCTAACAGCAGGTAACCCTGCCGCAACGGGAGGCGGTACTGATTATACCTTGGCTGATGGCACTGCAACCATAGCGGCCGGTGCAACAACTGCAAATTTAGCAACAACTGTTGTGAATGATGTGTTGGATGAAAATAATGAAATTTTCATTGTGACCATCTCTGACCCAAATGCGAATGTCGCTCTTGGTACTAATACAACTCACACATACACTATTCAGGATAACGATGATCCTCCTGAGGTACAGTTTAATGCAACTGCATCTTCCTCTACTGAAGGTACCAACGGTACACTCAAGGTAGATCTTTCAGCAGCATCAGGAAAAGATATAACTGTAGACTACGCTGTTCAAGCTGCTAGTACAGCAACAGGCGGAGGGACAGATTATACTTTAGCTGATGGAACCTTAACGATAAGTGCAGGGTCAACGACGGAAAACATTACACTTGCTGGAGTTGATGATGCATTAGATGAAGATGACGAAACCGTTATTGTGCTACTATCAAATCCAACTAATTCATCGTTAGGAACCAATGCGACTCATACTTTTACTATAGATGACAATGATGCGACACCAACAATTCAGTTTAACGCAACATCTGCATCTTATGCAGAAGCAACTGAAAATCACACTATTGCAGTTGATTTATCAGCGGCTGCAGGAAGAGATATCAGTGTAGCTTATACTTTAACTGATGGAACACCAGTAGCAACAGGCGGAGGGACAGATTATACTTTAGTTAATGGTACCTTAACGATAACCGCAGGACAAACCTCAAACAATATTACATTCAAATTGATCAATGATGCTCTAGATGAATGGGCTGAAAAATTTATAGTTACATTATCAAACAACCCAACGAATGCTGATATCGGTACCAATACAATTCATACGGCAACAATTACAGATAACGACGCTCTACCTACAATTGATTTTGCAGCAGCAACCAGTTCAGTAAATGAAAATGTCACACCAAAAACATTAACACCTACTTTATCGACGGCTTCTGGAAAAGATATCGCAGTTTATTATGCGGTAACTGCGGGTACGCCAGCTGCAACTGGAACTGGAACTGACTACACCTTAGCCAATGATTCTTTAAAAATTACTGCCGGAAATACAACGACTACTATTTCAGCTGTAATTGTTGATGATGTATTGGATGAAAATAATGAAAAATTTGTAGTTACTATGTCAGGAACACCAGATAATGTTGTAATTGGAGGTACTATACCTGCCCATACTGTCACAATTACTGATGATGATGATCCTCCAACCATTGCTTTTTCTGCCATCAATTCAGCGGCAAATGAAGCGGTAACCCCGGGCACTATGACTGTCCAGTTGTCCGGGGTATCCGGCCTTGATATAACTGCAGATTACGCTGTTACCGGAACCGCATCAGGAAATAATGTGGATTATACACTAGCCGATGGAACAGTATCAATTACAGCAGGGAATACAACCTCAACTGTATCTGCAATAATTATAGACGATAAGGTTGTTGAGGATGATGAAACAGTAATCGTTACATTATCTAATCCAACAAATGCTACGGTGGGGACAAATTCAGCTTATACGTATACAATTTCGAATGATGACAGTCCTCCGGCAGATTTCAAAGTTGATACGGTGATTGCAACAGGTGGAACAGTTCGTTTCAGGTATTGGAATTCCACAAATACAGGATTACGAGTTGACGTGCCTGTGGAAAATAGCGATGCAGTTGTTGGTGGAACTATCCAACTTAGGGCAAAAAAGGGAATATTGAATTATGAAGATTTATCTTCGCCCTATACAATCCTAAGTGGTGATAAGGCTACTACAAAACAAATGACCGCAACAGCTGCTGAATTTGAGGCAATCACAGGATTGGCAGAAGGTTCGATTATTACCATTACTGCAATTATAAAAGATCAATATGGAAATTCTACAACGGGAACAGCCAGCGATTATACCATAACTATTGATAGAACAGCTCCGCCTGATTTTACTTTGGGAACAGTTACGGTGACGGGTGGTACTGTCGTTTCAGATTATTGGAACTCTACCAATACGGGAGTTTCTGCCGTGGTTCCTGTAACAAATGCAGACCCAACGCTTACGTTTGGAACGGTTCAACTCCAGGCTCGGTCAGGAAGCACCGGATCTTGGACTTCGGTTGGATCAGTGTCATCAATAACTGCTGCGGAAGTGACGGTGGAAACTAAAACCGTTACTGCCGCGGCTTCAGGAATCGCTAATGTTATGGATATTGAAGAAATTCCCGCTGGTGCAGGGGCTGAAGTCGCTGATGGTAAAGAGTTCTTTTTTAGAGTAATTATGACGGATGTGGCAGGGAATGCCATCAATTCAACCCATAGTAATTCCAGCCCAGTCCAAGATCAAACTGTTCCTACATTTACGAGTATTTCATCGTCCAATGATAACAAAGCCTATAAACAGGGTGACACTGTGTTGGTTACAGTAGCAATGAGCGAAATTGTTAACCTTGCTTTAATTCCAAAACTTACATTAGAAACTGGGACTTCTGATGGAACAGCCGCCTATTCTTCAGGGACCGGGAGTGCAAATCTAGTTTTCACATATGTTGTTGCATCTGGACACATATCTAGTGATTTGGGATATATTACTTCGAGCGCATTTACATTGGATTTCGGAACGATACGCGATGTTGCTGGGAATGATCTCGACATAACTACTTTACCGACTGCAGGTGCGGCAAATTCATTAAGCAGTAATAAGGCCATAGTGATTGATACGAAATTACCCTCGGTCAATCTGACTTTTGATGATCCAGATACTTTAGTTCGGTTTGAAGATGGTACGTTGAATATAACAGCAACTTTTTCAGATTCCATTCAGGTGGATTCAATACCGAAAATAACGATTGATTTTCCCGGTGTTACAACTGGTGATATTGCAGCAGCAAATATGAACCGTACCTCTGGAAAGGTATACACTTATCCTTTGACGCTTATTGATGGTTCTACTGGTCTTATTACAATCACTATGTCGGCTTATGATAAAGCATTACATATCCTGCCTGCTGATTCTGTGTTCAGGGGAACGGCAGTTACCATTGATAACACGGATCCCGCAGCTTTTACCACCGGTTCAGTAACAGCAATGGGTGATACAACAGTTGTGACTTGGATCAACAAGGCCACAGACAGTTTAAAAATTATTATTCCCATATCCGGCACAGACCAATCTCTATTAGATGGTGGTGATGTCAATATAGAAATGCGGGTACCGGGAAAAATGAATACTTCCACCTGGGCAATAGTTGCAACCAGTGATGCAGGTAGCCCCAGTGCTCCGGCCGACTCTATAAAACAACTGAGTGGTAACCAGACATTTTTCAGAAAAAAAGAAGATATCGTTTCCACCCTAAACCCTCTTGGATTGGCACAAGGAGATACTATACTGATTAGAGGTGTAATGAATGATAAAGTAGGTAATATCACTTATGGTGCTCAATCAACAGACTTCTTTGTATTGGACACACTTCCTCCAACAATCGGAACCCACATTAGTGATACGTTATTTATTGCTTATAATAAAACCAATTTATTATCAGTGAATCGCTATCTTCACTGGGCAAATGATACGGTTAGTTTTGCGATAAAAAATTATTCAGACCCTGCCCAGACTAATGAAAAGGCATCCGGCATTGATCGCTTTGAATATGCATGGTACCAAGGCGCTGATAGTACTGCGGGAACTACATATACCCTGTTTAGAAACTTTAAAAACCAAACAAATAAACTTGATACGGTCATGGTAGACACGTTTGCCCTAACCCATTTAAAAAGATATCGTTCACATGTCCGAGCAGTGGATGTGGCAGGGAATACCTCTGATCCGGATAATGTTAAAGCAATATCAAGTTCATTTGTAAGGCATAATGCGAGGCCGGTTATTGTTTCAGTCCCTGATACCACGGTGGATGAAGATGTTTTGTGGGAGCAATTAATAGAGGTTAACGACAAAGACTTACTTACATTAAGGTTTGACGAATTTTTATATGCACTAACAACCATGAAGCTTGATACGACCAAAATTCCTATAGATTCCACCGTAGTAAACAATTTGAATGCTGGCGTCACCAAAAATGGTAAGGTAACATTCACTCCGACAAAATTAGATACTGCGTCTTACGTATTTCGAATTATTGTTACAGACGCTTGGACGTTATTGGACACTGTAGATATTGATATAACTGTTTTACCGGTGAATGATCCGCCAATTCTTGATCTATCCTCAATTGCCAAAATGATCTTCTCAGAAGGCGCAAATAGTGATTCAATTAATTTAACGCGTTATTCATATGATGAGGATAATGAAACCACTGATCTAAAATATTCGTTTCGAATTGCATCGACCTTACCAGATAAAGGTGGGTATCCAACCGCAAAAATTGGATTTCTGTCCGATTTTAAGGATGGATATAAACAATCATTCATTTCTAAACTGGTGGATGAATTTCCTTCGTCAACTATCGTTCAAAAGAACGATGCGTTTCTAATATATTCTGCCAGTGTAAACCAGTTTAAAGATCCTATCAAAGTAGATTCATTAGTCCAAGGTGATTCTACATTTGCATGGATAATGCCCACAGATACAGCATCGAATGATACCAATTATTTCACTTCGTCAGATATGTTTGTAGAATTTACAGTTACAGATCCATCAGACAGTGTTGATAAGGATACGATCGTGTTTTTTATTAATCCATTGAATGATCCACCTGTTTGGACCAGTTTGCCGGATACAACCATCAAAGAAAATGATTCTTTATACTTTGATATTGCCGATTATTTATCAGATGTGGATGATTCCACATTAACCATTTCAATTCTACCATTAACTTTTGGAGATAATATTACTATTGAGCCAACAAAGCCATTTCAAAATAAGGCTACAGGGATTGAGTATTCCAGCACAGCTAGAAAAGAACCTGTAAAATTTAAACCAGATTTACTTTGGTTTGGCCCAAATGGCCCCATGGTTAAAAACAAAACTGATTCCACATTAATTCAAATTACGGCCGCTGATGACGATACGTCTTCAATAGACACATTTATCGTCTACGTCCAGCGTGTACCGCGTCCTGAGATCCGCATGTACGTTGTCCAAAACAATGCGTTCACCAATTACTACGAGATCTTTCTCGTTGATTCGGTGGGAAAAACAAAGGACCTTACACTAAAAATACAGTCTAAGGCTGTGAGACTGGACACGGCGGCCGCTTTTACTTATGTGGGTCATTATAATTTTAAAACAAAGGGTACCTACACCTTTGAAGTTGATGCCACTGGCGTTGTAGGTGATACATCTGTCACCAAAAACTTAGGGCTTGCTTTAGCCAAAATGTATGCAACTTGGTCAGGCCGGAGTGCCGATGGTCAATTCCAGGTTATTGGGAAAAACGGAGTTGTGGATTTTGATCAATCCGTTATGATTTTGGATTCCACATTATTTGAACCCCATTTTAACGATCGTGCGTCTTATCTATTAGGGAATGAGGCATTTCGATTTAAAAAATCAGTTGAAATTTCTATGCCAGGAGAAGATGAAGAAAGGGCGATTTACCAACGTTCTGTGGGAACTGGATGGATCGAACTGCCATCGATTACCCAAGGCAATAGGGTAATGGCCTATACGGAAAAAATGGGATACTTCAGAATGGGTCCAAAAACGATTCTTGTTCCTGGTCAAACTGCTTTGCAGCAAAATTACCCGAATCCATTTAATCCTGTGACAACACTAGAATATGATTTGGGATTTGTAGATGGCCCTTACCAGAAAGTTAGTATGACGATCTACGATATACTTGGAAGAAATGTAAAAACACTAGTCAATGAACAGCAAAGTATCGGTCGATATCGCTTAAAATGGAATGGGAAGGATCAGAACGGTGTTAATGTGGCTTCAGGAATATATTTTGTTCATTTGTTAACAGACATGGGACGCAGTCAAACCAAGAAAATAATGTTAGTACGATGAGCAGATATTTATATAAAACAACTTTATTATTCTTTATTGCCATTGGGCTAATTACCTTGGATGCATGTCGGAAAAAATATTATGCAACAGCTGAAGATATGTCTGAATATGGTTGGGTTATGTATGAGACGCAGGATTATTTAACCAGTAATTCCTGGTTTAACACTGCAGTGAGTGAAGATGCAAACTGGATGGATGGTTATAATGGACTAGGGTGGTCCTATGCTAAGCTAATGGTGATTGACAGCAGTATTGACAATTTCATTACGGGATTGACCAAACCGCAGGATAAGTGGAATCCAACGGATATACATTCAGAAATTTTAGCGGGATTAACATTCGCTTATCATGCGAAAGGCATAGATAAAAAAACGATCGAGTATGGTCGTGCATTCTTGGATTCCACTGTTAAACCATTAAAGGCAGGGTGGGTATTTACTCATGATTCACTACTTAATTATCTGGACGTTCGCATTACACTTGCTGCTTCCTATTTTTCTGTAGGGAAATTTGATTCTGCAAGTTTGAATGTCCAGATCGTTTTGGACTCACTTAATTCGAGCGTTATTGCTGTATCTGATACATCGCTTGAAGGTAGACAAAAAATGGCGGAACAAATCAGCGCTCTTCAAACTTCTTTGCTCAAACAATAAAATAACCTTGAAACAAGAATATTCATTCTGGATGAAGCATGCTCTTGTCCAGGCCGAGAAGGCATACAAAGCAAAGGAAATTCCAATCGGTGCAATCGTTGTTCACAAAGATAAAATCATTGGAAGAGGTCATAATCAGCGGGAGCAATTAAATGATCCTACTGCACATGCGGAAATCATTGCTATAACAGCAGCTGCTAATACACTCGGAGAATGGCGACTGAATGATTGTTTTCTTTATGTAACAAAAGAACCTTGCGCCATGTGCGCTGGGGCTATTGTGAATGCTCGATTTAAAATGGTCATTTTTGGCTGTTATGATGAAGAAGAGGGCTGTTGCGGGTCACTATATCAATTATGTGGAGATCCGCGCTTTAAGACCAAAGTAACGGTTAAGGGCGGAGTAATGGAAAAACAGTCACTTGCTATATTACAAGACTTTTTCAAAGTTCGCAGAAACGTGTAACTTTTTGCCATGAATTTGGAGAGATGGCAGAGTCTGGCTGAATGCGCCGCACTCGAAATGCGGTATATCCTTTGGATATCGGGGGTTCGAATCCCTCTCTCTCCGCTAACAAATAATTGAAATAAAACAATAATCATGAAACATTTGACAAAACTGATTCCAATAGTGTTGTTTCTATTTTCCTGCTCAAAACCGACCTCGATCGGCGATTTGGAAGCAAAGGATGATATTGCTGTTGATCCAGGTACAGGACAGCCGTTTTTCGGAGAGGCATATTTAAATTTCTTTGATGGGCAGCTACGCATGCAAGGTATGTATGAAAAAGGAAAGAAAACAGGTGTCTGGAAATATTATATTAAGGCGTCAAAGCAGCGTTATTATAATCTTACCTTTTCTGATGGGAATATTATTTCAGTAAACTATAATGAAAATGATCGGACATGGGTGGGTATTCCAATCAAATACTCTGCCGACTCTCTTAGAGCTGATGGAAAATATTTAATTCAAGAGCGGGATCAATATGATTATACCTTTCCACCGCAGGTATTTGTTCAACTATTGAATAGTGAAGCACAGGGTACATTAACCAAATGGCATGAAAATGGTCAGATATTTTCCGATGGTCCTTATCTCAATGATAGAAGAAATGGAGCGTTTACATGGTGGTATGATGATGGCGCCCTTAAAGAAACGTCTACCTGGCATGATGGTCATCAAGATGGATTAACAAGTCAATGGTATCAGAATGGAAATAAATTTGCTGAAGGTAGATTTAAGAAGGGTCAACTCTCTGGGAACTTTATGAGATGGTACGAATCTGGTCAAAAGAAGGAGCAAACTAATTTTGTTGAAGGATTTCCAGATGGACTTTCATATTGGTGGTATGAAGATGGTGCGAAAAAAGGGATAGCAGATATTTCAGACGGTCTGGGTGTAATCACCTTATTTTCAACTGATAAACAAGTGTCGAGTCGATTTGACGTAAGAGATAATCAAATATACTGTAAGTCCGGCGAATTATTATTTTCTGTTGAAGAAGTAACAAAATTAGCTGCATTACCAATAGGTGATGGTTCTTGCGATTGCGGGGATTGTTCAGATGAAAGTAAATAAGAATTAGCTTGAGTTACGACATATATTATTTTTCGGATCCCTTGTTAAAGATAATAAAATTATAAATCGGTTTTTTATTTAGTATATAATTTTTGTGATTGCCTTCGGTCAATGGTATTTTTCTGTAGGGCCATGACGCGCAATTTTCTATTCACGATTACATTATTATCAACCTTGTCATTTGCGGATGATCATACCATTGCGGTATTGGATTTTACCGGTGAAGGTATTCACGAAGAACAATTAAAATATTTGGGTGAAATATTCCGAGTGGAATTACTGAGGCAAGATACACTTAGAGTAATGGATTATAAAGACATGTCTAGTACTTTGTCCAATGCCGGATATGATAAACCGCAATGTACGACCATTGAATGTGCTGTAATCAGTTCAATGCTTTTAGAAAGTGAGTGGATGGTTACTGTGCATATTTCCAAAATATCCGATGTATTTGTTTGTGAGGGCAGATTATATGAATCCCATACTGGACGCATCATTAATGTAACTATTTATGATTATGATTTATCTTTAGAGGGCCTCCAAACGCAAGGGATGCATAATCTGGCTGAAATGATGATGTCTACACGTATTCCCATTGAAGTCCACAAAGGTAAAGAGCTTGTTTATATTAAAACAAAGCCATCCCGTGCACTTGTTCGTGTCGGTAAAGATACCCTGAGCGGTGTCACGCCAATGGCTATTGATCGTGTTGTAGCTGAAAGCAGGCCAATTATTATTCTAAAAGAAGGTTATGAACCTTTTCGTTTAGAACACTTACCTGAAGACCAGTCAAATATTGTTTATATAGAATTGCAACATCTGGTGCCACAAATTGGAGATGTTGCCTATGCCAAACCAATGCCTGCCAATATTGTTATTGTTTCTTCTGATGGTGAAAATCGGTTTTTAATTGATGAAGGAACATTAGAATATCATGAATTGAGTGCCGGTTTATATACACTGGAATCGGATCAATATATCATTCATAATGGAGATTTTCGTATTCATCATCGCCGGACTACACATATCAAGCCTGAATTGCATGAAATTTCACTTATTGAAGAACAGATGAATAGGTTTAAGCTGAAAAGGAATCTTATGATCGGTTTATTGGCTATAAGTGGTGGTTATCGCGGATATCTTCAATATGAATCAGAAAATATTTATAAAGAATATGGTGATGATATTTTCGATGGTGAGATACGGCATACCCGGATTGAAGAATTAGACCAGTTAAAACCAATTTTTGATGGTATTTCTGTATTCACTGTTTTTCCTGTGATTTATTATCATGCAAAATATCTGCAGATGAAAAGCTGGCTCAATCAGTGATGAAAAAAATTATTTTACTTTGCTTCTTGACAATAAATTGTGAAGATATGAAGCGTGTATGGGATAACCCTTATGATCCGCGCAGCGATCGCAGTTTATGGACACCAGACAGTTTAAAAGTAAAACAAATAAGTCCAGAAGAAATTGAATTATCCTGGCTAAGAAAAGGTCGTGATTTTGATGGATTTAAAATTGAAAGAAAAAAGGGAAAGGGTGATTGGCAGGATAGTGTGGCAATTCTATGGGATTCCATTTATAACTGGATAGATACGCTGGATCTAAAGGAAGTTGTAAAAAACCCTGAAGAATACTCATACAGGTTGTATGCATATGCTGATTCGAATATTTCTAATAAAGTTGGTATTTCTATTAATCCAAACGTTCCTGGTCCACCTCAACCTGTAGATGTTATCGCAGTCGACTATCTTCCAAATGAGACAACTTACGCTCAAGACAAAATCCTTACGGTTAAATGGGAAAAATCGTTGGAAGGCAGTTTTAAAAAATACTATTTTAATCATACCATAGAAAATAGCAGTGACACATCCTTTATTGCTTTTGATGATGTTAATACAACTTCTTGGGATACCAATGAATTTGACGCAAAAAAACAGCATTGGTACTGGGTTGAAATGGAGGATTCGACTGGTCAAAAAACAAAAGGAAATGCAAAAGCAAATTTAATTAACAAAGTGCCGCCGGCTGTCCAATTGGATTCAATTATCTATAGTGCTGGATTTTTTGAACTAAAGTGGTCTGCCGTAACTATTGAAGATTTCGATCAATATATAATTCAAAAGATTGATATTAGCAGTGGAGGTATAATTAATACTTTCGTAGATCTAAAGGAGACTGCATCCGTCCAAGCGATTGCGAATCGGGACGAGGAACATCAGTATCAAATTATTACAATAGATAGATGGGCGGATTCTTCTTTTTCAAATATTCAAAGTGCTTCTTCATATCAACGCATTGTAACTGTGGATAATATGGTTGAAACAGGAGCTGATATTACTATTGCTAATCTTGGTCCTAATTTATCCTTTAAACACGTTTTAAATCAGGTCAATGCCTATTTTCCTATCTGGATTCAAAATGGAAAGAAAGTTTTTTCATTCTATGATGGAGGCGTAGGTCTAGTTCTTGATGAAAATGGATCAAACCTGAAAAAAATATCTGGAGAAGAACCTCAAAATATTGCTTTTTATCCGGATCAATCTCAGGCTGTGTATACCGGTGCAGATCATAACCTCTATTTGATAGATTTAACAACGGATATTACGGTAAAAAAACAACTGACTGATGATGCGATAGCCATCGTTAAAAATGAATGGTATGGTGACCCTGAATTCATAACATTAAATGGTGGACAAGATGTCTTGATAATGTATTGGCATCAAACATATCAGGTTAACAATAATATCGGTGTTTCGGACATATATTACATGGATCAATCTGGCAATGTGCTAGATCGGATTACCAATGCACAAAATATTGAAAAATTCATCATGCCGAGAATGTCTCCTGATGGTAAAAAAATCCTTTTTGTTAAAAAAGATGATGGCCTCTATGTGATGAATACGGTGAATAAAATAGAGGATCAGAAACTAGAAGAAGGAGTGGCTGTAACCACAGTCAGCACTAATGCGAAGGTTATACCAGTCGAAAGTCAGTATTTCAGAAATATTCGTTGGTCACCCAATAGTGAAAGAGCGGTTTTCTGGGAATATAAAAATAATTCATATTTTCTTTATGTTTTTGATAGGGACATCAATCAAGCGAGGCTTTTACAAGCTGGTGCTCGCTATTCGGATTGGTTTGATAATAGTACCGTCATTTTCAGGAGTGAATCTTCGAATAAAATGTATAAAATATCTGTTACCGCATTAACAATCGGTACACCTGAATTACTATATGATGCCCCTTGGGCGCAATTGCAACCTAGGTAGTAAGGTATGGTTTACAATAAAAAAATAAGATACCAAACACTTTGATGGCTGTTCCTACTGGTATAAATCCAAAAATTTGGTCTGAACGTCTTATCGACCGCCTGGCTTATGCCCGGGATGCCAGTATGTATCGTCTGGTGCCACAGGCGGTGGTACGCCCAGAAAATGAAACTGAAATCCAAGCATTGTTGGCTCATGGAAATGCAACCAATACACCAATTACATTTCGAACGGGAGGTACATCCCTTTCTGGGCAATCGATCACTGAGGGGATTATGGCTGAGGTTGTGCGGGGCTGGCAGGATTATAGAATATTCGATAATGGAAATTCTATAAAGTTAGATCCTGGTGTTATTGGTGCTCGTGCCAATATATATCTATCTCCATATCAGAAACGTATTGGCCCCGATCCAGCATCGATTAATGCGGCACGTATTGGTGGTATTATATCTAATAATTCTTCTGGAATGGTCTGTGGTGTGAAAAATAATGCCTACCACACGATGAAACATATACGCTTCATGTTGACCAATGGCCATGTATACGATACTTCGAACCCGGATGATTACAGTCGCTTCATTGAAAGTGAATCTGCCCTTTCAGAAGGTATTTTATCATGTAAACGGGAGATTGAAAGCCAAAATAAAATTGTAAATAGAATACGGCATAAATATCGTATTAAAAATACTTTAGGATATTCACTTAATGCATTTATTGATTATGAAAATCCGTTAGATATCTTCGCACATTTAATTATCGGGTCGGAAGGAACTTTGGCATTTTTTTCCCATGTTGTGCTCAATACGATAGATGATCCGCCACTAAAGTCTACGGGCCTGGCTTTATTTGATTCCGTAGATGCTTCCGTAGCAGCCCTACCTGTACTAATAGATGAAGGTGCTGATGCGATAGAAATGCTTGATGATGCCTCATTGCGCACGGGACGGTACCTTGAAAAGCCACCTTATGATCCAAACAAGATTCCTGATAATTCGGCTGCACTTTTATTTGAATTTCAAAAAAACGAAATAAAAGAGATTACCCATTTAAGTAAAACAATCCCCCATGCTTTATCCTTGGCTGGAGGGACACTTCCCTCAGGGATGATTACCGATGACATCCAGCGGATGAAATTATGGAATATTCGGAAAGGATTATATCCGACTGTAGGTGCCATGCGAAAAAAAGGGACTAGTGTAATCACTGAAGATCTATGTTATGATTATCATGATTTGCCTCAGGTTGTTAAGGAACTCAAATCGATATGTCGTCACTGGAAATACGATGATGCGGTAATATTTGGACATGCCAAGGATGGTAATCTCCATTTTGCTGCCTCCATGGATTTAAATAGTTCAGATGGCGCAAAAAGATTTGAAGGATTGCTTGAAGATATGGTGGAATTAACAGCAGGAAAATTTGATGGTTCCCTAAAGGCAGAACATGGAACAGGTCGGAATATGGCCCCCTTCGTAGAATATGAATGGGGGGGTGATCTATACCAAATCATGTGGCGGCTAAAAAACCTGGCTGATCCAAATGGAATTTTGAATCCTGATGTATTGTTGACAAAGGATAAAAAAATCCACGTGAAAAATCTAAAAGAGATGCCTGTTGTATCCGATCATGTTGATTTATGCGTAGAATGCGGATTTTGTGAGCCAATGTGCCCCTCAAGAGAATTAACAATGACACCTCGTCAGCGCATTGCCGTCCAGAGGGAGATTGCCGGTGGATATGCAGATAAGTCAGTGATGGATGAATTTCGCTATGATGGTATGGACACCTGTGCGGCGGATGGTCTATGTGAAATTGCTTGTCCGGTTAATATCAACACAGGCACATATATTAAATCCTTGCGTCATGATGCACATTCTAATTTGGGTAGCGCTATTAGTAAGTATGCCGCCAAACATTTTGCAGTATTGGCGTCCTTCGCACGTTTTGGATTATCCATAGGTCACGCTATTTCAACAATTATGGGTAATCAAACAGTAAAGTTTACATCAAAAATTTTCAATCGAATGGGTTTGTTACCGCTTTGGAATGAATATTTACCACGTTCAGCAGAAAAGTTTACAATCGTTGAAAACAAAGAAGGTGCAACCTGGGTCTATTATCCATCATGCTTAACGCGAGTATTTAGCAGTAGCAATGGTAATTCAAATTTGGTCAATACGCTAAATACCATTGCAACCCGCACCGGAATATCATTGAGAATTCCTGAGGGTATTCATTCCACTTGCTGCAGCCAGGTTTTTTCCTCTAAAGGATACGAGGAAGCAGCTAATAATATTCAGGAGAAAACCATTCATTTAATATGGGAATCTTCAAATAATGGGGTATTACCCATTTTAGTGGACACATCCCCTTGTACATATCAATTTCTCCACCCAACACCAGGGTTAAGTAAGGTAACCTTAGAAAAATTAGATCAATTAAAATTTGTGGATATAATTCAATTTCTTTCTCAATGCATCGCGGATAAGGATTATCCGGCATTGAACAATAAAATTGTCTTACATCCCACATGTTCTACAGAAAAAATGGGAGACCGAAAGCAAATGGTGTCATTAGCAGAGAAATGTACAAAAGAAGTGATTGTGCCAATTCATTGGGGGTGCTGTGGTTTTGCTGGGGATCGTGGGTTGATTGTGCCAGAATTAAATCAATCAGCAACGATCTTTGAAGCGGATGATATCCAGGGTCAAACAACAGGATATTCTACCAGCCGTACCTGCGAAGTTGGCATGATGTCAAATACGGAATTGGATTACAGTTCCATTACTTACTTGGTAAAGGAATATTTGGATCAGGCTGTGAACTAACACACTTGAGGTGTAAATATTCTATGGTAAATTATCAAATGTGTATTGAACTTTTTCTGGAATAAAAAGGTCATTTCAATTCAATGAGCATATCCATAATGAAAAAATATTTAATTATTACCTTTTTATCCATTTTCACTATTTTATTTGCTGAAACCATCGGCAGAGTGATGAAATCCAATGGGGTAGTTTTGATTAAACCTGTTGGCGGCGGCACCTATTCTATTAGTGTAAAACCGGGGCAAGCTGTTTCCAATGGTGATGCTATCCGAGTTGGCGAGGGTAGTTTTGCAGTGGTAATCTATCTTGATGATAAATCTGTTATAAAAGTCAGGGAAAATACAGATTTCCAATTCATAGATTCCCAGAATACACGTGTAATCAGAGTTGAACAAGGCACAACGCTGCATAATGTGACAACGAAAGGCAGAACTAAACCTTATCGAGTCGAAACGCCTGTATCCGTAGCTTCTGTAAAGGGTACGGAGTTTTCCGCATCCCATGATCCGGTTGCAGGTGTAGATTTATTTGTTGGTAAATCTGGCAATTTTGATGTGTTCAATACTATCAGTGGGATGACAATAAACGTTGGTCCTGGGCAAAAAGCAGTATCGAATGTAATGGGTCAGCTTATTCCAGCATCAGCTCAACCTGGTGATTATCCTGAAGATCCAGAGGGTGAATCACCTGATGAGCCACAAGAAGAGCAGGAGGAGCCCGAAGCGCCCGACGATACACAATATCAACAGGAGCAGCGACAACAAGACACACAGACTGAAGAACAAAGACCTAGACGACAACCTGAACCAGAAACAACATCCGAACCAGCTGATTCACAGCCGGATGAACCACAGGTAGCGGAAAAACCGAAACCTAAAAAACCATTTAACTTAGGGCTTGGTGTCGGATCAGCCACGATTGATGGTGCCATTTATAATCAGATTGCATTGCGACCAGAATTATCCTTTGGTAAACTTGGTTTGGGGCTTGACCTTGTTCTCTATATTGACAATGAGGGTAATATTCGAGAAGATGAATGGGATGAAGCATCTGATTTCATCGACAAATTCTTATATATCCGTTGGGGTCAAAAGTCCGATCCATTCTGGTTCAAGTGGGGATCTTTAGATAATGTAACTCTTGGGTATGGTGGATTATTGGCAGGTTATTCCAATATGATGGAATTTCCTTCGGTTCGAAAAGTGGGTATCAATACAGGAATGACTTTTGGTAATTTTGGAACAGAGCTTTTTATGTCGAATATGAAGGACTTTTCCCGCGGCGGTACACTATTAGGACTTCGTGGTACATATAAACTTTCAGATGCCATCCCTTTAACCTTTGGTTTGAATTATGTGACGGATATGAATCAATTTTCCGGACTAAAGGATACTGACAAAGACTCTTACCCGGATATGTTTGATGATTTTCCTAATGATAAAGATTACTGGAATGATACCGACGGCGATGGCATTGTGGATAAAAACGGAGGGAATAAAGAACCAGACAACGGTTGGGATATCGATGGCGACGGAGACAATATTCTCGATTCAATTGATAACGACTTGAATCTGAAACCTACGCCATTCAGCTTAAAGGATAATACTGCCACCGCTCAGGGATTTGCCATTGATTTGGGTTATCCGATTTTAAGGAGTAAATCCTTTAGCCTGGAAGCATACATGGAATACAATAAGCTCATTTTCCCTAAAGTAAGTGGTGACGCATATTATACTCGTAAAGCAATGGATGGTACAGGAATTACTGTTCCTGGGCTACGTGCAGGTTTATTCAGCTTCCTAAACGTGAGTTTTGAATACCGCATCAAACAGGGGTTTTTTGCACCACAATTCTTTGATGGGAGCTATGATCTATCCCGTGTTGTTGCGGAATTTGGTGAGTCCGGAACAATAATTCGTACCAAAGATCAGGTTATTCTCGTTGATTCATCGAATACAGCAGGTATGTATGGCTCAGCATCGGCCAATTTGTTTAACCTCGTCAATTTCAATGCATCCTATGCAAGTATGAAGGGAGAGGGGGATGTTGAATACAACAGTTTCACTGCACTAATCAATGTTAACGCTGAGAATATTCCTAAACTCAGTGTAGCTCAGGCTTATTATCAGAGAAATAATGACAAAAACCCATTTGATTTTAAGAATCCATCCATGAATACTATTTTTGGTTACAAGGTCGGTTATGAAGTAAGTGCTGGAGTCAGTCTGATATGGGACTTCCGCCAGTTCTATCGTGATACAGGGACTGGATTAGAACCAGTTAAACAAACAACAATTGAGACAGCATTCAATTTCTAATGAGTGAAGAAGTAAAAACAGTATATCGGTATGATGCAGGCGGAAGTGGATTTCGGAAAGTGGCGATGTTTCTCGCTTGGCTAGCAGGAGTATTAGCTTTATTTGGGATTTTTTGGATTAAATCATGGTCTTAAGGTGAAAATATGCGTATTTCGATCGAATATTGTAACGAGTGAAACTATCTACCAAGGGCGGCCAGTATGGCTTCCGAATTACTTAATAAATATGGAAATACAGTTACTTCACTTGCATTGATACCATCAGGTGGTGGTGTTTTTGAAGTGACAAAAAATGAAAATCTATTATTTTCGAAAAAGAGCAAGGGGCGATTCCCTGAATTGGATGAAGTATTTGAACTATTGGAAAAACCAGTATAGCACCATTCTAATTATCATGATAGTTTTACCTTTAATGGGCCAAAAAGGTGAAATCATCCCATTAACCAGGCATATTGGTTTTACTTTGGATGCAGAGGAAAACTTGTATTATGAGGTTTTTCCGGATATACCTAATTTTAAAAGTGCGCAGTTTTTTGAGATTAATAATAATCGCATTGAAGCCCGTATTAGCTTTATTGATTATACACAAATTAAAGTAAGTCGCAAGGCATACAATGTAAAACAGTTAATCCGGCTTCAAAATCTATTGAATCAAAAACCAATGTTAACTGACGAAATTCGGCACTCATACCGTAAAAATCTGACCTATTTGCGAACTAAAGAAATTTTAGACAATATTCCGACAGGACAATATGTATCCGTAAAACATCAAAATGGAAAGTGGATCAACGGTACACTACTCTCGTATCGGAATGATAAACTTTTATTGCAAACACCATTTGCTGTGAGGCAAATACCGATTACGAATATGGATCGTATTAACTATCGAGAAGAAATTATAAATCGCCCTGAATGGAAATTAAGAATGTATGGTGTAGCGGCTTTTTTAGGCTTTGTAGTTATGGAATCCTGGAATCGACAAACTAACCCATCCTTCGGTCCCAAATGGCATAATCGATTTGTGGGTGCTATTTTCGGATTGATTGCAGGTGCTGAAGTATATGATACATCAATGATTTTATTATCCAAAAAAACTCAATTTGGACTTACACCGGCAGAATTGGATAAATTAAACCGTTAGAATTCTGATAAAAAATGCCCGAACAAGCAAACGATTTTAATAAAGAATATTTAAAAGAAAAAATTCATGCCATTGGTGAAAAATTGGGGGATGCTTATGGGCAACCATTAATGGAAGAATTGATTATGAGAATGGAACGCACTGTTTCCCACTTTAATGATGAAGTTGATGCTATGATTGATTTATTGAAAAGCCGAACAAAAAACCAACGTTACCTTTTAGCATCCATGCGCGGCGAAGACCCTGATGCGGAACCGGAAGAAATAAGTGAACTTGAAAAGAAATTGGAGTCAGGTGATTCTAAAGAAAAAAAATCAACTCAACAACTTTCCCAGGAAGAAAAACCTAAAAAGAAATTTTCATTGTTTAAACGAAAAAAGAAAAAATGACCTTAATCCGCAGATGGGAAGTATATCGCTTAAATTTCTGAGATTTATATGAAGTGGATGGAATTAAAATTCTTGTGATTTATTAAGAGCATCTTACCTTGCGTCCCGTCGGTAAATACGGGTAGATTCAACAATAATTAATTGAAAATTTGGTCGTGCTAGATGGGGAATTAGCGGTGCCCTGTGACCTGCAATCCGCTATAGCAGGATTGATGCTTGTGTGCGGCGGATGCTGATTATTGCGTACAAATTAAGTGGTGTTGAAGTTTCAATTCTTCGCAATCGTTTTGCACTAAATTCCGTCAGGACCGGAAGGGAGCAGCGGTAGGTGACTAAAATTATGTGCTGGAGAACCTCTGAGATGGAGCTAACTGATTTATTATGTAGTTATTCCAGATTTGTCAAATACAAGTGCACGGCCATCCTTATTGAGGAAATATGTCATACCAGGTCTTATCTTTAAAATGGCGCCCACAGGCTTTTGATGATGTAATTGGTCAAGATCACGTAACCAAAACACTCATTAATGCTTTTAAAAAAAATCGTATTGCCCAGGGATACGTCCTTACTGGCCCTCGAGGCGTAGGCAAAACAACTACTGCCAGAATTATTTCCAAAGCATTGAATTGTCCTAAAACGAAAGATGGTGTACCATGTAACTCGTGCAATATTTGTCAGGAAATTACTGATGGTAGAAATCTGGATGTCTTGGAGATAGATGGAGCTTCTAATCGAGGGATCGATGAAATCCGTAATTTACGTGAACAAATAAAGTATGCACCAATGAATGCACCTTATAAAATTTTTATTATTGACGAGGTGCATATGCTTACTAATCAGGCATTCAATGCATTATTGAGAACCCTTGAAGAGCCGCCATCCCATGGGAAATTTATTTTGGCCACCACTGATATCCATAAAGTACCTTCAACGATCATTTCACGTTGTCAGCGATTTGATTTTAATCGAATCACAGAAAAATCAATATCCGAGAGATTATCATTAATTTTGCGAGAAGAGAGTATTTCTGCAGATGAGGAATCTTTAAGTGCGATTAGTCGCAAAGCTGACGGTAGCATGAGGGATGCTTTGAGTCTTATGGATCAGGTGATTGCTTTTGCAGGTGAGTCAATTAAAATTGAGGCAGTATCTTCTGTAATTGGACTTATTCCCATTGATGTTTATTTTGATTATTCAGCCTCCATATTAGAGAAAGATTCAGAAAAAATGTTGAAGGTACTTCAAATTATACGTACAACTGGATTACCCTTAGAAGATGTGGCTCAGGGCCTTATTCAGCATTTCCGTAATTTGATTGTTGGTTCTATAAATGGCGGGGGGGATTTATTAGAATTAAACGATGATCATAAAAAACGATATTCTGAAAATGCAAAACTATGGGATGGTAAAGATTTACTTCGTATGAGTAAGATATTAAATGAATTAGAATACTCATTAAAAAGAATAACACATCCGGCGATTCATTTTGAAATAACAGCCATGAAATGTCTAGAAATGGATACGTCCATTTCTATTACTGAATTGCTAGCTGGAGAAGAGTCAAAAAACATAAAAAAAAATTTTGAACCAGTAGAGCAAACCGTCGCAGAGAATCAATCATTACCTGATTCAAAACACGAAATTCCAACAGTGAAAAAGGAAGAAAAATCCTCTGTAAAAATAACGCAGAATCAAACTCCGAAAAAAACACCTGTACAACACGCTGATATTACACTTGAGGAGATCGAAAAAAAGTGGAGTAGGTTTGTTGGAAAAATCAATCAGGACCGTCCATCAATCGGCACTATTCTAGCGCATAGTAATCCATATGAATTAAATGGAAATTTATTAGTAATTAAGATTTATGATTTGCCAAAATTTAGCGTAGGAAATTTGGAACGTAACAATCAGGTTATTGAAAAATATTTTAAAGATCATTATGGTGTTCCACTTAAGTTGAGAGCGATAATTAGTGATGAGGTGGATCCTGAAAATAATAATAAAATAATTGAGGAGCCCATTTCATCCAAAAAGGCGAATGGAGACGATGTTGTTACAAGAGTTCTGGAAGTATTTGATGGAGAAATTTTAAGATAGGAGAAATCATGTTTAATAAGGGAAACATGGCTAAAATGTTAAAGCAGGCACAAGAGGTGCAAAAGCAGATTGAAAATGTTCAAAATGAATTGGATGATTTGAACATTGAAGGTGAATCTGGCGGAGGTATGGTCAAAGCTACTGTAAACGGTAAAATGGAATTATTAGATTTATCTCTTCAAGGAGACATTCTCGGTGAAGAAAAAGATATAATTGAAGACTTGATTATTTCTGCTGTTAACAATGCAATGACAAAAGCGCAGGAAGAAAGTCAAAACAGGATGAATTCTGTGGCTGGTGGTATGTTGGGTGGTATGAAGATCCCTGGATCTTAATTGGAATCAACTCCCGAAAGTATTAATCGACTTATAGAGGAATTTTCTCGATTTCCTGGTATTGGTCGAAAAACAGCACAACGAATGACATTTCATTTATTAAATGCGCAAAGTAATCAAGCATTGCAATTAGCCGAAGCTGTGATGAATATGAAAACAAAGGTACAATTATGTTCCGAATGCAGTGGTATCACTGAAAAAGATCCTTGTTGGATTTGCGCAAATCCAAAAAGGGACCATACTTCTATTTGTATTGTGGAAAATGCTGCAGACATTTATTCCATTGAGAAAACAAATGCTTTCCATGGAGTGTATCATGTTTTAGGCGGTGTTCTTTCTCCATTGGATGGAATTGGGCCGGATGATTTGAATATTAAACCTTTGGTGGAACGGGCCAAACAGGGGTATGAGGTGATTATTGCCACTAACCCTAGTATTGAAGGAGAGGCAACATCTTTATATATTGCTAAATTATTTGATGAAAAAGATATAACAGTCACCCGTCTAGCACGGGGGCTGCCTGTCGGTGGTGATTTAGAGTATATTGATGATGCTACTTTATTGAAAGCTATGGAAGGTAGAACCTCATTATGATGGCTATTCCAAACATGTTGACGGTCATGCGAATTTTTCTTACTCCTATTTTTATCATATGTCTTTTCTCAGATTTTTTCGGGGCACAATTATGGGCTCTGGTTATTTTCATCGTAGCATCTATTACCGATGCATACGATGGTTATCTTGCCCGAAAAAATAATATGGTGACGGATACGGGTCGGTTTTTAGATCCATTAGCCGATAAAATTTTGGTATCTTCGGCATTTATATCATTTTCAATCATGGGTCTTATTGACATATGGATGGTAGCACTTATTATTTTTAGAGATTTGTTTGTAATGGGCCTCAGATTACTGATGTCACGGAGAGGCTTTATTATGATAACTAGCAAAATTTCAAAATCAAAAACAGCTGTTCAAATTGGAATCATCATTTTCACATTATTATTTTTAACCTTAAAGGGATTTAATTGGGTATTATTAAAAGATTATCTCATTTTCATTAATGAATATCAGTTAGTTTATTATTTAACTATGATTGCAGTCATTTTTACCGTTTATACAGGCTACACCTACATTCAAGAGAATCGAAAAGCAATCCAGGAGATCATGAACTGATTCATGAATCGTGTTGCTGCTGAGTGGATTGGTACTGTTTTTTATATAGGTAAATTGCCTTTAGCTCCAGGAACCTGGGCCAGTATTTTTGCTGTTTTATGCTGGTATTTTTTGTTTCAGTCTGTAAACAATTTTGTTCTTCCTGCGATATCAATATTTCTATTTTTGATCGGTGGTATTGCATCCGATACAATTGTAAAGCATTCTAAAGAACACGATCCATCCAGGATTGTTATTGATGAATGGGTTGGCCAATGGGTTGCTTTATCCATGATGCCCATTAATATTAGGACTGGTGTGGTTGCGTTTGTTGCTTTTCGTATTTTTGATATCATTAAACCTGGGCCAGTAAGAAAGATGGAAAGGTTACCAGGAGGTTGGGGTATAATGGCTGATGATGTGATGGCCGGTATCATGGCCTATTTTGTTGTATTGATATTTAACGCCGTTATACTATGAAAATTGGACTGGTAACCATTGGGGCGGAGTTATTGAATGGCGCACGTACTAACACAAATGCAGCATGGATTGGTCAAAATGTAATCAGTGTCGGTGGCGCAATCGATTGGCATATGACAGTAAATGATGAAAAAAACACTATTGAAAGTGCCTTGGATGAAGTTCCAACATCAATTGATGTTGTTTTATGCACTGGTGGCTTAGGTCCTACCCATGATGATATTACATCGTCAGTACTGTATGATTACTTTGGTGCGAAGCCTGAGTTTGATGAACAATATTGGCAATTGCTTACAAAAAAATTTGCTGTTAGGGATCAGGTTATTCCAGATATAAATCGAAACCAGGCAATGAAACCCGATATTGGAGAGGTGATTCCCAATCCAATTGGTTCTGCGCGGGGGCTTCATTTATCTAATAAATCGTATCATTTATTTGCTATGCCGGGGGTTCCTGCTGAAATGAAATCTATGATGACAGATACTATCCTACCCTGGATTGAGTCTCGATCAAAATCTAAAATACATGTAACAGTTATGAGAACAACAGGTATCATGGAATCAGTACTTTATGAAAAAGTTCAAGGGATTTTAGATAATTATCCTCAAATCAGTGTTGCTTTCTTGCCGCGATTTACAGGTGTTGATATCCGATTAACAACTTCGGATAAGAATACTTTAAATCGATTAGTGGACGAGATTTCTCCAGTTATTCAAAAATATCATTTTGGCGGTGAAGGGGTAGAACTTGAAGATGTAGTAGGAAGATTATTGATTAAAAATAGAAAAACAATTGCTACTGCTGAATCATGTACCGGCGGTTTAATTGGGGATCGCCTGACGAATATTTCTGGAAGTTCGTTGTATTATAAGGGTAGTATCGTTGCTTACAGTAATTCGGTAAAGGAAAAAACAATAGGTGTTAAAAAGGAGACATTGGATTCTGCTGGATCTGTCAGCGAGGAGACGGCACTTGAGATGGCAAGAGGAATACGGAATAAGTTGAATGCTGATATAGGACTATCTACCACAGGAGTCGCAGGACCTAAAGGTGGTACAAAAGAAAAACCAGTAGGTTTGGTCTATATTGCGATAAGTTATAATAGCGGTGAAAAAGTATATCGATTTACCTTTACCCCATACCGAAAAACAAATAAACTGATGACCAGTCAAGCCGCCCTAAATATTACACGGGTTCATATACTGAATGGATTATAAACTGATTCGAACTTTTATCGCTGTACCAGTGCCTGAACCGTTATTCAATCTTCAGAAAAAACTTAAGGCAACAATTTCAGAAAAAACGGGAAAAATGCGATGGCTACGTAAAGATCAAATTCATTTAACCTTAAAATTTCTTGGTGATACAACAGAAGATTCCATTAATGACGTTCGACGTATTATGCAGAGCATTGCTGATGAATTCAAACCATTCAATATCTCTATACAAAAAACAGGTTGTTTTCCAAAGGCTGAAAGACCGAGGGTAATGTGGATCGGAGTAAGTGGTGAATTGGAAAAACTAAATCAATTAGTTGAAAAGATTCAAAAAAAATTAAACCCACTCGGATTTCCAAAAGACGAAAAAAAGTACCATCCCCATATCACTATAGCCAGGGCTAAATATCCACAAAAGAAAACACCTGATATTTCAACTTTTTTAAATACATCATTTGACCCTATTCCATTTCCAATTAAAAAAGTACAGTTTATCAGCAGTGAACTCTTCCCAAATGGGCCAGTATATACTATTTTAAGCACTCACTTTTTTGGAAATAATTCAGTTTAGGAGCTGACATGTCCCCCAAGGAAAATAAAAAAACAAAAGCTTTAGAACTTGCAATCTCCCAAGTAGACCGTCAATTTGGAAAAGGAGCGATCATGCGAATGGGTGCAGATCATCCTGTTTTATCAGATAATAGTATTTCTACGGGTTGTCTATCTTTAGATGTTGCACTTGGTGTAGGTGGAATACCACGGGGGAGAGTCAGTGAAATATTCGGACCAGAATCGTCGGGGAAAACAACGCTTGCACTTCATATTATTGCAGAAGCACAAAAGACAGGGGGGTATGCTGCCTTCATTGATGCTGAGCATGCAATGGATGCACAATATTCAAAAATGCTAGGTGTCAATATAGAAGAATTATTGGTTTCTCAACCGGATACTGGTGAACAGGCACTGGAAATCACTGAAACGCTAGTTCGTAGTAGTGCCTTGGATGTAATCGTTATAGACTCCGTAGCCGCATTGGTACCCCGTGCCGAACTTGAGGGGGAAATGGGAGATAGCCATGTAGGGCTCCAGGCTCGTCTCATGTCACAGGCATTAAGAAAGTTAACCGGGACTGTTAGTCGGTCAAACACAGCGGTGATATTTATTAATCAAATTCGTGAAAAAATCGGTGTTATGTATGGAAATCCTGAAACGACACCAGGCGGACGTGCATTAAAATTTTATACTTCCGTAAGACTAGATATTAGGCGTATCACATCTATTAAAGATGGAACAGATATTATCGGTAATCGTACCCGTGTTAAAGTTGTAAAAAATAAAGTGGCGCCTCCATTTAAACAAACTGAGTTTGATATTATGTACAATCAAGGTATTTCTTATGAAGGTGATATTTTGGATTTGGCTGTTAAAGGCGAAATCGTTCAAAAAATGGGCTCTTGGTTTTCTTATAATGATGTGAAAATTGGACAAGGACGAGAAAATGCTAAACAATATTTTATGGATAATAATGATGTCCGGGAAGAAATCATAACCCACGTAAAATCTTTTATGGGATTGGATGGGTCGATAACGGAGGAGAATGGCAAATCGTAAAATTATAAAGATAAAACGGTCCATTAGATATTCGGATCGAATTATAATTATTTTAGATGACAAAAGCGTCTTCAGAATTCCTGAGGACGTTTTTGTTTTAAACATATTGAATGAAGGGGATGAAGTCACTACAAAAGAAATCAAATCCTATGGTAAAAAAATGCGACTGCAGGAAGCCCGAGACAGCGCAATCCGGTTATTGGGATTTCGTATGCGAAGTATTTTTGAAATGAAAAGGAGGCTAAAAGAAAAAGATTTTGATCAAGAAGAGATAGATCATACTATTCAAAATTTAATTAATAAAAAATTTTTAAATGATGAAGAATTTGGGAGGGCATTTGTAAAAGAAAAAGTACGAAATAAAAAAATAGGTCCTAGGGCGTTAAAAAAGGAAATATACCAACATAATTTACCAACTGAATTAACGGAATCGCTGATTCAAGAAGTGTATGATGAATATAGTCCCAAAGCATTAATCGAATCACATTTAACAAAAAAAAGGATAGCAAGGAAAACGCTAATTAATAAAAAGGATAAAAAACGTTTGACTGACTTCCTAATTAGAAAAGGATTTTATTGGGATTCAATTCGTGATGTTTATTATGATTGGGAATTGATTTAATCAAGGGAACCCATTTGCGTATAAGATATAGGTAAGATGAATTATAAATTAGTCCAAAAATATTTGGGTCGTAAACCCAACAATTTAGAAAAATTATTTTTAGATAAATTTTGGAAATCATATCAAAATCAAAATTGTTTTAATTCAGAAGTAAAGCAAGCTGAGATTCAGACAATTCTTGAACCTAAATTGACAGTAGTAGCACAGGGAAAATCTGACATTCGGAATATTGTTGCAGAAAATATTATTTTTTCTTCGAACGGAAAAAAAATTGCTGCTGTTTCATCAGATAAAGGATCATTTGTAATAGGCTCTTCTACTGCGAATCCAAGTAAACATTCCGATAAAGTAAAACATATATTCATTTTATGCGGTTCGAAAAAGAAAACAATGATCCAGAATTTATATCAACAGGAATGGTTTGAAGCTTCCATCCCGGTTCATAAGGGCGGTTTAGGCTATTCTATTTACCAATTATTAAAAAGAAATAAATGTGGTCTTCAAATGCCTTTTTCAATAAAAGAAAATTTATCCATTCTTTCAAGAAAGGGAACGCACGGACTTTTGATATTAATAGAAAATCGGGGCTTTGATTTATTACAGGTCTTATTAAAAAAGTATAGTGCTAAAGCTATCAACTTAGGCAGTCTGACCCCCAGCGTAAATATTGAAATTAATAATGGAGAAAAAACCTTCGCCCATATTCCTTTTCCAACATTGGATATGCTTGTTAATGATAAACAAAGCCTTGAGGAAATTAAATTGCAGAAGATTATTCCAGACTTTTCACACCCAAAGTTGAAGGGGAAAAAGAAATACAATAATGAATTAGTTAAATTAATTGAAGACTCTAGGACAAGGGATCAAATATATATTTTACAAAAGAAAAAATCGTTAAATAGAAATATTGCAATATTTAAAAACGGTCAAGTTCAGTACGGTGTCGCAATCGATGACAATTCATATCTTAATTATAATGATTATAAAATGAAAGCTATCGCTGCAATTTCCAATATTGCGCGGCAACTTGCGTGTGCTGGTATTCGTCCGGAAGTTTGCAGTGGTTTTTTAAGAATACCAAAGGATAACCAAAGAGAAAGAAATTCATTTTTAAAAGGGACTCAGGATGCAGGTAAATATTTAAATCTCAACATTGATAATCTATCATTTGAAATAAGAGAGGATGTACCTCATGGTGAATTCTTGGCGGCAGGCATTTATACCCGGAATGAATTATTACCAAACACTTTTGGTTCAAAAGACTTGTTTATTTCAATGTTGGGTAGCCATCGTGGCGAATTAGGTGGAAGTCGTTATTTGCATCTATTAAATCAAGAAAATAAGGGAAATCGTCCTGTGGTAGACCTGTTGATGGAATCCCGCCTTCAAGAGGCTGTTTTGACTGGAATTCATGGTGGTTTAATTCAATCAGCACGGGCTATTGGCAGAGGCGGTGTCGCACTGGCCATTGCTAAATCATTTGAAAAAAAATCAAATTTGGGCGCACGAATTCATTTTTCAAGAAAATTAAAATCAGAGGAATTATTATTTGGCGAAACTCAGGGTCTAGTTCTGGTAACCATAAAGGAAAACGATTTAATGGAATTTGAAAGGATTTGCATGACCATTGGAGTTCCAGCAACTACTATTGGCCGTGTTACCGGCGATGGTTTTTATACATTTAACAAATCAATTAAATTACCCGTGAAGGAATTAAATTAATGACGATGAATTTTTCTGTAAAAACAAAACAAAATACCTTGATATCCATTCGAAATATTTACTGTATAGGAAGGAATTATCGTGCTCATGCAACAGAATTAAATAGTGAAGTTCCGAAAGAACCATTTTTCTTTCAAAAATCATTACCCTCGCTAAATACATCCAATGAATTCACTATACCCAAAGATCGAGAAATTCACCATGAATTGGAGGTTGTTATTCTAATTCGAAAAAATGGCGAAGAAATACCCGTTACAAATACAGATGATTACATCTTGGGGTATGGTCTCGGTCTTGATTTGACTGATAGGAAGTATCAAAATGAACTCATACGAGATCAATTACCTTGGTTATTATCTAAATCTTTTAAGGGCTCGGCAATCGTTTCTTGTTTCCAAGAGGAAAAAATCAGTGAAGATTTTTGGCTGAAAATCAATGGAGATATTCATCAAAAAGGAAATATAAACCAGATGATTTTTTCAATAGCTGAACAAATCAGTTTTTTATCTGGTATGCTACCTCTGATGAAGGGGGATATAATTTTTACAGGGACACCTAGCGGTGTAGGCCCGATTCAAAACGGAGATAAGTTAGAATTCGGATATGGTGCAAAAACAATTCACTCATTAATGGTTAAGTGAATCAATTATTGGCTTTATATTGTTTAACATGGCACCATGGATTTGGCCATTGGAAGCGAGTATCTGATTTTGAAAAATATCATATCCTTTGCCATCCATTTGGGTAATTATACCGCCCGCTTCTAATAAAATCAAAATACCTGCTGCTGTATCCCAGGGATGAAGATCAAATTCCCAAAATCCATCTACAATTCCACATGCTACATGACATAAATCAACAGAAGCTGCACCAAGCCGACGTACACCCTGGGTGATATCTGTAAACGATTTGAAAAGATTCATATTGGCTTTCCACTTATCGCCATGTTTATAACCAAAACCAGTTACCAAAAGTGACTTTTGAAGGTCTTTTTCAGATGAAACTGTTATAGGATTATTATTACAAAAAGCACCTTCTTTTTTAATAGCTGTAAATATGTTATTGGATGATATTTCAATAACGCATCCAACCACCGGACTTTTTTTATAATGCACACCAATGGAAACTGCAAAAGATGGGTAATTATGTACAAAATTGGTTGTTCCGTCTAGAGGATCTATAATCCATTGATAATTTGCATTTGGTAGGTGAGGTACAGACTCTTCTGCAAGAATACCATGATCAGGAAATGTTTCATTTATAATTGTACAAATTAATTGTTCTGATTTCTTGTCTGTATGTGTAACAAGATCAGTTCTACCTTTATAATTAACTGACTTTTGTTTATCAGAATCTGATAAGATTAGTTCCGCAGCAGTTTTAGCTGCCTGAACTGCCACATCATGGATGTGGTGTATATCCACAATAGTAATTAAGTCTTATAAGGAATATGCTCTTTAGCAAAATATTCTGTAGTAATTCCTTTCAGAATTCCAGTCAAAAATAAAACGCCAATCAAATTGGGAATAGTCATAAGGCTTAGAGCAATGTCACCAAAGTTCCAGACAAAAGTCAGCGGCAAAATGGCTCCCATGAAATTGAAAAACACATATACCCACCTATAGGGTTTGATAGCCTTTGGGCCGGCCAAATATTCAATAGATCTATCGCCATAGTAACTCCATGCTACCATTGTTGTATATGCGAATAATAAAACTGCGCAATTAACAATGAAACTGCCTATTTCAGGCGCAAATGAGAATCCTTGTCGAAATGCTTCTCGGGTCAATTGGGCACCGGTTAAAGAAGTACTTTCGATAACACCTGTAGAGAGAATGGCTAGACCTGTCATAGTACAAACTATTAATGTGTCAATGAACGGTCCCATTAGCGCCACTGCGCCTTCTCGAGCAGATTCTTTAGTTTTAGCAGCCGCGTGAGCAATTGGAGCAGATCCCTGACCTGCTTCATTAGAGTACAGGCCTCTGCGTACACCCCACATAATTACTGCAAATAACCCGCCCCAACCTGCTTTTAATGAAAAGGCCTCAGTAAATATTTTGGCAAAGCTGGGCATGATATTTTCGGAGTGAGTTATAATTATGACCATGGTACCCAGAACATAAAGTACTGCCATTGTAGGAACCAAACGACTGGCAACAGCGGCAATACGTTTTATACCGCCTATAATTACAAGGCCAACTAGTGCGGCAATAACTACTCCTGATACATAAATGGATACATTGTACGTTAAGAACATTTGGGCGATGGTATTGGCTTGATTCATGTTACCAGTGCAAAAAGAACAGATTACAGCACATGTCGCAAAGAAAACGGCTAACGGTTTCCATTTAGGTCCAAGTCCTTTTTCAATATAATACATTGGCCCACCAGAGGCAGATCCATCTTCATGAATGACACGGTATCGATGAGATAAAGTGCACTCAGCATACTTTAAGGCCATTCCCAATACAGCGGTGACCCACATCCAAAAAAGGGCCCCTGGACCACCCAAGCGTACGGCTAAAGCGACACCAGCTATATTACCAATTCCAATCGTAGCTGAAAGTGCGGCAGATAAAGCCTGGAAATGAGTAACGTCACCTTCATCATCAGGGTTATCATATTTTCCTGATACAACAGCAAAACTATGATTGAGCCTTTTGAGTTGAATAAAACCAAGCGCAATTGTAACAAATAATCCAGTACCGATAAGAATAAAGGTTAGTGGTAGGGATATCCAACCACTGAAAATTTCTGTCCAATTTTCTAATGTCGTCGCTAATTCATGCATATGTATCTCTTTCTAAAGTTGCCTACAATCGGAAAATTATTGACGCCAAGTTTACAAGAGTGTTTTAAGAGAATCAAATGGCTTTTATGATTGTTTCGTATGAGTCTCAATGATCTAAATAAAAGAATACCGATTAGGTTATATCTATAATTGCCTGTTGTTTCAGTTGGCTATAAGAATAAATTTCAATAACCTTCAAATGATGTATCAAAACGAATTAGTCAATCTGATGGACTTTGCACTCAATCAAATGTATTTAAAGTTTAGGAAATAAATTGGAGTTAATTGCCGGGGTAGATGAAGCAGGCCGAGGCCCATTAGCAGGACCTGTTGTGGCTGCTGCAGTTATTTTACCCAAAAATCACAAGATAGAGGGATTGGCAGATTCCAAAAAACTTACTCCAAAAAAACGGGAAAAACTTTTTGATGAGATTAAAGCCGTATCCCAAGTAGGTATTGGAATTGTTTCACACAAAACAATTGATCAAATTAATATTTTGCAAGGAACATTTAAGGCCATGCGAAAAGCATTGGGTCGTCTTAGTAAAAAACCGGAAAAAGCACTTATTGACGGATTCTCTCTGCCAGAACAACTAATCAATAATGAGGGTATTATTGGTGGCGATAGTAAAGTGGAATCTATCAGCGCAGCTTCAATTGTGGCTAAAGTAACACGAGATCAAATTATGAAAAACATGGATCCCATATTTCCGGAATTTGGATTTGCGCAGCATAAAGGCTATGGGACCAAACTGCATATGGAAGCTTTGAAGAAATTTAAAGCAACGCCTATTCACCGGAAGACCTTCAGGCCGGTTAAGGAAAATATGCCAAACATACGATGGCTGAAATCTTCAAAACTTATTGGAAAACTGGGTGAACAACTGGTTGCACTAAAATATTTTAATAACGGATATCAGATCATCAAAATGAATCACATTTGCAGTCATTATGGTGAAATAAATATTATTACAGAAAAAAATGACCAATTAATTTTTATTGAAGTCAATACAGCAACAAAAGATCAAAAACCTGGTCCAGACTTAAAGTTGGATCAATCAAAACTTCAAAAACTTAAATCAGCAATTCATTATTATTTATCGGAACTTGGAGAGGAAAAAGACGTACGGTTAGATGTTTCCTCAGTAATAATTGGAAAAAATCCTATAATCAAAAACTATCAAGGTTTCATATTAGACTAATTATAGTTTCGCCGTGAAAGAGCAATATCGGTAAATTTCCCGTCTATGAATCCAAAAATATCTAAAATAATCCACGAAATAAGATCCTTGTTTATTCTGGTTATTATTGTTCTGACACTTAAAGTGACCATATTTGAATTATACATTGTTCCTACCGGGAGTATGGAAAACACAATTATGACCGGCGATTTTTTAACGGGCAATCGTTTTATTTATGGGATGCGAACTCCGGATTGGATTGGAATTCCTTTCACCGATATCGGATTTAGTGTGCCTTCAATTAAATTTCCTCCTTTTCGTGAGCCAAAAAGGGGGGATGTAATCATATTTAAATTCCCGAGAGATACACGACAAAAATATGTGAAACGCTGCGTAGCCGAACCGGGTGATATTTTTGAAGTCAAAAATAAGGTGATTTATCTTAATGGTGATCCTTATCCGCTTCCTGAAAATGGAAAGTTTCGGATGCCATCAACTCTCTCTGAAGCTTTTACTCAAAGCGATATCTTTCTTGGTAATCAAGGCAATAAAGACCAATTTAAAAAATTAAAAATTCCGCAGAAAGGTGACCAAATTAAAGTGTCACCAGAAAATGCCAAATTGCTATTACATCTTATGCTGTTGGATGGACATGAATTAAAATTAGTAAATAATGGTATAGAATTTCCATTTACGATGGTCAGTCCAGATGAATTATACCGTAGAAAAGGGAAAGAAGAGGTATATAAGCCTTATTATAATTGGGGAGGCAGTCTGCTTGTACCCTGGTTGGACAATATCCCGAAAGGGAGTTTATTAATTGATGGTCAGCCGATTAGCAATCTTGATTATTACACAGTTGAACAAGATTATTACTGGGCTATGGGTGATAATCGAGATGATAGCTTGGATTCTCGATTTTGGGGCTTTGTTCCAAAGTCGTATATTTTAGGAGAGGCACTATTTTCCTATTTTTCCCTGAATTTAGAAACCTGGTTACCTCGGCTTGATCGAATCGGAACAATTCTTCATTAGCACTTGACTGACAGAAAACTGGAAGTGTATTTTGATCTGGTAAAAGGAGCATGGTAATTCAAATGAAACCCATTTTTTTCACATTATTATTTTTATCATCTTTTGCTTTCGGGCAAGAAATGACTCAAGAAGAATCAGAGAGAATGGAAGCAGCAATGCAAGAAGAGATGGCCTGTGCTGACGAAAAACCGGGTAAAGGAACTGTAATTGATTCAAATTCAGGGACACCTTTAGCCGGCACCAAAGTACTTATTAAGCCTTATGGTTATGGTGAAGAAATGAAAGAACTCACGTCAGATAGTAACGGTAAATTTGATTTTGGTTCTATAGGACTCTGTGATACAATAACAGTTTCAATGAATGGTTATATCACAATTACAATAATTGATGATACGTCCCTTGATTGGGATAAACGTGAATGGACAATTGAATTAGCTGCTGGTAATGATGGTGGTGACAACTCATCTCAGGTTGCAAACGCCTCCCAGCAAAATGTTCCTGCCAATCTAGAATCGGGTTATAAAGGTTTTGCATGGGGTACATCAGCTGGATCTAATATTTCAAACAATTTCACTTCTTTACCAGCAACTGATAGTACAACATCAACACAATCTTTTACAGGAAACCTAGGCCTTGATTCTGTGGTGGTGGCTTATGCTTTTGCAGATAGCGGCTTTTGGAAAGTGGAAATTGATTTTGTGGTTAATAATATTGACTTGGATTCTCAAATTAGTGATTTCCGTCGTTTAGAAAAAAATATTTCAGCTGTGTATGGACCACCTAAAAAAATGAATCAGGAAGAATCAGGTCCATCAGGGTCTTATAGTAATATTTTAGAGCAGAAATACGCTCGTGCTTTCTATCGTTCTACATGGTCAGTAACACCAGTAGTTATTGAATTATTTTTGAATTCATCTGTTTTGGTACCAGTAACAGATTTAGCAATATTTTCAGGTAATTTTATATCATTAAAGTTGGTCTATTACAATCCAGATTACATGCATTCATCGCAACCACTTCCTGAACCTGAACCAATACCATCTATTTTTGATATCTATTAATTAGATAGGCCGGATTGTTTAAACCGGTTCTCACTCTATTTTTAATTTTCCAAATAATTCAATGTACCAATCCACCAAGGATGGTACGCGAATATATTTATGAAATACCAAAATCTGATGTGCTTGAACATTGCCGGGATGTCCTAGTCAAACTTGATTATGAAATAGATATTTATGCTTCTGAAACAGATATACTGATAACAAAACCATTAAAGATCAGGCGCGCATTAAGGAGATATGATTATATTGTATTTGTACAGGTTACGGATCGAGTTGAAATCTTTGTCGCGGCGGAGCGCAGTGTTTTTAAGCGTGGATCAGAATCAACAGTTGGTGGAAGTAGTTTAATTGAAAAACAATCAGAAGATGCATTACCTTTTACTTTACAGAAAAGAATATTAATTCCTATTCACAGATCAATGATAAAACAAAAATTTCGTCCCCGAAAACCATAAAATAAAATCTCATTTTATTAAAATAAAACTGTGTTAATTTTGCATTCCAAATTTGTCTAACAGTCATTAATTTGAAGTTCATTTTATGAGTATCGATTTCGGAAAAAAAGAAGCCCGCGAAGGTTACCTTCAGGCAAAACTAGATGACTTATTGGATGGTATTAACTCATCCTATGGCCAGGCTCTGCTTGATGAATTAATGTCTAGATTGGAAGCAACAATTAATGATTTTAATAAAGAAGTAGATGAATTAATGGGCTCGCTTAAAAAGAGTTCGGAAGAAAAAGAAAAATTAATAGAGAAAATAAAAGCTGGGGAGCCACCTAAGGTTGAAGGAAAATCTTCTGATCAAGTAGAAGAAACAGAAGATGGTGAGGAAAAACGGGATCTCAGTGAATGGGAAAAGAGATTAGAGGGTATTAGTTAACGACTAAAAGAGGAAACGATGAACGTTAAAGATAAAATAATTTTTGGATTCTTGATTATTTTGATTGCAGCAGGTGGTTATTTTCAGTGGATGGCGGATGATATGAAATCCAGGATGGATGCTTTGAATCAAAATGATCAAGAACACTTGGATGTAATTGATAAAGAATTCCGTGAAGATTTACGAAATTTAAATTTAAGATTTGAAGGTCGGGGAAAACATATTCAAAAAGCGCAGCAAGATATTATTGCAAATACAAATTTGATTAACAAAACTGCAGATGAATTAAATCAAAAAATTTCTGATGTTCAATATAATCTAGATGAGTATGGACGTATCACAGATAATAAAATTGAACGAATAATTAATGATATAGCTGATCTCCAAGATTCTTTTGACAGTCAAAACCGTCAAAACAGACGGAAGTTCTCAGACTTAGAACAAACTTTAACTCAGCTACGGAACCAAGTAAAAGAACTGCATGAACCACCAGAAGATCCTAAAAAGGGCAAAAAACGTTAATTATTTCTATTAATCTCATCATTTAAAAAGGGTCGAAATTTTCGACCCTTTTTAAATATTTATAAAATGATATTCATATACAAACAAAGTAAAATAGTATAAAAGTATCTCTTCAAGTCTGAAAAATTTATCATTAATAATCCTAGATAAATAGGATATGATGCGTCACCCAACTTTAATTACCTATCAATAAATCTATCATAATTTACCATGAGCGAATGGATTTGTTTATGATATATAGTATATAAATATCTTATTAATATTTAATGATAAGTATGATTTATTTAAAGTGATACATTATAGTTGTATTATAAAAAAATGGGGTAGAGTTCACAAAGACCTCGGAACTAAGTGAACCTCTACCCCTTCCACATACCAAAGGTACCAAGCCAGCACCTTGATGGGTTAAAGTAAAAGTTTAATGAAATTAATGCAAGATATTTTTAATTGGTTGAAAATGTGCCGGAGGGGAGACTCGAACTCCCACACCTTTCGATACGCGAGTTTGAGTCGCGCGCGTCTACCAATTCCGCCACTCCGGCTATAATCAGTTAATATAATGAACTTAAATTATCAGTTTATATAATAGGATGTCAAGGTCACTGAATTGTATAATGATCGATTTTAAACTATATTCTTAATGGAGAAAATGAAGATTAGTCTTAAATGTGCCTAATAAAATAAATAATAATTAGATTCATGATAACACCAAAACTATTACTCAGAAACGCAGATCAGTATTCATCAGAAGCTGCATTTTCGTTTAAGGATGTAAACAACCAATGGCAAACTGACAATTGGGTAGAATTTCGCGATCATACTTTTCAAATTGCTAAATCCATTATTGCACTTGGAATCAAATTCGATGATAAAATTTCTATTTATAGTTATAACCGTAAAGAATGGTTTGGTGCCTACATAGCATCTCAAATGGTAGGCGGTGTCTCAGTTGGAGTATACCACACCTGTTCACCAGAAGAGGTGGAATGGATCGTAGGTAATTCTGATTCAAAAATAGTTTTCGTCGGTAACAATCCAAATGATAATGGTGATATAAATAAGATGCCCAATCATCGTATTCTTTCTGTATTGGACAAGCTTCAAGATGTTGAAAAAGTAGTATTAATGGGTGATATTGAACCATTGGATCATGAAAAAATGATGACATGGAATGATTTTATAAATTATGGGAAAAATATAGATGAATCTGAGATTCATTCAAGAATTGATAAAATTAAAGATGATAATACTGCGTCATTGATATATACTTCTGGAACAACGGGCAATCCTAAAGGTGTAGAATTAACTCATGGAAATTGGCGTTTTGAGGTAGAACGCACAGAGGAGATTTTGAAGTTCAATCAGGGTGATAGATATGTATCATGGCTTCCATTAGCTCACGTTTTTGGACAGTTAGTAGATACTCACAGTTGGATAAAAGACGCACTTCATTTGCATGTAGTAGATAGCCCATTACATATTGTGGATTATGCAAAGGAAGTAAAACCCCATCTTTTTATTGGAGTACCAAGAATATATGAAAAGATATATTCTAATTTAAAATCAGCAATTGATACCAAAATTATTTTAAAAATAGGATTAAAGCTTCCTTTTTTATCTAATGTTTTCAAAGGAAAATTAAAAGAGGCGGCAGGTTTTTCTAAAACCCGTTATGCGGCCTCTGGTGCTGCTCCTATCAATCCTGATATACTAAGGCTTTTCCAATCATTAGATATTCCCATATATGAAGGATATGGAATGACTGAAAACACTGCAGTTGCGACTAATAATTATCATGGAAACAATAAGATTGGTACTGTTGGAAAAGCATTAAATAAAACAGAAGTTAAAATATCGGATGATGGAGAGATTCTTATTCGGGGTAACCATGTCATGAAAGGATATTATAATAATCCTGTAGCAACACAGGAAACACTGATTGAGGGTTGGTTGCATACCGGTGACATAGGTAAAATTGATTCGGATGGTTATTTATCAATCACGGGTAGAAAAAAAGAGATTTATGTAAGCTCAGGCGGAAAAAATATTGCCCCTCTTGTTATTGAGGAAACCATGAAGTCTATCCCAATTGTTTCTCAATGTTTCCTTGTGGGAGATGGACGTAAATATTGTTCGGCGCTCTTTACTCTTGATGTGGGGGTGATCCTTCGGGACAAATTGAAAGTTATGGCCAATTCCATTCCAAAAGATCCTGTAGATCAATTAAGCATGTTAAAAGACAAAGGCCATTTAATTAGTGATTATACCGATAGCGATGAAATTTTCGCTGAAATACAAGTATTTGTTAATGACTTAAATAAACAATTTTCTAATCCTGAACAGTTAAAAAAATTCTCTATTTTACCGCGTGACTTTACAATTGATGATGGTGAATTGACTCCAACCTTAAAAATTCGCCGAAAACAGATCAGTGAAAACTGGTCTTCAGTCATCGAATCCATGTATAAAGACTAAATATGGCCCATATATCATTACTGGGCTGTGGTACCTGGGGTAGTACTCTTGCTCAAGTTTTAGGACGAAATGGCCACTCAGTAACTGCTTGGCATTATAAAGTGGATGTGGTGGATGATATGACTCGATCAAGAACGCATCCCAACATATCGGATTTTGAATTTCATTCAAATATTATATTTAAAAAGGAAATTCAAACTTGTATTGAAGGATCAAATTGTATTGTTGTTGCAGTTCCATCCCACGGTGTAAGGAATATTATAGAAAAATCCAGTTCTTTTTTCACAAATAAGGTTATTCTTGTAAATGTTGCAAAAGGTATTGAAAATGGAAGCTTAAGCACTATGAGCGAGGTCATTAAAGAATCATCGAACCTTGATTCAGGACAAATTGTATCATTGTATGGACCCAGTCATGCAGAGGAGGTTATTAAAGGTAATCCCACTGCAATGGTATCTGCGTCATCTGACAAATCATCAGCAGAATATGTCCAGACAATTTTTTCATCAGATACATTACGCATTTATACTAATAATGACATTAAAGGTGTCGAACTTGGCGGATCGCTAAAAAATGTTATTGCAATAGCTGCTGGAATATGCGATGGGATCGGTTTTGGAGATAATTCAAAAGCTGCACTAATGACACGAGGTATAGCTGAAATAACACGCTTAGGGGTGGCTATGGGTGTTAATTCCGATACATTTTCTGGACTAAGTGGAATTGGTGATTTAATAGTGACTTGCCTAAGCATCCACAGTCGTAACAGATATGTTGGGGAAGAGATTGGTAAAGGAAAAACATTGGTATCTATTTTAGATAAAATGGATATGGTTGCAGAAGGTATTAGAACAACTCAGTCTGTATATGATTTGTCTAAAAAATATCAGGTCGAAATGCCAATTTCTGAAGGCGTATATCAAATATTATTTAATGAAAAAAATCCAAAAGAAATCGTAAGCGAGCTAATGACCCGTGATTTAAAGCTCGAATAATATCTTATACAATAATAATGACCTTTTGTTTCTTTTACACTATTTAATATCAGCGGTAATTTCTATGACTGCCCCTGTAGTTCAATGGATAGAATAAATCCCTCCTAAGGATTAGATACTGGTTCGACTCCAGTCGGGGGTACTCAATCGGGAGTAATAAATGTTAAAACCAAAACGAAAAATTACAAAAAAAGAAATTCAACGGGATCCATTCATTGAGAATATTTTTACCTTTAAAGAACATATCAATCAAAAAAAATCTATATATATAAAAATGATTATTGGAGTTATTGCTGTTTTTATTCTGAGTTATTTATATACAAACAATCGGTCTTCTAATCTTGAAGTCGCTGAAACATTAATGAGTAAAGCAATGGTTTATGTTGATTTAGATGATAATGATAATGCCAGTATTTACTTACAACAAGTGATTGATGAATATGGCAATACCAATGCAGGATTAAATGCCAATTATTATTTAGGACGAATATATTTTATTACAGGTGAATATGAAATGGCATTACCTCATTTTGAACGATATGCAAAAAAAGGAAAAAATCCACTACTGTCTTTGTCAACTTACCAAGGCTTGGTTAGTATTTATAAATCAAAGCAAGATTTGCCAAATGCAATTAAATATCAAAAAATATCAAGAGAAAAAGCTAATTCGAGGGAAGAAAAGGCATGGGTGTCCTTGGGATTAGCTGAACTTACGCTTGCAAATGGGGATAAAAATGGTGCCATAAAACTGATTAGTAATGTATTGGAAAATTATGAAGATAATTTTGAATTAAAACAAAAAGCGGAAGAAATCAGTGGAAAAATTTATGGAGAAAAACGAGATTGATATAACCTTTGATTAGACCTTTAATAAACTGTATTTTTCCCTCCGTAAAGTGGGTTGCTCGACCCACTTTTCTTTTAAATAGACATGAGTACATTGAAAAAAAAAGTAGCGGAAATGATTCCAGGTCATCTGTTTATTATGGATATAGTGGAAAATATACCACAATCCAAAGTAACAATCATTATAGATGGACCTCAACCTATTGATCTTCAAACCACTGTAAGTATCACAAAAACTGTTCGGAATTCTGGATTGCTTGATGAGATGTATAGAGATGGATTCCAACTTGAAGTTACATCACCAGGTTTAGATGCACCTCTTACGCACCCCATTCAATTCAAAAAGAATATGGGAAAGGTAATCAAGGTGCGTTGCATTGGAGAATTGGAATCATCTTTAGTTAAAATCCATGATGTCAAGGATAAAAGCTTTGTGGGGTTATCGATGAATGGTGTAAAAAGCTATTTACAATTTGATAATATTGAATCAGCATTTGTTGAAATCAAATATTAATCTTTTTGCTTAGGGAGGTATTTTGGTTAATAGAGAATTAATTGAAGTTTTTTCGGAAATTGCTCGTGAAAAAAATGTGGAACGCTCAGAGCTTGGTTCAATTTTGGAAGATCTATTCCTGCATCTGGTTGAACGTGACCGAGGAGATGCTAGTAACTGCAGTGTGATCGTAAACTTAGATAAAGGTGAGTTTGAAATATATGTTGAAAAATCAATTGTTGATGTTGTTGAAGATCCAGTTATGGAAATTACTTTGGTAGAAATAGCTAAGGTTGATGAAGAAATGGCAAATGATTTAGAGTTAGGTGATACTTATGTTGAAATAATCGATCCATTAATTTTCGGAAGAAGATTAATTCATATGGCAAAACAGTTTTTTGCTCAAAAACTACAGGATGTAGAAAAAAAATATATATATGAAGATTATGCAAACCGAGTCGGAGAAATTATAATCGGAACGGTTCATCAAGTACAGAGAGATAATACTTTCGTAAATATTGAGCATGCTGAATTACGCATGCCACGAAAAGAGCAAATTAAATCGGAACGTTACCGTCGAGGTGATTCAATACGTGCAATTATAAAATCAGTTGAAGTTACTTCCCGTGGACCGGAAATTTTGATTTCCCGCAGTGATAATCACTTTCTCTATAAATTGTTTGAGATGGAAGTTCCTGAAATTGAAGACGGTATTATTGAAATTCGTTCAATTTCTAGGCACCCTGGTGAAAGGGCAAAGATTATTGTTCAATCTCATGATCGACGTATTGATCCTGTGGGCGCCTGTGTTGGTATGCGCGGGAGTCGTATACAAGCTATTGTACGAGAATTGAACAACGAGAAAATTGACATTATTAATTATAGTGAAAAATCTGAAATTCTAATTTCGCGAGCCCTGTCACCAGCAAAACCATTAGATCTTTATATAGATGATGATCGGAAATATTGTATTGCAATTTTTGATGATGATGAGCTTGAATTTGCAATTGGTAGAGGTGGTGTTAATATTAATTTGGCTGCGAAAGCTACTGAATATCGTATAGATGCTTTCGGGAAAAAAGAATACGAGCAACAACTTACCGAGAAAGAAACGCCTTTAGCTGATATTCAAAATATGCCGGCCCGAGCGGTTAAACCACTGGCAGATAATGGTGTTTCAACAGTATCAGAATTGTTGAATTCTGAAGAGGAAAGACTGCTTGAAATCAAGGGAATAGCGGAAGCAACCTTAGAAAAAATATATAGTGCGGTTCAATCATTTGTTGAAGCAAATCAAGCAGAAGAAAAGAATGAGGAAGAAATTCTAGTAGAATCCTCAGATTCTGACAATATAGAAGTAAACTCTAAATCAGAACAAAATCCTGATGAAAAAAGCACTAAAAAAACACCTGAAGAAGAAATTTCCAATGAACCATTATCCGAAACCAATGCAAAACAATCATCTGAAGATAAACTAGAAAAAGTGCAGTCATAAATACATGTCAAAACTCCGCATATTTCAAATTGCTAAAGAATTAAATATTTCCCACACGGAAATTTTATCCTTTTTGAAAACTAAAGGAATCCAAGTGAGTAGCCATATGGCGCCGGTAGGTGAAGAAACTTATCATATCATTCTAAATGAATTTCACAAAGATAAAGAATCGATAGATCGTTATCGAAAAGAACAAATTCGACGTGAAATCCATGATACACGAATAAAAGAATTACAAAAAACGAATAAAAAATTAGAATTACTTACACTTGAAGATCAGCGGAAATTAGAAATTGAAGAAAAACAAAAAGAAAAGTCTGAAGAAAAACGTAAAGCGGAAAAAGCAAAAATTCGAGCTGCTGAAAAGGAGGAAAAAGCAAAATTAGAGGCTGAGCAGAAAGCAATAGCTGAGGCTGAACTCATACAACAGAAAGAAAAACGCGTAAAAAAAGATATTGAACAAAAGAAAGAGGAGAAAAAAAGTTCTAAAAAGAAATTACGTAAAATTGATTTATCGGAAATAGAAGCTCAAGTGGGCAGAGGTACGACCCATCGTCGCGACCATAAAAAGAAAGTGGATCCAGAATCTTCAAAATCTACGCTAGAAACAGTAAGAAAGATCACTGCAAAAATTGATACAAGAACAAAAAAGAAAATTTATAAAAAAGAGAAGGATATTATCCTTAATGATGGGGATTCTGAACTTGAAACAAAACCAATTAAAATTGCAGAATTTTCAAATGTAGATGAACTATCCAAAATTTTAAATACAAAACCAAATGATATTATTCAAAAATGTATGGGACTTGGTGTTCTTGCCACTATTAACCAACGTTTAGACTGGGACGTTATTGAACTGTTAGCTGGAGAGTTTGGTTTTGCAGCAGAAAAATTAGAAAATATTGGCGAAGAATTATTTACACTTGAAGATTCTGAAGAAGATAAAGCAAAATCAACGCGCCGTTCTCCCGTTGTAACAGTTATGGGTCATGTTGATCATGGTAAAACATCTCTATTGGATTATATTCGCGAAACTAATGTAGTGGGAGGGGAGTCTGGTGGAATTACACAGCATATTGGTGCCCATAAAGTTGAGCTTAAGGATGGAAATACTGTAACATTTTTAGATACACCAGGCCATGAGGCATTTACTGCAATGCGGTCCCGGGGCGCAAAAGTTACGGATATAGTAGTTTTGGTTGTAGCGGCCAATGATGGCGTTATGCCTCAAACAATCGAAGCTATTGATCATGCTAAGGCAGCAAATGTGCCTTTGATCATTGCAATTAATAAAATAGATCTACCAGATATTGATCCTGAACGGGTAAAACGGGAATTATCAGAACATAATGTGCTCGTTGAAGATTGGGGAGGAAAGATTCAAGCCATCCACATTTCTGCCAAAACAGGGCAAGGGGTTGATGATTTATTAGCTTCAATGCTTGTTGAATCGGAAATGCTTGAATTAAAGGCAAACTTTGATACATTAGCACGTGGTACTGTAGTTGATTCTAAACTTGATAAAGGTCATGGCCCAATGGCGACTGTATTAATACAAAAAGGCAATCTAAAAGTTGGGGATCCTTTTATTTGTAACAATATTTCCGGCAAAGTTCGCGCCATGATGAACGAACGGGGTCAAAGAATTCAAGAAGCAGGTCCGTCTGATCCAGTTCAGGTTTTAGGATTTGATCTTGTTCCACAATCTGCAGATATATTTGCAGTCGTTAATGATGAGCGTGAAATAAAACGTATTGCTTCTGATCGACAGCGTCTCAAACGTGAGATTGATCAAAAGAAAATCGCTGCACAAACTCTGGATGCAATGTCCGTACTAATCAAGGAAGGGGCTATCAAAAACCTTCCCGTCATTATCAAAGGTGACGTTGATGGTTCTATCGAGGCTTTATCTGAACAATTAGAAAAGATTACCCATGAAGAAGTAGGAGTCCAAGTTATACATAAGGCAGTAGGAATGGTTTCTGAATCTGATGTGCTTTTGGCATCTGCATCTAAAGCAGTGATTATCGGATTCCATGTACAAGTTTCACCCAATGCAAAACTTCAAGCCACACAAGAAGGTGTAGATATTAGGACTTATAATGTAATCTATAACGCAGTTGAAGAAGTCACTTTGGCATTAGAAGGATTGCTCGAACCTGAAAAAGTTGAGGAGATACTAGGAAGTGCTATCGTTCAAGAAACATTTAAAATTCCAAAAATTGGTTTTATTGCCGGATCTAAAGTAAGTGAGGGTACAATCGTACGGAATGCGAAAGCACGTGTAATACGTGAAGATGAAGAAATTGCTGAAGGTGAAATTGTATCTTTAAAACAAGTCAAAGATGATGCCAAAGAAATACGTGAAGGATTTGAATGTGGTATAGGCATAGATAATTTTTCCAAGTTCAAGGAGGGTGACATTATTGTGTGTTACAAAATTCAGTCAATAAAAAGGAAGCTAGAACTCGCTTGAGATACGAACGACCCTTCAAACGCAAAGAGCGGGTCGCCAACGAAATCCAACATATTCTTGGGAAAATACAAACCCAGTATATTGATTTATCCGATTTAGGCTTGATCACTTTTTCCCGCGTTACAATTTCTTCTGATTTAAAGCATGCGAAAGTTTTTTTTAGCGTATTGAATAAAAAAATACCCATTGATAAGATTCAAATTGTAATGGATAATCGTGCAAAGTCTTTTCGTAAATATTTAGGACAAGAACTCCGCATTAAATTCACACCTGAGTTAAAGTTTTTTTATGATGAAACAGTTGAGTATTCCCAGAAAATAGATACTATCTTTCAAAAATTGAAGCGTGACGATTAAAAGGATGATTTTTAATATATATAAACCGGTTGGATGGACAAGCTTCGATGTAGTAAAAAAGATTCGTGGTATTACTAAAGAAAAAAAAGTTGGGCATGCGGGCACATTAGATCCGTTTGCTGGCGGAGTTTTAATTATAGGTACAAATTCGGATACTAAAAAACTGGGTAAAATTTCTGGAACTATTAAATCCTACCGAGCTGAACTACAATTGGGCGAAGAAACCGATACATTGGATTTAGATGGTAAAGTAGTGAATACGAAACCCGTTCCTATTTTGGATAAAGATTTGATTAAGTCAGTGTTAAAGCATTTTATCGGTAAATACAAACAAATACCACCTATGTACTCGGCAAAAAAAGTCAATGGTGTAAGACTTTATAAACTTGCCAGAAAGAACAAAACTATTGATCGCGCACCAGTTGAAGTAAATATTATTGATTTAACGCTTAATGATATCCAGGATAAGCAAATTGATTTTTCTGTTACATGTTCTAAAGGCACTTATATTCGTGTCTTGGGACAAGAAATTGCAAAAAAGCTTGGTACAGAGGGTCATTTAACAAAATTGCAGCGCATTTCAGTTGGTGATTTTGTAGTTCAAGATTCGATACCATTAAAGGAATTTGAAGCGAAATGGATGTCTACAGAACATTAAACAATATTCCAAATATCACTGATAGTGTTGTTACCATTGGAACATTTGACGGTTGTCATCGAGGCCATCAGGAAATAATTAAAAAGGTAAAATCTGTTGCTGAGTTAAAAAATGCTAAATCCGTTCTAATTACATTCGACCCACATCCTCGCCATGTTTTGGAATCTGGCACAAAATTACCTTTATTAATGCATATTGATAAAAAATTGGAAATTTTGAATTCATTATACCTAGATGTGGTGTTGGTTATACCTTTCGATGAACAATTTTCAAAAATAAAAGCAGCTGATTTTTTAACCGATATCGTGGTTAAAACTTTTCATCCATCTTATTTTATTATTGGATACGATCACCATTTTGGTTTTGAACGGGAGGGATCACCTCAATTTCTTAAGAATTTTGCTGAAAATAATGGTTTTTCCGTTGATATTGTTGAGCCTGTATCTGATGAAAGTGTTAACATCTCCAGTACCCATATCCGAAAGTTGATCAAGCAGGGATATGTCCGAAGAGCATCCTTTGAGTTAGGTTGGGTATTTGGATTTAACTCTAATGTTATCCATGGTGCAGGCCGTGGAAAAAGCCTTGGTTTTCCTACAGCAAATTTTATACCTGAAGAAAAAAACCAGTTAATTCCCGCTAACGGAGTTTATTGTATCCGTGGAAGGATTAATGGTAATAATCTCTATGGAATGTGTAATTTAGGAGTCCGCCCAACCTTCGGTGAGACCGATTTTGTGATGGAAGCTCATTTTATTGACGAAAAATTAGATAATTTTTACGATAAGACAATCACCGTAGAATTTTTAGAACGGATAAGAGATGAAAAAAAATTCTCTAATCCACAAGAATTAATAAAACAGTTAAATAAAGATAAAGAGTTCTGTATGAGATTGATGCAGAAATATAAATAGGAGACAAAATGTCTTTAACAAATGAACAAATACAAGAAGTTGTAAAACAATTCGGTAAAGATGAGAAAGATACCGGATCGACAGAAGTGCAAGTCGCTTTATTGACAGCCAGAATCAGATTATTAACCGAACACGCAAAAGTGTATAAAAAAGATAATCATTCACGTCGTGGATTAGTGATGTTGGTTTCTCAACGTAAAAAACTTATAAAGTATCTCCGTCGGACAAATCCCGACTCATATTTGAATGTGACACAAGAATTGTCCATTCGTCGCAATTAATATAAAATTTTAGGAAATATTATGAAGAAACAAGAAATGAAACTTAATGAAAGTACGCTCTCGATTGAGACCGGACATGTTGCACGTCAATCTTCCGGTTCAGTTATCGTTACTCATGGTGAGACATCTGTACTGGTGGCTGTAAATGCGTCCAAACAAATGCGAGAAGATATTGACTGGTTCCCATTACAGGTTGAATATCGTGAACGTCATTATGCAGGAGGAAAAATACCTGGTGGCTTTTTTAAAAGAGAAGCACGTCCATCGGAGCATGAAATATTAACCAGTCGGTTAACCGATCGTCCGATTCGACCTCTTTTTCCAAAATCTTTCAAATGTGAAACACAGGTCATTATCACGGTATTATCTAGTGATGGCGAGAATATGGCTGATACGTTGGCTGGCGTCGGTGCGTCTGCCGCATTGATGATTTCAGATATTCCTTTTAAAGGTCCAATAGCTACGGTACGCGTTGGTCGTATTGATGGTGAATTTGTTATCAACCCCACACGATCGCAAATGGAAGATTCGGATATGGCGATTATCGTGTCTGGAAACGAACAAACCATTGTGATGGTTGAAGGTGAAGCAAAACTCATTACCGAGGAAGAATTTATCGATGCCATGAAATTTGCTCATGGACCAATTAAAGATTTAATCGCCATGCAGAATAAATTAATTGGAGAACTCGATATTGTTAAACGGGATGTACCCGAAGAAGAAACTGACGAAGCATTGGCTAAGGCTGTTTCGGAGTTGGTTACGGGTAAAATTGACGCCGCCATTAAGACCGGTGACAAAGCTGATCGTGAAAATCAGATTTCTGCTTTAAAGGAAGATGCACAAGAGGCGTTTGTTGAATCCCATCCTGAATCAGAAAAATTGGTTTCTGGATATGTTAACGATCAGTTAAAAACAGCTTTCCGCGAACAGATACTTGAGGATGCAGTGCGGTCTGATGGTCGAAAAACAACCGATATTCGTCAAATTACCATTGAAACAGGTATCTTGGCCAGAACCCATGGATCCGCCCTATTTACCCGTGGAGAGACACAGGCAATCGTTGTGCTAACCATGGGAACACCGAGAGACCAGCAAATTATAGACAGCATGGATTTGGATACGAAGAAGAAATTCTTTCTGCACTATAATTTTCCGCCCTATTGTGTAGGTGAAACTGGACGCATTGGTTTTACAAGTCGAAGAGAAATTGGCCATGGGAATTTGGCTGAACGTGCCATTAAGGAAATTCTTCCTGAATATGAAGATTTCCCATACACAGTACGAATTGTTTCAGAAATTACTGAATCAAATGGATCTTCATCCATGGCTTCTGTGTGCGGCGGTTCTTTAGCATTGATGAATGCCGGTGCGCCAACTAAAGGCCATGTTGCTGGCATTGCGATGGGCCTTATTAAAGACGGTGATCGATATGCTGTATTGAGCGATATTTTAGGTGCAGAAGATCACCTCGGCGATATGGATTTCAAAGTTGCCGGTACTCGAGATGGTATATCAGCAATTCAATTGGATTTAAAAATCGAAGGTATCTCATTTGAATTAATGGAAGAAGCTTTAGCTCAGGCAAAGGTAGGTCGAAATTATATTTTGGATATCATGTATGAAGCAGTACCCGAGCCTATGGAAATGTCAAAATATGCACCGAAAGTTCTCTCACTTCAAATTAATCCGGAGAAAATTGGAGGCTTAATTGGACCCGGTGGTAAAACCATTAAAAAGATTATTGCAGACACAGAATGTGATGTAAATGTGGATGATGATGGTGTAGTTACCGTAGCAAGTCTTGATTTAAAACGATGCCAGGAAGCTATTGAAATTGTTCGGGCCATTACCCTTGAACCTGAGGTCGGAATGGAATTTGATGGTTCTATTACTAGACTGATGAGTTTTGGTGCATTTGTTGAATTTGCACCGGGGCGTGAAGGTTTAATTCACATTTCTGAAATGGAATGGCATCGCGTTGATAAGGTAGAAGATGTTGTAAAACCTGGTGATTCGGTCAGAGTGAAATTAATTAAAGTCGATGATCAAGGTAGATTAGACTTTAGCCGTAAAGCGCTTTTAGAAAAACCGGAAGGATATGTGGAACGCCCACCCCGTGAACATAATCGAAATCAGCGAGGACGTGGTAACCGGCATGGCGGAGGTAGGCGCCCCTTTAAACGTAGATAACTTTTAAATAAATGGTAGCGAAGCAAATACCCGTTACAAAACGTGCTTCCCAAATCGAATATGCGATACGGGACGTCGTAGTTCCTGCTACTGCCCTTGAAGCTCAGGGGCATGAAATAATTAAACTCAATATAGGCGATCCATTGGCTTATCCTGGTTTGCCAACTCCAAACCACATGATTGAAGCGTATCACCAAGCGCTCATAGATCAAAAAAATGGTTATTCACCAGCATATGGTATTCCTGAATTAAGAGAATCAATCGCAAATAATGAACAAAAAAAGTTCAATGGGGGGTGGGACTGTCAATCAGATAACGTGTTCATATGTCACGGCGTAACAGAAGCACTTCAAATTATTTTCGCGGCTTTTTTAAATGAAGGCGATATTGTACTAGCGCCTGGTCCACATTATCCTCCATATATGGCATATCCGCAGTTATTTGGGGGTAAAACCATCGAATACAGATTAAATCCGGATAACCGATGGGCAATTGATTTTGACGATTTAATTGCCAAAATGAATGATCGGGTAAAACTATTAGTACTGATTAACCCGAATAACCCAACTGGAAATGTCATTTCTGAGGATGAATTAAAACAAATATTGAGCATAACTGAGAAATGGCCAAACTGTACAATCTTATCTGATGAGATATATGATCGCCTAAATTTCAATGAAAATCATTTTAGTACAGCGTCAATATCAAATCGAACACCAGTAATTACATTAAATGGAGTCTCAAAAGTATACTATGCTCCTGGATGGCGAATAGGATATATGGCAATTCATGATCCAAAAGCACAATTAGATGATGTAAAGGATGGCATTGAACGCCTGCTGAGGTCTCGTCTCTGTGCGTCTACACCGGCACAATATGGATATCTTGCGGGTCTTCAGGGTCATGATGAATGGATGGAAACATATTTGCTTGGTTTAAAAGAAAACAATGAATTGTGTGTAAAAATGATTAACCAAATTGAAGGATTAACCGTACAACAACCGCAAGGTGCTTTTTACATGTTCGTAAAACTAACAGATGAACATTGGTATCGAAATGACAAGAAGTTTGTACTAGATTTACTTCATAAAAAGCATGTTTTAACAGTTCACGGTTCTGGCTTTTCCAAACAGTATGGCAAGGGCCACTTCAGGATGGTTTTTTTACCGAGCAAATCAGTTCTTACCGATGCATTGAACCGAATGGAAGATTTTCTACAGGAAAGCCGATCCTGATCAAATAAATCGTAACTGAAATTATTTCTATAATTCTTGTTTAAAGTATGTTTGATGATTAATATAAAGTATTAGTTGAATAGATATTTTTTATGGCCTCCAATACTCAATCAATTAAAAAGCTTTATTATTCTATTGGCGAAGTCAGCAAAATAACTGAATTGAAACCATACGTTCTCCGTTATTGGGAGACAGAATTCAAGGAGTTAAGACCATCCAAGAATAAGGCAGGAAACCGTACATACCGGCAAAAGGATATTGATATTATTCTTCGTATTAAAGATTTACTTTATAACCAAAAATTTACAATAGAGGGCGCCCGAAGAATACTAACTGACCCCGAACCGGTTAATGCAGAACACAGTGAATCATCTCTATTAGAAAATGAAAGCAATGCTGAACTTCTTACTAATATTCGAAGAGAATTAAAATCTATTTTAGAAGAATTAAAAAAATAAACGGGGCGTGGCGCAGTCCGGTAGCGCACTTGGCTGGGGGTCAAGTGGTCGCAGGTTCAAATCCTGTCGCCCCGACTTTCAACAATAACTAGGATAAAAAAATGAAACATCTGATAACATTAATAATATTATTTACTGTGGCCCTTTCATCTTCTGTTTTTGCATTGGAAGAAGGTAAAATAGAAGCACCCGTTAAATGCGTTATATCTGGAGATGAGATTGATAAAGAGGAGTATACTAAATACAAGGATGGAAAAGTATATTTCTGTTGCGGTGGATGTAAATCAGATTTTGAAGCAGACGCATCAAAATTCACCACTGCCGCTAATTACCAACTGGTAGCTACAGGTCAATACGTTCAGGGTTCATGCCCTTTAACTGCGCGAAAGAATAAAGCCGATAAAGAACTAGCTGTTGATGGACTATCAGTAACTTTTTGCTGTAATAACTGCTTGAAAAAAGCGAAAAAATCTACAGATAAAGTTTCCATGCTCTTTTCCGATGCAACTTTTGATAAAAGCTTTGGGAAACCAGATTCCGATGCTAAAAAAACTAATGTTAGTAAGAAAAAGAGTGCAAAGAAATAGCTCATTAAGAATAAAAGATAAATAAACAAAAAAGCCTCATTAATGAGGCTTTTTTGTTTATAAAACTATATGGTTATTATTTTCTTTCTTCAGGAGAAGAATTGCTTTCTTCAGAAGACGGCATGATCTCAAGCAAATCAATTTGAAAAATCATTACGGCTCCAGGTCCTCCGGGGCCATCTTCTTCTCCAGTAAATCCTAAGTGACTCGGTACAAATATTTGGTATGTTGACCCTGGGCTCATCAACTGTATACCTTGGGAAAATCCAGGGAAAATGCGATTCAATTGAAATTCTGCCGGTTCACCACGGGTATAGGAGTTATCAAAAGTGGTTCCATCAATTAATTTTCCGATATAATGAATTTTAACCACATCCCTAGGTCCTGGTTTTTCACCTTCCATAGGAGTAATCACTTTATACTGGATGCCGCTTCGATGGGCTATTACACCTTCATTTTTCAAATTTTGCTCTAAAAAAATTTTTCCTTCAACCATGTTATTTTTTTCTAGAGCCCTACGATATTTTGGTTGTGTTTCATTCGTATACTTATTGATAATTCTGGCACGTTCTTTATCAGTGAGATCATACTCATTTCTTGAAAAATAATCATCAATGCCCTTATTCAACATTTTGTGATTTATATTTTTATATTCTAATTCCATTCGCATTCCCATATCTAAGCCAATGGCATAACTCAATGAATCATTATGTTCTTCCATACGATGGCTTGCAGATATTTTTTTTGGTTTCTCCAATGTGCATGCAGCAATGAGAAGACCCAATAAAAATAATAATGACATTTTTCGCATAAATTTCCTTTGAAATTTGGTGCAGAATCTCTCGCTATCTAATCTGCGATACAATATCTTTAGTTTATTTAATTAGAATAAAAAGAGAGTCTAAATTCTTTTGCTATGTATGAGTCTTTATACAACGATCCAGCTTTATTTGAGATCACAATAGTTTTATTGATATTAGTTGCTATTGCTATTTGGCAAAAATTGTATCGCACAGCTTCGGTAATGTGTGCTGTGTTCATTTTTTATTTAATATTTATAATTCTTACATCAGAATCAGTTCATGAAATTGTAGAAACAGAGGTCAAAGACATACATGATGAGATAGTAAAGGATGAAAAAATCGATAAAATTGCTATTCATGAATTTTCAGATTCGAAAATAAAAGCAACCAAAAGTTATGAACCTGATCTCAAAGCTAAAATTCCTGAAATACCCGCGATAAAAAAAATATTAGATGACAAAATTACCGTGGTTAAAATAGAAAAAACTGATTTACCTATTGTTGAGGATACCTTATCCGCTGGTACAATAGAAGAGAAACCAATAACGGTATTAAATATCGCAACAGGGTCCAATATTGTTAATCGTAGTATTGAAATACCTGATTCTGTTTTTAGCCTTGATATTGAAAGAATTTATTGCCTTACGCACCTACGGAATTGGAATGATTCCAAAACGATTTATCATAAATGGTATCAAGAAGGGGACCTGAAGTCCAATATCAGTTTGGAAATAGGACGATCATTTAATTGGAGGACATGGAGTTATATCACAGTATATCCGGAAAGAGTAGGTGATTGGAAGGTTATTGTTGAAGATTCTCTAGGCGTTCGATATGATTCACTTTCATTCAAAATAATGAAAGAACCGTTAGATTAATCACTATGAAGTGGATACGTGATTTATACGATTGGATCTTAAAGTGGTCTGATTCTAAATATGGAGCTGTTGCTCTAGTAGTTCTCTCTTTTTCAGAAGCGTCTTTTTTTCCAGTGCCACCAGATGTATTATTGATTGCATTAGCTTTAGGAGCACGTTCAAAAGCGATTCAATACGGTGTTCTCTGTTCAATTGGGTCCGTAGTCGGTGCCATCTTCGGCTATAGCATTGGGCAATTCCTTTGGTGGAGTGGGGAAGGAGCATTCTCAGGGCTGGCACTATTCTTTTTTGATGCAATTCCTGGTTTCACTCGCGATATGTTCTATCAAATTCAGGATAAATATGAAATATGGAACTTTTGGATCATATTCACTGCTGGCTTTACCCCAATCCCTTTTAAGTTGTTTACCATTACGTCTGGTGCCTTCAGCATTAATTTCCCCATGTTTATAATTGCGTCTACTATCAGCCGATCCGCTCGGTTTCTGCTTGTAAGTGGATTAATATGGAAATATGGAGCCCCCATTCAGGAGTTTATAGATCGCTATTTCAATAAATTAGCAATTCTCTTTACGATTCTTCTAATTGGCGGCTTTTTTCTTATTAAATACCTGTTATAGCATTTTTGCTTTTTCTGTTAGGTTGTTTTGCGAGGGAATGACTAATTAAATTTATCGACCATTACGGGGTGTAGCGCAGCCCGGTTAGCGCGCGTCGTTCGGGACGACGAGGTCGGAGGTTCAAATCCTCTCACCCCGACAGTAAATCCATGAAAAAAGAATATAATCATTTAACAATAGAGCCTAAGTGGCAACAGTACTGGGACGATAACAAAACATTCAAAGTTGATATTGACCCAAATAAGGAAAAATATTATATCCTGGACATGTTTCCCTATCCTTCGGGAGATGGATTGCATGTTGGACATCCCTTAGGATATACCGCTACAGATATACTAGCCCGCTATAAACGGATGTGTGGATTTAATGTGCTGCATCCGATGGGTTGGGACGCGTTTGGGCTACCAGCGGAGCAATATGCTGTAGAAACAGGCACCCATCCGACTACTACTACCAAAAACAATATTAAACGTTTTAAGGCGCAGATAAAGAGCCTTGGTTTTTCCTATGATTGGGACCGAGAGATTAATACTACCGATCCGAACTATTACAAGTGGACACAATGGATTTTTCTCCAACTTTATAAAAAAGGTTTAGCATATCAAGATAAGGTTCCGGTGAACTGGTGTCCAGAACTTGGAACTGTGTTGGCAAATGAAGAAGTTATTGATGGTAAATCGGAACGTGGAGGATACCCGGTTGTTCGCAAACCTATGAGACAGTGGGTATTTCGAATTACTGACTACGCTGAATCGCTATTGGCCGGCCTGGATGATGTAGACTGGCCTGAAAATGTCAAAGAATTGCAGCGGAACTGGATTGGACGATCTGAAGGCGCAAATGTAATATTTGAATTACCTTCAATAAATCAAGAAATAACAGTATTTACTACGAGACCAGATACTTTATTTGGTGCAACTTATATGGTGCTGGCACCAGAACACCCGCTGGTAGAAAAGTTGACCGTAACAAAAGTCAAAAATGAAATAGAAAAGTACGTTTCTGATACTGCCGGTAAATCCGACTTTGACAGGGGGGAACTGGCAAAGGAAAAAACAGGGAAATTCCTTGGATCCTATGCAATTAATCCAATGACGAATGAGAAGATTCCTATCTGGATTTCTGATTATGTACTGATGTCTTATGGCACCGGCGCAATTATGGCTGTACCGGGACATGATCAAAGAGATTACGAATTTGCGAAAAAATTTAATCTACCGATTATTCAGGTGGTGTCAGGTGCAGATATCGATACAGCTGCATTTACGGAAATCGAAAAAGGGAAGATGATGAATTCTTCCACAAAGGATGGCTCTTTTACTATTAATGGTCTTTCCGTATCAGAAGCTATTAAAAAAACAATCAGTTATTTAGAAAATATGAAAAAAGGAGAGCAAGCAGTAGAATATAAACTCAGGGATTGGTTGTTTTCTCGTCAGCGCTATTGGGGTGAACCCCTTCCAATTGTTCATAAAGATGGAAAACATGAAGCAATTTCAGAAGATGAATTGCCTTTATTACTTCCTGAAGTTGAAAAATACGAGCCATCAAAAACAGGTGAATCGCCTTTATCTAACTTAAAAGGTTGGGTTAATACAACCGATCCAGAAACAGGTGAAGCCATCACTCGTGAAACCAACACAATGCCTCAATGGGCAGGATCTTGCTGGTATTATCTTCGATTTCTTGATCCAAATAATGAAAATAAACCTTGGGATAAAGATGTAGAACAATACTGGATGCCTGTTGATCTCTACGTTGGCGGGGTGGAGCATGCAGTATTGCATTTACTATATTCGCGGTTCTGGCACCATGTATTGCATGATCTAGGTCTTGTCTCAACGAGAGAACCATATAAGAAATTGTATAACCAGGGTATGATTCAAGGAGAAGATGGTCAAAAAATGAGCAAATCCCGTGGAAATGTCATCAATCCTGATGATGTGATAAGTGAATATGGTGCTGATTCTATGCGACTTTATGAAATGTTTATGGGGCCGTTGGATAAATCAAAACCCTGGTCTACTAAGGGATTGCAGGGTTGCTCTCGATTCACTAATAGAATCTGGCGCATATTTAACCAAACAGATAAGCTTACGGATGACCCGCCGAATGAGGAAACAGTAAGGTTATTGCACCAAACAATAAAAAAAGTAACTGATGATCTTGAAAATATGCATTTTAACACCGCTATATCACAAATGATGATTTTTTTGAACCACTTGCAATCGCTTGATACAATTAATAATAAAACCGTTAAAACATTTCTATTATTATTAAATCCATTCGTTCCGCATATGGCAGAAGAATTAAATGAACAAATGAAAGCATTTGAATCTTTATCTTATGAAATGTGGCCCGTGTATAACGCTGAACTTGCAAAATCCGATTTAATTACTATCGCAATTCAGGTAAATGGCAAATTGCGAGGCAATATTCAGGTTTCATCAGAAATCGATAATAAAACCCTAAAAAACGAAGCAGCAAATATTGAAGGAGTTAAAAAACATCTAGAGGGCAAAGATATTATAAAGAAGATTGTAATACCTGGGAGGGTAGTCAATTTTGTTGTCAGATAAAATAGTATATACCTTATTATACATAAGACAGGTTATGCATCAATTTTTGATATTTTCCTTAAAATCATTGAGATCCTCTTGAGACCCTATTAACATGAGTTTATCTTCTATAGATAAAATATAGTCCGAACCAGGATTAAGTACAGCTTCGCTTGTTCCACTTGTAATACCTACAATTAGTAGCCCATAGTTTTCGCGTATTTTCGATTCCGAAATAGATTTTCCATTAAATTCATGTAAATGCTCTACAGCAAATTCTTCTATAGTAAAATCAATTACCATATCACCTGCAGTTTCGATAGATACCGTATCTTCAACATATGGACTAATCAATAACTCAGCCATTCGGTGACCACCCGTAATGTATGGATTGACTACTTTATTTGCACCAGCGCGCTTCAGCTTTGTACCCGTTTCATTTTTTGCGCATCGACTGATAATATATGCATCCTGATTCAAATTACGTGCAGACATAGTTACAAAAAGATTATCCTGATCATTATCCAATACCACAACAATACCTTTGCATTCTTTAATGCCAGCATCAATTAAAATGTCATCTAAGGTTGCATCTCCATGGATATGGATATAACCACTTTCTTGGATTATATTGATTTTTGTTTCATTCATTTCTATAATCACAAATGGAACATGTTTTTTATGGAATTCTGCTGCGATTACGGCGCCCATGCGTCCAAATCCGCATACAATATAGTGTTCATTTAATTTTGATATTTTTTTTCGCATTGTACGACTCCGATAAGTATTGAATTGTATTAATTCAGCGCCAAGTTCATAAACAATAACTGCGAATCCACTTACGCCAAATACAATCACTAAAATTGTCCATAATTTTCCCATTTCACTCAGGGTATGAACTTCGGCAAATCCGACAGTAGACAGGGTAATAATTGTCATATAAATACTATCAATGACGGTCCACCCTTCTCCTCCAATGATATAAAATCCCGCTGAACCAATTGTAACTAAAGCACCAAAATAAAGTAGATACTTTAAGCGTCGGCCCTGGAACAAGTTATTCATCCATTTCCTTACTCAAATTCTGTTTCATCCATTCTAAATATTCAATACTACCGTCATCAATAGTTACCATGATCAATTCTGGCAAATCATAAGGGTGATAATTATCGAATATTTTTTGAATATTTTCTTTCTTTGATGCATCAGATTTTATCATCAGCAAGAATTCAGTATCTTGCTGAAATTGATCTTTCCAATGATATATTGATTCTATATTTGAAATAATATTTACACAGGCAGCAAGACGATTTTTCACTAGGTGATTTCCAATAGATTGAGCCTTTCTTTTGTTTTCCACCGTGGTAAAGAATATAACTGGATTCATATATTAAATTTACGTTGGTGAATGAGCCTCAGCAAAAGAATCAAATAGAGTTATGATTGGAATTATAATAAAGTTATAATTTCAAGCGTCAATTGCGCCCGTAGCTCAGTTGGATAGAGCGTTGGATTCCGGTTCCAAAGGCCGGGGGTTCGAATCCTCCCGGGCGTACAGATTTTAGGGCAACATTTTTTCTACCAATGCTTTATCAATAAATGTGCCCGCGGCATCTGTTTTTAACACTTCGTCAATTAATTTATATTGCAGGTTTCCTTTTGCATACACTTCAGAATATGGCATTTGATGAAAAGAAACCATGGAATATCTCGGTATAAATCGATCTGGAAACATTCTTTCTAGTTTTAGTTCTATATTTCTTCTTTTTTTGTAGTCTGGATTATTCACATGGTCACGCATTTCCAAGTAATTCTCAATGGCCATGTCTGCTATAGCATGACCATTTTCCACTTGGGTGGTTGAAAAATTATTAAAAATGCCTGTCCAATCATCTTCATGTTGGCTAATTAACTGATTTAATACAGAACAGTCCTGGAAAGATGCGTTCATACCCTGCCCGAAAAAAGGAACCACTGCATGCGCTGCATCACCAATCAGCAATGCCTTGTTTTCAAAATGCCATGGTTCACAATAAACCGACGCAAGGTCACCTGTTGGGTTGCTTTGAAAGTCTTCCACGATAGTTGGCATCAGTTTTACTGCATCTGGAAATTGGGATTGGAACAGATTTAAAATATCTTTTTCTGTTATAACAGTTTCAAAACTGTTTTCTCCAGTCATTGGAAAAAATAAAGTACAAGTAAATGAAAAATCTGTGTTAGGTAATGCAATAAGCATATATTTCCCTCTAGGCCAAATGTGCAGCGCATTGGGTTCTATCTGAAATTTTTCATGTTTCGATGGTGGTATTGTCAATTCCTTGTAGCCATGTCCCAACGGTTTCTTTATATAATGTGCGTTTGTTTTATTTATAATCGCTCTCCGCAAGATTGAAGCTGACCCATCACAGCCAATTACTTTGCTAAATGATGACTTTATTTCATCAGAAGAATCAGATAATTGAAATATTAATTCATTTCGATCTAAATCAGCTGATAAAAGTTGGTGATTAAATCGAATCGACACGTTACCTGTTTCTTCTGCCAAAGTCATCAAATCCATATTCAATTGCCCTCGAGAAACGGAAAAGATCGTTTCATCGTCTTTTTGACCATAAGGCTGCAGATGAGTCTTGCCATCCAAATCATGAATCATACGTCCCTTCATGGGAATAGTCTGGAGTTTAATTTTTTCGTACAATCCAACTTCTTTTAAAGCATGTATACCTCGTATTGATAACGCCAGATTAATTGAACGTCCTGCTGAAATGGATTCTTTTCTCATATCAGGACGTTGTTCAAAAATTTCAACAAAGTAGCCTTTTTTCGCCAGATAGGTTGCCATGAGTGGCCCAGCCAAACCAGCACCAATCAGAGTAAATTTTTCTTTATTCACTAAGACTTTTTTGTAACAGTTTTACAAAGTCATAAACTTCAATATACCGATTAAATAATGGATGAGGTGCAATTCGTATAACATCTGGTTTTCTCCAGTCACAAACCACACCTTTTTTTGAAATGTTTTCAAAAGTTTTTTCTCCACCAGGCGCTACGAGTGATAATTGGCAACCGCGCTCCAAAGGATTTTCAGGTGTGATGATTGATATTTCCGGTAGATTTACTGCTATGAGAAATTCTAATAATCCGGTTAGTTTTTCGCTTTTAAACCGTATAGCATCCATACCTGCTTCATCAAATATTTCCATAGCAGCCAGTAACGGCACCATCCCCATTATAGGTGCATTGCTAATCTGCCATCCTTCTGCCGTTTGGATTGGATCAAAATCGGATCCCATTTCAAAACGAGTATTTTTATTATGCCCCCACCAACCAGCAAACCGCGGGCCAGACCAATCATGATGTATTTTATGAATAAATATACCAGAAGGTGCACCTGCTCCAGCGCATAGATATTTATATGAGCACCAGGCAGCAAAATCTACATTCCAATCATGAAGGCTCATTTTTAGGTTTCCAGCGGCATGGGCCAGATCAAAACCAACATAAGCACCAACTTGATGTCCAGCCTCTGTAATAGATTTCATATCAAAGGCTTGACCTGTATAATAGTTAACACCACCTAAAATAATGGTAGAAAGCTCATCCTTAAATTCACTTATTGCATCCAAAACATCTTGTGTCCTAAGTGTTTTTTCACTTTTTCTTGGGCTAAGTTCAATTAAGGAAGATTTTGGATCAAAACCGTGAAATTTGATTTGGGATTCAATTGCATATTGATCTGATGGGAACGTCCCTTTTTCAATAATAACTTTATTTCTGTTTTGATTGGGTTGATAAAATGATACTAATAAAAGGTGAATGTTTACTGTTAGGGCATTCATGACAACTACTTCTGATGGCTCCGCTCCAACAAGTCTAGCAGTGTTGTCCATTACTCTTTCATGAAAATGCTCCCAGCGCCCATGTTGACCAATCACACCATCCCTTTCCCAAACATATAGCTCTTTTTCAACATATTTTCGCACGGATTTAGGCTGTAGACCAAGAGAATTACCGCAAAAATAAATTACATTTTTATTATTCCCATTTTTCGGATAATAAAATTTTTCCCGGTATAATTTAAGCGGATCATTTTGATCCATCATTTTGGCAAAAGATCTGGAATTTTCAAAATTCATTTATAATGATTACGGGATAACCCTAGCCAATCCAAAGCATTTTGAAAAAATAATTTTTCTGTTTTTTGGTCATTATAATTCATGGTTTCGATCAATGTTCCTGGTTTCAGTTCCCCGAGGGGAAAAGGATAATCGCTTCCTAGGGCAACTTTATCTATTCCTATTTTTTTAATAAGAAAATCTAAAGAATCCGCATCATGAACTAATGAATCTACCCAGAACTCTCCCAGGTAACTTTTTGGATCAACTTGGTTATCGATTGCACAAATGTCAGGGCGCGCATCATAACCCTGCTGTATCCTTCCAATTGTAGATGGGAAAGAACCACCTCCATGTGCAAAGGCAATACGAAGATTGGGTAAGCGTTCAAATACACCACCAAATATCATGGAGCAAATTGCCCGGCTAGTCTCTGCGGGCATTCCAACTAGCCATGGCAGCCAGTATTTCTCCATCTTTTCTTTTCCCATGATATCCCAAGGATGAATGAAAATAGAAGTGTTAAGATCCGACGCAGCTTCAAAAACTGTAAAAAGCGACTCATCACTCAAATTTTTTCCATTAATATTGGACCCAATTTGAATACCAGATAATCCGAGTTCTTTTATGCAGCGTTGCATCTCAATTATTGCTTTTTCGGGATCCTGAAGTGGGATTGTGCCCAATCCAATAAATCTTCTGGGAAACTCACCTACAACACTAGCAATATGATCATTTAACATTTTAGAAACGTCCAGTGCATCGTTTGATTCTGCCCAATAACTAAACATAACCGGTACAGTGGAAAGTACCTGTATATCCACGCCATGATTATCACATTCATTTATACGTACGCCAGGATTCCAGCAATTTGACTCTACTTCTCGAAAAAAATGTTCATCCTTCATCATGCGAGCACAACCGGTCTTGTGATGATCTAGGTGTATCCAACCGCCGTAACCATATTTTTCCTTCAAATTCGGCCATTCCTTTGGCAGAATATGAGTATGTATATCTATTTTCAATTTAAATTACTGATTAGGAGGCTGTTGCACTGCGCCACATTTATTGCATGTTCTATATTCCATTGTATCCCAATACTTTTCAAATAAAGGTGGCAGTTGGGCAACGATATCTTCCAAGTCCAATGTAACTTGGTGTAGAAGAGAATCACATTCATCGCAATACCACTGGAAAGTATCTAAGGCACTTTCTTCCCTTTTATATTCTACCACAAGTCCGACTGTATTTTCATGTCGCTGTGGTGAATGGGGAACGTTTTTTGGTAATAAAAATATTTCCCCTTCCATAATTGGCACATCCACTCTTTTTCCATTTTCCATGATCTGAAGCAACATATCACCTTCCAATTGATAAAAAAATTCTTCTACTGGATCCACATGATAATCTTTGCGGGAATTGGGTCCACCAACAACCATAATCATAAAATCTGTATCCTTGTAAACCACGCTGTTACCAACCGGTGGTTTAAGTAAATGACGATTTTCATCAATCCATTTATTAAAATTAAGAGGAGGTGTTACATGCATGACTTTCTCCTATTCAATAATTGCAATACATTTCAATTCGATTGCGATGGGTGTTGGCAATGATGAAACCTCGACCGTGGTTCGACAAGGTTGATTGTCTTTGAAATATTCTGCGTAAATACGATTATATGTCTCAAAATCCTTGGACATGTCCGTTAAAAACACAGTGACATCCACGAGATTATTCCAATTACTACCTGCTTCTTCAAGTATAATGCGAACATTTTCAAAAACGGAATGACATTGGGCCTCAATATCATGAGAAATAATCTTTCCAATTTTATCTGTTACGACGCCTGGAATTTTTTTAGAATTTGGCTTTCTCGGTCCTACTCCAGAGAGGAAAAGTAAATTTCCTACTTTTCGTGCATGAGGGTAAGCTCCCACAGGTTTCGGTGCTTTTTCCGATTCAATTTTCATATAATTTTATGCATTACTGGTACATATATTTTTTGGTTCTGTAAAAAATCTCAATGCTTCCGATCCCCCTTCTCGACCAACTCCAGATTGCTTCATGCCGCCAAATGGAGTTCGTAAGTCTCTTACCAGCCAACAATTCACCCAAATCACGCCTGCTTCAACTTGATTTGATACTCGAGCTGCTCTTTCTTTATCCTCAGTCCAGATTGTTGCTGATAGGCCATAATCCGATTCGTTTGCCATTTGAATGGCATCCCTTTCATCTTCAAAAGGAATTAAACTTACAACTGGTCCAAATATTTCTTCTTGATTGGTTTTGCAGTTATTGTTCAATCCCTCAATAATTGTTGGTTCAATAAACCAACCTTTTTTACACCTACCATTCAAATTTACAGCTTTACCCCCACAAAGAATATTTCCACCTTCTTTTTGGGCCAATTCAATATATCTTAATATTTTTTCAAAATGTTTCTTAAACGAAATAGCACCCAGATTTGATTTTCTATCTTCCGGATCTCCCACAATTAAATCAGATGCCTTTTGAACGAAATCGCTCTTGAATTGATCAAAAATTTTTGATTGAATTAGAATACGCGAACTAGATAGACAAATTTGTCCCTGGTTGGAAAATGACGAACGAACAATAGTCTCCAACATTTTGTTATAATCACAGTCGGAAAAAATAATAGCGGGATTTTTTCCACCCATTTCCAGGGATAATTTTTTAAATGATGATGCTGTTCTTTGAGCAATTGTTTTTCCTGTGGCAGTCCCCCCAGTGAAAGAGATAGCCTTTACTCCATTATGATTAATCAGCGCATCACCAACGGATGCACCCTCTCCATGAATAATATTTAAGACACCATCAGGTAAATTGGCATCTTGGCATATCTCTCCAAGTTTGTATGCTGTATATGGGGTGATTTCCGAAGGTTTTGCCAGCACAGTGTTGCCAGCAATCATTGCTGGTGCTATTTTCCATGTAAATAGATACAAGGGAAGATTCCAAGGTGAAATGCAACCCACAACTCCCAATGGGACATGAAGAACCTTGTTTTCTGATTGTGCGCTATTTAGTTCTGAATCAAATTTAAAAGTGGGACCATATTCAGCAAAAAATCTAAAATTTGCTATTGCTCTAGGTATATCAACCGTTTCCGCTAACGAAACCGGCTTTCCAGTATCTTTCGATTCATAATGAGCAAAATCACTTTGTCGAGATTCCAATAAATCAGCGATATTATTTAAGTATTGCGATCGTGCTTTAATTGGTAATCCAGACCAATCAGGAAACGCATCTTTTGCAGCCTGGAAAGCGATCGTTATATCATCTGTGCTTGAATTGGGTACTTTGGAATACACTTCTCCAGTAGCTGGTTCAAATACATCGAGATATTGTTTAGATTTTGGCTGACAGAAGCTACCGTTGATAAAATTGGCCAATTTCTCCATTAGGCTCCGAACCGTCCTCCATCAATGGATAGATTATGTCCACTAATATAGCCCGCTGAGTCTGATGCTAGAAAAGCAACTGCACTGGAAATTTCTTCAGGTTTTCCCAATCGCTTTAAGGATGTATTCTCAGCCCATGTTTTACGAATATCTTCAACCGTTTTTCCCATGGATTTAGCTTTACTTTCTGCTAATTCCTGAAGTCTTGCAGTTGCTGTGTACCCAGGTAAAATATTATTGACGGTAATATCAAATTCACCAAGCTCAAGTGCAAGAGTTTTGGCCCATTGTGCTACTGCACCTCTAATTGTATTGGAAACACCTAATCCAGGGATTACCTGCCTAACCGATGTGGAGATTATATTAATGATTCGCCCTGAACCCAATTTTTTCATTCCTAACACGGTCGCCTGTGCCATAATTTGATTACAAATAAGCAAACGCTCAAATGCGATACGAAATTCATCTTCTTTAGCTTCGATGAGCGGACCACCATGAGGACCCCCAGAATTATTCACCAGTATGCGGTATGTATAACCGCTTTCTTTTAAATGTGACTGAATCATCTGTTTTAATTCATCTGGTTTATTGAAATCTGCGCAAACTGTAGCATGGTTTTGCCCATGTTCTGTAGATAATTCAGTTAAAGTATCGTTTAACTTTTCTTTATTGCGTGCCACCAGGGTAATGCTTGCACCTCTTTCCGCCATTAATAGCGCGGATGCCTTTCCAATTCCATCTGTACTACCACAAACGATGGCTCTGTTCCCTTTAAGACTTAAGTCCATTATTTTCCCTTCACATGATAAAAGAATCCCAGGTTATTTGCTACCTCCTGTGGTAATTGAGGCAAAGCTGACCTAGGTATTAAAAATGTTGTTAATTCACTGATATCACTGAAAATACGGTGTTTTTCGGCTGTTTTATTCAAATAGTCTGATCCGGTAGATCCACCTGTACCAATTTTACGTCCAATCATACGAGAGACCATGAGCACATGACGGTATCTCCAAGCTGTAAATAATTCATCTACATCTATTAATTTTGTTAATAATTGATAAGGATTATATAAAATAGGCTGATCGCGATATAGCAATATTAACAGAGCAGCCTGAGTTGCTTTATGTGAAAGACGCCATTTTCCTTCTTTCACCAATTTGTCATGCTGTTTCGAACTTAACACCACACCAAAAGAAGCCTCTGTTTTTTCGTATTCAATTAAGTGTTTTTCTTTTTGAGTATTGGAAAGTTTTGCATTGGTTTCGATAATATGACGGTCATCACGTAGCATTTCTACAACAGCCTGCTCATATTCATCCCAGAAGGATGTTTTTCCCCAATTAAGAAATGGTGTTCGTTCCAGCCATTTTTCCATCAAATCAAAAAGTGAATCCGAGGATTCAGATACTTTTACTTTTTCCTGATCCAATTCATTTAAAGATGTATAGTAATCACTGCCTCCGTAAGAATGCCGATTTTCCATATTTAACCCGAGCTTATTCTCAATCATTCTAAATTGGACACTCTGAAATCCCGAGGCAGGAATAAGGAAATCCCTGAAATCCAAGAAATCCATAGGCGTCATTGTTTCTAAAACGTGGATCTGATCAATCAATATTTTTTGAATTTCAATGATACGCTCTAGACGTGATACAGCTCTACCGATATCGGATTCCTGAATTTCATCCTTACAGAAAATCCCAATTAATGAATCCAATTCGAAAAGAATCTGTTTAAACCATAATTCATATACCTGGTGGATAATAATAAATAACATCTCATCATGTGCAGGGCTGCCATACTTATCACTAATTAAATGTTGACTATTTAAGATTTTTTCCAAACCTAAATAATCCTGGTAATATTGAGGTGGATAAGGCTTTTCTTTACTCATTATTTCTCCTCAAATTTAAATAAAAATGGTCGAGAAGGTGCAGCATCCAACTGCATGGGTGGAATTTCGATTAGCATAAAATATGGCCCCTCTCCTACCGAATTTGGAATGAAAGCAAATTCAGTGATTGTTTTTTTATAGGGTGGTTCATTTTCAAAAAAAAGATGATGATTACCAAGTGAGCCGCCATCATTGGTACGATCAATGGTAGGAAGATCAACAACCAAATGTTTTATTTTCAAATGCTCGAGGTAAATAATTGCTTCTGTAGTAAAAAATGCTGTATTTGATGCATCATATTTGCGTATCAGTTTTTCTGTATTATTTGGTAAAGTTCGCAGTACCAATCCATCCGTAGAATGTGATATTTTATCTGACAATTCCTTCTTGGTAATTACCCAATCATCATTTTCGACATTACAGTGATAGGTTTCGTTGGTTTGTGACCATTTTTTGGGAGTAACAGAAACTAATTCTGTGCGGATAAATTCGGGCGTTAATACATCATGGATATAAATATCTTTCTCTAATATATGTCCTGCACATTCAGTGTGTGTTCCGGTACTATGAATATTTTGATTAATAATCATTACATTGCACCCTTTATCATTGTTCACCTCTCCAATAAAATCATCATTCTGAAACGGTACTGCTTTACCGGGTGGCGAATCGAAAAAATTTGGCTGGCTTCCTTGGTAATCATAAGGAATTGCCAGACAAACGGCTGATCTGGGATCAATCTGGAAGTTTTTATGAGCTTTAGTAATAGATAATTCCATTGAAAGAAACGCAATCTTGTCGACGGAAAATAGGACGAATGTTATGAATTACAATGAAAAATCAGTCTAATAATTGTTCAGCTGCCTCAATAGTGTTCTCAATCAGCATAGCAATCGTCATCGGTCCAACTCCTCCTGGCACAGGTGTGATTGCTGATGCTTTACCCATTAGAGTCGTCTCATCTCCATCTCCGACAATTATATATCCCTTTGGAGAATGATTCTCAACACGGTTGATACCAACGTCAATTATTACTGACCCAGCTTTGATATGATTACCTTTTAGAAAATTAGGAGACCCGATTGCTAGAATAATAATATCTGCTCGTTTTGTATAATCAAAAATATCAGGGGTACCAGAATGGCAAATTGTGGTAGTCGCATTTGCATATTCCTGCTTTAAACTGGTTAATATGGAAATCGGGCGGCCAACAATGTTACTTCTACCAACAACAACAACATTTTTACCTGATAAATTAATTTGATAATGTGCCAAGATCCGCATGATTCCTTTTGGAGTGCATGGAATAAAATACGGTTTTCCCGCCGCTAGCAATCCTAAGTTGAATGGATGAAAACCATCGACATCTTTTTTCGGATCCATAGCTCTTAACACTTTATATTCATCGATATGTTTTGGCAATGGTAATTGCACTAAAATTCCATGGAAACGATCATCATTATTCAATTCTCTGATTTTCAATAGCAGATCCTCTTGGGAAATACTGGATGAATATTGGAATGTATTTGAATGAAGACCCAGGTCCGAAAATTTTTTTGTTTTGTTTCGAACATATATTTGTGAACCAGCATCTTCCCCAACAACTAATACTGCTAGCCCGGGGACTACAGATTGAGATTTAAGCGCTTTAATTCTGCTTTGAAGCGCTTGATAAGTAGTAGTGCTGACATCTTTTCCGGACAAGATTTTCGTATCCATGGTCAGCCTGTATAAATTTTATTGTTGAATTACTTCGTCGACAATTTCAATCAAGGATGAAATTTTTCCCTCAACATCATTTTTCATTTTTTCTGTCGTACGTTTGTTTGAGAATAGTTCATCCGAAATATTCATAGCTGCTAAAATAGCCACTTTTGCCGGAACTTGCGGAGTATTCATTTCTTCCTGAACCTCCCGCATTTTCATGTCGACATATTCTGCGATATTTTTAATATAGGTGGCATCTGCCGGCGCCTTAATTGTGTACTCTTGACCATAAATAGTCACTTTAACAAAGCTATCACTTCCGTCCATTGATTCACTCATTTTTTCTTACCTTAATTTAGCACTATATTTTTTAGAAACCACTCGTATAATTGCATCTATGACTGGATTTACGTCCTTATCTTCAAGTGTTTTAGAACTACTTTGAAATATTAAATTGAATGCGACTGATTTTTTTTCCTTTCCTAAAGATTTCTGACGAAAAATATTGAGCGGTTCCGATTTTAATAGAATGTTTTTCCCATTATTTTGAATCGTAGAATTCACCTTACCTATCTGAATTTTTTCATCCATAACAAAATTCAAATCGCGTTGAATTAAAGGAAAGTTGATGACAGGTTTATATTGGCTGGTGGTTTCCGATAATTTGAACAATTGATTTAAATCAAATTGAAATCCAAAGGATTGTCCTAAATCTAGCAACATATTTGATGAAAATTTTGATGATATATCCCCCATATAGCCAATAGAATTTCCTGCCACTTCAATGGTAAATGAATTTAAAAATCCTAATTCACTTTCTTTTAAAGAATTAAAAGAGACATTATGGAACTTTAAGCGAGTTAGGAATGTATCCACAAGCCCTTTTAAGATTAGAAAAGATGCAGGTCTTTTATTTATACGATGTAATGATTTTTCGTTTAGGTTTCCATGTATGATTCCAGTCAGTTGAAATTTTTCAACAATACCCTTCAATCCAGGTTTTTCCTGACAAAAGATGTTTCCCCATTCGAAAAGTAATACATCTGGAGTACCATTTTTCAAATTATAATCTGCTGTTTCCAATAATCCAGGGAGCAAACTCGTCCTTAAATGACTCATCGTATCCGATAAAGGATTCATTACTTTAACAGCCGGTATATCCAGTGTAATGACAGTTTTTTTGGACTGTAAAGAGTTATTGAAAACCTGATTAAAACCTAATCCGGTCAAAATAGAGATAATATTTGATAATTCTTTATGTGGGTCCGGTTCATGCGTTTCCATAATACCATTATAGTGATATTTTGTAGGTACATTATCGAAACCGAACATACGAATCACTTCTTCAATCAAGTCGACTTCCCGTTCCAAATCCGGTCGCCACGAAGGCGGTACACAAGTCCATTTTTTTGATTTCCCATTTATTGTGCACCCCAAACCAGTTAGCGTTTTTACAACAAATGTATCATTAATATCACAACCAGATAACAAGTTCAACTTGTCACGAGTTAAGACAATTGGCTTTGAGTCAATTTTCTTAGGATATGGATCAACGACACCAGGGGTCCATTTTCCACCCGCAATTTCTTCTAATAAATCAATTACACGCCAAAAAGCATTTTCAGCACCAATAGGGTCCGCTCCCCGTTCAAATCGTTTGGATGCATCTGTACTAATTCCTAAAGATTTCGCTCCTTTTCGTATTACAGGAGCTTCGAAATATGCACTTTCAATTAATACATTACTGGTATTTTCATTAACAGCACTATGCAAACCACCAATAACACCTGCAATAGCAATTGGTTTTTTACCATTAGTGATCAATAATTCATTTGGTGAAACTTTGCGCTCCACTTCATCTAAAGTGGTAATCTTTTCACCTTTTTTACCACGACGAATTAAGATTTCTTTTGATCCTAATTTGTCGTAATCAAAGATGTGAGTTGGGTGTCCTATGTCCATCATCACATAATTAGAAATGTCCACCAGGTTATTGATACTACGTTGCCCTATTGATTCTAATCGATCTTTAAGCCATTTTGGAGAAGGGCCAACTTTTACATTTTGTACAATACCCGCTATATAACGAGGACAATCATTTTCGTTTTCAAATTCCAGCCTGATCCAATTTTCAGCTTCATTTTTTTGAAAACTTCTCTGTTGATTTTCAAGTGATTTAATTTTGGACCCCGTTTTAACGGATAAATCACGTGCAATACCAAGATGGGAAAAACAATCAGGTCGATTGGGTGTAATATCCAATTCAAGTACTTCTGAATAATTATGCCAATAATTAATGAATGATGTGCCCACTTTCGCAACTTTATTCAAAACCATAATACCATCATGTTCTTCAGAGATTCCTAATTCCTTTTCAGAGCAGATCATACCCAGGCTTTCTTCGCCCCTAATTTTTGCTTTGGTGATTGTAATCGCTCCAGGCAGTACTGCACCTACGGGGGCAAAAGCAATTTTTTGTCCCGTCTTTACATTGAAAGCACCACAGACAATTTGTAAAGTATCTTTTCCATCATAGACTTTGCATAAACTTAATTTATCCGCATTGGGGTGTTTTGTGCATACCTTGACTTGACCAATGATAATATCACCAAGTTGAGATGTATCCAATCCATAACCCGCTTCCAGACCAAGCATCGTTAAGGTATCGGCTAATTCTTGAGTGTTACCCGGAAGGGTAAGAAAATCTTGTAACCAATCAATAGCAATGCGCACTAAAATTGCTCCAAAAATCGTTTGTCGCCTTGAAAGAATAACCTGATATCGTCAATCCCATATTTCAACATGCAGATTCGTTCAATACCCAATCCAAAAGCAAAACCATGCCAAACGTCTGGATCGATATCCACCGATTTAAATACCTCTGGATCAACCATGCCACAGCCAAGAATTTCCAGCCATTGTCCCCTCGATTCGCTCCAAATGTCCACTTCGGCACTGGGCTCTGTAAAAGGAAAAAAACTGGGGCGAAATCTCATTTGTGTATTAGCCCCAAACAATCGTTTAACAAAATATGTTAAAATACCCTTCAAGTCTGCGAAGGAAACATTTTTATCCACATAAAGTCCTTCTATCTGGTGAAATAAATTATAGCTTTTGAAACTGCTAGACTCATTACGATATACTCTACCTGGTACAATATACCGCAATGGAGGATCTTGCTCTTCCATCAAATGGATTTGCACATTAGATGTATGTGTTCTTAGAACAGTATCTGAATCAATAAAAAACGTATCCTGCATATCCCTAGCGGGATGTTCCGGCGGAAAATTTAGGGCGCTAAAATTGTGAAAATCATCATCAATTTCGGGACCGTATACAACCGAAAAACCCACATTCATAAAAATTGATTTTACCTCATCCAGGGTTTGCTGTACAGGATGGATATATCCAACGGGGAACTTTAAACCTGGTAAAGTATAATCAGATTCATCATGTGTCACTTGGTTTGATTCTGATGATTCTTTATTAACAGAAAATGCGGAATTAATTTCCTGTTTTAGTTCATTTAACAAACTACCGGCTAATGGACGCTCTTTATCAGAAATGTCCTTCATCGATGAAAAAAGAGCAGCTAAAAGGCCCTTACGACCCAGATATTTTACACGTAATGCTTCTATCGATCGAATATCTTTTGGGAAGGGATCAGAATCGGCTCGAAATGTTTTTCGAACCGATTCAATTGATTCCTTTAATTTCATCAGCTGATTACGGCCTTAGCCAACTCAGCAAAGGCATCGGGCTCATTCATAGCCATATCGGCTAAGACCTTTCGGTCAAGATCGATTCCTTTAGCTTTCATTCCAGCGATGAACCGTGAATAGGACAAGCCATGTTGCCGCGCAGCTGCATTTATCCGGATAATCCACAAACGCCTGAATTGGCGTTTTCTTTGTCTCCTATCACGGTATGCATACAGTCCTGACTTCTCAACTGCATCTTTTGCAGCCTTGAAGTTGCGGCTCCGGGCACCATAGTAGCCCTTGGCCTGCTTCACTATTTTTCGATGTCGTCTGTGCCGTGGCACAGAACTGTTTGCTCTAGGCATAATACTCTCCTATTTATTGAGCAATCATCCGTCGGACGCGCTTTGTTTCAGATCCATCTACCAAATCAGGCTTACGCATCTTTCGTTTTGCACTTTTACTCCGGCGAATGAGCATGTGACTATGGTTTGCTTTGTTTCGTCTTATTTTACCAGTACCAGTCAAACGAAAACGTTTGGCTGCACTGCGTCTTGTCTTCTGTTTTGGCATTGACTTTCTCCTATTTTCGAGTCAAAACAATCGTCTGTCGACGACCTTCCAATTCTCCATGCTTTTCAACGACAGCAATGTCGGAAAGCATATCTACAATACGGTTCAATAGATCTATCCCTAAATCAGTACGAGATAGTTCACGACCTCTATACATGAGCGTAACTTTAAGTTTACACCCATCTGATAGAAACTGTCTACCACGGTTTACTTTGGTTAATAAATCATGGTCATCAATTCTTGGCCTGACACGTAGTTCTTTAATTTTTATAACATGTTGTTTTTTCTTGCTGGCCTGTTGTTTTTTCTTTTCCTCGTATTTGAGCTTTCCATAATTAAGAATTTTAGCTACAGGCGGTTTGGCATTCGGTGCTACTTCAATCAAATCCAGTCCGACTTCTTTCGCGCGAGCAATGGCATCATCAAGTTCCATTACACCTAGCTGCTCTCCAGTTTCAGATATTAACCTTACTTCATCAGAACGAATTTTTTCATTTACTCTTATTTTATCTACTTTCGCGATAGGGCTGACTCCTTTGTTTATTTTCATTATACAGGGTTTTTAATAACTGCTCAACTTTTACAGAGCCCTGATCTCCAATAAAACGCCTGCGAACCGATACAGTTTTTTCAGATGCTTCCTTTTCTCCAACAATAATCATGACAGGTATCTTATTTATTTCTGCCTGGCGAATTTTGGCGCCTATTTTTTCTGGTCTTTCATCTAATTTGGTTCTAATACCAGTTGCGATAAATTTTTTCTTAAGCGATTTTGCATATACAAATGTTTTTTCAGATACAGGTAAAATAATCACCTGTGTAGGTGACAGCCACAAAGGAAAGTCGCCTCCATAATGCTCGATTAAAAATCCTATAAATCTTTCGTGTGTGCTCAAAGGTGCTCTGTGTATACAAATGGGAGTTTGCTCTACCCCTTTTTCATCCGTAAATGTAAGATCAAACCGTTTTGGAATGGCAAAATCTACCTGGTTTGTGGCCAGGGTAAACTCTTTACCAATTGCACTCCAAACTTGCACATCAATTTTCGGGCCATAAAATGCTGCCTCTCCTGGGATTTCTGTAAAATTTATCCCTCCCTTTTTTAAAGCAATTTTAACTGATTCTTCTGTTTCGAGCCAGAGATCAGGTTCATTAATATATTTTTTTCCCAAATCTTTAGGGTCATGCAAACTTAATCGCATTTCATATTTATCAATTCCAAATATTTCAAAATATTCTAAATACATTTTACACACGTCTAAAAATTCTTCATCAAAATCTGACTTAGAGCAATAAATATGGGCATCATTCATTTGCATGCTTCTCACGCGCATAAGTCCAAAAAGCTGTCCAGATTTTTCATAACGGTAACAAGTACCATATTCTGCAATACGAAATGGTAAATCACGATAACTCTTTGGAGACGCGGCATAAATCTTATGGTGGTGAGGACAATTCATAGGTTTTACATAATATTCAATTCCATCTACGTCCATAGCGGGATACATAGATTCTTTATATAATTCTAAATGTCCAGATTTTTCATATAATGTGCCTTTTGTCAAATGTGGTGAACGAACTCGATAATATCCGTGGCGCGTTTCCGATTCTTTGGCCAGGTCTTCCAATGCATCAATAATGACACCACCATTTGGCAACCACAATGGTAATCCTGGACCAACTTCATCATCAAATGTATAGATTTCCAACTCTTTACCAAGCTTGCGATGATCACGTTTTTTTGCTTCTTCCAAGAATGTAAGGTAGTCTTTTAATTCTTTATTGGTTGAGAAAACTGTACCATAAACCCGTTGAAGCATTTTGTTATTTTCATCCCCACGCCAATAGGCACCGGAAGTACTGAGTAATTTGAAATGCTTTATTTTTCCTGTTGAAGGCACGTGGGGACCACGGCACAAATCAATAAAATCACCCTGGGTATAAGCTGATATTTTATCAGTTTTATCAATTTGTTCAATAATCTCTACTTTATATTTTTCACCTTGATCTTTGAATACTTTAATAGCTTCATTACGACTTAATTCTTTTCTAGTTACTTGCAAGTCTTCTTTAGCAATCTGCTGCATTTTATTCTCAATTTTTTGAAGATCTTCATTTGAGAAAGTTCCATCAATATCAAAATCATAATAGAAGCGATTATTGATTGCCGGACCAATAGTGACCTGACTTTCCGGCCATAAAGCTTTTACAGCCTGAGCCATCAAATGGGCAGTACTGTGGAGAAGGACTTCATGACCTTCTGCTGTACCACCTGTATATAAATTCAAATCGGAATCAATTGTTAAAGGAATAGTTGCATCACTTAATACACCATTAATTGATGCAGCAACGGTATCCTTTGCCAGTTTGGGTCCAATACTTTCAGCCACTTCAAGTGGCGTTACCCCTGATTGATAGGTGCGTGTGGACTTATCTGGTAATGTAATTGTGATTTCGCTCATAAGATATAAATAAAAAAATTCAAATTAAAAACCAAAGCAACTATAATTCGCCAATTGCAAAATAAGTCTGACTTTGGATGATCTTGAACTTGAATATGATAAATGTATCATTTTATTGTTTTGACTTAGTGAAAATATTGTCTTTTTGGATAGTTAAAAACAACATTTTCTTACGTGGGCGATAACGGAGTTGAACCGCTGACCTCTACGATGTCAACGTAGCGCTCTAACCAACTGAGCTAATCGCCCTGTAAAAAAAGCCAAGAAATTTAACGGTGTTATTGAATATGACGGAAAGGATAATTACTGTTTAATTTTCAGTAATTTGTGAAGGAACTAGAGAAGATTCATAAACGAATTGATCGGATAGAATATCCAGTGCCGTTTTTAGTGTATTATCATTTTTTAAAGACTGTAAGAGTCTGCCCTCAATACCATCTATTAATCCAGAAAATTCTAATAAAAGAAACTTATGGATATGTTCAGACTCACTTTCTCTTTTTTCGTTTTCCTGATCTGCATAAAACTTGGAAATAAGTGTTAAAGCATTATTGATTTCTGATTTTGTGCTATCCAACTCTGCAACTTTTTGAGAAACAGTTTTGAACTCTTTTTCGCCAGGAAGAAGTATTTCATCATCTTGATCTTTTATAAATTTTTGAAATTTGTTCACGAGATTAACATCATTTTCTACATCCGTAAAAGACTGATATTGATGTTTATTTCTTTGGGCAAATGAATAAAAATATCCATTTATCCAATATTGACTGGATAGGGATTGCAATGGTTCAGGGATTATTGTTGAATCAGGGGTAATACCGCCATTTCCCAGTACTTGTCTGCCCCCTAAAGTTGCAAATATAGAATCTGCTTCTGTTTTATTCAATATAAATTTGTTATCGATATAATCCGGCTTTTGAATAAACCGGCCGCTGGGAATATAATATCGGGCTGTTGTAATCTTTACACTGCGCTTATCATCAATTGTATACTGGGTTTGTACAAGACCTTTACCAAATGATTTTTGTCCTAAAACAATTCCTCGATCTAAATCTTGAATCGCACCGGCGACAATTTCGCTTGCAGATGCACTACCTTGATTGATAAGTACAGCAATTTTAACATCATTTGGAATTACCGGTTTTATCTTAGCGTAAAATGTTCGGTTTGAATCTTTTGTTCTACCTTTAGTTGAAACAAGCGCACTGCCTTTATCAACAATCATATCAAGGATGGATACAGCAGAAGAAAGCAACCCTCCAGGATTATCTCTTAAGTCAATAATTAATTCTTTTGCGTTCTCATCTAATAGAGCTTGAAAAGCTAAATACATTTCATTGGGTGAATTGCGGGAGAATCGATTCAATCGCACATAACCGGTTGAAGGAGAAAGCATGCCGGAATATGTCACATCTTTCACCCTAATGTTAGATCGAATGAGATTAAACACTATAGGATCATCTACGCTAAATCGTTTAATGGTTAATTGGACCTCTGTGCCCTTTTCACCGCGTATTGCTGTAGCTGCTTCATTGAATGTCATTTTTTTCACATCTTCGTTGTCTACTTTTAAAATGACATCACCACTCATAATTCCAGCCGTTTTTGCTGGACCACCATCCATAGGCGCTATAACAGACATGGTTTTATTTCGATATCCTAATTGAATGCCTACACCACCATATTTTCCTTGACTTAAAAGGTTGATTTGGTGTTGTTCATCTTCAACCATGTAAACGGTATATGGGTCTAAATTTTGGGTAATTCCCTGAATACTTGCTTTTGTGAATGCATCTGGGTCTAATTCATCTACATAAGTTGAAAAAATCTGATTATATACCTGATTAAACAAACGCTGAGATTGACCAATTTTTCTATAAAAACTAGATTGTGTGAACGCAAGCGAAATAACTACAGTAATTATTGCTAGTGGTAAAAATAATTTGAACAAATATTTTTTCATAAGAATAATTTTCTCCTTCTTAATTCTGCTAAAATAGAACCATGTATATCATCAATCGAGTCATGTCCGTCAATTAAAACGAACCTTTCTTGAAATCGATTCGACAATTCAAGGTATGTTTTTCGAACCCTAGTCTGCAATTCAATTCCTGCGCGCTCGATTCGGTCTTTTTCCTTACTTTTTCTTCGTGAGGCTTCCTCAGGCAAAACATCAATGAAAAAAGTTACTTCAGGTTCTAAATCGTAGGTAGCGAATTGATTTAGTTTTATTAACCAGTCTATTTCTATTTTCCGTCCACCTCCTTGATAAGCTAATGTGGAATCAAAGTATCGATCTGCAATAACATTAATCCCCGCATTTAAGTTGGGAAGAATCAATTCATAGGTAAGTTGTGCACGGCTACCCGTCATAAGCAGAGCTTCGGTTCGATCACAAATATCTTGTAAATGGCTGTGAAGCAATATTTCCCGAATTTCTTCAGAAATAACCGTTCCGCCAGGTTCCCTTACTGATATTGTTTTTTGGTCCAAGCGATTCATTGCTTCCACCAGCATTTTGACCTGTGTGCTTTTCCCACATCCGTCTATACCCTCAAATGTAATAAAGTTCCCTTTAAAAGAAGACATTTGGATCATCTTTACCAATCATAATGACAAATTCCCCTCTCGGTGTTCTCTCTGTGAAATACGTTAATAAATCGGAAACTTTACCTCGTATCATTTCTTCATGTATTTTGGTGAGTTCACGTGCGATAACTGCAGGTCTATCTCCAAAATATTCCAAAATGTCATTTAATGTCTTATTGATTCGTTTGGGACTTTCAAAAAAAATGATAGTAGCCTCTATTGTACTCAACCGCTCAAGTTTAGCCTTTCGACCTTTTTTACTGGGTAAGAAACCTTCAAATATAAAACGGTCTGACGGTAGTCCAGATGCTGAAAGAGCAGTGATTGATGCTGAAGCGCCTGGTATGGCCTCTACCCTGCATCCTGCTTTAATAACAGCCCGAATTAATTTATAGGCCGGATCACTTATGCCTGGTGTTCCAGCATCTGTTACAACAGCTATATCCTTTCCAGAATTTAAGTGATTAATAATCTGAGGGATCCGTTTGAACCGGTTATGCTCGAAATAACTCATTTGAGGGGTAGGTATTTTGTAATGGTTAAGTAGTTTTTTTGTCTGCCTAGTATCCTCAGCTGCGATTAATGATGAATCTTTTAAAATCCGTAATGCTCGAAGAGTGATATCCTCCAAATTACCAATAGGAGTTGAAACAATATAAAGAACGCCAATATCAGGCATTGGTATTATAAATGTTTCAATGCCTGATTGATCATAACAATACCTTGGTCAATTTCAGTTCTAGATACATTTAAATGCGGTCTAAAGCGGATAGATTTGGTACCACAACCCAGCATGATAGCACCTTCTTTTACAATCAATTCGATAGATTTATCCCTTTCCTCTCCACTTTTTAGATCAAATGCACCAAATAAACCTCGATTGCGAACATTGAATACTGTTTCAGGATAATTCTTTTGAAGAGATTCTAATCCCAATTTTAAATAAGCACCATTTTCCTTCACTTGATCCAACAAGTTTTCTCTTTCAATTATTTCTAAATAAATTGTAAACCGAACCATATCTACAAGGTTCCCGCCCCAGGTTGAATTAAGCCTACTTGACTCCTCAAATACATGACCCTCAACCTCATTTAATCGATTACTAGCGAAAATTCCGCATACTTGAGTTTTCTTACCAAAACTGATGATATCTGGCTGACAATCATCCCCATAATGCTGGTGAGCCCACATTTTCCCAGTGATACCACCTCCTGATTGCACCTCATCATAAATCAAGAGAAATTCGTGTTCATTCGCTAATTCTCTTAATTGCCGAAAAAATGATTCTCTAAAGTGATTATCCCCGCCTTCTCCCTGGATAGGTTCTATAATAAGGCCGGCAATTTCATCCGGATATTCTTTCATTGCTCTTTCTATTTGATCAACTGCCTTTGCCTCTTTTTCCTTAACAATTTGGATTACTTCATCCGTGGATGGAAATTCTAATTTGGGATTAATAATTCTAGGCCATTCAAATTTTGGAAAATAGTCTGTTTTACGTGAATCAGGTGAATCGGTTAAAGAAAGTGTGTATCCAGTACGACCGTGGAAAGATTCTTGAAAATGGATTATTTTTGAACCGGCTTCATTTTTTCCATTAGCCAAATTTTTTCTTACTTTCCAGTCAAATGCAGTTTTTAGGGCATTTTCTACCGCCAAAGCACCACCAGAAACATAAAAGGCATAGGGTAAATATTCTGGCTGTGCCATACGCCCCATCGTTTCAACAAATTCTGCCATTTGCGTGGAATAAACGTCCGAATTCGTAGGTTTATTCAAAGATGCATCAGTAAGACGGTCCTTGTTTTCCAAAACATATGGATGGTTATATCCTACCGACATTGATGCGAACATAGAAAATAGGTCTAAATATTCTTTATTATTCCGAGCGTCCACCAGCCATGAGCCATGACTTTTCTCCAAATCAATAACATGTTCCATTCCATCAGCCAACATATAGCGGCCGATACTATCTCTAACTTTATTAGGTGTTATATTCATTTATTATTATATATATGTTATTAATCTAAATCAAATTCTATACCTTGAGCCAATGGTAATTCAGTACTCCAGTTCAGTGTATTTGTTTGCCGTCTCATATATTGTTTCCACGCATCGGATCCTGACTCCCTTCCACCGCCAGTTTCTTTTTCACCACCAAACGCTCCCCCAATTTCGGCACCAGATGTTCCAATATTTATATTGGCAATCCCGCAGTCACTTCCACGGTGAGATAAAAAATATTCAGCATTATTCACATTGGTGGTAAACATAGCTGATGATAATCCTTGAGGGACATCATTATGCATATCAACTGCTTCTTCTAATGTTCTATAAGGAATTATATACAGTATTGGGGAAAATGTTTCAGTTTGGACAATAACCCATTTATTCTTCGCTTTAACAATTGTTGGAGTCACGAAAAAACCATTTCTTTCCAGTTTTGATCCTCCGTACAAGATTTCCCCTCCAGAATCTTTGACAGATTCTAATGCCTGTAAATACTCATTTACAGCATTTTCATTGATGAGTGGCCCCATCAAATTGCCATCTTTCATTGGATTGCCAATATTGATCTGTTTGTAGGCTTTCACGATTCGTGTTAAAAAATTTTCCTGTATACTTTCATGGATAATAATTCGTCTAGTTGAGGTGCATCTTTGACCAGCTGTCCCTACAGCGCCGAATACTACAGCAGGAATGGCCAAATCCAGATTGGCCGTTTCATCAATGATAATAGCGTTATTGCCACCCAATTCAAGGATAGTTTTCCCGAATCGACTCGATACGGTTGAACTCACATGGCGTCCCATAGATGTGGATCCAGTAAATGAAACAAGGGGCAAACGCCTATCATTAAGCATTTTTTCTCCAACCACAGAACCTTGGCCTATGACTGAAGAAAATATACCTGTATAGTTGTTTCTTTCCATTACGGCATTGCAAATATTCTGCACTGCAATAGCACACAATGGCGTGCTAGATGACGGCTTCCAAATGGTTGGATCTCCGCAAATAGCAGCAATGAATGCATTCCATGACCAAACGGCTACTGGAAAATTAAATGCTGAAATCACACCAATAGGTCCAAGGGGATGCCATTGCTCATACATGCGATGATCTGGTCTTTCTGAGTGCATTGTCTTACCATAAAGCATTCTTGATTGACCAACAGCAAAATCGGCAATGTCAATCATTTCTTGTACTTCGCCGACACCTTCCTGTTTGATTTTTCCCATTTCCATTGAGACAAGACTACCAAGCGCATCTTTTTTCTCGCGAAGGGCATCGCCCATTTCACGAACGAGTTGCCCTCGAATTGGTGCTGGAACTTTACGAAAATCCTTGAAAGCCATTTCTGCATCTTGAACAATAATGTCGTAGTCCGATTCTGTGGCTTGGTAAACACTGGCAATTAATTCCCCAGTAGCTGGATTTACAGATTCGATTAATCCTCCTTTGCGTGAGGTTGACCATTTTTCAGCGCCTGAACATGCACCGTAGTTCACTTGATCTATGCCTAGTTCCTTTAATATCGATTTCATCAATAAAATCCTTAAAGTGATTTCATAACATCATCAATTGCATCTGCAATCTTATCAATTTGATCCGCAGAGATAGTTAATGCAGGTGCAATCCTTACAGTCGAATGATGCGTTTCTTTAGCATATACACCACGTTTGAGTAATTCCACTGAGACATGATGACCATCCAGATAAGGCTCATTATGCATTTCAAACGCCGTTAATAGCCCTTTGCCTCGCACTTCTTTGATCTTGTCAGCATATACTTGTTTCATTGCTTGAAACCGCGACATTAACTGTTTTCCCCTCTTTTTAGCTTTTTCCGCCAGGTTTTCATCAACAAGAACTTTAATAGCATAAGTAGTTACTACAGCACCAAGCGGATATCCTCCGAAAGTTGATCCTTCCGAACCGGGCGTTAAAAGGCCAATAATATCGTCACGTCCCGCAACAAAAGAAACTGGTATAACGCCACCTCCTGCAGCTTTACCGCAGCCCATTAAATCTGGTTTAATGCCAAATAATTGGTGGGCAAAATTGGCACCGGTTCGACCAAATCCTGTCTGCACTTCATCCATTGCCAAAAGGATATTATGTTTTCTACAAAGTTCGGATACTTTCTTCCAGTAAGATTCATCAGGGACAATAACGCCCGCCTCACCCTGAATCGGCTCGACAAGAAAAGATGCAATTCGATCTCCCTTTTCTTCAAATAATGATCGCAGAGATTCAATGTTATTGAATGCGACTAGTTCAATACCTGGTACTTTTGGTCCAAAATTCTCAAAAGAGCTAGGATCATCCGACATTGATATGGCAGTCATTGATCTGCCATGAAAATTTCCTTTAGCTGCTACTATAATCGCTTCATCTTCTGGAATTCCTTTTACTTCATATCCCCATTTTCTGGATAGTTTAAACATCAATTCCGGCGCTTCTACACCTGCAACTTTGGGTATCACGCGATCCATCTTTGTTATTTCCGTAGCGGCCATTAAAAATGCACACATGTATTTATGGCGGATTGAACGAGGTACAGTCGGCAGTTTTTCATTAGAAAGATGCTGGATGACCGCATCCACGATCGTCTGATTTAACTGTCCCTGGTTCACGGCTGAATAACAACACAATCCATCAATCAACTCTTCTTCAATATAAGTTGAGATATCATTAGGGTTAGGCTTGCGCGCAATTAAGGTGGATGAATCTTTTACATGAGAAACAACAACATTTTCCAAAGGACTATAATTATTTGCGCCTTTTTCTTTTTCAATATTTTCGTGTTCTTTCGGAGTTAAATCCCCTATTCGAATACCATTGATGGTTAAATCATCACCATATCCGGTGATGGAAAGATTGGTCATGAATTATCCCTCGCTATAAGTAAAAAATAAAAATTAATACCAATGGACTGGTTAATATAAGCGAGTCAAATCGATCGAGTACACCACCATGTCCTAACAAAAGTTTTCCGGAATCTTTTATCCCTGCATCACGCTTCAACATGGACTCTGCAAAATCACCAAGTTGACCACAAACACCCACAATAAAGGTTAGTATCAATATCTGTAAAGGGCTCAGCACGTATTGAATAAAACCAATCATATCCATCACATAAAAGGACGCAAACGCTCCAATAATACCACCCACAAATCCCACCACTGTTTTCTTTGGGCTGATGCGTTCAATTAATTTTTTCTTTCCCCATAATATTCCAAAAATATATGCGGCTGAATCACAGATCCATACGGAAAAAATCATAGACATGGTAAAACGGGTCCCATTGAGTTCATCCCAATTTCTGACTGCAATCATAGTACCTAGTAAAACAGCAACATATACGACCCCGCTTATTGTTACCGATATATTCTCAAATGGATTTGGCTTGGCAGCAAAGATTTCAATCAATAATAAAAGAATCACCGGCAATAAAATACTAGCAAGAATATTTGTAGGATGTATATGAGGATATTGGATATATATAAAACAAACAGACAAAGCCATAAAAATACCCAGAATTGCATTAGGTTTAACTCCGCTACTTTTTTTCATATCGTAATATTCAAGAAGGCTAAGAAAAATCACTAAAGCCACGAAAGCAGCAAATAAGATACCACCTTCAATCAAAAGGTAAATTATTGTTGGAATACCCAACAAAATAACCGGGAGTCTAGTCCAGAACGTACTCACCATTTTTATACCAATACTTCGATTTCCTTTTCTAATACTTTCACATGAACAGGTGTGTTTCCCAACATTTCACCATCAATATTTAACGTATTCTGATCTTCAGGCAAAATTGAAAATTCACTTACCTGACGGTAATCAACAACAGGATCACTAATATGATTTCCACTGAATAATTTTGGAAATAATCGTAATAATTTAAGTCTTCCCACTTTTTTTACAATGATAAGATCAAGCAAACCATCATTTAATCTAGCTAATGGAGCCATTTTCATACCTTTTCCTGTGTGGATAGTATTGCAGCCAATGACAAATGCAAAATCAGCTGCAATATTATTTCCTTCAATTTCAATTCGGCCAAAACGCTTTCTATGTCTAATTACCTCAATTATTGCGGCAATATCATAGCGTGAAGTGCCCAACCAACGTAATTTTTCTGCTAAGTGATTCGCATCAGTAGGTATACCCCATCCAACTATATTAAAACTATAATAAATCACACCATCTGCATCACAGTGTAAAATGTCAATTTGTCTTCTCTGACCTTTCACGATACGTCTTGCGGCCTCAACCGGGTCAAGACAATTCAAATCATGCATGAATGAATTACCCGTACCACCAGTAATCAAACCAATCGGAATCTTCTGACCATCATTTCTCCGCATTAATCCATTGATTACTTCATGCAGGGTACCATCTCCACCAATACAGCAAAATCCATCGTATCCTGTTAAATCAATTTCCTGTGCAATATCACGTGCATGACCGGCGTATTCAGTTTCCAATATTTTGACTTCAGCATGACTTCCTTCAAAAATTGGCAAAACCTTTTCAAGTATACGCGATCCTTTCTTAGTTCCACCATGTGGGTTCACTGTAATGTAGTAACGAGACATTTTAATCTCGGTGCTTCATATATTTACCATCGCCCCACTCTATAACTTCAATTTTTACCTTTGCTGTTCCTTCATTTACAAATTCCAGTTTTTTTGCGGCTCCATAAGAACAATCCAATATTCGCCCTTTTACATATGGACCACGATCATTGATACGTAATATAAGGGATTTGTTATTTTCTAAGTTTGTGACACGGACGATTGTATTCAATGGCAAAGTTTTATGCGCTGCCGTTAATCCATACATGTCATAAACTTCACCATTAGCTGTAAGTTTGCCATGAAAATCTTCAGCGTAAAAGGAGCTTACACCAGTCATCACTTTGCGATTTTTTACATTGGATGTTGTCTTTAAGGCTGGTGGTTTTCCTTTGTTTGTACTGCTGGGTTTAGCAGGCCCCGTTCGATATCGCGGTGAATTTGAACAACTAGTGAGCATAGCAATAATTATAATAAATAAATAGAATTTTGACATGCGATTCAGGAAAGGGTTTGAACTGATCCAATCAAATCTGTGGCCGATTTTCGATTAGTTTGATTTATAAATGAATCTAAAGAATCAATGATATCTTCACCAATACCAGGGTCCCTATAATTTGCCGTACCCACCTGCACAGCAGTGGAACCTGCCAACATATATTCAACAACATCATTAGTATTTACAATTCCTCCCATACCGATTATCGGAATGGACAATTTATTGTATAACTTATGGACCATGGCCAGACCAACGGGCTTAATTGCAGGACCCGATAATCCGCCATAGGTAGTAAAAATATTGCTTGAGCCACTTTTTGCATCAATACTCATACCAACTACAGTATTAATTGCAGAAACGGCGTCGGCCCCTGCATTTTCGGCGGATAACCCTATAGAAACTATGTCCGATACATTTGGACTTAATTTCATAATTAATAATCGTTCAGTTAAAACACGCAATTTTTCAGTCAATTTTGCTGTCATGTCACAATCCACACCAAATTCCATGCCACCTTTTTTAACATTTGGACAGGAAATATTGATTTCATATCCCGCAATTACAGAAGATACGGATTCCATCATTTCCATGATTTCGACATATTCCTGTACATCAGTACCAGCAATATTAACAATTATTTTGGTAGTGAGATTTTCGTAAATCGGCAGCATGTTTTGTATATATTTTTTTACACCTATATTGGCAAGGCCAATCGAATTAATCATACCTGATGGCGTTTCAACAATTCTAGGTGGCGGATTACCCTCACGCGGTTTTCGAGTGATTGATTTGGTGACGATAGCGCCTAAACGATTTACATCTACCAATTCTGGCGCCTCGGTACCATAGCCAAAGGTTCCCGATGCCACCCAAATTGGATTCTGGAATACTTCACTTCCCATTGTGATTTTAAGATTAGCCAAAACTGATATCCCCCGCTTCATAAACAGGCCCATCAAGACATATCAATGAATATTTTTCATGATAACTATGGTCACGAATTTCATAATTATTCCTTTGGATGACACATCCTTGGCAAAGACCGAAACCGCACCCCATATAGCTTTCGACAGATAATTGAGCAGGAATATTATTTTTTAGCGCAAATTCGCGTACTGCATGTAACATTGGCTCTGGTCCACATGCAAACAAGTATGTATTTTTATTCTCTATAATAATTCGTTTTAATGGTTCCATTACTGTCCCTTCATCTCCAATAGTCCCATCATCCGTTGTAAGATAAATATTTTCATCCGGTTCATGTTCTATGAAATGTTCATTTCCTGATTTCGCTCCAATAATCATTGTATGATCGACTTTTTTTGCAGTACACTCCTTCTTCAAATTTAAAATGGGAGCCAGACCAACCCCTCCTCCAATTAATATCGGATAACTTCCATTGTTCCAATTTGAAAATGTATTACCTAATGGTCCCATTAATTCTGCTGTTTCACCTTCTTTTTGACTCGCTAGAATTTTCGTTACATCGCCAAAAATTTTATAAATAATCGAAACAGATTCATCTTCGACTGAGGCAATACTCATTGGCCTGCGTAATGGGTGGCTCCAATCATCCAGTGCAAGAATGTTGATAAATTGACCTGCGCCTAAATAAGAATCTGCAATATTGGGCGCTTCATAATGCATTTCCCAAATATTATGGGCTACTTCGCAATTCGATTTTATTCGTGCACGTTCAATAATCATTGATTTCAGAAGTATCTACAAAGACAGAATTTAAAAATGCTGCACGCTTTCCTGAAGGCTCAGCCTGATACGAATCACTATGATGTTTTAGTATCCACTCATAATACTTCAATGCACTGTCCGGTTGTACAAAATAATAATCATATTGGTAGGCTAGAAAATAAGCCGCCTGTGCACTGGATTCAGAAACAGTATCTTCAATCACAATCTCACGATAATCATCCATAGCTAAAGCTGGATTATCATTCCATTTTCGTTCAGCCGTTACCAATTTTTCATCTGATGTTGAAGTTATTATTTTATATGATTTATCCGTATTGATAATTGCTATGGCAAAATCTGTTTTAGGAAATTCATTGATAATTCGCTGTTTTAATAATTTTGACAAACTTAATTCACCTTTATCTTCTAAAATGACAGATTTTGCATATAAGGCTTTTGGGAAAATTTTGGATTGATATGCATATTGAATAAGTAAATCTAAATAAACCAAACCTGTATCACTTCGGTCAAAATGAAATGCCTCTAATTCTATAATACTATATAAAATTTGCGCCAAATCTTTTTGCTCATCTTCAGTGAAATAGAAATCAGCAATTGTATCCGATTCAGCAATTCGGAGTGACCAAGATTCGAGGTCTAATTTGGACTGTTGATAAGTATTAATTTCCTTAATCCGAACCTGAGCTGGTTGTGCGTACAGTGATTGTTTATTTTCTTTTACGACCGAGCTATACTGTTTTAAAGCGTCTTCCATATTCCAATCTTGTTCGATAGAATAATTACCCAACATATAATATGCTTCTGCAGAAGCAATCGTTTTAGGATAATCCTGTACAATTGATTCTAAACGGTTTCTGGATTCAGATATCATATTTTGCTGGTCATAAAGTTTGGCTAGCTCTAATTCAAGGTCTGCAAAAATGGACTTATAATTTTCATCCAGTAACATATTTTTTATAGCGCTAGCGGCTAAATCCAAGTTGCCTTTCAACCTATAGATTTGGACTGTTTTTAAATTGCCCTCCTGTATTTGTTTTTTTGATTGAGAATTTTTGATTACCTCCTGGTATGCTGAAAGTGCACGGTCATAAGATTTTGCATCAAAAGAGAGTTCAGCAATACGATAATAAATTTGACCTTTCTCATTTTGATCTTGAATTCTCTCAGCCGACTTTTCAAGATTGTCCATCGCTTCAGCATACATTTTCTGTTCTAAAAATATTTCGGCGATAGCAAGGTATGCTTTCGCTTCCATATCGACGTTCAGACCGTAATTAATTAATTCATTTAGACTATTAATCGCAGGCTGAGGTTTACTTTGTTTCCATTTAACTAAAGATGTCCAGAATTCTACTTCAATATAAACCTTATCACCGAATTCATTCTTCATTTCACCTAAAGCCCCCATGGTTTCCCGTAATTCACCACGATAAAAATGTGATTGGACGATTAGAATAAATGCTTTTTTTCGTAATTTAAATTCGGGATATTCATCAAGGACAAGCCTAGATTTTTCAATGACTTTTTCGTAATCGTTTATAGTTGATTGGGGAATTTTTTCCCCTCGATTTTGTAACCGAATTTTTTCAGCCTTTTCGAAAAATTCTTCTGCATTATAAAATGTATTAAAATATGCTTTGAAATTTGCACAGGTTATAAAAATAAGGCCCGCAACAGGTATCCATTTTCGGGCCAATGTATAAATATGATTTTTGGGCATATTTTCTATACAGAAGTTCCTTCATTCTAATCGTTATTTAAAAATAATTTATTCCATGCAATTGAAGTGGATTATTTACCTTTTAGCATGTCTAAGGTTTTTGAATGCTCAAATGGATATTTTTTCGGAAAATCCCGGATTTATATATGTGAAATCTGATACATCTGCCGTGCCAATATATATTAACGGCAACTTAATCGGACATACTCCCATTTATAAACCCATCCCAGTATTGGAAGGCATTCATCATATTAGCTCACATCCCCCTTCAATTAGAGATCCCTTTTTACAATACGCAAATACCGAGGAAATGAAACAGGTTTTTGTTATGAGTGGAGATACTGTCGAAGTTTTATTAGATACCTATTTATTAACCAATCGATTAAATCAAATCAAAAAAGGTTATTATTTTACAAATTATGTTGGAGTTGGTATCAGTCTTTTAGTTGTTTGGCAACTATGGATTTTATCGAGCCAATAAATGAAACAATTATTGTGATCACTGCAATCATCCCTAAATTCATGTTTGAAATTCATCTATGACAGACAACCATAATATAGAAGAGTCAATTAAATTTCGGGCTGATTATACCTGGCCGAAAGAAGGATCAAAACGTAATTGCCCCAGATGTGATAACTCAATGCAATTACAGGCAGATATACGTGATTATTATGGAAAACCTTGGTGGTGCCATACTTGTCAATGGCAATTTTCCGAAGAAGAACTTAAAGAAGAGTAATTCGTTTATGCTTCAAACAATTCTGAATAATCTGCCATGAGATTATCTACAACCCACCTAACAAGAACGTAATCATCAAGTAAACCAATTAGGGGTGAGCTATCGGGGGATTCATCAATTGTAATTTAGAATCAATAATCAAAATAAATTCATAATGAATGTAGAACAAATTATACGTGAAAAATTATCAGCACATTTAACGCTTCCCCATTTAGATCTACGGGATACAACTGGTAAACATATTCATCACCAGAATTTTGATGGTGGACTTCACATCTCCGCTATCATTGTATCTGACAATTTTCGAAACAAATCTCTCTTGGAAAGGCATCAACTCGTTTATTCCGCCCTGGGATCTTTGATAAAAAATGAAATTCATGCATTCAGCATGAAAACCTATACAATTGAAGAATGGCAATCTCATGCTTCATGATGTATTAACTATTTCCTACTCTGATCCAGAGGCACCAATTCTTTTTGAAAATTCTCTGAAGAATACGGGGTTTGCTGTCATTAAAGATCACGCTATTAAAGCTGATTTGATCAAGAGAGTCTATGATGAATGGAACACCTATTTCTCTAGCGATTCTAAAATGGATTTCATCTTTGACGAAGAAAAACAAGATGGTTATTTCCCATACCTTACTGAAAATGCTAAGGGATCAACATCAAAAGACCTAAAAGAATTCTACCATATCTATCAATGGGGACGCATACCAGGTATTATTGGTTCTTCTACCATGGCTTTATATAATCAGTTAACTGAAGTTGCATCACTATTATTAGGATGGATTGAATCTTGTGCACCCTCTGAGGTTGCCAAATTATTTTCAATTTCGTTAAAAGACATGATAAAGGATAGCCGATTGAACCTGTTTCGAGTGATTCATTATCCTCCTATGACTGGCAATGAAGAACAAGGCGCTATTCGTGCCGCTCCACACGAAGATATTAATTTGTTAACTGTTCTAGTGGCTGGAAGTCAGCCCGGCCTTCAAGTATTAGATATGAATGGGAAATGGCACAATGTGACTACTGATAAAGATACAATCGTGGTCAATTCTGGTGATATGCTCAAAATGGCATCTGGAAATTATTATCCATCGACTACTCATCGAGTTGTCAATCCTGATTCAACTTTAAATGTAAGTCGTTACTCTATGCCTTTATTTTTACATCCTCGTGACGAGGTGATATTAGATAAAGAACACACTGCTGGTTCTTATCTTAATGAACGATTAAGAGAAATCGGTCTTAAGTAAGTAACTATATCAATAAAGAATTCTATCTCCGTAACATTCCTTGCAATCAAACACGGATTTACCTTTTCCTATTGGATCTACACCTTCTGGTAAATGCTTTAACCAATATAAATATTCAGGATTAATTTTTGAATAAAGTTGATCTCCATTATTATCGGTAACCTCTGGGCCATTATATTTCAGACCTCCATATAACGCTCTATACTTACTCCGAATATTGCTTTCATAACCACCTGATGATCCTTCACCTTGATAGCGTTCGGGGTCCCAAGTAATATATTCAATTGCATATGGATTATATCTATCTGAGCCCAAAAATATACCGGTAGATTTGGTGATATGAGCTTCAGTAAGAACTTTACCTAAGAAATATTCCGCTTCTTTATACCCTAATGTAATTTTATGACCATATACCGGTTTAAAATGCGAAAGAGCTGTTCCAAGTATATAAACTGGCAATCTATCACTATCGGAAATATTTTTATTAATTAATAATGATTTTTTAATTGTTTTAGTTTCAGCCCATGGATTAGAATCATTTAATGCTGCACTAACATCTTTACCTTCAAATCCTGCCTTTGTTGCAGCCTTCATTCCTTTCAGCATTCCACCAAAAGCTGATTTTCCTGACACTTTTGTCTCTTCAGGGGGTTTAGATTCAATTGCGCTTGTAACCGCAAACATATCTTCCCCATTTTTACTAACTGTAAAACTCCTTGTGGGGGTATGATAATTATCACCACCCCATTCACTATCAAAAGATTGTTTTATTGAGTATAAGATCTCACCATTGCGAGTTATGGTACCATTATAAAAAGGATAGCGTTCAACATCAGATAGATTTAGTATGTATGAATCACCTTTTACAGAAAAACTACATTCAAGTTTAGTATTATAATCAGAATCAGCTTTACTACTTAGAATGTTATTTACATTCAAAACAACCAAATGATCTTTAAATAAAGGAAGTTGATCTTTTGGAAAACCTTTTGGTAATTCACTTAATCCTGAATAAAGATCACTATTTTTTACTGATTCAACAATCTTATCTAAGTCATTAACACCATATTTAGCCTTACAAAAACAGTCATATTTATCATCTGGATCATCGGATGATTGCACACTGTAGCCAAATTCTTGTATAGTAGATTTTATATAACTTCCAAACCATGCTAATCGCTTCGCCTTTTCAAGGTTTTCTTTATACACCGATAATTCCCTTTTACTTTCAGGAATCCGAGTTTTTACATTCATTAATCTAATTTTTCCAGATCCAAAAGTCATATCTGCATAAAAAAGGTCGTCGCCATCTAACCATTGATGATTGGAATCATGGACTCCATTTTTTATGTCTTTACCATCAATTTTTACAATTAGTTCTTTTAGTAAAGGTGACCTATCGAGAGTCCAATATCGTGTTCCCTCATCACCCCGCATATAACTGTTACCATCATCATGGCTTTCAAGGTTGAATTCCTCATCAGGTGCTGAAAAATCTTTAAATATAGGTCCTACTATATTATAATTACCTACTATGTTTCTATGCGGAACTACATAGCCTGTAAAACTATTACTTCTTGCTATATCCATTTTTTCATGTAGATCGAGCGATAAGTTTTTCTTTTTTGCAATTGCACCTCCAAGAAGTTGTGCTCCAAGTCCACCACCTTTCTTCGCCCCCTTCACGTTCATTTTAAGAAGTCTTGTTGATGCTTTTTCTTTCTTTTCATATGGAGTTAGTTCAGTGACTGAATAATTAGACTTAAATGCATCACTTAACGATGTAGCCACTGGATATTGTTTATTTTGCAATAATTCATAAAAAGAAGCATTGACGTCTAGTCTTGTATTTTCCTCCTTCATAGTTTTCTCCCTCGCGGCCTTTGCTTTTTTAAATAATTGCGCTAATAATAAGGAATCTGAAGTTGAAAATAATAATAGTATAGATAATATAGTGATTGAACGGAATTTCATTTTTACTCTCCTTAAAAGGTTGGATAAAACTTACGTATAATAAAATTAATATGTTGGAATAACGTAAAGTTAATTATTTCAATAACATGGCTTCACGTTTAGCCTTGAATTCAGTGCCATCACTCCATTTGGGCCATTTATTGTGTTGGCCAATTGCATATCCTACACGAAATAAAATACGACCATCTTCCACCATTCCTTTGTAATTCCAATCTGGCTTTACTTCGTCGGTAACACCATGGTAATGATTATTGGTGTAATCATCTTTCATTTCAATACCAAAATTCTCGCCCTTACCCATAACATCTAGTCCCCCATCAACATAAAGAGCAGGAACCCCTTGTTTAGCAAATGCAAAGTGGTCTGACCGATAATAGAAACCTTTTTCAGGTTCTGCATCTGGAATGAGGTATTTTCCATCTTGTGCCGTAGCAAATTCTAGTACTTGGTCTAATTCAGAATTTCCCTTCCCAACAACGATTAGATCTTTAGTCTTTCCAAACGTATTACCCATGGCATCTATATTAATAACAGCCACAGTTTTGTTCAGGGGATATAAAGGATTTAAACTGTAGTAAGTGGCACCTAGAAGACCTTGTTCTTCCGCAGTTACCGCCAGAAAAAGGATACTTCGTTTTGATCCTTCTGCCAAATTGGTAAATCCTTCAGCAATCGTCATAATCATACCCGTACCTGAAGCATTGTCATTCGCACCATTATAAATCTGATCGCCTTTTAATTTTTTATTTTTTCCTAAATGATCCCAATGAGCAGTATAAATAATATATTCGTCTTTTAATTCGGTATCTGTGCCTTCATATTTGGCGACTATATTGTTTGATTCAAATCGGCGAACCGAATTAATCATTTTACTGGTAAACTGTACTTTCAGTGGTTTTGCCTTAAAATCCGAATTAACTGCGGCAGCTTTAAGCTCATGATAATCTAGCCCGTTCATTTGGAACAGCCGTTCTGCTGAAGATAAGGGTATCCATCCCTGGTAAGCCAATGGTGTGATACTTTGATCTTCAATAGTTAGCTGTTCACCGTCATATCCATTTTGGAGCACTGAAAATGGATATCCTGCGGGTTCAGTTTCATGGATAACGATTACACCTTTAGCTCCCTGCCTTAATCCCTCTTCAAATTTATATGACCAGCGTCCATAGTAGGTCATCGCTTTCCCACCAAATATCGTATCATCTAAATCACCATTCTTCATTACTGGAGGATCATTCACCAAAACAATAATTACTTTGCCTTTAACATCAATACCTTCAAAATCATTCCATCCATATTCTGGTGCATTTACTCCGTATCCACAGAATATCACATCCGTATTATTAATATTAACTGATTCTTTTGTTTGAAAGGAATTTCCTACGATATCTCTCCCCAACTTCATCACCCATCGTTCATCATCAGTAATAAATTGCGCTTTTACTTCAGATATTATACCAGTCATGGTTGCTTTTTGAATCCATGATCCATCGGGATTGCCTGGCTTTAATCCCAATGCTGAATAAGTTTTAGAAAGGTATTCAACTGTCAGCTCTTCACCTATGGTCCCAGGAAATCGACCTTCATATTTATCCGAAGACAAAGTAGATATATGCTTATTTAACAATTCACCAGTAATGGCTTCTTGGGCTTTAAGAGCATCTTCTGCGTGAACATATTTATTCCAGCCTTCAAGTGGTTTAACGCATCCTATAAAAAGTAAAAGTGAAAAAATTATTGGGTTTGTTTTAATATGCACTTTTTTATCTCCAGTCATTGAACGTAAGGTTGTATTCAAAATTTATTATTTGGTCAAAAATTTGGCGGGTAATTTCGAATGATCAAACAATAGATACAAGTTGGACAAAATGTATTTCCGAATAATAAAAAATTTGCGGAGAGGGTGGGATTCGAACCCACGTTAGGATATTTCACCTAAAACACCTTAGCAGGGTGCCGCCTTAAGCCACTCGGCCACCTCTCCAAATATGTGTAATCCAGTATAATAACTGAGTAAAAAACTACTTTATTTAATAAGTCGTAAACAAAGTATTCTATGTACGGTATACAGGGAAATATTTAAAGTGAATCATATTTCTTCTAATTTATTCGATATTTTTCGGATTAATTTTTGAATTCCTTTACCGGTTACTGCGGATATTTCCATAAGATATTCAGGAATATTTTTCCATTTTTCATGATCGACATCCATGATTATATCTCCTTTTGTACGCACTAAAATCAATGGCTTCATTAATAGAGATGCATTATATGATTCGAGTTCTTTTTTAAGGGATTCAAAAACAGCTGATGGATTTTTCTCAGTACCATCAATCAGACACAATAATAGTCTATTTCTTTCAATATGACGCAGAAATTTATGGCCCAATCCCTTCCCTTTGCTTGCGCCTTCAATTAATCCAGGTATGTCAGCCATAAGAAAAGATTGATACTCACCTGATTTGACAATTCCTAAATGTGGTTCCAATGTTGTGAATGGATAATTAGCTATTTTTGGTTTGGCTTTTGATACAACAGACAAAAGGGTCGATTTTCCTGCGTTAGGAAATCCAACCAAACCTACATCAGCTAATATTTTTAGCTCAAATTCAAAATGTCCTGATTCACCTCCAACGCCTGGTTGTGCATATCGAGGCGTTTGTTGGGTGGATGATTTGAAATTCACATTACCTCTACCTCCAATTCCACCCTTACAAATAATAAACTCTTGATCTGATTCTACAAGATCAGCTACAATCTCACTTCTATCAATATTACGGATTACTGTACCAATAGGTACTCCAATACGAATATCTTTACCATTTTTACCCGTTTTTTTACTAGATGAACCAGAAGTGCCATTTTTTGCCCTATAAATCTTTGAATAACGAATATCTTGCAAAGTATGAAGGTTTGGATTCGTTACCGCTATAATGTTGCCCCCATTACCCCCATTACCGCCATCTGGGCCACCTTTTGGGACAAACTTCTCTCTATGGAATGAAATGCATCCTGACCCACCTTTTCCAGCGTACAGTTCTACTTTTGTATAATCAATGAACATAATAGAAAATAAAATTATCTATTACATATGCTTAATGATTTCCTCACCAAAACCTGAGCACGAAACTTTCGTGGCATCATTCATTAATCTGTGAAAATCATAGGTAACAGTTTTTGATTCTATGGCACCCAGAATCCCTTTGTTAATGAGATCTGCTGCTGATTGCCACCCCATATATTCAAGCATCATCACACCTGAGAGAATTAATGAAGATGGATTTACCATATCTTTACCCGCATATTTTGGAGCAGTACCATGAGTCGCTTCAAATAAAGCGTGTCCTGTTGTATAGTTGATGTTTGCACCGGGAGCAATACCAATACCACCCACAATAGCGGCAAGTGAATCAGAAATATAGTCCCCATTCAAATTCAGTGTTACAATAACATCATATTCGGAGGGGCGTAATAAAATTTGTTGCAAAAATGCATCTGCGATCACGTCCTTGATGATAAGCTGCGTACCATTATTATCGACAACTTGCCAAGGGCCACCTTCATAATCTTCTCCACCATATTCACGCTTCACCAACTCATAGCCCCAATCTTTGAACTTACCTTCGGTAAATTTCATAATATTTCCTTTATGAACGATCGTAAGACTTTTTCGTTTATTGGCAATAGCATAATCCATGGAAGCGCGGACGATGCGTTCAGTACCTTCAATTGAAACAGGTTTTATCCCTATAGATGATGTAGCTGGGAAACGGATTTCCTTAACAAGCATTTGCTCTTTTAAGAATGTTATTACTTTTTCAACTTCCTTGGTACCTTGCATCCATTCAATACCCGCATAAATATCTTCTGTATTTTCACGAAAAATAATCATATTTACCAAATCCGGTTTTTTCACCGGCGATGGTACACCCTCAAACCATTTTACTGGGCGTACACATGCATACAAATCGAGTATTTGCCTCAACGACACATTCAGAGAACGCATTCCTCCTCCAACTGGCGTAGTCAAAGGCCCCTTAATTGCAATTAAATATTCCCGAATGCTATCCAGCGTTTCTTCTGGGAGCCAAGAACCAACTTTTTCATTGGATTTTCTACCAGCAAAAACTTCTTTCCATACAATATTTTTTTCTCCGTCATAAGCTTTTGCTACGGCTTTATCAAATACCTTTTGAGATGCATACCAAATATCAGGGCCAATACCATCACCTTCGATGAATGGTATAATTGGGTTATTAGGAACATTCAATTGGCCTTTAATAAATGAAATTTTTTCACCCTTTTCTATTTTACTCAAGATTTATCACTTTCTTTTTTCTGTTCTTTTTTTTGGTCTTTCTTACTTTTTTTACTAGGTGTCGATTCTTCTTTCTTTTCTGATGAATCTTTTTTTACATAATCAGTGAGATAAAATCCACTTCCTTTAAAAATAAGCCCCGATCCCCCACTGACTAATCGACGGACTTTGCCTTTACATTCTGGACAATGTTCAAGCCGAGTATCAGACATGGTTTGAAAATATTCGAATGTATGATCACATTTTTTACATATATAGTCATATGTTGGCATAAGCTTTAATAATTCTTAGAAAACAGCTAGGGAACTTAAAAAATATATAAAATTATTACCTTCGGTAAAGTTACCGAATAAAAAGAAAATCAATTATGATGAAATTTTTCGTTCAATTTTTCTAATACATTTAAAGGAACAAAAGAGGATATATCGCCTTTATGTTTGGCAATATCTTTAACCATACTTGAATTTAAATGAATATAATTTTCCTTAGTAACCATCAATAAAGTAGAGACTTCCGAATTAAGATGATAATTCATGGTTGCCATCTGAAATTCAAATTCAAAATCGGATACATGTCTTAATCCGCGTATAAGTGCTACTGCTTCATGTTCTCTTGCAAAATCTGCTACCAACCCATCGGTTGAATATGCCTCAATATTATTAATATGTTTTGTTGTATTCAAAATCAAATCAATCCTCTCAACAGAGGTAAATAAGGTATTTTTATCTGCATTATCCGCGACTACAAAAATAAGTTTATCGAATAATTTTGATGCTCGTTCTGCTATATCAATGTGGCCACAGTGTATCGGGTCAAATGTACCAGGATATATTACGGTTCTCATATTTCTTTTTTCCAGAAAGTCAGTTGTGTGTCGCCGTATTGCTTCACACGTGCAGGCGAAATTGAGAATTCCCTAGGTGAAGATTCAAGGATTAAAAATCCATTATGATTAATTCGATTTATAGCTTTTTTTGCTACTAATTCTGTCTCGGAAAATTGATAAGGTGGATCAGCAAGTATTAAATCGTAACTATTGCATTTATTTAAAAATTTTAACGCGTCTGTTCTGTAATAATGAAACTCAGTATTCTTAAAAATTGCTCCGTTCATTTTTAACAGAGATATTACACGCATACTCAATTCAACAAAGGTAACCGATTCGGCACCTCTACTAGCCGCTTCAAATCCAAGTATTCCTGAACCTGCAAATAGATCTAAAACATGTTTCCCTGATAAATCACCAAGGATTTCAAAGAGACTTTTCCTCACAACGGATGTTGATGGACGGTATGGTGCATTCGCAACTGTCTTAATTCGACGGCCTTTATATTGACCAGCCTGAATTTGCATATACTACCCTGGTTCAGTATTGAGAAAATAAAGGGATATATAAAAAACGGATGTTGGGTTTGAGGCATCCAAATTATTGGTATACACAAATTTTTCTAAAGCCACATTATTAGCAAGAATATATAATTTAGATAACATCTGATTTATTTTATCTACACCACTAATTTGGACAATAATTGGATTCTGGATATTATTACCTCGTTCAATTGGATCGAGCACTTTAAAAAATGAAACTTCCATTTCTGTAATTAAAGACTGGAATTTCTCAATACTTAACTCAGGTTGATTATTTATAATATCGACTGTTCCATAATTGACAAGATAACCATGTTTAAATTGCTTATCTTCATTTACTTGCCGTAGTGAGTAATTCAACACATCTCCCAAAGTATCAACAGATATATCCATGGTTTTATTGCCAACAATTTCCAAATCCATTTGGCCATCGCTTATAGATAATAAAAGGATTTGTTGATCTTGTAATAAATCAAAGGTGCCAATTACAGTCGAAATCAAACTTTGAGACTCAATAAAATAATTGGGACCTTCAATAGGTGGCTTCTCAATTTCAACTTCGACTTGAGCCACAATATCATCCTTTATCTCTTGGTCTACAATTGGGGACTTTTCCAAATTAGACATTGATAGAAAATCAAAAAACTCCGGCTTTTGATCATAGGTTAGCATGATACCAATTGTCATAAAGAAAAACATATATAACGTTGGCTTAAGAATATTTATTTTTTTCTTTTTTCGCTTGACTTTTCGTTTCACTTTTTTTGTTTTCTTTTTTTCTTTTTTTGCTGAGGCAGCTTTTAGTTTTTCTGAAGATACAGTTTTTTCATATCGATATTGCTGAAGCCCAGGACTGTCAAAAAAATTGAGTGCAACACCTTCTATTGTTCCAGTAGCAATAGCTGTTGTGGTATAAAGGTCCTCTTCTTTTACTTTTTTCGGAATAATGTTTCCCTCGACTGAAATACCTTCCAAAGCAATCATTTGTTTAATTCTATGTCCTTTGAAATTAGCTTTTCTTTTATTGGACAATTTTCCAGCAACGATTAAACGTCCTTTGAAAACTTCTTTATTAGAAGTAGAACCAACAATGGGATTGAGCTTCCATTTCCCATTAATATATCGCGCTTTTCCATTTTCAAAACTTTCTTTAGAAAAGTGAAAATATCTATAGCCATTTTTTTCGAGGTGAAATACTGTACAACCTTCGTCAGGGTTTAAAGCAAAAAATGTGCTGGATTCACTACCCATCCATAACGGCTCACCGCCCAATTCCTGAATAGCGAGTTTTATAATTTCAGTATAAATAGTAGAAACACGAGTCGCAAAAACAGATCTTGTTTTTCCTTCAAATGATCTGCCAAAATATTCACATGGATTTTCAAAATGCCAGCGCTGTTTTATGCTCCATAGAGATAATTCCCATCCGTCATTTTCTGTCATATCCGCTTCAATAGGAACAATGACGGACTTACAGTATTCATTCGGGATGGTTACATATACTTTTTCGCCCTCAAAAGGTATATCTTCACGAATTAAATGCAATCCAGCATTTAAAACTGAAATGATTTCAGATTCAGATTTATGTAATAAACGTAATGATCTTGGAAGTGTTTTATAAGAAAAAGAAGTCAGTAACGGCCGACCACCTTTTTGTGTCCATTGAGCACATAATAGATGGCTATCCGATATGGAGAGATGGATCACTTATAAGTGATTACCTGTCCCAACTTTTTGCACCATCATCAACGAAACCATGGTTGTCGGCTTTAAAGGCGAATATAGCATATCGCTTTCGCACAACTGTTTCTTCGATAGGGCTATCTACCCTCACTGCATTTCCCTCATCTTTAATTGAAATTAAATATGCTTTCTGTGTAACCGGACAAAAATACATAGAAGAATCCGGCATATAAGAATCGTAATAGTTCACAACTTCAACACGCTCAGAACTTACTTCTTCTAGCACAGCAACAAAGTTCGAATCGGTAGTAAATTTTTCCAAGCGTTTTTTCTGAACATAAGATGTGTCATTACGTGATAAATCCTCTGAATACATGACAATGGTTGCTGTTGTATCCACAATAGTATCCCTACGCATCATCGGAAAACCAAATGTTGTGTCAAAATCAACATCATATCCCTTGGGAACATTAACAACAAAGTCTTGACCATTTAATCCAATTGATTGTTCACCTAAGTATGTTGAATCACCAGTGAGTGAATCGCGAACTGAATTCACAACTTGCATCACCCAAAGTCCATCTGGATTATATTCACCCGTAAGGGACTTGTAAAAATTTTGAATGTCATACGTGTTTTCCATATAAAAATGGCTTCGTTGCTCAAAATATTCCTCTTCATCCCAAATCGCCCTAGGAACGTAAATACTGATTATTAGGAATAAAAAAGCAACCACTATGGCTAACTCCAGTACATCAGAATACATTTTTCTTTTACCTACTATTTCTAAAGGTATTTTTTTCTTTTTTTGTTTGGCTTTTAATTTCACTTTCTTTGTGACGTTTTTATTATCCTTTACTGGGGAAGATTTAGATTTTTCTGAACGCTTTTTATCAGACATTAACTTTAGTCCTCTATTTTAAAATAAACATTTATTTTTCAACGGAATTGAATAATCAATAATCTTTACTAAAAATATCCTTTTCTAAGTAACAGGTAAATCACCAAGACAAGAATTGATATTATATCATCTTTTTTACAAGTAAAGATATTAATACTTTTTTTGGGATTGATTCTTGCTGTTTTCATTAAGATTACACCAAATGGAAGTGTTTAACTAATTTTCTTCCAGACCTATAATATTTAATCCAATTCTACTCGTTTAAATATGGGTTCCGATTGTCCATTCAATGATAATAATTCTTCGAGTAATTTTTTCTGCTTTCGAGAAAGTGACTGGGGAGTTTGCACATGTACTCTAACTAATTGATCACCTCGAGAAGATCCTCTTACTTTAGGAAATCCTTTTCCTCTCATTCGCAAAACTTGACCAGCTTGAATTCCAGCAGGAATTTTTAGTTTTGCCTTGCCTTCCAATGTAGGCATTTCAATAGTTAAGCCTAAAGCAGCCTGGTAAAATTGGATTTGAACTTCCGTTATTAAATCTTCTCCATTTCTAGTGAAAACAGGATGATCTTTTTCCTCAAAAAATATAATTAGATCACCAGATTCATATCCTTTGGGACCTTTGTTCCCTTGCCTATTGAGGGTCATGTAATTTCCTTCTGCAACACCAGCCGGTACCTTGACCTTTATTTCAACGGTTTTCCGCTGTATGCCATTTCCACCACAAGTTTTGCAGGGGTTTTCGATCACATCGCCTGACCCATTGCATACCGGACATTCTTTTACAACAACCGATTGGCCAAAAAAGGATTGTGAAATTTGACGAAGTTGACCTGTTCCATCGCAATGTCTACAGGAAGTCGGCATTGTACCTGACTGAGCGCCACTGCCTGAACATGTGACACATGTTTCATGACGTTTAATTTTGATTGTTTTGTCAGTACCTTTAACTATGTCCACATAATCCAATTTCAAAGTGACTTTAAGGTCACGAGCTTTTTTAACACGTCTTCTTCTACTTCTACCACCAAAAATTCCACCAAATGGATCAAAATCACCACCGAAAATATCTCCAAAACTGCTAAAAATATCTTCCATAGACATATTTCCATGAAATCCAGCGCCACCTGGTGCATCCCCAAGACCAACACCAGCATGCCCAAACTGATCATATTGCCTTCTTTTCTGTTCATTCGATAGAACAGAATAAGCTTCTGCTGATTCTTTAAACTTACGTTCTGCTTCTGTATCTTCTGGATTTTTGTCCGGATGATATTTCATAGCAATCTTTCGATACGCTTTTTTTATTTCATTATCAGTTGCGCCTTTATCTACGCCTATGATTTCGTACAAATCTCTCATGAAGGTGTTTGGTTTACGACAACTTTGGCATGCCGAATTACTCTGTCTTTATAACGATATCCTTTTTCAAAAACTTCTAGTATTTCATTCTCATCTTTTCCATCTTCGGTACGCATCATAAGTGCATCATGTAATTCAGGATTTACAATGTCACCTGGTTTTGTAAAAGATGCCACTTCGAGTTCCTCAAATCGCTTATTAATTTTATTTAAAATAAGATCGATACCTTCTTTGATTTTTTCAATATTATTATTATTGCCATTTTCTTCGGAAGCTTTTGCCAATCGATCCAAATCATCCAAAACAGATAAAAATTGTTTAATCACTGATTCTCCGTCATATTTTATCAAATCGATTGCTTCTTTTTCTTTTCTCCTTCGGTAATTATCAAATTCAGCTTTCAATCTCAAATATTTATCCTTTTGTTCTTCAAGATCGTTCTTTTGCGAGCTTATCTGTTCTTTAAGTTTGGTCACTTTTGATAGTTTCTTCGGTTTCTTTGTAGGTTCGGATGTATTTTTCTTCTTTTTAGAGGACACTTTGTATAATCTCCGCAAATTTTTCTATAATCGATTGAACAGTCAAATATGGTATTCGTTTTGGTCCTAATACGCCGATTCTTCCCTTGATTATATCGCTGTTAAACTCGGTTGTAATAATTGAACACTCATTCAATAGTTCATCTTCATTTTCCGTTCCAATTAATGTATGGCCTGAATGAGCATTGAAATTTTCTTGAAAATGTTGATTTAAATATTCTTTATCCAGTGCCGGTAAAAGACGCTGGAAACTGGTTAAGTCTTGAAATTCGGGCTGTTCAAGCAATATATCATATGATGATGTATATATTGATTCATTTCTATTAAGATCAAAATATTTATCGCAGTCATTCACCAAAACTTGCACCAGTTCATGTGAATACATTTCTATATCGTTCAACCTTACTCTAATTGTGGACTGGATTTCCTTTAATGAATAACCAATTAATCTGTCTTTTAAAACTTGAGTAATTTTCGCAACTAAATTCGGTTGAATGTTTAAATCTAAATTGAGAACAATTGATTTCACTAATCCAGTATCCAGTGCTAAAACAAGCATCATACGATTCCCTTCAAGCGAAACCAATTCAATATCAGTAAGAATACTTCTTTGGTATCCAGATACTGATATAACTCCAAACATACGGCTAACTTTAGCAAGCATTAATACAGTTGCATTTAGCAATTCATCAACATTATTTACAATAGTCAACAACTCTTGTTTCATATTGTCTGAAAAATGATCATACGAGCCAATAATCTCATGAGTAGCATTAACATAAAAGCGATATCCAACATCTGTTGGCACACGACCACCGGATGTATGAAAATGGGTTAATAATCCCTTTCGCTCAAGAGCAGCCATTACGGACCGAATAGTCGCTGGTGATAAATTCAATCCACAATATTTTTTAATATATCCGGAAGATACAGGGATACCGGATTCAATATACTTCTCAATAATTGCAGTGAGAATAGTGGTTTCCCGATCGTTCAAAGCTGGCAATGTAACCGTTGACATAGACCAGAAAATTAGATGGTTTGTTTTTCAGTAGTCAAGTAAGGAATCAAAGAAAAAATTATTATATAAATTTTGAAATTGCCCTGCTACTTCCCATGTAGCTTATCACAATACTAATGGAAGAAAGGATACCAATTAGTATGAACGGATTATATTGAATTTTTATACTGGTTACCGAATAAATAATTTCAGACCCAAACTCCAATCCAGCTATTAGTAATATTGATGCAAAAAGTGCCCCAATTAAGCCATGAAAAATACCTTCAATGATGAAAGGCATTTTTATAAATAATCTTGTCGCTCCAATTAAGTACAGTGATTTAATTAAATCTTTTTTGGCATATATAGTCAAACGAACTGTATTAGAAATAATAAATACCGAAATTCCCAATACAAATATTAAAACACCAGTCATAATCTTTACGAATTTTTGATAATATGATTCAATTTGGTAAATCAATCTACCTTGATAATTAACTTCATCCACTTCAGGATAATTTTTGATTCGATTAATAATCGGATTTACATTCAATTTTGAAGTTTGATTCCTAACTAGATTCACAACACAGCTAGCCGGCAATGGATTATAACCTACAAGATCTAAAATATTTTCACCAAATTGAGACTTAAATATTTTTTCTGCATCCAATTTTGAGATCAGAGTAGTTGACCGCACACCATTAATTTTTTTGAATTCTTTCACTATTTCAGTGATTCGGTCATCTTTTACATTATCATTAAAAAATACTTCAATTTTATATTTACCTCGAAAATATTCTATCACTCTAGTTGTATTTTGACTTGCAATAATCAGAGATCCAGTAACAGCTAATGTTAAAAATGTAGAAAAAATAGCTGTGAAGGCGGTTAGCTTATGACGCCAAAGATTTTTCATGCCCTCGGATAAAAGAAACATCATTTTATCCATTAAGATTGCCTCACACTTCCATTTTGAATCTCTATGATACGATGCCCGCGACCCTTAATCAAATTATAGTTATGAGAAGCCATCAAAATAGTCTTTCCTTCTTGGTTAACTTCTTCTAGTAATTTAATAAGTTCGAATGAAGTCACAGGATCGAGGTTACCAGTCGGTTCATCAGCTAAAACAATATCTGGATCTTTAACAAGTGCTCGAGCAACGCAGGCCCGCTGTTGCTCACCACCGGATAATTCTTGGGGATAACGATCGGCTTTTCCTTCTAATCCAACTTCTTCAATAGACTCAGTTACACGTTCAACGATTTCATCTTTTGAGTATCCAATGACATGTAAAGCTAATGCAATATTATCAAATAGGTTTCGATCATTCAATAAATGATAATCTTGAAAAATCATACCAATTTTTCTTCTTAAATATGGAATTTTTCGAGGTTTAATATTTTTTGAATTATATTTATCAACCACAACTTTTCCTACTTGAGGAAATAATTCCATATAAATTAGTCGTAAGAGTGTAGTCTTTCCTGAGCCTGTTGGTCCAATGAGAAACGCATACTCACTATCATTGAGGCTCAAATTCACATTTGAAACACCACCGCCCTTATCGTATGAATACGAAACGTTATCAAGTTGAATCATAGGAATAATCTAATCTGTTTTAATCCAGGTTAAAACAATAGATAAATAAAATACACCCTGATAATTATCATGCAAGATTTCTATTAGGAAAAACTATAAATCCATCGCAACAAAGCAATCATCACCAATATAATTCCTTCCTTACGAGAAACAACCCAACCTGTACGCATGAATATTATAACTACAGCAATCATGAAAGATAATATAATCAAATTTATGTGGGCATCGTGACTTACTGAAAGATTCCTCATAATTCCTGCTATCCCTAGAACACCAAACAGGTTAAAAATATCACTGCCAATCAGATTCCCAACCGACATCCCATAACGGGACTTCATTGCAGCTGTTAAGGATGTAGCAAACTCAGGTGCAGAAGTACCCGCTGCAATAATGGTAGCACCAATTACCCAATCTGAAACACCCATAAATCTTGCAATGTTAACTGCGGATTCAACTAAAAAGTGGGAACCAACAATGACCAATCCAATTCCCACAAATAACAATATTGAATCCCATCTATACATTGCGTGAGTTGGCTCTTCTATTTCAATAGTTTCTTTATTAAAATATAAATAAAGCAAATAAACTATTAGTAAAGTAAAAAGAACAATCCCTTCAATTTTACTAAGGGTTAAGTCCCATAGAAAAACAGTTAGTAAAATTCCACCAAAAAGCAAAAAAATACCGTCTCTAAAAACTACTGTTCGACTAGTTTTTAAACTATGAATAATTGCCGTTCCACCAAGGATAAATCCCAAATTGAAAATATTTGATCCTACAATATTACCAACAGAAATATCACCCATTCCCCGAATCGCCGCTAAAATTGTAACACCGAATTCTGGGGCCGAAGTTCCAAAAGCAACTACGGTCAAACCAATTACTAATTCTGAAATTCCAAAATGTTTTGCTACTCTAGCAGCTGCATCAATAAGCCAAACTGCTCCTTTCCCAATTACAATAATAGAAACTAAAAGAATCACTATATCTTTTATGATTATCATGTTTTTCTAATCTCTATCGGGTCATTCAGTATAATAAGTCGATAAATTAATAAAAATAGTGGGGCCATCTGTTTGAAAACATTATTCACATAAATCAATATATATTATTCTCATTTATAAATTCCCAGACAGGTTGTGTTACCATATATCGAATTGTTTTATCTTCAATCCATCGAGCACGGATTTGACTTGAAGAAATTTCAATTCGAGGAATATTTGCAAATTGGACTTTAGCTAGAATCCAATTTGGAATATCACTAGGACGAAATCCAGGACGAATAGCCACAATTAATTGGCACTCTTTTAATATAGCTTTTGGATTTTCCCACGCATGGAATAGTTTAAGGGAATCACTTCCAATTAAATAAAACAATTCATCCCGTGACAATTTTGTTTGTTCTTTATAGTCACGAACAGTTTCTAAGGAGTAGGATATCCCTCCACGCTTAATTTCAATATCTGATATTTCAAAATTAGGATTATCCTTTATCGCAATTTTTAACATTTCTAATCGAAGTTCTAACGATGATATTTTTTGACCCTTTTTGTGTGGAGGTGTATGAGCAGGAATAAAAACAATCTTGTCAAAATGTTCTGCTTCAAAAATAGTTTGTGCGACAATTAAATGCCCAAAATGTGGTGGATCAAATGTGCCGCCAAATAAACAAGTTTTCATTTCATTTCAATCCTATCAAAAACACGGCCTTGATCAAACCAAGCATTTACTAGATCCGCCATGTTTAGATTTTCAATATTTTTCCGCTTTGACTCAAAGTGATTACGAGCTTCTTCAAATTCTCCCCTGTGAATATAAATTTCTATTATTTTTAAATGAGTTTGATCAATGTAGTCTGTATCATAATACTGGTCTGTGACAAGTTTAAAAGCTAATAAAGCAGCTTTATATTCCTCCATTTTCATATATAAAACTCCTGATTCAAAATATTTTTGAGATAGTTTATTTCTCAATATTTTAATGTCATCTTGGGCAGCAACAGAATGTTTTGAATTGGGATAATCATCAATGAATTCTTGAAGTTTTTCCAAAGCTTTTTCAGAATAGGTTTGGTCCCGAAAATATTTTGGAGAGAGGGTAACATACGACTGACAAATACGATATCTGGCGCTTTCTACATATGGGCTGAAAGGCATCCTTCGCGTTAAACGATCATATTCAGAAATAGCTAACACATAATCCTTTGCATAATAATATGATTCTCCAAGATAAAAGAGTGCGTCATCACCCAATTCAGTATGTGATGCACCAATAACTACGGTATTAAATTTTTCTTGTGCCCTGATATATTTTTTTTTATTTAATGCAGCTTTCCCATTCTCAAACTCTGCATTATAATCGATTTCCGAAATCGTTTTATTACTGGCACATCCCAAAATAAGCAAACCTGTATACAATAAAATACTTGTTGCAACACGCATCAAATGAGTTCTTTCCATCAGTTTTGAGCGGTGAATTTACCACCCATAGTTGATTTGAACACCTCCAACTCCCCACTTATTTAACGGATTATAATACAAACTGATTTCTGGAATTTTTATTGCTTTTTTATTTGCTGTCCATGCTGCTTCGAATCCGCTGGTAATATGGTTTATCATCACCACTGTTACCGCATACTTAGAATAATGTTTCAGCAAATTGCTATCATGACGAAGACTTCGATAATAGTCTTTTCTTTTCGTAAGCATTATCGACTCAACATTTCCTTTTTTTTCAGTAAACCAATTCCCATTGGTATCAAATGGATCGTCATACTCATCATCCCAACCACCTACAAATTGATCATACTTACCAATATTTTCATAAAAATCCCTATCCCGAATTACAGCAATTTCTGACCAACCATAATTGTTAACTAATTCGGCCAATCGATCCGTATGGTAATAATTCCCAGCGATCTTTAATCCAAGTTTATGTGTTCCAACGATAATTTCTTTCCAACGATCTGGAAATATTCTCTGTGTATTTATATACCACCGTTCTAAGGCCCAATGATTATCACCGTATGCCTCAAAATCTAAACGAATATTTTCTGCACGCTTTCCATAATTTAATGACGAGAGTATCCCTAATACTTCTACACCAGCAAACAACAATGGTTTCCATAATGGATCTTTATTTTGAACCTGACCCCATCCTGGTAATATAAATGATTTGAACATTGCTTTGGTCGAAACTGGCATCTCAATCGCATTCTTTTGTATAGGATAATTTGCCAAATTATATTGGTCAAATTGACCAAGACTTATAGAAATAATAATCAGGTATGCAGAAACCCACTTCATCTAAAACCCGAACAATATTGTGAAATAAAGACGATTTTCGCCACCATATTGGATAGTGTTAATTTCATCCATAGAAATTTTAAACATGTCAAGTCCTCGATGTAATTCCATACCAATAGATGTTGGATAATTGTAAAATGAATATCCTTGCAACCTGAGTTCGACACCGAAGGATCTTTTGTAATCTAATTTTGATTCTGCTCTATTCCATGCATCACCAATTTGACCAAATAATCCAATAGTGCTGTGCTGCAATGTAAACCATCCTAAGGAAAAATGTTTTTCTCTGAAAAGAGGGATCCGAATGCCTGCATCACCTATGACGGTATTAGTCCCCGCTAAACTATAGAACGGATATCCTTTTATTCCCGGCATTCCCCCGGAAAAAAAGTAAAAAAAAGAATCGACAGATGCATTGTCAATCCACCCTATTTTTCCGCCGATAGCCAATGTCCATCTATTTGTTTCGGGAATTTCCCATAAATATTGTCCACTAAGTTCATTACGAACGAGATTATGATTATTGAAATTGGAGATCAGAGTTCCTGACTCGGATAGATCCAATCCGTCAATGAATTGGTTCCATTCTTTTCCGACAAGAACATTTAATTCATAACCCACGGGGTTGATATTCTGGTCAATTCGGCGTTTATACTGTTCTAGCGACCAATTTATTCCTGTTTCTTTTCCACGGAAATAATCATATCCGATTCCTGATTGTAATTTTGGTTTACCGATAACGTTTTCTTTGATTGATGCACGATACTGTGACCAGCTTCCATATAATTCAAACTTTGACCCATAAAATGGAATCCGAATACCCCCACGAAATTCAATTATTCTAAATTTCAAATTATTATCAAGATTATAAACTGAATAAGAAGTCCTCTCTTCAATATTTCTACTGAGGTAGAAAGTTTCAAAAAATACAGTGGGATACAGATGCCTATACTCAAATAAAAAGAATAAATCCAAATCTTGTGAGCTATTGACAGATGCGCCACCAATAAGAGACGCTTTATCCAATATTTCAGAAGAATAAAAGTATATACCTGGCTTAAAGGTGCCATAATCCATGGTTATCCTTGGCATCGTAAACATGGGTGGAAAATGATCCTGATATTTTTTGGATATTGATTCTTTTTTTTCTGTGATGGCAGGAGAAAGATCTTTATTTCGCTGAAAATACAAGGGTGTATATCCTACATGAGTATCTTCCATAATTTCAAGAGAGTCTAAGATAGCAATTTTATATCCGCCATTTTCATATAATGCATAAGCAACCTTACCACTTTCATGGATATCCGGCATAAATGCACCTCCAGTGACATTAGTCACATACCCTTGTTTATCTTTGCCGATATAATATAGATTAAAAATGCCGGAACGATCATCACTGTAAACTATTCCTGCTGAGCTTATATCCGCTTGACGTTCATCCCATAACGCATTATTTGTAACACTTCCACTGGTGCTATCGGAGAAATTCAAATAATAAATATCCTTGAAATGGTTCATTGTTATATCATAGATCAAACGGTTATTCATGGAATCATAGTTTAATCCACCAATGATTTCACGATCTTTAAATTTTGTCAATTGCTCCGTTGAATTACTTTTAAGATCAATCTTAAAAATGTTTTGGGTGCCATCATTAGTGGCTAAATAATAAATAGCACTGTCTGAACCAACTACTGGCGAGAAAGCCCGTGCATCCTCAGTGATTCGATATTCTTTTTGATTTAAAAGATCCATTTCGAATAGGTCATAATATTTAGATCCGAATTTGTTAGGCGTTTTTGCCTTTTTGGAATAGATAATATTTTTCCCATACCAAGTTGGCCTTGAATATACTCCTTCAACGATATTATTTACTGATCCATCCGTCATATCATAAATGAATAAATCTGTGCTACCAAAATAATCGTGATCTTGATTGGAAATATAAGCGATCTTTGTCCCATCTTCATTCCAAGTTGGAAATAGATTTGCTGAACCTTTGTACTCGATGATCTGCCTCTTTTCTTCATGATCCATTATCGATTGGCTTAATGTTTCATAACGAATGTTCAAGACGTTCACAAATTCATTATAGATGGTTTGGCCATCCTTTCCTGTGACATTTTGGATGGCAGTGTTGATTGAATAATTCATTGGTTTACTTAGGGATGCCATGATTTTTTCCAAAGACTCTGGACCATATTTCAGTGAGAGGTACCGAGAAAGGGCAAATCCGGCATTGTAAACCGATTCATTCCCTATTCCGCTTTTTCCAAAGGTGTTCATTTCCGCCCATGAAAGCATATTCCCTTTTAGAATGCGATCTCGTAAGATCATATCACGGATGGAATCCCAATTATCCCATTCAGCGCCGGGATACATGAATTGACCTGCGCCCTCTGCAAGCCAAGGTGGTATTGAAGTTCCTGGAATTGGATAACTTACAAGTGTATTAGGATAGCCATAGAGTACGTCAGGGCGTTTTTCTTTTTCATATCCAATCCATTGTAAATACCCGCCGGGTATAGATTTCCCAAACTTTTGGGCACGCTGGATAGATACTATATGAGTGAACTCATGTGCAACCACATTCTGAAGCCATCGATGAGACCCGCGCAGTTCATAGTCTAAAGGGCTTGTCCAGATAATAATCTTATTATCATAGAAATAGGCAGCACCATTGGATATATCATCTGTATCAGTGAAAACAATGTCTGTTTTATCAAAAGGTTCATATTGATAATAATTTGTAACAAAGGGATAAATAAGCTCTGCCACATAGGCCCCTTCTCGGGCAGACTGTTCAGTATGTGAATAAAAATGGATCCGGAAATGATCAGTTTCAATAGACTGCCAATCCAGTTCTGGATGGTTATATTGCACTTGCCCAACAATGAAGGATATCCATAAAACGAAATGAATTAATTTCATTTAATAACACCCACCTTGATGATTTCTTCTTCGGATTTACCTTCATTGCTTACTACCACTCTCGCAAAGTAAACACCAGATTCGATATTAGATACATCCCAAGGCATTTCAAAAACACTCGTATAGGGGTCATTATCATCCTGTATAGGAAACTTTTCTTTTATTCTCATACTTTTTGATTCAATTGGAAAACCTGCAAAATCAAAAATATTAATATCTATTGATTCAACCACTCCAACTTGAATTCTAAAAATTATCTTTTTCCCGTAACTCGGATTGGGATAAGCGTAAGACAATTCATTATTAAGTAGGTAGGAGTTGTATTTAGAAGATCCTTCTGGAATTGAAGTGTATCGAGAATGATCAGGAGACGAGTATACGTATTTCCAATCATTCTCTAAACCGTATGTATCTTTTTTATATTTAATAACTTGGTTGGTTGTAATGATTGCATGACTACCTTCATAAATTCCCAAACCCATCAATTTATAACCAGTAGAAATACGATCTTTCTCAATACCCTGATGGTCTAAAATTGTAATAATTCCATTTGATGTTTGATAAACCAATTCTGCTTTATCATCTTCTATTAAATCAATACCTAAAACCGACCCAATTGCATCGGCTTTGAATGGAAAACCATTTTTATAATAAAAATTTAGATCAAATGCATGGATTGTACCATTTTGATCAGTTGCTAGGATATCAATAAAACCGTCACTTTCAAGATCGATAAGTGAAACAGATTCAAATTCTCCATAATGATTATGTGTTGACCCTTGCGCTAATCGATCATGATGCAAAAATACATTTCCCATTTGGTTAGACTCATAAGCAAACTGGGACATCTTGCCTTCAAAAGTTTTAACAGAATTCTCATCTATTTGTAAGTAGAGTGTATCATCATTAAAAACAATTCTTTTCTCTGCCCCATCCGCTTTAAGCAAGTTTACATATAAGGTATTCTTTTTTATGTTTTCCCACTGTCTTATAAAACTTCCTTGAGTTTTATCATATTCAAACCATTCAAAAATCTGATTATCGCCAACTTTTTTTACAGTGGCTAAAGCAGTCGGATTTGCATTCTGTGCCACACAGACTTGCAGATTATCACCAGTTTTTTTGTAGAATGCATTCACATTATCCAGGTCATCAGCCCACCAAAGAGAATCGCCTTCACCTACAAAATCTAAATCACCATCTCCATCCACGTCCCACTGAAAGAGAATGGATTTACTTTCATCCATGATAAATGCTATATCATAGCTAGAAGAAAGTGTAAAGGACATTGTTTTTCCAGATTGGGAAATATTATTGATATTAATACCTGTATTGGAACCGGCATTAGATTTTGTATTGGGATAGGTAAAAGATGAAAAATTCATATTTCCTTCTGCATTGGCCCGATAGTATTCCTGGTTTTCAGCGAACCACATATCCCCCCAATATCCGGATGAAGGATCTGTTAATAAATTCGATATATACCCAATATCCTGAGCCCCATCGGCTTCCTCAAGATCCACCCCCCGGTGCTTTCGATTGGCATTAATAGAAAATGAATCCATCCCTTCACGAATTTTCTTTTCATCAACATGCCAGATTAGCAATCCAGATCCAGGCAAGCCCAGATCATAATTGGGTATATCTGTAATAACACCATATTCATTTTTTTTCACACCTACAGAATCCATAAGAACATTAATGAATGGTGGATGTTGGCCAGTCTTTTCCCAAACAGCGTATCGGGCCGAATCCATGCTAACCCCATCCCGAATCCAGTTATTTCGATTTTCCACTAAAAAATATTCATTTTCACCTATGAAAATTTTTGCAATCTGGTTGGCACTTCGATCGTCGAGCTGCACAAGTTCATTATAATTGATATCAGTTGGTAATTCCCAGCCAGCATTAATTCTTGTCCATGCATCTGGTGGTGCGGGGATGATACCGCGTCCATTGTTTGATCCTTGATCCATCAAACTAAAAACACCTACACCTGAATGGCCTGTTTCCAAATCCCATAATGGCGGCAGGCCTAGAGCAAATCCTATCATCATAGCCATAGTTCCAGTCAAACTGTATTGGATATCACATGGGCTGGGCAATTGATTAAAAAGGGATTCATCATAAAAAAGATGGTTTTGAGTTTCTGGAAGAATAATCCCATGGGAAATAGTGGTACCGCCTATGGATATTTGTCCTCCTAGGTGAGTATTCACCATATCTTTATCGACGTAAATTGATGGAATATCTTCTGGTGTTGGATCTAAAAAAGGTAATTTAAAATCTTGACCTACACCTGGGTGGATAACAGCAACCAAATCATACTTACTGAAATCAATCTGATCAATGTCATATGCCGCTAATAACGCCTCATTTAAAAGTTCAGTGATTCTTTTTTCGTGTACATCCTCTTTGCCTAATTCATGGTAATAATTCATAGGTTTTTGGATCACATAACTTGACTGATTCTTTTGCGGATATACAGTCGAGTTAACCATATCTAACCTAAATTTTTCATAGGATATGCTTCGGAAGTAATTATTAACTGCTGCAAGGTGAGACTCGAAATAGTTTTTATCATGGGGAGGTTGGTCAATTGTATAATTACCACACTCAATAGTTTGTTTCGCATATAAATATTCGCCATTACCAGTTACACCAGGATATATATCCGATGGAAAAGAAATACGAATGACAGCAAGCTTCAGGTTACCTAAGACATTCGCGCTGAGAGATAAAAATGCGGAAAGCAGAAAGGCAACTGCCCATCTGCAAATGATGGCTCTACTCATATGAAATTCAGATTAAAACTGAACATTTATGGAGAACCGCATCGTATTGGTCAAAGGGTGACCAGGTTCTCCAGAAGTATATCCAAAATCAAATCCATAGTTAGAAAAACGCAAACCCACCCCAAAGGTTGGGTTAGAAATTTTACCCGTTTTATCATAGTAATAACCAGTTCTTAATGCAAAATAGGTCGAATACCAATATTCCATACCAAAATTATGAACTAATTTATCCAATTCATCCTGAATGGTACGGTCATCAGCAGATCCTACTTCTTTTTGTCCCCACTCATTGTAAATACCCCAATGATCACCACCGAATACAGCATTTTCTGTCTTAACCATTTCTTCTGCATCTCGCTTACCATTATCGTTGGCATCACCAGCCCATTCCCAACCCCCGATCTTTCGATCCGTTTCCTCTCCTGCCGGCGCACGATCAATATCACCACCGAGTAGCCAATCATCTACCCAAGAGGTAAATATTGCTTTAAAAAGACGGTCTTTATGTGCGACTTCTAACTCGCCATTTCGATTATAATCAGAATTTTTTGTACTTTCTTTTCCATTTTTATTATACCCGCCAACAATTCCATCTCCATCCCAATCCATATCAGGATAGGAAGCCACTAATAGTTTGTCAACATCATAGACTACTTTTATGCTGTTATAATCATTTTTAAATACCTCATATCCCAAACCAAGTGTCAAGTTTGTAGGTTGCGGATCCGCCTGATCAGGATCAATGAATGAAACTTTTGGACCAATATTCGTCATCGTGACTCCTACATCCAACCTTGGTGTCAAAAATCCTTTATTCATATATCCTAGATCAAAACCAAAATCCGTTGAAGTTCCCTTACCTTTTTCAGAGCCAGTTCCTATCTCAACTAAATGTTGATAGGATATTTTGGCATTCATTCCAAAGGATGAGGTTGATGAAAGTTTTGTACTGTAAGAAAATGCCGTTGCCATCATATAAGAGGTGAATTTCCCCTGGTATTGAGCGTATTCGTCCATCCGAACCTGCTCACCAAGATTAAGGTATATCAAATGGCCGCCAAGAGTACCTAAATTGGGAAAATGTCGTCGAAATCCTAAAAATTCATAGTAGAGGTCGTCAGCTAAATTGGGAAGCCAATTTACATGCATGAAGGCAATTTCAGAACCCTCCTGGAAAGCGAGTCCCGCTGGATTCCAGTAACTGGCAAAAGCATCATTGGCTACAGCAACCTGTGCCTCTCCCATGCCGCCGGCACGTGCGCCAGGCGATATCAACAGGAATATTGCACCTGCTTCACTTTGTGCATTGAGGGACGGACCGCTAATAAGCAGAAGCGCCACCACAATTGAATATATCCGTTTCATATTGAAGTCCTTTACCCCGATATAGGGCATAATGTTTAATAATGTGTGAAACGATTCAACCGTTAGCGATGTTTTATGTGCGCTCCTGTTATTTTAGTGAAATTACCGTGTTACTAACGCATCAGGCAAGAACTTGTCATATTATTTAATTTCCTGGCCATGTGGATAAAATTGGGATATATGTTATGGCGAAAACACTAAGAAGCATGACCAAAAAGAATGGAAGCGTAGACTTATAAATCGTTGGCATATCTTCTTCGAAACGATAGGCAGATAAAAAGAGATTCATTCCCACCGGGGGAGTTAAAAATCCTAATTCAAGATTTGCAATAAAAATAATTGCTAGATGAACAGGGTCAATTCCAAAATAAGCACCTAGTGGTGTGATTAATGGAACTACAATAATAATTGCCGAAAAAATATCCATCATACACCCTACTGCCAGAAGGAACAAATTTAATAATAATAGAAAAACAATTTTTGAGTCAATGGCTGTTTTGACCCACGCCAGAAGTTTTAACGGAATTTGGGCATCTACTAAATAGCTTGTAAGCCCCATGGCAACACCTAAAATGATTAATACTCCGCCGATTAAGGTTGAACAATCCAGAATCACCTTTTTAATATCTTGCCAATTCAAGTCTTTATAGATAAAAACTTCTACGATAAATACATAAAGCGTTGTCATTGCTGCTGTCTCAACGAGTGTCGTAAATCCACCAAAGATGCCAAATAAAATAAAAAACGGAATTACGACCTCCCACTTTGATTCCAAGATTGATTTTTTTATTTCATTAAAATCTAGTTTATATCTTTTCACCTGCTGCACCTTCCCTTGCCAAACCGCCCAGCCACCAACCATGGCCACTCTTATAAACCCAGGGATAATTCCTCCTAAAAAAATAGCTTTGACTGAGACAGCAGCAGTAACACCATAAATAATCAAAGGCAAACTGGGCGGGAATAATAATCCCAAGGAACCTGATACAGTGATTAAGCCAAGCGAAAAATGTTTTGAATAACCCTCTTTAACTAATAATGGAAACAAAAGTCCGCCTAAAGCTAGAATTGTTACACCTGATCCACCAGTCAAGGCTGTAAAAAAACCACACAACAAGACGAGCACAACTGGAGTTCCCCCTGGAATCCATCCGAAAAGTGAACGAAACAATTTAACGAGTCTTTCAGACGCTTTACTTTCAGCTAATATATAGCCTGCTAGTGTAAATAGCGGAATCGTTGGTAATGTGGGTGAAACAACAATTCGATATGTTTCGGCTGAGATGGCAGAAAGCGGTGTCCAATCACGCCAGAAAAAGAGAATAGCCAGACCACCCAGTCCTATAAAGATTGGTGCGCCCTTGACCAGTGAAAAGAAAATGCAAAAAATAACAATCCACATAAAAAACATTGATTCCTGTAAAGGTTCAAAATAACGAGTTAAAAAAATAATAAAAGTGATTCCAAATAACATAATGCTACGATTTTTCCAACTTGCATAACCATTGATCAAAAGGTGAATCGCAATAAGAAAAAATCCTAGCGGCATAACAATTTGTGCAGCCCACCGTGGTAATAGAGGAGCAATGTCTACAGGGTAATCCATTTCTATTTTGACCAATTCCCAACTACCATAGGCCAGTGCCAAAACAATAAAAATGGTGGTTACTTTTCCAATAAAATTGAACCAGTTTATCTTAGATTCTACTTCAAACAGGGGTTCTGTTGTGAGAGATAATAGTTTATTTCTCCGGGCAGCGATAACGGCGCCTGCAAAACCAATCCATAATGTAAAATGCTGGACAAGAACCGAAGAAGCTGTCACACCGGTTGTACCAAAAAACCGTGTAATTACCTCAGTAACTGGCAGAAATACGAGAGAAATAAATACAAATAAAGTAAAATATTTTTCAATAGTTCTGATATTAAAATATGTCAAGGGGAGGAAAAATAGTTTTAACGGGAATCCATTTCCTTTTTGATTTCCATCAATCTGTCAAAAACTTTTTCATCAATAAGTGATCCTCTGATATCTGGATACATTCCTTGGATAAGTGATTCCCATTTATCCACTTGCTCAGCCGTTGGTGTATTGACTTTTAGACCATATTCTTGCATCACCTGTACCGCCTTATCTGTTTCATGCCTGTTCTTATTTTGAAAGCCATTACCAATTTTTTTAGCAATTTTTTCCATGGCCTCCTGGTGATTGGGTTTAATACGTTTCCAGGTTCGTAGATCGATAATTATAGCGGCGGTCAAATTTCCCCATTTCATATCTAGCATATTATCAGCTATTCCAAATATTTGTTGGGATAAAGTATACATGGGATTAAACCCAATAGATGTAATCAATCCTGTCTGCAAGCCAGACAGAACATCAGTCATTGCCAATGGTACGGGCTGATATCCGTGTTTTTCATAAAGTAAAGTGGATTTGTAATCCCCTGCCCATATAAAAATTTTTGTACTTTTAAGATCCTCAGGAGTATATACAGGCTTCGTTGAAAACCAATAAGCCCATCCTACATCAACCATGGTCAAAATTTTAAATCCATTTTCTTCTGTTATGGAAAATAAATCATCATTGAGTCGTTCACGAACAAAATCGACCTCCTCATACGATTGGTACAGCATAGGCATATAGAATGCCGTAAAATATGGATTTAACTCGGACATCCCTTCATTGGTAATAGCAGCTCCATGAATTTGGCCAATTCGCATTTTGCGAATCATGTCAGATTCATCACCAACGATACCTCCGGGATAAATTCGTAAACGGATTTCACCATTGGTGGCCTCAGTCCACTGCTGTCCTAAATCCACCAATATTCCATGCCATTCAGTTCCTTCAGGGGCCAAAGTAGCCATTTTGATAACAATTTTTTTTGCCCATAAAAATTGAACAGATAAACATATAAGCAATATGGAAATAAGTCGATTCATGCTCGTTTGGGTTTAATAAAAGAATTCATCAATGTTATCTAGGAGCCATTGGGCTCGATTTCGGTTGATATGATTCGTCAAACGTAAATCATCGTCAGCCTTAGTATCAATATTTAATGCTTTATATAGTAAATTCAAGAATTCATTCCTGTTCTGCGTAGAAATCGATACACTTTCCGCCATCGTTACATATGGTCCCAAGTCCAACCCATTAGACGATTTAACCGCTTTTTCAAAGTAATCACGGGCTATTTCTTCTTTATTAACCGGTGCATCATGCCGACTAATGGTATAAGATATCATAGCACTATACAAAGCACCCTTATTCCAGTCTGGATCAATAGCCAATGCCGCTTCAAGCAAATATCCAACCCTGGGTAATAGGATCACCCATTCCGGATTTGCACGACTGGATTTAATAGCACCACCATAAGCTGCTGCTGTCCAGAATAGATTTGGAATATCTTCTTCTTCAAATTTCACCTGCTTATCTGATTTTCCAGAAATCCAATTTTCATATTGATCGGTTTTTAGTGTTAATGATTGATTCCCATATTCAACCGCTTTTGAAAAATTAAGGTGCGCCTGCCCATAAAGTTGTTTACCACCATTATAGTCTTCCATAATGAGCCGATCAGCTTCTTCCATGATAAACCCATAAGTATACTTTGTCCAGGCTTCGCAACCTTTCTGAAGCAATTCAGGATCATTAGGTTTTTTCGCAAGTTTCTTTTCTATTCCCTGAACATAATAATTAAAGCCGCCTTTGGCCCATTCAGGTTTTTGCTGAAGTACCACAAGCTGGGGACTGCATCCCAGTCCAGCAATTAAAATTAGGCTAAATAGTAATTTGGGAAGAAAATTTGGAGATAGATACGAAATTTTAATCGTGTAGTTCACGATATAACGGGAAAGATTCACATAGAGATTTAACTTCCATTTTCACTCGGTTGATAGTGATATCATTATCAATATCCGAGATAACTTGATCAATTTTATCCACAATTTGATTCATTTCATTTTCAGCCATGCCACGTGTCGTAATGGCGGGCGTCCCCACTCGTATACCACTGGTAATAAAGGGACTTCGCTGGTCAAATGGAACCATATTTTTATTAACTGTGATTCCTGCCCTCTCAAGAGCTTTTTCTGCTGCTTTTCCGCTAACGCCTTTATTTGTTAAATCAATAAGAATTACATGTGTATCCGTTCCTCCGGAAACAAGTTTATAATCTCTAGTTAATAACTTATCTGCCATCGCCTTGGCATTATTTACAATTTGTTGCGTATAAGATTTGAATTCCGGTTTTATGGCTTCACCAAATGCTACTGCTTTGGCAGCGATAATATGCATTAAAGGGCCACCTTGTATCCCAGGCATCACCATAGAGTCCAATAATTCCGAAACCATTTTTATTCGACCAGATTTGGGTGCTTTAATATCCCAAGGATTCTTTACATCTTTACCCAACATAATCATGCCACCCCTTGGACCTCTCAGTGTCTTGTGGGTAGTTGTTGTAACAACATCGCAGTGTGACATTGGAGAAGGATGAATACCAGTGGCCACTAATCCAGCTGGATGTGCAATATCAGCCATTAGGTAGGCACCATTTTCACTAGCAATTTCATGAAATTTCTCAAATTCAATAAATCTTGGATATGCACTACCACCACAAATAATGAGTTTCGGCTTATGTTCTTTAGCGAGTTTTTGGACCTCGTCAAAATTAACCCTGCCAGTATCCTTACTGACATGATAAGATACTACATTATATAGTTTGCCAGAAAAATTAACAGGACTACCGTGAGTTAAATGTCCACCATGTGCAAGATCTAGTCCCATAATGATATCTCCTACATTGAGAAATGTCATCAATGCCGCCATATTTGCTTGTGATCCTGAGTGTGGCTGCACATTGACATATTCACAATTAAATAATTTTTTTGCACGTTCTCGAGCTAAGTTTTCAGCTTCATCCACGTGCTCACAACCACCATAATATCGTTTGCCGGGATATCCCTCAGCATACTTATTCGTCATGACACCACCAGCCATTTCAAGAACAGGATAACTCACAAAATTTTCCGATGCGATCAACTCCAAGGTATTAGCTTCCCTGGAAATTTCACGCACCAAGGTTTGATATAATTCAGAATCAGTGTTTTGTAAAAAGGTAAAAGCCGTTTTGTTGGATGGCACTTTTTACTTTACCATCCCTTTTCTTTATCCAGCCGCTCAGATACCCATTTGTAACATTCGCCTTCAGCTTTAACATAACCACGGTTTTTAATATCTGCATCCATCATAAACCACTGAGCTTTCCCAAAAAGAACTTCATTTTCTTTCAGCCAATCTTTTGAACGACTGTATCTTGAATATCCTTTTAACTCAGCATCTTCAAATAATTGATATGCTAATGTTGCTACAACGCGGTCATCAGTTGAAATATCAATTGAACGGCAAGATTGAAAACCTTTATAATAAACATTTCCCTTAGCTCCCATAGCTTCACCTTCTTCAGATATATTCGCAGCTTTATCTGCCCAATCATATGCAGAACTATAGTCTTGATTCTCCATATATACTTCTGCAATTTTTATAGCGATGCGAAAATCTCTTGAGTCAAGACGGAATAATCGTTCATAAGTCTTGGCAGCGGCAAATAATTTATCTGCCATATCATAGGCATTACCTAGTTTCCGTAAGGCAACTTTGCTACTAGGATCCACATCGACAACTTGTTTTAATACATCTGCGGCATCATCAGGTCGGTCTGCAGAAACCAATTTATCAGCGTAATCTAATCCGTATGATATATTATCGGGATTTTTTTCAAATCTATTTTTATAAATATCCAGTGGATCACGCCCACTTAAATCATAAGCATAGGCCAAATCACTTTGAGCTCCCTCATTATTAGGCTGCAGTTCTAATAGATCTTTCAAAACCGCAATCTGATCATCATATCTTTCCTGTACACCGTAAAGTTTTGCTAATTCACTTTTTATATCTAAATCTTCTGGCGCTAAGAATGATAAACGATCTAATTCATCCATTCGTAAGTCTGTTTTTCCTTGTTTATCATAAGAAAAAGCTAGGCGCTTTCTTAAATCGATATTATCTGGAAGGTAAGTAAGGCCTTTTAAAAGTACTAACTCAGAGCTGTCATATTTGCCCATATACTCATAAGCAATAGCATAATAAAGATATACTTCTTGTGGCTCTTCTCGATCACATCCTAAATCTGTTAATTCATCATAGGCACGTACCGTAGCTTCCCAATCGCGATTTTTATAGAATTCAGCCGCGCTACTAAATATACGAGGACAGCGGATTTGACGGATTGAATCAAGGCGTGCAAATTCAGCGGCATCCGCATCGGCGTCAGGCTGTTCTGGCGGAACACACATGGTCATAAAAACCGCCGCAACTCCCAATAATAATAATTTTTGAATCATTGTTTTTCTCTCCTTCTTAGAAACCAAACGTCCCCCAGGCTAAGTCCTATATTAAATTCTTTAACTAATTCCTTATAATCTCCATTAATGGATCTGGATCCAGTACGATAAGAAAAATCTAACTGATTTCCAGTGACAGCAAATTTAAATCCAATTCCCATTGTAATTCCATTCTCATTGATTGTTTTTCCACTATATTTTAAACCGTAAGAATCTTTAAATGCACCTAATCGAAATGTTAATTTATCTTGCCATGCTCGGGCGCCAATATTTCCAAATTTAACAAGCCCACCTCCAAAATGGGTTTTTGATCCAATTTGATCCGTGTATATACTTTCATAATTTGCACTGGAGGCCTCATCATTCCATATTTGAAATTCTCCGAAGATATTTAAATCATTTCTAAATCCTGCATTTAATCCGAAGCTAATACTATTAGGGGCATAAATATCGGAGACCTCAATAGTGTCAACATTTACTATTGCAGGATAATCATCTGGATCATAGGTATAATTATCATTTCTATCTTCAAATAAATCAAATTGATACAGTGTCCCTGATACTGCTTTACCGGTCATACTAATCCGCGCAAAAGCTAACACTATTAAATCATTATCATTATAAAAGTTACCAGCAAAATTTAGATTCATCACGGTCCCACTATAAGTACGAATATTAAACATACGGTAATGAATATCGTTTAAGACTAATGAATGTTCATCCCTAGAAGAACCAAATAAACGATCTACAGAAAAACCCAAACCCATTTTTTCATTCATCGGAAAAGAAATCCCAAATGACCCAGCTAATAAACCTCCACCAGAACGAAATTCTTTATTTGTAATTAAATTTTTTCCCTGAAAATCAAAAGTAGACGAATCAGTTTTAAAATATGAATTGTGATTATTGACTAGTTTGAGCGCAACCCCTATAGCATAACGGTCCTGTATTGGAATGACAAACTGTATTTTGTCCAATCCATTCCCGTAGGTGATATTATTTCTGTTGTCTAAACTTACACTCTGACTATTGTAAGAACCGCTTATATATGTAAATTTTAAGCCTGGCCATGTTGCAGGATTATCCAATGAAACACCTGGATGAAAAGTTGGCACTAAACCGATGCTACCCGCACCAGAAGTTGCCGCGTAATTCCCGCTTTTTGACAATCCCAATCCGTATGCATTAAAAACAGATTGAGCATGGATATAATTAAGCAATAATAGAGATATAAAAATATTACGGTAAGACATAAATCACTCGCATTACAGGAAAATAATCAGGACTATCTATACTATAAAACAGCATTGTTCTGAAAGGATCGTTACTTATACTAGGTTCCAACTTAAAACCATAATTATTATACTTTTGATGTCCAATTTCAGTGGCTATTTTTCGATGATTGATTTTCAATTTATCCTTTACGATTGAAGTTGAAGTATAATAATTGAAATCCTCATCATATGGATCCTTGTCAAATGAAGAAAACTGTAAAAAGTCACCCTCATTTATTATTGGGTAAGAAATAACCGTATAATTTTGCAAAGTATCATCTAGGGCAAAATTAAATATTAGTTCAGCCGAACTAATAATAGCCCTAGGATCCAATATCCAATCAACCATATCAACAAGTACAATTGACTTTAGTCCCATCGCCGTTCCAACCGATAAATATGATGAATCATCCGTTGAAATAGGCGGAGGAATTATAATCGACAAGTCTTCTATTGCTGCATACGTCCTGAATGTTGTGTCGAGTACCACAGAATCTGAAACAAATTGACGATAGTACACTTTGAGTTGTGGACCATCTGCGCCCACTTTATCAGAACTGTGAAAAATGAACGATTCCGACTCTTCATTCTTTAGTTCCACTAAAAATGATCGGTTAAAATCTGTATTGTTCGTATCCCTAAATGCGTTTACAATAGAAGAATCTAGTAAAAAATTTAAAAATACTTTTGTTTGATTAGTATCGGTCGTATCCGATTCTAACTGACCAGTACTAATGAAAGTAGATGCAATGGATTTATCAAAATTTATATAATTTGATTCTAATTCATTAAATACAGAATCTCCACCATCAGGAAAATAGCGTAATTGGAATTCGGGATTATTTTCAATGGAATCAGAATCAAAACGTAATGAGAATTTTAAACTGTCAACGATAATCAAAGAATCGTTGTAAAATGAAAACGGAGTTCCTGCTGTTACACTACTACTATCTAATTTGATAAGATTATAAGAAAAATTGTATCCATCATTATTCCCAAAATATAATAAATCTGTTCTACCCATTTCCGGTGGGACCTGATATGACATTGCCTTTATAACTGGAAATGAAATCGTGTCTAATTTCATCGGAATACCATCATCTTTTACTGGAATGGCAGCTTCCTCGCAGGAGAAGAAGATAATCAAACCGATTAGGCAAAATCCAATAATTCGATTTTTCAAAAGAAAAAAATTCATGAATGATTATTTTGAAATTATTGTTACGATGAATTAAACGAAATGTTTCGTCAATTCTTCATTCAATGCATTGGCGGTAGCTATAAAATCCGGGGATTCATCATCATTAAGTAAAATAGATACGAGTTTCTTTTTGTTGGCTTTAACCCCAGGCAATTTCATAAGTTTTTTTGTTATATCATTAGACGGCGTATCTATGGCAATAATCAAATCCGCAAATGGTGCGGCAGCTTCATAACAGTTTACCTTATTTCCTTTAATATTATCAGGCAGTGTAACTCCAGCTTTGGCATAAACGTCACGAGAAAAATTAGAATATTCATCAACAGAATGAACTGTTAAGACAGTTTTAATACCACCATAAAATTCTTTTGAATCATAAATTTGCTGATAAATCATAGGTATAAATGCGCATTGCCAGTCATTTGCGATAAATACATCTGGTTTCCAGAACAGATGCGGTAAGGTTGCAATCGCCGCTTTTGAAAAATAGGCATAGCGTTCATCATTATCGGGCAAAACACGACCATTTTTTGCTTTATAAAGCAAATTTGTTAATGGCTTATACCAATCCACACTTTCTAGAAAATAGACTTGCACTCTCGTTTTTGGGATAAAAGCACTTTTGGCTGATGTAATCACCTCATCACCATCGAATTGAAACGGAATTTCACGTAAACGAATGACTTCACGTAGAATATATTTTCTTTCACTTACAAAACCATATTTTGGAATCATCGTTCTAATGTCATGTCCCATTGTCTGTAGCGCCAAAGGGATATGGACTGAATATTCCCCTAAATTAGATGTTTGAGCAAAAGGAGTAATTTCAGTTGTGAGAAAAAAAAGTTTTAAAGACATGTTTTTGTTTATCGTATATTAATTTGCTTGATTGATTCCCTAGCCTTTCCAAAAAATTCTGATCCAGGAAAATAATCAATCAATCTCTGATATTCTTCAAGTGCTTTATCAATATTCCCCATACTACGATGACAATGGCCTAACTTAAGTTGTGCATCATCATCTTTGTCCGTTCCGGGAAAAGTGAAAACTTTTTCAAATTCAATGACAGCACGCTTATAATTCTTCATAGTGTAATAACATTCTGCCAGCCAATATTGACTATTATCTGCCAAGTCATTCATCGGGTCGCCCATCACCAATGCGGCAAAACCTGTTATTGCCTTTTCAAATTCACCATTCTGATATGAAGAAAGTGCATCAATATAAGTCTTTTTATATTCGGTGGGACTTATGTTCGCACTAACCTTATTCCCTACTTTATCATTTTTCAAGTTATACATTTCTGTAAAACTGTTTGTCAATGTCACGATTTTATTTTCAATCATAACTAATTGAGCTAATATTTCGAAATTTATACTATCGATATAAGCGGCTTTATCTTCTAATAAACGCATTTTATTTTGTATTGTATTAATTCGATTAATCAGAAGAATGGCGACTGAATCCGTTTGTTCTTTTGCTTTTAAATTAGCTTTTAGCGCATTTTGAAGCTCAGGAAGCAACAATCGGATCTGGGTACCTAAAGAATCTACTCTTTCATTCTCACGACCGATTTTTGCATTAAGCTGGTTTAACTCACGTCTTGTTGCAGTGTTTTGACCAAATAAATTCGTGAATATCGAGATAACTACAAAAGCTGCTATGACCCTGAATAATCGATTTATCATAAACAAATATCTGCCTCGGATTAAATAATCAAATTACAGAAGAGAATTTACCGCAGATGTTCCAAACACGGCATTATCTTTTTCATCCTGATTTAATCCAATTCTTCCCTTCCAAAATTCATGATTAAACCTATCATCATAAAACTCGATAATAAAAAAGATCCTCCATAGGAAATAAATGGTAATGGAAGCCCTTTAACAGGAATCATTCCTGAAGTCATAGCGCAATTAACAAAAACATGAGTTAAAAATATTATCGATATTCCAATTAAAATAAGTCCTGAGAAACGATCAGTGGCATTCAATGCTAGTCGAAGAATTTTAATGATGAGCCATGAGAATAAGATCATGATAATTAGTAAAACAATAAATCCCAATTCCTCACCAATAACGCTTACAATAAAATCTGATTCTTGAACGGGGAGAAACTTTAAATGGGTTTGCGTACCTTGTCCCCAACCTTTTCCAAGCAGACCACCCGACCCCAATGCTGTTTTGCTTTGAATGATTTGATAACCGGCACCAAGAGGATCTAATTCTGGATTAATTAAAGTTAACACACGATTTTGCTGATATGGTCTCAGAGAGTTCCACATCCATGGAAAAAATAATCCTAAAAAAATATTTCCAAAATACAGTCCCACTGCATGCCATAATTTGGGACGGCTAAAGAAAATAACCATTGCCATAACACCTGCCCAAATGGCAAATACTATTACATTAGATGCCGCAAGTATGCTAAATACAGGTGCCACAAATAAAAACAAATGATATGGACGAGAACCTACCCAAAACAGCATCGGGATTACCGGCATCATCATTACAAAAGCTGTACCTAAATCTGGTTGACTTAGAACGACAAACGCAGGTATTAAAGCAATCAAAAATGGAATAATATTTGATCCAAAGTTTTTCATTTGCAAATTATGATCAGATAAATATTTTGCAAGTGTAATTACAATAACACATTTAGCAATTTCGGATGGCTGTAGACCAAATGGTAAGCCAAAATTTAACCACCGATATGTACCTGCTATTTTTTGTCCAAAAAACGGAAGCATAACAGCAATTAAAATAATTCCATAAACAAAATAAATATATTTGTGAATTATACGTTTCGAGATCAGTAACATAGTGATCATTAATAGAAATGCAGGTATAAGAAAAATCAGCTGTTTACTTAATGCATTTGGCGGTTCCTGTCCTTGCGTTACGGTAATACTATATAAGGTCAAAATACCCAGTGATAGTAATACGATAACAGCTAAGAGTATGCTGAGGGGTGATTCAATTATTTTTTTTTGAAAATCAAGTAACATTAGAAGAAATTTGCCAATTTTGACTTTACTGAATTAAAATAATGATGAAATACTTTTTTGGCTATGGGTGCTGATACTTCACTTCCATTGCCGCTATTTTCTACCATAACGACAACTGAAATCATTTCATCATCTTTTTCACCATAAGCGATATACCACGCATGGGGGTCGCCATGCGGATTTTCTGCTGTGCTTGTTTTACCTGATATTTTTAAACCAGGAATTTTTGGGTCTGAGCGCCAACCGGTTCCTTTAGAATCTGTAACAACTTTATGCATAGATAACTGTATCACATCCCAAGTTTGTTGGCTTATATTTTGTTTCTGTATTTCTATATTTTTGGATTTTACTAAATGAAGAGGTCTAGTTTTACCTCGAGTGGCTAAAACATTAATATATGAAACCATTTGTAGCGGCGTTACCAATATTTCCCCTTGACCAATAGAGATATTCAATAACGCTCCCAATGACCATCCCCACCTGCCATAGGTTTTATTCATGAATTGGCTATTCGGTATGCGACCCTTCATCTCTGCTGGTAAATCAATATTGGTTACCAGGCCAAATCCAAATCTTTTTGCATATTCTGCTAAATTATTCAAATTAATTTTTTGAATTACATTATAAAAAAATACATCACAGGATTGAACAATGGCTTGCTCTAGATTTATTTTTCCATGCCCATACTCATTCCAACATCTAAAGGTTCTGTCATAAAATTCGTATGAACCAGAGCATAAAATTTCTAGCTGGGGTGTAATCAATTTTTCTTCTAAAAGGGCGATAGCCACCATCATCTTAAAAATTGATCCTGGTGGATATGTTCCATTAGCTACACGATTTAATAAAGGCCGATTTGTATCCGCAATAACTGATTCCCAATCCATATTTGATACTAAGCCAGTAAATAAGTCCGGAGTATAGTCCGGCGCACTTACATAGGCCAATATGCCACCCGTTTTAGGATGTGATACGATACCCACACCACGTTTACCTTTCAATTCATTTTCTAACAATTCCTGAATAGAAACATCAAGCGTAGTCGAAATATTTTCGCCAGGGTATGGTAGAATGCCATCTTGACCATCGAGTTTGCCAGTTTCTCGACCGTATGCATCCACTTGAAAATACGTAACTCCCTTTTTTCCTCTAAGAGTTGATTCATATTCCTGCTCGAGGCCAGACCATCCAATCAAATCACTAAACTCATATTTTCCTTTCAAAGCCATTTCCTGGGCCATATTCTGGTCCATTTCTTTTAAATAACCCAGAACATGAGATGCGCGAATTTTTTGGTGATATATGCGCTCCGGATATTGTTTATATACAATCCCACTAAGGTTGTTTTTTTCTTCCTCTAAACGGCTTAATTGTTTAATCGTTAAATCTTTCGCAATTCGCGTAGGAAGAAATTGGTTTCGATAATAATTATTATAATTTTTTTGTAAAATTTTTATATCAATGCCAGTTGTACGACTGATGATTTCATAATTTTTTTGTTTATCCCTTATTTCTGCACCAATTCCGTAAAGTATATAAGTGGGATAATTATCGACAATGATTTCACCACGTCGATCAAGTATCAAACCTCGTGGAGCGGGAATCGATATGGCTCTTATTCTATTGCTTTCGGCCCGTTTACTATAGAGTTCAAAATCTAAAATCTGTAATTGAAAAAACCTATATACTACTACTAAATGCAACATTATCACGATCCCGGCCATTATCCAGAATTTTGATTTTGGAACAGAATTAGTTGATTTCAGCACGGGACGCTTCTTTAACAGGGTAAAAAAATTGAATTATTAACAAAAACATCATGGTATATGAAAAAGACATAAAATATTTAATCCAAAAAGCAATGGGATCCGATAATAATATACTTTGAAACCTAACGTAGGATATTATGATAAAATGAAAACCAATTATTGATATCCAAGCCCCATGGAATAAATACGGTAACATGCGTTCATATTTTCCATTTAAATAACCAGTTAAATAAGCAGTAAGCGATAAGGATAGAGGTGAAAGTCCAAAAAAAGAACCAACACCAGATAAATCTGAAAGTAATCCTAATAAAAACCCTGTAAATACCCCGGTCGTTTTCCCATAAACCAAACTAATATAAAAAATATAAATCACAAGAAAATCAGGACGAATCATATTCAATGATAAAAAATCAACTAATAAAAATTGGGCCATAAATACTCCAATGGCAGGAAATAATATACTAGTCCACTTCATTGGATTCTTCAATTACAATAAAAACATTTAACAAAGTATTCAGTTTTGATTTTATTCTAACTTTGGCAATTTTTTGAAAACTACCTCTCTCATTCAACACTTCTATCACTTCCCCTACAGGCAGATTTTTAGGGTAGATTTGACTGAATCCCGATGTAACTACTTTATTCCCAATTGAAATTTCTGTATTTTTTTGCAACTCACGTACTTCACAAATATCATCAGAAATAAATCGAAGGATACCAGCATTACCTGATGGTAAAATTCGAACAGATAATCGATAATTGACATCTTTGATTATTTGCACAATGGTTGATTTGTTTCCGACGACCACAGTTTTACCTATCACTCCCTCGGGAACTATTACTGGTTGATTCACTTTGACACCATCATCTGAACCTATATCCAGAGTAATAGAAGATAAATTTGAAGAAGCTCCCATATTCACCACGCGTGCTGCTAACAATTTCAAATTACTTTCACGCTTAAAACCTAAAAAATCACGCAAAATATTATTTTCTTCCTGCGCCATAATTAGCGTTTCTAATTCTAGAGTTAATTGTATATTTTTTTGTCGGATAAATTCCGTCTCTTCCTGGAGATTAACCATACTTTTTATCCAAGAAAATGGGGATGAAATGATTGAAAAATAATCGGTGAGTTTTCCCCGGATAATAAGAATATCTGGATCATTATTCTTTAAAAGCAATGTTAAGGACAGCGTTACCGCTGTAAGAAAAATAAAATGGTCTTTATATCGTAGAAGGGCTAGATAGAATTTCCGCATTCAATGGTTATATCAAGACAGCCTCATATTTTTTGACATCCTCGAGAACTTTTCCTGTTCCTTTGACAACTGAAAGAAGTGGTTCTTCGCCAATATTAACTGGTACATTAGTTCTCTCTCTGATTAATTGGTCAATACCTTTTAGCATACTCCCTCCCCCCGTCAGGATAATTCCCCGATCAAGAATATCAGCAGAAAGTTCTGGAGGTGTATCTTCCAAGGCTCGTTTTACTGCCTCAACTATTAAGTTAATAGGATCTTTTAGTGACTGACGAATCTCATCTGATGATACATCAATAGTCTTGGGAATACCAGAAACAAGGTCACGACCTTTTACGGCAATCATTTCACTTGTAACGCGCATTGCTGACCCAACCGATTTTTTGATCGACTCTGCAGTTGAGGAGCCAATATCTAATTTGTGTTCATTACGAAACCACTGAATAATAGACTCGTCCATTTCATCTCCTGCCACACGAATAGCTTCTTTTGTAACAACACCATTAAGGGCAATCACAGCAATTTCTGTTGTTCCGCCTCCTATATCTACAATAATATTTCCAATCGGCTTAGAAATGTCAAGACCCATACCAATCGCTGCTGCTACTGGTTCCTCAATCAAAAATACTTCACGAGCGTTTGCCCTCTCACCTGAATCCCGCACAGCTCGGCGCTCCACTTCGGTTACACCCGATGGAATACAAATCACCATTCTTGGACGGGCTAAACGATTCATATTGATTTTATTGATAAAGCCCTGAAGTAGTCCGTCAGTCATATTATAGTCTGCAATTACCCCATCCCTTAATGGCCGAATCGTTTCAATCTCACGATGGGTGCGACCTACCATTGCTTTAGCTTCATAACCAACAGCAATGATCTTACCATCATGAACCGACCTTGCAACAACAGATGGTTCATTGATCATCACTCCTTTTCCTTTAATATATACTAAAGTATTCGCTGTTCCCAAATCGATGGCAATATCGCCGGATATCCAATTAAAGGGATTAGTAAGAGAATTAAAAAAACCCATTTCAGATGCTATTCAAAATTTTATACTCGGATTAATAATATTAAATTTAATTTAAATAATCCTATGGATTCATTAATTAAAAAGCAGGATTGTATTTATTTTCCCCCTTTTTTGCGACCACCTTTTGCCAGATGATCTGCAACTTCATTTTTTTCGCGCAAAACATGCGTAATGGTCCAATGCTCAAGTTCGTCTAACAGATTCATCGCTTTTTGATATAGTGCCTTCATTCTTGGGTTTTTGACCTTGTACTCACCATTTATTTGTTTCACAATTAGTTCGCTATCTGAATAAACATTAATACCTAATATATTTAATTTAATTACATACTTTAGTCCTTCAATAAGTGCAGTATACTCAGCTTCATTATTTGTTGCATCATCAAGATATTCTGAGAAAGAAAATATTTCCCTGCCATTTTTTGTAATGACACCACCAATTCCAGCTGTTTTTGAATGCAAATCTGCAGCACCATCAATAAACATATCCACTTCATGGCTAATATTCATTTTTTTATATAGATTATCTAAAACTTCATTGATCCGATATTTTTTATCAGAAAGCAATTTTTTTAATTCATTTATTTCTTGTCGATTTAATTTCATTATTATTACAGATAAGGATTCGGCATTTCTTTTTTTGGGCATTCTTCCCAGTAATAACACCAGTTGCATAAAATACTTTCCTTTGGAAAAAAACTGTCCCCACTTTGAATATGCCCTCTAATCTCATCGATCCTTAATTTTGTCTGATGCACCACTTTATTGATCTGATTAGAATTTCTTTGTGAATGAACCTCTTGGGCATGTTGAAGGTAATGCCAAACCAATTTTACTTCTTCCACGTCATCGTATTGATATTGAAGCCCTATTTGGTATGTGGCCAATTGACCATCCTTATCTGCATCCTTTTGGGACATCATTCTTTTCCCACTTTTATAATCATGGATCTTGTATTTTCCTTTGCCATGATAATCAACACGGTCTGCAATTCCTTTCATCATATAGTCTTTAGTTCCGTCAATGGAAAAAACAAATTCTACTTCTGTACCCACTACAGGTTGATCAAAGGGGCTGTATGTTCGATAAAATAAAGCAATACATCGCTCCCCTAGTTCATAATAATATTTAACTGAATTTTCTTTACGGACAATGGCAATTCGATCGTGCCAATTTGCTTCCCACACTTTATGGTATTTTTCAATTATTTCATCAATAAAGGTCAAACGACCTTTTAATATTTCGTCATATAAATATTCAAGCGCTTCGTGAACTCTTTTACCCATGAACGCTTCTATACCTTCATCTGGTTTAACGATTTTATCTATATACCGAAATCGAAATTGTGACGGGCATTTTTTATATGTTTCGAGACTGCTGTATGAAAATCGCTCTACCATAATATTGGTCATTCAATAAATAATATTAAATATACATTCTACAGATAGTTTTAATCTATCTGATATCAGGATTTGGCTATATTTTCTGATAATTTTGAACAAATATAGTCGCCCATTTCAATCGCCCCCATACTTCCTCCAAGGTCCCGTGTCACCCATCCGGCATTAATGGCTGCATCTACCGCACTACGTATTGAATTGCAAATTAAAGGATTATTATATGAATTCATGAATTCACCAAATGAAAGCATAGACCCTATTGGATTACCCGCATCTCTACCGACAAAATGGCCACTGGCCGGATGCGTTACGTGCAGCAATGTTTTTTCTCCCACTGTTTGATGAAATTCATAACCCGTACCAAGTCCTCCTTCCATAGATGATACTAGTCTTGAATAAATTCTCCCAAACGGTGGAACAGTTAGTACTAAATCAAACTGATCAGGCGATCTCAAAAGGGCATAATAAAATTGCTCTAATGAAGACCACTGTACATTAATACCTCGATTCGATAAAACACTCGCAGACTCAACCCAAGGGCTGCTACTATATCTAAGTTCATCAGGTAATACAAGATGCAATTTGTTACGATTCCCTCTTTCTAATAATTCTTGCGCTTTAGAGAATAGAGATTCTAAATGAGTTTGCGAATAATAGGTTGTTAAAAAATCTATTTTCTCCTCATTGATAAAACTAGCTGGTAATTGACTAGATACAGTGTGTGAATAAAAATTATTTTCAATTAGCAAAACATCGATTGGATTATCAGTTTGAATTTTCTGCAAGGATGGTAGTGGTTTGAAATGACGATAATAAAATTCAAAACCTCGAATTGAACAAATTTTTCGAATAATATTTTTTCGGATGTACCCTTTCAAATTAGATTGACTTGTAATCGGGCCTAACCATATTGCATCAGCTTCCTTAGCCATACTATTAAAGGCTTTTGGAATCAGAATATTAGTATCACGAAAATGTAATTCACTAATATCTAAAGTCTGCGTTGAAATTTTTAATCCGAAAAGGGATTGGACGGCAGATATCAGTTTCTGGAGTTCAGCCGCCAATTCACTCCCAACACCATCACCGGGAATGAGAAGGATTTTCACTAGTTACGACCACGGAAAAACGGTGTTCTAAGGCGATAATCTCCAAAACCATTTTCATCAATAAAATCAAAATATTTATTAATACGATAATAATGCCACCGTTGAGAATATAACCGACTTAAAGGATCATTATATATTTCTAAATCATCAGGTGGTCCAAATAATATATAAATCATTCCCATATCAGTTTTCCATCCAGGTAAATATGATTTAAAATTGCCATTAGAATAATTAACACGGGAAAAATATTCATCCATTACCTCATTCTCAGAAGTTTCAGGTGTCGGATCACGACTTTCCCAATATTCGAGGAAAAGTGCTTCTTTTTCTGTATCCTTTGATTTGCTCAATTTTTTCCACTCATCATCTTCAAGGATATAACGCATATTTTCCACAGCCTGAGCAATATCATTGATTGTAGAAGATATCCCGGATCGAGTCACCGAGAGTATTACAGATGCTGATTTTTTATCTTTTCCTTGAGTTAAAATGATATCCACTTTTTTCCGCAATCCCTGATTAGCCACTTCCTCAGGAATAATTATCCTTTCATGAAAATATTTGTTTTCTGATTTTGCTTGAAATGACTTTTTCCATAGCTCCTTTTTTTTGGAATTGCTTACACTCACTTCTAACATATATGGACCTGGTTTTATTTTTCCAGAAACAAAAACCGAAGTCCTTATTATTTTTTCACCTGTCCTATTAGTAAACATAGGAATTTCATTGTTATCCAATCCCCAATTTCCGTCAAAATAATCCAAAAAAAATGGCGTGTATAAAGCAAGTGTCCCTTTATGTTTGGAATATTTTAATTCCCGATTTCGTAAACCACTATTATTTGAATCTTTATCAAGTATTTCTGCCGAAATAATATAATCTCCAGGGGCTACTTTGAATTCATGGTAATGGATCGTAATGATTTTTTTAGATGTGGATTCAAGATAATCTTTAGTTCTAAGAGTATTTGACCAATTGCGACGTCCTACTTGGTTTCCCTTTTTCTTTTTTAAAGTGACAGTCGCTTCATAGTCTGCTGCAAAACCATTGGCTGTTTTTATAAACTGTAACACATGATTAGGAATAGAGAGATATGATAAAACACGAATAGAGTCTGATTTTTCGTCAGCAACACTATATATCGAAAAACCATATTGACGAATGACTTCCTTTCCTCTCTGATTTCCTGACCTCATTTGGCAAAAAACAAAATTGCCCAATATTAGAGTAATAAGAATGAATGATTTATTGTAACACTTCATTTGTAATGATATGAAATAAGTCCTTCGGTAGTTCCTAACCAAATTCTTCTGTCTCTAATATACATGTCGTTTACCTGACCAATAAAAGAATAATTATATACATCTAACAAATTTTTTTTCATGTCATATTGAACCAAGTTATTAGTGGTAGCGATAAAAATAATATCACTATCAAGTGCCATTGCTTTTATTTCCAATCCACCAAAAATTGATGGATTTACAGCATTAGACCATTGTCGATCCATAAAATTAAATGATAATATTCCCAATCTACTGGCAGTTAATATTTGATATTTATCTTTAACAAAAGCAGTGAAGTCAGTAGGGTTCCCTGGAAATATCACATCGCTTTCAGTATATCCATAGGAAGTATAATTCCGTATAAAATCATTTTCAATATCATATAAAAAAATACCGGTTTCTGTTCCAATCCATATTTGCTTATCTCCAAAAGCTAGATCATATATAAATATATCTTTAAAAAAACTATTCACTTCGGAATCTATTATTTTTTTATCGCTTTTTCTTAAAACATAAATGCCATGAGGGCCACCTAACCAAATATTTTTACCAACTTCTAACATTGATGTAACCCAACTTTTTCTACCATCTATTTGAGCATTATATGTTCTCCAATAATCTTTTTTTTTATTATACACAAGTATCGTGTTTCCTCCGCCAAACCAAATTTCCTCTTTCAATTCCAAAATAGAAAATATGGATGTCTCATCCATATTAATTGTATTATCAAATAAATACACATCAGTAATACCTCGATCTATATCCAAATAGGAAATACCTGATTGAAAATTTCCCAATCGCCCACCTAACCAAAAAGAATCATCTCCGCCTATAGCCCAAATATCATTACTTGCGAGACTGAAGCGGTGAGGGGTAAATGTTTTCATGGTGTTATCGCCTCTAAAAATTGTTCCATCTTCTGTTCCAAACCACACTTCATTATATGCATTTTTGGTAATAGTTGTGATATTTATTTGTTGACCATTTGGATGAATCAAAGATTGAAGGTCTGTTATCCAACCATCCATTAATGTAAAATCGATTAGAATATCAGAAAGGTTTGTTCGCAATTGTAATAATCCTGAACTCCAGACAACAGTTTCATCAGGATTTGACATTACACCCGTTACAACACCACTAACCGGATCAAGGCGATAGACTAGCCCTGATGTTCCCAGCCATACACTATTTTGAGATTCTCCGATTCTCTCAATGAATGTTCTTGAGTCAAGACTTATTTGATTTCGATCAATAAAGCGCCAATTCCCTATTTCATTAAAACTGAATTCAATTCCCAAAGGCGTCGCAACCCAAAGCATACCATTGGATGATCGATGAACAGCTGTAATCGTGTTACTGTGTAGTCCTTGTGCCATAGTAATTGATTCTTCAAATCGATTTGCAAAAATATTAAATCTCATAATGCCACCTGACTGTGTACCGATATAGGCAAATCGATCGCCAAATGTAATTGAATTTACTTTCCCCGCTTGACGATATTGTATCCAATCAAATGGATCAAACTTTAAATCCGGTTGAGCGATTCCAACTGCGGTAATAGTGAGAAAAATAATAATTTGGCGAATCATGAAGTGCAATGATAAAATATTCTGGAATTTAGTGAGATTACTGGTGAATTAAATGCTATTGTGATGACTGATCATTTCATCCAACATTTTGAGGCTAATGGGTACAACACCTACTTCTTCGCATACGCGACCAGCGGCATAATTAGATAACGTAACCGATTCCTCTGTAGATGCACCACAAATATCAGATAAAGTAAACGTAGCAATTACGGTATCTCCAGCTCCAGAAACATCATGAACAAGGCGGGCTTTTGTTGGAAAATGATGATAATCCGATCCATCAAATAACGATACGCCATCAGCACCGCGAGTGATCATAAGAATTTCTGCATTTATTTCATGTTTGAATTGAAACCCAGCTACTTCCAACGATTCATCCTCAATATAGGCATTTTTGAATTCCGATAAATTTGGTTTGAATAGACGTACATTTTTATAGGCATTGAAATTAGATTCTTTTGGATCCACATAAACTGGTTTACCGATATTATTAGCGGCATCAATTATTGCCTTAACCGATACTAAGTTCAAAACACCTTTATTATAATCGCCCAAAATAACTGCATCTACATCTTCTATTATTGCTTTTACCGATTTAATTAAATTATTATTTGAAGATTCTGAAAGATCTTTATTCATTTCTCGATCAGCTCGTACGACTTGTTGGTTATGAGCGATAATTCTGGATTTAACTGTTGTTGGTCGGCTCTCACTCATCACTAAATCAGTGCAGATAATATTTCGTTGGTCCAGAAGATTTTTTAAAATTGTTCCTTCTGCATCTGTTCCTATTAACCCAATCAAAGATACTTTGCATCCCAAAGAAGCAAGGTTGAGTGCCACGTTTGCTGCACCACCAGGATTATATTCTATTTTTTTAACTTCTACAATAGGTACTGGTGCTTCTGGCGAAATTCGGTTTATTTCCCCCCATAGATATGTATCTAACATAAGATCACCTACCACAAGGACATTTCTATCTGCAAATCCTGAGGTTATTTCACGAAAACGATTTAATTCCATGATTTAATCATTATTAGTTATAATAGATTCTTCACGATTATAATTTACACAAACTGATTTATTCAGCGAATTGGTCTTTTCTTAGTTCTATTAAATTTTCGTGGTTCAGATCGGCGACCATATCTTTTATTCAATCCAGTTCTAACTTTTGAAACATGCCCATTATCTAGATAAATAAGAACGGAAGCAATTGTTTTTAAATTTTGATCGTTAGAAGCAGTTAAAACAATTGTCGTACCCAATTTTTTATTCATTTGACGGAGCTTATTACGGAATTTACCTTCTATATTTTTTACAGAAAAAATATCATAATTATCAATCATAAGAACACGGGGATCGCTTTCCACAGCAGAGGCCATATTTAACAAATATAATTCACCAGTTGATAAATCAGAAACATTGCGGTCCAGTAGTGACGTTGCGGATCCTCTTTGTAAATATTTTGGGTAAATTTGGCCAACGGATTTATTCCCTATTGCGTTAACAACTTCAGATACTTTATTTACTTTTGGCAAACTTTCCAATTGGGCTAATTTGATTTCCGGGTTTTGTTTTATTTTTCCAAACCAACTAGTTTTAAACTCATTATTATCATATTTAATTATTCCAGAGGATTGCCTATCAAATCCTGCCATAATATTCAATAAAGTTGTTTTTCCTGAACCAATCGGTCCTACAATACCATAAATTGTACCACGGTGGAATTGCAAACGCCCAATACTTAAAACTGTATTTTCTTTGTAAGTTTTTTTAAGGTCTTTAAGCTCAAAAATTAAATTTAATTGTTGATCCATCATTTCTCCTTTTTTTGAAATGATAAATCGAAAGGTTTTCTAACCGTGCAAGTTCTCTAAATATCTTTCTGCATCTATGGCAGCCATACAACCTGACCCAGCGGCAGTTACAGCCTGGCGATATACATGGTCCTGAACATCACCACAGGCAAAAACACCATCCAAATTTGTTGCAGTGCTACCATTTTTTGTAGAAATGTACCCGGCTTGATCTGAATCTAAAGCTTCAACAAATAAATCTGTATTGGGTATATGTCCAATGGCCATAAATACACCATCACAAACTTCCTCTCTAGCTTTGCCATTTTGAGTATCTTTGAGCATTATGCCATGAACACCCTTTTCCCGTGTACCAAGAATATCTGCCACAGCGGTATTCCAGGCCACTTTGATTTTCGGATTATTCAAAGCACGGTCTACCATAATTTTTGATGCACGAAATTCATCTCGACGATGTACAATGAGAACCTCCGAAGCAAATTTTGTGAGATAAGTAGCTTCTTCCATCGCAGAGTCTCCTCCACCTACAACAATGACTTTTTTATCCTTGAAAAAATACCCGTCACAAGTTGCGCAGGCCGACACACCATAACCCATCAATTCAGACTCACTTTTTAAACCCAGCATTTTTGCAGAAGCGCCTGTCGCGATAATAATTGTTTCAGCTGTATAGACTTCATCTGCAACCCAAACTCTGTATGGGGATTTACTAAAATCAACCTTAGTCACATGTTTAAAATGACATTCGGCGCCAAACCTTGTAGCTTGATCACGGAATTTATCCATCAGTTCTGGTCCCATAATTCCTTCAGGAAAACCAGGATAATTTTCCACATCTGTTGTGATAGTTAATTGACCACCAGGTTGACTTCCTTCGAAAACTAACGGGTTTAAATTAGCTCTGGCCGCATATAGAGCTGCTGTTAGACCAGCAGGGCCTGAGCCGATAATAATAACCTTTCGATTCACTATATTAATTAATTTGAAATAACTGTATCGAGTATATCAGTTATTCTATTTTTTGGAACGGCACCCACGATTTGGTTAACTACCGCACCATTATTGAAAATTAATAGTGCAGGAATACTCCGTACACCATATTCCATGGCCAATTGATTCTCATTGTCCACGTTTAATTTGCCAACACTAACTTTACCATTATAGTCGTTGGCTATCTCATCAACTACCGGTCCGATTGCACGGCAGGGGCCACACCACTCTGCCCAAAAATCAACCAGCACGGGAGTATCAGACTTCAATACCTCATCACTAAAATTCATTGAGGTAATTTCTTTGACATTTTCAGACATGTCATCTCCTTCATTCGAGGTTAAATATTAGCGAGAAACTTACCGGATTTAATCGATTGTAAAAAATACAAATTCCCTGGTCTTCCCTTTTTTTAATGCAATCACTATAGGGAAGTAAAATTACGTTTCAATAAACTTCAAATGGTTTTCCATCGACAGATTTAGGAAATGGTATTTGAATCAATTTTGCGATTGTAGGCGCAATGTCAACTGTTTTGACTCTTAAAGAATCAATTCGATCCTTATGGCTGCTTCTGGCAAAAATTAATGGCACATGTGCATCATAATCATACGGTGATCCATGAGTAGTACCCCTGGGATATCGCCATGTCCAATACTTTTTTGGGATAAGGAAAACGTCCGGACTTTTTTCTGGATGGACCATATTGATTAAGCGAATATCAATAATACTTTTCCCTCCATTTAAAATTTCATTTTTAGTAATGACCGATCGAATACCTGTTAGTTTTGACAAATGTGATTTTATAATACGAGTTGCAATTATTTGACCATCTTCATTCAGATCATTATCGAAATAAAAAGCATTACCATAACTATAAACCTGATTTACACCTAATTGTTTTTCAATTTCATTATTTACTACATTAAATAATGAATCGCGCTGTGGATCGGGAATTCGGCCTGCATCAAGACCTTGAGACAGAAGATACTCTGGTAAAGCTACTGCTCCATGGTCACTGGATAAGATATATAATACATTTCCCTTACCAAGCGACATTTCTAAAGACTCAATAAATTGTCCCATATTTTTATCAAGTCTTAGATAATTATCTAATTGTTCATGAGAATGAGGACCAAAAGAATGCCCAATTCCGTCAGTAGCCGAAAGTCCGAGAAATAAAATATCTGTATATTTATCTTTACCCATATTGTATTCATCTACTGCTTGAGAACCAAGGTTTAACACCGCCCGATCCCCGTACGGCAAAATGTAGAATGTGCTTAAAAGAAAACTTAAACCTAATTCCTTGAACACAATTGGAAAAGTAGGGTCGTATTTACTGGAAGACCAATTGACTTCACCTGCAAAATAGTCTGGTCTTGTATTATTATCGTAAATATTACTATCCATCAATGGATACCAAACTGAATCAACATATGAAGGCACATTTAATCTTCTATTAAATTTCGACACCCAATTTGGTAATCTAGATGTATAATATGTCGAAGATGTCCAACCTCCTTGCCTATCATACCATAATGTAAGGTCGGCATTTTTTCCACCTAGTAATACAGCTGCCCTATCTTTGCCAGCAATAGATAATACTTTTGATTTTGGGCTGTATTTTTTGAGCCAATCACCCAATGTAGTTGATTGAATAGACCGATATGATCGACCAGTCGAACCATCTTTCAATATTTGAGAAAGCGTATCTTCAACACAATACCATCCTCTTTTTAATTCTCGGTCAAACCATTGATTTCCAATTACGCCACCAGTACCTGGGTATTGTCCGGATGATAATACAAAATGGGCGGGGCCGGTAGCCGTATAGCCATGCTCGTGATACGTGTGTTTGAACTGTACACCATTATCCATTAACCAGCGGTAACCACCAACAAAGAGATCATTATATTTTTCCAGTATAGATGGCATACCCTGATCCACAACAAAAAAAACAACTAGTCTTGGTGTATCTATTTTGTTTGTCAGATCAACTGGTTGGACATGATCTTCAACGCGATTACAAGCTATTAATAAAAAAGCCGCAGAAAGCGGCGATAAAATCCACTTCTTCATTTTATTTTTATAAACCTTCTTTTTCCAACTTTAATAACCACTTCTTCTCCTTTTAAAAGTATGTGACTCTCATCAGTTATTTTTTCATTATCAACACGTATGGCACCTTGTTTAATCAAACGACGGGCCTCCCCTTTGCTACTGGTCAAACCTTCATTAGTAACGACCTCAATCAATTGAGTATCAATTGATAATTCTACCTGATCCATTTCATCTGGGGCATCCTTATTGACTATCACACGGTCAAAATACTGTTCGGCTTCTTTTGCTGCATTTTGGCCATGATAAAGTTGTACAATTGCTCTGGCAAGCTCTCGCTTAATATCACGCGGATTTTGAGAAGAATCAGATAATTGTTTTATTACCTTAGATACTGTTTTCGTATTTGCATCGGCAGCAAGGATAAAATACTTTTCAATCATTTCATCAGATATGGACATGGATTTACCATACATATCTTCCGGCGTATCAGTCAAACCAATATCATTTCCATATGATTTCGACATTTTTTCAATACCATCTGTACCTTCCAATAGCGGCAAGGTTATAATTACCTGGGGATCCTGTTTGTACTCGCGTTGAAGATCACGTCCAACTAATAGATTGAATTTTTGGTCCGTTCCACCTAATTCAACATCAGCTTTAAGTTCCACCGAATCCATTGCTTGGGCTAGAGGATACATAAACTCATGAATAGAAATAGGAATTTCCGCTTTATATCGTTTTGTAAAGTCATCACGTTCTAACATCCGCGCCACAGTGTAATGACTCGATAATCTGATCACATCGCTAAAATGCATCGCATCCAGCCAAGTGGAATTATAAACGATTTTCAATGAATCAATATTCAGGACCTGGCCAGCTTGTTCAATATAAGATTCAGCATTGGCTTTCGTTTCTTCCAGCGTTAGTTGGGGTCTAGTTTTGTTACGCTGAGAAGGATCACCAATCATAGCAGTAAAATCACCAATAACTAAGATTGCCTGATGTCCAAGATCCTGGAAATGCCGCAACTTGCGAAGGACAACACCATGTCCGAGATGAAGATCGGGTCTACTGGGATCACAACCAAGCTTCACAATTAGAGGTGTATCTTTATTTATCGATTCTTCTAATTTTTGTTTGAGCTCTTTTTCAGGAATAATTTCTTCAGCGCCTCGGCTGATAAGTTCCCATTGCTTATCTATACTTAAAAATGCCATTACCGATTCCGTAGTTCTCTTTCTGCTTCTCTTTGAATATCACGCTCTCGAATTGCTTTTTTCTTATCGTAGATCTTTTTTCCCTTTGCTATTCCAATCTCAAGCTTTGCCCATCCATTCGAATTAAAATAGATTTTTAACGGTACTGCCGTTAATCCTTTCTGTTCTAATGAAATTTTAATTTTTCCTATTTCACGTTTGTGAAGCAGCAGACGTCGTTCCCTTACGGGTTCATGTCCTTCAAATCCGGTATGTGAATAAGGACTAATATGAATCCCAAGTACCCATGCCTGCTCTTTTTTTATAACAATATATCCCTCTTTTAGATTGGCATTGCCCTCGCGAAGGCTCTTGACCTCGCTACCCAATAATTCAATACCGGTTTCATATTTATCCAGTATATGATAATCATGGTAAGCTTTGCGATTGGTGGCGACAATCTTGTTATCCATAAGCAAAATTCCGATAGTAAAAATACGGGTTTACCCTCTGCGCATCCAAGTTTATTCCTTGCTGTAGCAATCAACCAAAATGTAATTTTGGCGCGTTTTTAGATGCCCGGGTGGCGGAATTGGTAGACGCGCTAGGTTCAGGATCTAGTGTCCGCAAGGACGTGCTGGTTCGATCCCAGTCTCGGGCACCATTCTAAATGTAAAAACTAAAATAAATCATATCTTCCTTTATCAACCTGTTTCAGAAGAGCTTTAATCCGCTTTTCTACACTATTAATTTCTCTTTTGCTCAGCCCGAGTTGAATAACATTATCATTGCGGCGTACGCCTCTTTTTGCGTTGATATTTTCTGTAGGATCCACTGATCTAATATTACCATCTTTAATGTCTATTTCTGCAATCACACCCAGTGCTTTATGTAATTTTTCTGATGTAATTCCGCGTAGACCCTCAATGGTTTTCTTTGGAAGCCTTTTTACGATAATGTAACGCCACTTGGTACCTCGATTACTTTCCTGACTGCTGAATGTAACCCCATTATCGACCGTAAATACCCTTGGATTCTCAGGGTCTGTTGAAGTAAGTAAGTTTCCTTCATTGCTATCGGCGTGTTTAATAAGATGCGTTAGAATATTTGCATTGGCAAAATGTTTTGCATACACTGGATCATTTTTAAATTTTTCTTTATCGTAGACCTCTCCTCCAACTGTGACCTCATTTAACCAATATTGCATCATCACAAGCGCCAATTCAGGCTTTTTAAAAGTTGGAAGAGCATCTTTTTCAATCTTCAAATATTCCTCCATGGAAAATGCCCTGCAAACCGTTGGAGGAACAGGATATTCATTTTCATCTAAAAATAATTTTTGCAGTGCATATGCAGCAACTTCAAATCGAGGAGCATTATTGAATTCATGCCCACCTTTCAATGCCCGACGCCATTTAATTTGCAAATCTTTATTATCAGCATATTTTAAAATAACACGTTTACCAATATCACCCACAAAACGCAGATCACGAAATCGGAAAATTTCGAAATCATCATAAACAAGTTTGCGCTCGATCTCCTCAACAGAATACAGTACATTGGAATCTTGTGCAGATAAACTGATTGGAAGGATCGTTAATAGTAAAGTAAATAATCGCACGGATCTAAGTGATAATATTCGAAGCATATAATGCGCTCCTAACTGTTGAAAATTATTGGACAAACAAATTTACTGGTTTCATTCTTAGCTTAAAAGACTAATCATCTTTAAATAATTCAGGATGGTGTTGTAGCGCATAAGTAACCTTTGTAAATGCATCAATGATATCTTGAATATCTTCACTACCGCCAAGCAAATGATTTTGTTTTAACCAAACGGACTCCTTATCAACAATTCTTTCGGTGACCGGCATTTTCATTGATAAAAAATCATAATCTTTCAGCCATGGATATTCCTCTGTATCAGTTACGAATAATTTCTCGCGATATATCGGCGTATAACCCATATAGGTAAATACACCCTCGGCCTGCATGGCCTTGAAAAATATCTCACGTGAAATTCCATTAAACCGGCTTTCATCATATCGAACTAAGTAGATATGATTCGCCTGTCTTGTTGCACCATCATAAGACCCATTAACGGTTATGCCGTCAATTTGAATTAAAGCGTCATCTAATTTTTTTCTATTTTTATCGCGGCGATCCATATCATCTTGAATAGATTCGATTTGTGGCATCAGCATGCTGGTTGCCATAGCGTTTAGACGAAAATTTCCACCAAGGAATTGATGCTCGTAAAACTCACCACCTTTGGTTCTACCGCAATTATGATATGAAAAACAGGTCTCATAAAATCCTTCATCATTAGATATAATCGCACCACCTTCCCCAGCGGTCATATTTTTTGATGTTTGAAAGCTGAAAATACCGCCGAGTCCAAGAGCACCCACTTTGGTATTATTCCATTCAGCACCGTGGGCCTGGGCTGCGTCTTCAAGGATTGATATCCCATACTTTGACCCGATAGCCAAGATTCGGTCCATATCTGCTGGATTTCCTGCAATATGTACAGGCATAATCGCTTTGGTTTTTTCAGTGATTGCTTTTTCGATTAATTCCGGATCAATATTCAATGTATTCTCATCAATGTCAACAAACACAGGAACAGCATTGGCCATAAGTACGGCAGAAGCGGTGGCAATAAATGTATAAGGCGGTACAATCACCTCGTCACCTGCTTTCACTCCTGCAGCTTTCAGTGCTACCCACAGAGCAGTTGTGCCGGAACTTGTGCTGATGCAATACTTGGCGTCATGAAAATCAGCAAATTTTTCCTCAAAACGTGTAATAGCTGTACTCCCGACACCCCAACCTTCATTCTCAAGTGTTGATATAATGGCGTCTTTTAAATCTGATGTGGGGCGCGGCCATACGGAAAATGGCCTTGATCGAACAGGATTACCCCCATGAATTGCAAGTTTAGACATGATATAAATTCCAGTTTCTTCCTAAAATATGAAAAGAAATTACTTTATTCATAAAATGCCATCCAATCATCCTTTAGAATCCGTCGGGAATTCATAGTCGATTGCCATATTTACATACCACAATGCCATTTAGTCATACTGGCATGAAAAAGTGACAAAACAATTAACATGGCACAATGGTTGATCATTACTTGGTGGAATTTATTTTAATAAAAACAAAAGGAGTCAAAAATGACTTTAGTAAAATGGACACCAACTCGCTCATTGATTACAGATTTCGATCGCATAATGGATAACATCTTTAATGATGGTTGGAATGTAATGCCTAATTATAGATCCCACTCTCCTGCTGTGGATATAGCAGAAGATGAAAAGGAATTCACCCTAACGGCTGATTTCCCTGGATTTACTAAAAAAGATGTTGGTATCGAAGTAAATGATGGTGTTTTAACCTTAAAAGCTAATCGTGAAATCGATAATGAATCAAATGATGACGGTTTTTACCGCATCCGTGAACGACGATACGGTTCTTTCAGTCGCAGTTTCACTTTGCCTGAAAATGTATTGGAAGATAATATCAATGCCAAATTCAAAAATGGTTCATTAACTGTTTCTCTTCCAAAGGTAGAAGAGGTTAAGCCGGAAATCCGTCAAATAAAAATCAGTTAATAAACACTGCTTAAAAAGGGGATGCTCTCATGCATCCCCTTTTTATTTTATTGCATCAATTAACTCCTGGAGGATTCGTTTTGCCGAATCTTTATCCAGGGGTTTTTCATCACTAATAGCGATGGTTCTTGCCAATACATTCGATCCCAAATATTCCAATTGACTGCGAAATGCTGTTAGGAAACGATATCCGGATCCGGCACTATGGGTACTGATTAATGCCCATTTACTATTAAAAGCATCCCTCCAGTTTTTCGTTTGTACCGTGATCCATGTAATTGCATTTGAAAGTATGGGAGGCACACCACCATTATACTCGGGAGCACAAAAAATAAATGCGGACGCACTAATCATTTGATCTGTTAATTTTTCAGCCGTATCCTCAGCAGGCCGATTTTCAGATCCAAATAAGGGCAATTTTAATTTTTCTAATTCCAAAATATCAGCTTCTTGGCCTAAGTCAGAAAGAAGAACTTTTAAATCTTTTGCCAAATCCAGATTAAGATCAGAAGTAGCAGAAATAATAAGGATATGAGACATTATACGACTACACCCCCATCCACATTCAATACTGTCCCAGTAATGTAGGATGCTTCATCACTGGCCAAAAAACAGTATACATTGGCCACATCTTCAACGTTACCCCATCGTTTAAGGGGAACTTTTGCTTCCATCATTTTGATGATTTTTTCCGGCATCTGCGCTGTCATATCGGTTGTAATGAATCCTGGTGCCACTGCATTAACCCTTATGCCATCTTTGCCCAATTCACGCGCCCATACTTTGGTCATCCCAATAACACCTGTTTTGGTCGCTACATAATTGGTTTGACCAAAATTTCCATTGTGCGCCACTACAGATGATGCACTTAATATAACACCACTACCCTGCTCTTTCATGACTTCAGCCGCAGCATGGGTGCACAAATAAACACCTTTCAAATTGACATTAATTACATCATCAAATTGATCTTCTTCCATTTTAACCAGCGTACTATCTTTTAATATTCCAGCATTATTAATCAAAACATCCACACGGCCATATGAATCCATTACATCCTTAAAAAGGTTATCTACACTTTTCTTATCCCCTACATTTGCTTGAACAAACAAGCCATTTACCTCATCTGCTGTGGCCTGACCGGATTTTTCATCAAATTCGGCAATAACAACCTTTGCGCCCTCTTCAGCAAATTTTAATGCTGTGGCACGACCAATTCCCCGGCCGCCGCCAGTGATAATACATATCTTTCCTTCCAGTAAGTTCATTAAGATAAATCCAACATAATTACATTAATTTCGAAGCAGTAAAATTACCTTTTGTAATAGTTTTAAAAAAAACAATCCCATGATTTTGGAAAATATATTAGGCGCTATTGGTGATACACCTGTTATCAAATTGAATTCTTTTGACAAAGAACTGAAATGCCAATTATACGGTAAATGCGAATTTTTTAATGCTGGTGGATCGGTCAAAGACCGTATCGGTGTCCGAATGGTTGAAAATGCTGAAAAATCCGGCCGCATCAAACCAGGTGATACACTTATTGAGGCAACATCTGGCAATACCGGAATTGGTATGGCATTAGTGGCGGCAGTAAAGGGTTATCGAATGATCATTGTTATGCCGGAAAAAATGAGCATGGAAAAAGAAGTAACTCTCCGTGCTTTAGGTGCTGAAATTGTGCGTACACCCGCTGAAGCTGGCCATGATGACCCCGAAGGATTATTTGAAGTTTCAAAACGAATGAACGAGGAAATCCCCAATTCCCACATTTTAGACCAGTATGCCAATCCGGACAACCCCGATGCCCACTACGATGGAACAGCGCAGGAAATCTGGGATGAATTCGGGTCGGATCTGGATATGGTTGTAATTGGCGTTGGTACGGGTGGTACAATTACAGGCATTGCAAAAAAATTAAAAGAACTGAATCCCAATATTCAAATTGTAGGCGCAGACCCCTATGGTTCCATTCTTGGCGGCGGGGATGAAGTTTTCCCATACCAGGTCGAAGGCATTGGATACGACTTTTTTCCTGATGTCCTAGATAATTCCCTGGTGGATCAATACGTAAAAGTGGATGACGAGAATTCATTTGATGTGGCCCGCAGACTGATCAAGGAAGAAGGACTGCTTTGTGGCGGTTCTAGCGGAACGGTTGTATGGGCAGCGTTCCAAGCTGCAAAAGACCTCAATGCAAACCAGAAATGCTTGTGCATCCTGGCCGATGGTATTCGTAACTATATGGGAAAATTTGTTTCTGATAAGTGGATGAAAGAAAAAGGATTTAATATTTAATAATGATATAATAAAAAAGCCCCCGATTGGGGGCTTTTTTATTTCTATGAATTCTACTACTTCAATAAAACCATCTTTCGGGTCTTAACAAAGTTTTTAGCCTGTAACTGATATAGATATACTCCCGCACCTACCTGCTCACCCAAATCGTTGGTAGCATCCCAAGTCACCGAATGATAGCCAGCGGATGTATTTTGGTAATCAAATGTTCTCACCTTCTGTCCCAGCATATTGTAAATAGTCAAGGTTATGTCACTTACCTCTGGCAGATCAAAACGCAATGTGGTGGTAGGATTAAAGGGGTTAGGGTAATTATCATGCAGAGCAAACTCAGTTGGAATCCCCTCATCTGCTGTTGAGAGGTATTCATAACGATTAACAGACACAACTCTATCATCTCCCGTTACTTTTACGGTGTCTATACCATCTGTAGCTACTATGGTGAACTTGACTGTTACTCTTGGTAACATGGGAAAAGGTTCAAATACATTCTCTAAAAATTCCTCATAGGTGATCTGAACTGATGTACTGGTTGTATCATATATTTCTTCTGGCGGGTTAACGCCTATTTTCGCATATAGCAGATAATTAATTGCGTCACCATCATCAGCATCAGTGCTGGCATCCCATTGAAGAGTATAAGTGACATCAAGATTTTCTTGAGTGATATTGATTGTATCTAAAGCGCTACTCACCCATTCAAAAGCAGTTGGCGCATCCTGTACTGGAGCTACAGTTAACTTAAATAATGTGGAATCCTCTGCTTGAAGGTCAGTTGCAACTACTTTAATAGTAGCTTCTCCATTCCAGTCAGTAAAAGGAATAATTGTAAGGGTGTCAGTACCTGACAATGTGGTAGAAACCCTGCATCTACTACAAAGTAAGGACCCTGCATCAATTCCAAAATGAATTGCATCGCCATCTGCATCGGTGGCATTAATTAAAATACTAAGAGTATCATCTTCGTTAATAGTTACATCACTTATGGGTGAAATGACAGGGCTATCATTGATGTTAATTACTTTAAAATTAAATGATGTTGTATCCGTTAGTACATTATCTGAGACCACAATAGTGATTTTAGCGGTTCCTGTGTAGTTGGTCGCAGGCGTTAGTTTTAATGTATCTGAACTAACAGTTATACCCACAGCACTGGTATCAGAACTGGCAGTGTAGGTTAAGGCATCACCATCTACATCTGAAGCACCGACAACAATCGCTTTTTCAGTCTCTTCATTTGTTGAATCATCTGGAATTGCTGATATAACAGGAGCGTCATTCACAGCTGTTACGGTTAACTTAAATGATGTGGAATCCTTAGAACTGCCATCTGAAGCATAAGCTTTGATATTAGCCACTCCATGCCAGTTTGCATTCGGTGTCAAAGTAAGTGTTGAGGAACTGATGGAAGTGGTAACTGCGTTAGTATCTGAAACTGCTGTAAATGTAGTTGTGCCAGTAAAAGTAGAAGTAAGGGCAACCTCTGCAGATTTATCCTCATCAATGGTCACATCTTGAACAGCAGCTATGTCACTCACTGGAGTTACAGTTAGTTTAAATGATGTTGAATCCTTTGAGTATCCATCTGAAGCATAAGCTTTGATATTGGCTACTCCATTCCAGTTAGCAGTCGGTGTTAAGGTCAATGTTGCGGATGATACAGAAACTGTTACTGCATTCGTATCAGATACAGCAGAATAAGTAATAGCATCACCATCTACGTCAGTGGCGCTAAGGGTAACGGTAGAAGACTCTTCCTCATTGATAGTTACATCACTCACTGATGCAATAACAGGTTTGCTATTGCCAAAGATTACAATATCCTTATTAGCTCCCAATGAACCAGCTGCACCTGGAGATGGCAGAGTGAGCGTGGCAGCATTTCCATCTGAATCTTTTATAGTGCCACTGTTTAAGGTTAATGCAGATGTACTGGTATAATCCAGGTCACTACTGGAATCGCCGCTGGCAACAGTATAATTAAAAGTAAGTGTGGTTGTTCCTGTACCTGAAGTATAGTTTACTTTTGTGCTACTTGAATCAGTACTCCAAGTTGCACCAGAAATGGTAAAATCATAGTCATTGCCACTCAAATCATTTAAAGTAGTACCCGATCCCTCATTTACATTCCATAAACCTGTTGTATTAGAATCGTTTTCATGTGTTTCGGATGGGGTAAAATTTGATGTATATCGCATACTTTTTGATATACGTGCACTGCCAATGCTTCCTGCTAAATACCAAGTTTTAGATATAAGTGGCATGATACCACCTATACGTAGCTTATTTGTGTTACCTTGGTCAACATGTGAGCCAAGTTCTACGTCTTCTGCTTCTTTTACGCCATCAATAAAAATGTAAGCCTTGGAATTTTCTTTATCATAAACACCGGCAATATGATGCCATTTATTATCATCAATTCTACTTGTTGAATAAACGCTTAAACTCATATCATCGGCCCAAAATTTAGCTTTACCAGGTTGACCATAATTTGAAGGGTCTATGGATAAGGCAGTTATTCCATTGGTTGCACCACCACTACCGGAACGGTCATATGTACCAATCAACATTACATTATCATCCGAGTGAGTACCAGAAGTTGTTTTGTACCATAACTCAAGTGTATATGAAGAATTTGAAGTAAAGAAAGAAGAAGAATTCACAGATGTTATTGCATAATCATCCGTTCCATCAAAACTCAGACTGTTTCTGAAATTATTACCGCTGTCAGTTTTTAGTGCAAGTTGAGGAGTCCCCGTTACTGTGACTGCTTCACTAAAATTGGTTGTGACAGCTATAACATCTCCAGCTTTATAAGTCCCATCTGCAGTTGTGGAAGATACTGAAGAAATTGTCGCAGGAGCTTTATTTAACTTAACTGTATTATTGCTTTGCGATACAGATGCTTCATTCCCTGCTGCATCATAGATTCCATTATCAACCGGGTTAACGGTTAAGGTTTCACTGCCATTTGCATCACCCGAAAGACCAATACCTAACGTGTATACTTTTCCACTTATAGATATACTGGCGGGTGTGGCACTGGAAAGGGTTGCTGCGCCTCCACTGATACTTAACGCAAAATCAGATGCTTCTAATGATCCACTACCCCCATTGGTGTTGAAGACCGATTCACTCATTGTTATTGAGACTGTGCTATTATCAGAAGATAGTGATGTTGATGTAATATATGGGGCTACATTCTTGGTGCGAATGTGTATTTTTTCAGTTAAACCAAGAGTATCGGCGTTCCCACTTGACCATTCTTTTGTAACTAAAAGACCTTTAAAAAAATAAGATTTATTCTCAGTTAAATCGCCAATTTCTTTGTAAGAAGTTTCAGCACTAAGAACTAAATCATAATAATATTTAACTTGTACTTGCTGGCTATTTGATGATGCAGAGTCTCCGTATATAATATGTGAGTATGATCCAAAACCTAATGTATTAGTAACTGAAATTTTTAAATTAACAGAATTTTCTTTAATTGTATCCGCAGAGATTGTAACAGTTCCATATGTAGTAGCATCGGATGCTGATTGCGCCCAAGCTGAGTTAATCAGTGAAAAAATAATTAAGTAAAGAAAAATAGCTACTTTCTTCATGAGAAGTTCCTAGAAGTTCCTGGGGATAGATTCATTATCAACTTACTAATAAATTTTGACTCCAAATATCAATAAAAATTGGTTCAAGAGACAGTCTTTCTCGCAGTTTTGATTATCTCTTTCGCAATTGCACTAGATAAACTCATATCTTTCTGAATTTCCTCCGGTTTTAATCCGGCAATCTTTTGAATATCTTTGTATTTGCGAAGTAGGTTTTTTACACGTTTTTCTCCCATACCCGGTATTTCGTGAAAGACAGATGTAGATATTGATGCTGTTCGCTTCTGCTTTTGAAAGGTAATGGCAAAACGATGGGCTTCATCCCGAATACGCCTTAATAAAATTAATCCAGGGGATTGCTTATGAATCGATTGGGCATCAGCTTGGCCTGGTACAAACACTTCTTCAAGTTTTTTTGCAAGCCCAACGATTGGCAAATAGTCCAAACCCAATTCCCTTAGAGCCGACACTGCCATACTGAGTTGTCCTTTTCCCCCGTCAATTAAGATCAAATCAGGCAGTCCTATCCCTTCTTCCTTTACCCGTTTATATCGTCTATAGACAATCTCCCTCATAGATGCAAAATCATCAATACCTTCCACCGTTTTTACTTTGAATTTTCGGTATGCTGACTTTTTTGGTTTGCCATCTGTAAAACATACCATGGATGCCACCGTATTGGTTCCCCCTAAATGCGATATATCAAATGCCTCTATCTTTCTCGGTGGAACTTTCAATTGAAGATCATCTTGGAGCTGATTGATCATTTTCGGTACCAGTTCCCGCCGTTTCTTTCGGTTCAACATCCATTCACCCAGAAGTAGTTTGGCATTTTGATAGGCTAATCGCACTTCTTTCGCTTTTTCTCCCCGCTGAGGAACCGATAATTGAACGGCACCATTTCGTTTTTCTTTGAGCCATATGTTCAACTGATCTTGATTATCAGGCTCAAGCGGAAGCGATATTTCTTTTGGAATAAAATCAGACTCCAGGTAAAAACGAGTGATAATTGTCTCTAAGGTTACGGCATCTAATTCATCTAGCTTGCGAAGCGATATTTTTTCACGACTGGTAATTCTTCCATTTCGAATCCGAACAATAACCGCAATAGCATAATCTTCTTCTTTTGCAAAAGCAAAAACATCTCTGTCCTCAAAATCAGCAGCCACTTTCCTTTGTCGATCCTTGAACTGGCCGATGGCATGGAGTTGATCCCGGTACATACCCGCATCTTCGAACCGCATTTCGGAAGAAGCTTTTTCCATTTGATTCTGAATATATTTTTCGGTTTCCTTAGTCCTACCCTGCAAAAACTGGATCACCTGTTTAATCATTTCATTGTAGTCAGATTTCGGAACCATTCCTTCACAGGGACCCTGGCATTTCTTGATGTGATAATCCAGGCACAGGCTTACCTTTTCAGCGGCAATGGATTCATCATTGATAAAATAATCGCAACTGCGAACCGGGAATATTTTATGCACTGCTTTTAAAGATCGCCGAAGATGATATACGTCCGTATAAGGACCAAAATATTTAGACCCATCCCGGACGACTTCCCGAGTAATAAAAACGCGTGGATAGGGCTCTTTAGTGATACGGATATATGGAAACGATTTGTCATCTTTTAGGCTCACATTATAATGCGGCTGATGCTGCTTAATCAGGTTTGCTTCGGTAAGAAGTGCTTCCACCTCACTCCGAACAACCAGCCATTCCACATTGGAAATCCGTTTAATCAGTGAAATGTTTTTGGCAGACTGGTGTTTGCTTTTCTGGAAATAGGAACGAACTCGGTTCCGTAGATTTTTTGCCTTACCGATATAAATGATTTCATTATCCACATCCTTAAAAAAATATACACCAGGCTTAGTAGGGATTTGCTTAATTTGGTTTTGCTTGATTGAGGTCATTTCTGCCTTTAGAATCCTCATGGAATTTATCTATGTTCAAACCATATAAATTATTGAGCATTTCACTGGTCACCATCATAATGGTGGCAATGATTTTTTCGGGATGTTCCAGCACCAAACCGGAAGATCAATCTTATAATTTTACGCCGGATTCTATTTCCAATATGGTGATCCAGCTCGAGGATGATTCTTTATTCGAATTAGACAATAATCAATTATATCGGATAAAAAATGTCAACGGTGCAGTGATAGATGAAGGAAAATTCGACTATCGCAAAATATCTGGTACCGAAGCATCTTTATCCCTAAACAATTTCACTATGCAAATAAAGTTTGAAATGTATTTTGACAACCCTGTCCATGGACGATATCGATTTAACGTCGCGGGAAAAGCCACTCGCGGTGACGGAAATTTTGATATTCTGCGTGGCGTTGATTTCAAAAATAAAGCCCATGAAAAAACAAAGGAATTTTTATTTCCTCCTAAAAACGATGGGCTGGATATTTCTCCAGAATATCTTGTGAATAAACAATATCAGTTCATCCTGGAAAGATTAGATTCCAAAGTAATGTCCGAAGCAATTAGTTTTTTAATCAAATTTGAACAAAATGGCATTTATCATCTCACGCCTATTGGAACAACAGATATTCAAGAACACCGTGGGGTTTATTACTACAATAAAACAGGAAATAAATCTGCAATTGCTAAATTAGAGAGATTTAATGAAAAAAATGTATTGATTACATATGTCAATGATGATTCGGGTATATTTGAAACAAGAACAGGGGAAGGATTATTAGAAGGTATTTTTATAGAAATTCAAATTCTTGATAACAAAAAAGAAATACTAGATTTCTTGGGTAAGAATAAATGAAAAACCAGTATTTTATTAATCAGAAATTTTATGAGATATAAAGCCTTCATAGTCAGCCTATTCATTATTTCCCAAGGACTTGCTTTAGATACGGAAAAAGACCTTCAGACTCAATTCATCCTGGCTGAACCTGGTGATACAATCACCATCCCTAACGGAACTCACAATATTAAGGGTGCACTATCCATTGAAGGTAAAGACAACCTGGTGATCCGCGGCTCAGGGATGAATCGATCTATACTTTCCTTTGCTGGCCAGACCGAAGGTGCACAGGGCATCAGTATCACAAATTCAACAAATATTATACTAGAGGATTTCAGTGTACACGATACCAAGGGTGATGCGATCAAAGTTCAGTATACGGATGGCATCATTTTCCGTAGAGTCAGTGCCGAATGGACTGGCGGCCCAAAAGAAACCAATGGTGCTTATGGACTTTATCCTGTTTTATGCCAAAATGTGCTCATTGAACACTCCGTTGCAATTGCTGCATCTGACGCGGGAATATATGTAGGTCAATCCAGGGATATTGTTGTGCGCTATTCTATTGCAGTGAACAATGTAGCTGGTATAGAAATCGAAAATTCCATCGATGCGGAAGTCTATGAAAATCATACTTATGATAACACGGGCGGTATTTTGATATTTGACTTACCAGATCTGGTACGGAAAAAGGGCGGCCACATACGTGTTTACAACAATTTGATTGAGCACAATAACCTTTTCAATTTTGCACCGGAGGGGTCTATTGTTGGTAAAGTAATACCGGGTACAGGTGTAATGGTATTGGCTACCAGTGATGTGCACGTATATAATAATACAATCCGTAATAATAAAAGCGTCGGGACCGCAATTGTGAGCTATTTCATTACAGAAGAAGCGATCAATGACAGTCTCTATAACCCCTACACATCATCAATTCATATTTATAATAACACATATGAACGGATGCCCGGCCTACCTGCGTTGGATTATGAAATCGGCCAGCTTTTGGCCATCAAATACGGCCGCAATACACCGGACATTATCTACGATGGCATGCCTGACCCTGCCTACATCAATGCCGAAGGAATTATTTTACCCGAGTCTAATCTATGTATCCAAAATAATAGTGATGCAAGATTCACCAATATGGACATTGAAAACAACTTTGAGAAGTGGTATTCTCCTTTTTTATCTGATTTTTCTGAGGATTTTACACCCTTTCATTGCGGTATAACTCACCACCCAGTCGCCACATCAAAGTAATGGCAACAATCATGAGCAAAACCATCATCTGGTTTATACTCACATTTTCGGTAGCTTTTTCATCAGCGCCTAATCCACTTAAATATGCCAAACCAAAATTATCCGATTACGGTTTTTTTAAGCATCGTATGGCGGATCATATTCCAGCAGAAGGTGTCATCCCCTATTCCGTTTCTGCACAATTATTTTCCGATTATGCCCTGAAATCACGTTTTATTGTTTTACCGGGAGGTCAACGGTTACAATACAAATCAGATGGTTCATTTGACTTCCCGCAAGGTTCTGTTTTAATTAAAACGTTTTATTATCCTGCCGATTTTCGCAATCCTAATCAAGAGATCAAGTTGATGGAGACCCGTCTATTAACTCATACACCGGAGGGCTGGATGGGCTTTGCGTACGTTTGGAATGAAACACAGACAGAGGCCTTTTTAGAAATCGCTGGGGAGAGATTGCCTGCTTCATTTATTCATTCTGATGGTGAAAAAATTGAATTGGAATACAGTGTTCCGAACTTTAACCAGTGCAAGGGCTGCCACGTGAACCAAAATCAAATGGTTCCTATTGGACCAAAGGTACGTTTGCTAAACCATGAATTCGAATATCCTGATGGCAAAATGAACCAACTGAAAAAATGGAAGATCCTGGAGATGATCAATGGACTACCCAACTTAAGTACATTACCTCACACACCGGACTATGATGACCCATTGGAAGGATCGATCGCTGAGCGATCCCGAGCATGGATTGATATTAATTGTGCCCATTGTCACAGGCTAGGAGCGCCTGGTGAAACATCCGGGTTATTTTTAAATATTGAAGAAAACGACCCCACCCGATTAGGTATATTCAAGCCACCGGTTGCCGCGGGACGTGGTTCGGGAAATATGAGATATACAATTGTTCCAGGAAACCCGGAAGAGTCAATTATGGTTTACAGAATGGAATCTACTGATCCAGGAATCATGATGCCCGAATTAAGTCGAAAATTAGTCCACAAAGAAGGCGTTAAACTGGTAAAAGAGTGGATCCGAAATATGAAATAATTTTATGGCTGCGAAGTAGACAACGCCACTGCAATAATTAATCTAATTTATCTACTTTTTTATGATCTTTTGGTAACTCGAAATCGGATCGATTAAATGGCATTTTTTTAGCTGACTTTATTTGCCATAGCATCGTAAAACCATCATTGTCATCTTCATCTTTTCTTTCCATTTTATATTTGACCATTCGTCCATCAACAGATTTGAATTCATGACCTTGATTTATTAGCATCATCTCAGAAAAACTACGTGGGGATTGCTGATTTTTTCCGCCATAGGATACGACTAATTCTGTCTTCATATCCGATACGTATTGAAACAACGTCGTATCGGTTGTAAACCATTCTTCGATTAATACTGGACCTTGGTTTCCCATCATCTTTGTTGTGACTTTTGTTGCTTTAAAACCACCAATTTCTTCAAAATTATCTGATATAGTGCGTTCGAACCCGCTATTCTCTTCATTGTTTTCATTTGATTCATCTTCTCCACCATTGTCATCGGATTCATCTTCTTCTGAATCATCGTTATTTTGATTCGAATTGCCACCCCCCCTACCGAATGAATTTTCCATACCCTTTAATGTTGGGGTACCATCATTATTCCGTATAACTTCAAAATTTTCCTGAGCATATTCTTCTTCTTTTAGATTATAGACAGTTCGCAATTCTTTATTACCGTCCAAGATTGAACCATATATTTGATTTCCACCCATGGCCATTCGGATAAAAAAACTACCGACTTCCATTTGGGTTTCTTCCCGGTATAAACCATCGGCCGCATATTTAATGTTCGTCGTTGTGATTTCACCCACATATGGCGCATCCATGAACATAGTTTCTTCAACGACAATCTGATTTGAACCTGACTGTGCAATCAATCCATTAAACAATAAACCAAAAATAAACTGTTTATTTTTCATTGTTATTTCTATATCCTACCAAGGTAAATGATCTAGATCTACATTGCCCCCAGAGATAATTAAACCAACTTTTTTACCATTAAATCTATCTTTATTTTTTAATACGGCACCAAGGGTAATCGAACTGGAAGGCTCAACAATCATTTTTAATCTTTCCCAAATCATCCGCATGGAATCAATAATTTCTTCCTCAGTTACGGTAATAATATCGTCTACCAGATCTGAAATTACAGGAAATGTCAGTCCCCCTATTTGGGCCCGCAGACCATCGCATATTGTATTGATTGTTTCATTGGGTACAATCTTTCCCAGTTTGAGTGATCGATAGGCATCATCTGCTTCGGCCGGCTCTGCACCAAACACTTGAATATCAGTTTTTAATGCTTTTGATGACAATAGCGTGCCGCTTAATAATCCGCCACCACTGACAGGTGAGACGATAACATCAAGTTCTGGGTGATCTTCGAGCAGTTCCTTCGCGCAGGTCCCCTGCCCGGCCATAATTCGCTCATCATTATACGGATGAACCACAACGGCACCTGTTTCCTCTATTAATTCTTTTAAAACACTCTCGCGGGATTCCTGTTCTGGTTCACACCAAACTACTTCTCCACCATTTCTTTCTACATTATTGACTTTGATCTCCGGAGTATTATTGGGCATTACTACTTTCGTTTTTCCACCCCGACGTGTCACAGCCATGGAAAGAGCTGCGCCATGATTTCCAGATGACGTTGTCGCTACACCACGGCTTAGTTCTTCTATGGTGAGTTGTTCAACTGTGTTTGTAGCCCCACGGATTTTAAACGAACCTGCTTTTTGGAAATTATCGCACTTAAAATAGAGCTCAGCACCGCTTAATTCGTTCAAACTGTTATTGGTAAGAACAGGTGTTCGATGAATAAGCGGGCGGATTCGCTTATGGGCTGCTTCAATATCTTTCAGTGTTACCATAGGTGAATATAAATTTGACCTGAATTAAAATCATATTCTTTAAAGGAATAAAATGGATACACATTCAAAATTACATATGACCACTGATGAATTCCGTAATCAAGGCCACAAAGTGATTGATTGGATTGCCGACTATTATGAACACATTGAGGACTATCCTGTTCTTTCTCAGGTTCAACCTGGCGACATTCGAAACACATTACCATCCTCTGCTCCCCAAAAAGGGAAACCTTATCAAGAAATTCTTACAGATATGGATAAAATCATGCCGGGAATCACGCATTGGCAATCACCCAATTTTCATGCTTTTTTCCCATGTGCAACCAGCGGACCTGCGATTTTAGGAGATCTTATTTCTACTGGTCTAGGAATTCAGGGAATGATCTGGGCCACCAGCCCTGCATGCACTGAAGTGGAAACTCATGTCTTGGATTGGCTCATAGATATGTTGGATTTACCGGAAAAATTCAAATCTACAACCACAGGCGGGGGTGTACTACAGGATACAGCCTCCAGTTCCAGCCTTGTAGCATTAATTGCCGCACGTGAGCGTGCATCCAATGGAGATACAAACAAAAACGGGTCAAATGGGCATTTAACGGCCTATACCTCACATCAGTCACATTCTTCTATTGAAAAGGCCGTTAAGATTGCAGGAATGGGCAAAAACAACCTTCGCATAATCAATACGGATGAGACATTTGCAATGCGACCCGATTTATTACGGTCACAAATCGAACAAGATATTCAGGATGGACTTACACCTGCATTTGTTTGCGCTACTGTCGGAACCACTTCCAGCACTGCATTAGATCCTCTGGAAGCAATTGGAAAAATATGTAAGGAATTTGATATCTGGCTCCATGTGGATGCTGCCATGGCCGGTCCTGCAGCACTTTGCCCTGAATATCGCTTCATTCATGAAGGAATCGAATACGCTGACAGTTACACGTTTAATCCTCACAAGTGGATGCTCACAAATTTTGACTGCAGTGTATTTTATGTCGCTGATAGAAAAATGCTTATCGATTCATTATCTATTTTACCGGAGTACTTGAAAACTAAGGAGACTGAAACTGGTGCTGTGTTTGACTATCGAGATTGGGGCATCCCCCTTGGCAGACGTTTTCGAGCGCTTAAGCTGTGGCATGTCATCAATTACTATGGTGTGGAGGGTCTCCAGGAATATATACGTGGCCATGTGGCAAATACCCAGCAATTGAAAATGTGGATTGAAGAAGATGATCGTTTCGAGGTTATGGCTCCTGTGCCGCTAAATCTCATCTGCTTCCGTCACAAAAATGGCGATGAATTTAACGAACGACTGTTGAACGCACTCAATGTTAGCGGTCAAATATATTTAACCCACACCAAACTCAATGATCAATATGTGATACGTTTATCGGTCGGACAAGCAACAACGACACTTGCCCACCTTAAGCGATCGTGGGAACTGATTGTAAATACTGCGGAGAGCTTAGATAAAGGTTAGGGCTTTTCAGCCAATTCGACCAACACGCCCCCAGTACTTTTGGGGTGGATAAAGACTACTTTATATCCTTCCGCACCTGTGGTCGGATTATCTGATAATACTTGAATATTTGATTCTTTAAGTTCATTTATTGCTCTATTTATGTCATCTACTTCAAAACATACATGATGCATGCCTGGGCCATGATTTTTTAGAAATTTCCCAACAGCAGTATTTTCACCCAAGGCTTCCAAAAGTTCTACCTTTCCGCGCCCGGTATCGTAAATATCCGTGGTCACACCCTGATCTTCAACTACCTCGGTACCTTTATGTGAAATTTTTAATACATGCTTCCAAAACGGTGCATCCTTATCTAAGTTATTCACCGCCAGACCAATATGTTCAATTCCAAGTATTTTCATCCTGTTTATATCAAATTTTTTGAATCCGAATTTAAGGATATCCCTAACCCGGTTTCTTCAGGTAATGTCAAGTATCCATCCTTCACCAAAACGCCTCTATAAGGATCATTGTTAATTAGCAGATTACCGTCAAGATCGGCATAATCCACTAACGGCGATAAATGGGCTGCTGCAGTGATGCCAACCGACGACTCAATCATACATCCCAGCATAATCTGCATATTCCGTTCTCGAGCCATTTGGATCATTTTCTGTGCTTCAAATATGCTGCCACATTTCATCAACTTTATGTTAATCCCATCAAAAACACCCTCAATACCTGGAATATCGCCTGAATAGAGGCTATTTTCATCTGCAATCAAAGGTAGTGGCGATTTGGATCGTAACTCAGCCGTATCCGTTAAATTTGTGGATTTAAATGGTTGTTCAACGAATTCCACATTCTGATCTGCCAACCATCTGCACATTTCTATACCAGTAGAAAGATCCCATCCCTCATTCGCATCGACTCGAATTAATTTGTCTGTATGTTCTCTAATGGCATTCATCATGGCTTTATCTTCAGATAAACCAATACCTAATTTCACCTTGAGAATAGCATAAGGCATCCCCTCCTGCACTTTTTCCGGTATGAGATCTGGATCACCGATAGAAATCGTATAAGATGTTTTTGGCGCTATGGATGGATCAGCACCCAAATATTGGTAAAGTGGCATTGCTTGCATTTGACACCACCAATCCAGAATTGCCATAGAAAATGCCACCTCTAAAGCCTTTATGCCTTTACACTGAGGAAAGACTATATCTGAAAATGCTATCGGATCGGTCATGCTTTCCGGCAGCGAAATGCCCGACTTTAATACACTTAAAATATCATCAGTAAATTCATCATAACGGCCTGAGGGTGCTGCTTCTCCACGACCGGTAATACCTTCCCCTTCAAGGTAAACATATACAATATCATAATATGAATGGCTACTACGAGATATCCCAAAAGGGTGCGTACAATGAATTCGGTATGTGGCAAAAGAAAGTTTCATCAATGCATTTTAGTACAGCGCATTGAATAGCAGTTTAAATGTATTTCTTGGCTGCCCACGAAACTGGGGTCGAAATCCAATTAAAACGACACTTCCTTTTCCAATTTTGACTTCAGCCATTGCAATTTTTCCTCCGATGTTCTTCTTTTCACCCATCGCCCACCCACTCAGTAAAATATTATCTTTTGCGTAACGGGCTAAAACAGTAACTGGCTGTTCAGGCGGCCTTTTGATATTTTCCTTACCGCCTTCACCTTTCTCTCGCAATTTCACTATATCAAACGCACGGCTACGGACAAAATAGGCTACCGCATTTTTTTGCATCCCAAAAGTGTATTCACTATCCGTTTCTACATTGATTCTCACTAAAGAACCCGGAATAAAGAAACTACTAGAAGGAGTTGAGGCAACAACATTTCTAACCGGCAGTCCAAACTGCTGAATTAGAAAATCACTTGCCTGATCCAGTGCAATGATCCTCCCCCCATTTTCTACGTATTGCTTCAAGATCAACGTACCCTCAGGGCCGATTCCTCCAGTATATCCTTCCGGCATAGTATTGGGCATATGGCCGTTTAGAATACCATTTCCGCTCTGTGATGGTAAAATGATTGCACTATATTGGCCTAAGTCTCTTGAAAACAAATCTTTATTGTGAAGTGTATCCAAAGGAAATTGATACTGTTCTAAGACCCAGCGTGTCCATCCTTCATCCATATTGGCTTGCCACGATTTGTAAATACCTACCTTCGAAGAGTTGATCTTAGTTCCATTTGCTGAATGATCCTGTGAAGAAGTTTTAAATGATATATTATATGATTTTGCTAACTCTTTTAATTTTGATTTTTCCGACTGACTATTACCCTTTAAAAAATAATTTCCATCTTTCGTTAAATAAACTTGAGATCCTGTAGATAATAATTCGTTAAGTGCAATAAAAGCTGCATTGGTATTATGGGAAAATGTATATCCTTTTTTCGATTTACTCGATACAACCCCCGACGGCATTTTGACGGATAATTCATTTACTGAATTGGTAGTGGCTTTAAATGGCTTAGCTGCCTTATGAACCATAATACCCATTTGAAGCGGAAGTGTCCATCCCGCTAGATCATAAGGTACTTTTGGTTTACCACTGGCATCCTTTAGTTCTGGGTAATTTTGTGGTTCCATCATATCAAGAAGATGCGGACGGAAAGCCTGTGATGCGTAAATGATATATGTTCCTTTTTCATATCTTTTGCCATCGGCATTAAACGCTTTCTTCGCCTGTTTTATTTCAATGCCGCTCATTCGTAGCACACTTAAAAATTTTCCTGCTTCGTATACATCCCACTGATCATTGGGTATGATATATGCGAATGGTCCTTCTTTTTCACCTGAATCTATTGCATCTCTACCCATACGATACATATCATATAGCCATTTTTCTCTTAAATCAGCCGCAATATTCATCACTCCCATAGATGCGGTTAACATATAGTCAACTGCGTCTCTGAAATGAGATTCTCCCCCTTCCCACGGTAGCGGTAAAAATATATCAGTACCAGTATTGACCATACCGCTTCTGCGACTTCCAATTGTCTTGGGTATAGAATCTGGGTCATAAAATCTAGGTGTTGGTGTTGAATGACTGGTCTCCGTTAGTATTCCAATTTGATTATGATAATAAGGAGCAGTACGCATTCCACCATTCCACCACATACTATACTGGAAATCTGAAACAACACCCCCCATTTTTTTCATGGCAAAACGATTGGCCATAGCTGTACCAACTAAATTCACACCTGTTGTTACACCCGGATGAATGTTCGGATTCACAGGATCAGAAAAAGGTGGTAAAAAAATTCTAGCCCATGCCGGCCCGCTTTGATGATGGTTGTACACAATCTGCGGATACCATTCATTATATAATTTGTAGGAAACAGCCTGCGATTCAAGCATGTTATTCATGAACCAGTCACGATTGTTGTCATGCCCCACATATTTTTGGTATAACACTGGCGGGCCCGTTGTTTCATAAGGCGTACCAAGGTTTTTTCTATACCAATCCACAACGATTTCCATCCCATCAGGATTGATTACAGTCATCAATAGCACAATTACATTTTCACGTATTTTCTGCATTTCATCTGTTTCTTCAGTCGCAATCTTATATGCTAATTCTGCTGTCATTTGACCATGAGCTCTCTCTGTAGCATGCATACCACCATCAATCCAAAGAATGGCTTTTCCATTTTTTGAATGCTTTTTGGCAGTGGCATCATCAATTCTGGCACGTGCCAACTCACTACTAATTTTTTTCCATTTATCCAATTGTGATAAATTCTCTCGTGAGGATATATAGAGTAAAATCATTGGCCGCCCTTCAGAAGATTTTCCGATTTCTTCCAACAAGACGCGATCTGAATTTTCGGCAAGCTGGCGGTGAAAAGTGAGCATCTGGGAATAATCAGCCAGCTTGTAATCTGCACCTACTTTAAAGCCAAATATATCTTCTGGTGACTTTGGCTGTCCTGTTAATATGACAGAACTCATCAATAATAAAAGTATTCTCATCATCAATCTATCCTTATTTAAAATGTTTATTTGGTATCAGTTTAATTTTTTCTGAAGTGACCGATTCAACTTTTTCTCGACTATAAAACAGAGGGAAAAAACCATCACTTGCCCATTCTTCGAATAGGTTATTGTAATAACGACTATTTGGATTACCGCTTTGGCCTGGATTGTTCATGCCAAGTGTTCGGTCCCAGTCCTCAGTATCTACTAATATTCTAAAGGAAGCACCAGAATACTGATTGTTATATCCGCCTGTATTATTTACAGTAAAACTATCTCCACCCCTGGGAAGTGGCCCTACATTTAATTTTGCTGCAATATCTGGTTTTACAACTGCGCTCAATTGATGCCACAACATAATATGTTTATAATCAATCTGACCATACACCCAATTACTCAGCTTGTCACCGTAGGATTCAGATAAGCTTTTTACGGCTGCTTCAAGTGTTGCTAAAAGAAGATCATCCCTCCCTTTGATCGGGTTCCTTCCAAAATGGCCATCTGGAGAAAGGATCCAGTCGAGAGTACGTTTCATAGGTAAGGAACGAAATAAAGATTGGGCATCCTCAGAAACGTATAATTTGCGAATATCTTTTTGGATCTCTTTCTGCCAGGCTTCATAAATCCCTGCTGCAATGGAGTTGGGATTCATGCGATAATCCCAATCCAATAGTATTTTTCGAGCTTTTTCTACCTGTTCATTATTTGATGGATGTCCATTTAATAATGGCACTAATGTCCGAGCAGGATTTGACAAATAATCGGTTTGAAGTTTGGCCATATCCTGCATAGTGAATTTATTATTCTTTCCTAATACTTCATTTACTCGTGACCATCGAGAAGGATCACTCCACTCCCAACCTACAGCATTGCGGTGAGGATAATTCTGAGGTGTAAGGTTACTGTTGGCCGTTCCAAAAAAACCATTATCTGGGTTCAAGATATGAGGTTTTTTCTTTATTTCTAAATAACTTGACCATTCATATCTGCCATCGCCAGGAATGGGTACCAAACCGCTCCAATTTTTTCTGATTGGTGCAATCCCAACAGATTGCCATCCAATATTTCCTTTTCGATCTGCCCAGACCATATTTTCACCTGGTATATGACTATAATTACAGGCTTCGCGGAATTCTTCCCAGGTTTTTGCCTGATCCATACGCAGGCTAGCTAAATAAGGAGAACCACCAATTTCCATCCACGCAGATCGTACCGCATATGCGATATTATTTACCTTATCTTCATAAACTACGGGTCCATGTCGGGTATATTTAAGATCAACAACCTGATTATCATCATTCTTGAATATTATTGTATCTACAATAATATTCATATCTGCCCAGCGGTTTTTATATCGATACTGATTGGGATTATTTGGATTGGTTTCATACACGTAAAGGTCTTCTCCATCTGTACTGAAAACAGTCAGTCCCCAGGCACCGTAACCGTTATGCCCTATAGAGATTCCTGGAATTTCCGGTTCTCCACCACCAATCACATTCCACCCTGGGCCAACTAAATGAGCCATATATCTTAGCGAAGGCACTGCCTGTACGCGATGAGGATCATTGGCCATCATAGGATATTCGCTGGCTGTGCGACTGCCATGTATAACCCAGTTATTACTGCCGATACTTTCTAGATTGTGTAGATCTATAGCAGAAAATTTCAAATTTGATTCTATTGCAGAAGATTTTATAGATGCGCGATATTTTGGCAGCACATCTTCCCGAGTCCATTTTACAGAAGTTCTAAATGCATTATATAGTTCAAGAATATCATTACTTAAGTGATCTCCGTTGATTTTCGGATCTAAGCTAATATCCGGTTCTCCCCACGGGTGAAACCAATTTAGAGATCTGGTTGTAGATTCTCCCAAAGCATGAACTTGCCGTCCATATCTAAGTTCGGCCCCAATGTTTCCTAGCAGACCCTGGTGACGAGATATTACTACAGCGGGTGTCCAAAATTGTGGTTTGATCCCTAACATTTTGAATTCTATCGGTAGAATTTCAGGATTATCTTGAGTATAACTAATGTATGCATTTACCCCATCTGTAAATGCCGAAATGATTATTTCGCCATGTGGATGATAATATTTCATTTCTTTTTTTATATCCTTCCGAAACATGAACAGGCGAGTACCTAAGTCGCGTTTGAGATCTCGTTTACCAGTGATCTCGGAAACTGTACCAGTGGCTTGACGACGCCAAACTTCAAACTGGAAGAGGCGATCGCGTGCGGCATAAAATCCCTGGGCAAAAAACAGATCTTTCTCTGTTTGAGCATATATGTGTGGAACACCCCAATGATCCACAAGAATCTCGACTGACTTATCTAATCCGGCCAATAGGTATTCATCTTCATCGCCGTTAGGTTTAGCATTAATCCAAGCTAGGGAAAATAAGAAATAAAATATAAGCTTCATTTAACCTTCAAAAGAAAAAGTCTAATAAAAAAATAGACACCAAACCTATCCTTAATACATTTATTTGTTTGGTGAGGCCGCACTGCCCTCCCAGTCTGGATCGGCTACACCTGTCCAACTTCCATTGGCCTCATTTTTGATCACAGCGTGCACACGTCCAAAACTCCCAGGCCTCCTTTGGACACTTACTTCATGGCCCAATTGTGCAAAATATGCACTATCAGCCATTGACCAACCTCCATTAGAAGTAAACTCTATAGCAATTCCGTTTTCAACTGGATGCACTCTGGGCAAAGCCATTGCCTTTTCCAATGTATTACTCTGATCTATAACCCGGCTGACTACAGCTACAATTGATGAAGGTATTCTAGAACCCCCAGCTGCACCCAAGGCTATAAACGGTTTATCATCTTTTGTAACCAGCATAGGTGAAATATGAGATGGCGCTCGATATCCTGCCTTTACTTCTCCAAGATACCCCCCGAGTGTTTGCGCATAAACAAACCCCAGTCCTGGAGTGGCCACTTTAGATCCCATAGTTGTCCCCACTGTTTGTGTAAGAGCTACAACCATACCGTTTCTATCTACAACAGTTAAATGCGTTGTATGACCCATTGGTAAAGTCCAAGACTCAGGCAGATCCTTCCAATTTAATTTGGATGCTGTATCGTTATGTATTTCCGATGCACGTTGTTGAGCCCACTGTTTTGATGTAAATCTATCCGCATCCTCCAGTGTATGCTGTTTTTTCCGATCAAGATATGCCGCTTCAATTGCATGATAAAGTGCCTCACCCCACTGTTGATTATCGGAATAGTCATCTGATATTGTTTCTAATATCTGAAGTGCTTCAATTGTAATGGCGCCGTATGCTGGCATCCAGAGCCCTTTTAAGCCATATCCACGATAGCTTCCAGTTACAATATGAGAATCTTCTGCCTTATAATTTTTCAAAGATTCCAAAGTGAGTACCCCGCCATTCGCTTGATTGTCTTCTACAATTCTTTCTGCAATCCAACCGCTATAAAATACTTCTGGGCCTTCATCTGCTATGGACTGCAATACGCGGCCAAGATCTTTTTGGACTACCCAGTCACCCGCATTTCTTGAAGAACCATCTTCATTTAAAAAATATTGTTTTGATCCTGCAAATTCCTTTAACTGTTCATGAACAAATTGCTGCCTCATCGCTTCACCTCTGATCAGTTCATGTCCATTATTTGCTAATCGTATTGCAGGTGTCATCACCTGCTTCAAAGGTAGTGAGCCGTGCTCTGATAATGCTTTAGTATGACCCCTTACTACGCCAGGCACACCGATACTGGGATAGCCATAGCGTTTTTTAGGTGCATTTTCGAAATCGTATGTCGATGGGGCCTGGGTGGTACCGTCAATACCAATAACTTCACCGTTCGGCTTGCCAATTAAAATCTGAGTACGACCGCCAATACCACTCATGCTGGGTTCGACTACAGCCAGGGCAAAGGCTGCCGCAACTGCCGCATCTACGGCGTTTCCTCCCGCTGCCAGCATTTCAACTCCTGCCTTAGTTGCCAAGGGATGTGCTGTAGCAACAACGCCATCATTAGAGTTGCTAATCTTATGAGAGGATTCTGGATAGACTCCTCCTGGTTTTTGTGGTACACTGCTGCATCCGAGAAAATATAAAAAAATAAAAATTCGCCTCATGAGTTTAACTCTCTTTCAATGGCATCAATTAAACCCAAATTTCCAAATCGAACCAAATCGGTAGTCGCCATATTATATTTTTCTTCGGATTCATTTATTTTGGCCATCGCCTCCGTTTCTGATAATGCAACCGTTAGCAGATTGATTCCAATGAATTTTGAATTTCTAAAATTTTTCATTAAATCCAAGTGAAGTTGCATGACTTCTCCCATAGTTGAAATAGGATAATCCGTAACATCTTCATCCCTAGCAGGATCATGTGTCATTACCATATAATCCGGCATAGCACCATGCATTAAACCCAATGTAACGCCTGCATAATACTGATTGGTTAGGGAACCTTGACCTTCAACAATTATTATATCTGCGCCATCGGATGCATTGTCAATCTCATGTTCGATTTCCCCAGCCATAAAATCCGCCACGACAGCATCAACTGGAACGCCGTTACCACTGAGCAAAATTCCAGTTTGGCCTGTGCCGATAAAACGCGCATCACAGCCTTGCGCTATTAAACGCTGGGTGATTTCCCAACCGGTGGTCATTTTTCCTGTGTCACAATCGGTTCCAACGATTAGCACGACAGGAACTTCACGTGTTTGCCATGTTCCTTTTGAAAAACGCGGTGGTTGTGGTGGCCGCCTTAAATCAGTCAAAGAAACACTATGTTTTTCTGCTAATTCTAATAATTCGTTATCGTCATTTAAAAATTGGTGCATTCCGCTTATAATATCACACCCATACTCAATGGCTTGAATTACTTCCTTTTTATATTCAGGACTAATAAAACCACCCTGGGAGGCATTCCCAATAACTAAAGTGTCTGGCTGATATTGTTTGCAATCATTAAAGTTCTCAATGACTGGAATATCACCGCCATACCCTAATTCTGAATCGGACGTTTTCCCTACTTTAGTTTTGTCAATTACAGCGATAACTTCATCTGGACGATATCGAATAAGCATATTCCCGGTTTTATTTTTGATATAATTAAAGGCCCCGTGGCATAAAATTGCGATTTTTTTGTTTTGCTGGTTCATATCAAGTCAGAATCTCTTATTAGTTTGCATTTAATTTATTCTATAAATAATGATTATTTTGAGGGTCCGCAAAAGAAATTAAATTAAAATTTTGATACATTTTTCACACTTTCAATATTTACAAAAGATCATAAGCATATTTAGTGTATTTCTGCTGGTTGGCTGTTCTGATACAGAAGAGTCATTAGAAGAAGAGAATATAGATAGTTCAATATTGGTTCCTCCGGGCATAAGCAAGTTCGAATTTAAAGAATATGATCATCTTTCAGATAAAGCAATTGACGTTTATACTTTTCTTCCAGATTCAACAAAAAAGGATATACCTGTATTATTCGTCATGCACGGCGCTAACCGCGATGCAAATAATTATTGCATTGAATGGGTTGAGCCATCCCGTGAATACAATTTCCTTGTTGTTTGTCCAGAAATTGATGAACATCAGTTTCCTGGCTCTGCGGGATATAATTTAGGCGGAATGTACGATGGAGATATTTTAATTGATTCTACACTATGGACATTTGCTCTGATTGAACCGATCTTCGAATATTTAAAAAAGGAAGGTGCAACTACTGTCGATAGTTACGGAATTTATGGCCATTCTGCCGGTTCCCAATTTGTTCACCGATTAGCCCTTTACACCCAACCGCTTCATGCATCCATATTTATTGCTGCCAATGCAGGATGGTATAACATGATCGATTTTGATGAAAAATTTCCCTACGGGTTTCAAAATTCTCCAATGACAATAAATAGTCTAAAGGAGAAATTCAGTATGGATTTGTTTGTTATTCTTGGAGAAAAGGACACGGATCCTAATGCTTCGTCCTTAAGAAAGACGGAAGAAGCAATGCGGCAAGGATATCACCGATTTGAACGTGGAAATAATTTTTTTAATACAGCCAAGAAAATGGCCGAGTCATTGCAAATAACTTTTAACTGGGAACTGGAAACTGTTCCAGATATCGGCCACTCCAACTTTGGTATGGCGCCAACCGCAGCTAAAATATTCAATAATAAAATAAATAACTAACGCTTCAAGCTTCGGCCTAAATGCAATTGATAATATTCGTCGACTGCCGTTGTAAGTGCACTGGAAAATTTTGACCAAGTAGCCTGGTTCTCGCGGATCCCTGGTTTGGGCGCTTCAATCTGAATAGCGCTAATGCTTCCTCCATCCCGCGAGCCGTGCCGGACTGTATTATATCCTCCATTAAAATAACGTGATCCGGCCGGACCTGTATCCTTTGTACTGGGGACACAAGCATATCCCAAACTGTCTAATAATGTTCCTATACTGGTCTTCCCTCTCAATAAATCAATAAAAGTATATGAGGAAGAATCTGCAAGGGCTCTTATGCTCGACTTATTTTTATATGAGACCGTATTCAAAGCTTCATCATTCTGATCCAATTCACTTCCCCTTATAAGGTATCCCAACCAGATGCGTAAATCATAATAACCGTCTGGATTTTCCCCATGACCATGCATATCCAAAAATAAACCGCTGCCAAAATTAGTTGAAATTTGTTTTTTTGCAGTTTCAATATAATAATGGTATTCATGCCACGCCCGTAGTGCATATTTATCTTCCTGGGCAGCTTCAATACTATCGCGGTTTGGGTCCAGTTTTATTCGCTTCAGCTGAGATAAAATAACATGCGGCTTGCCACCAAAACGAGCCGTTATACTGTCCATCAAAACTTTTGTCAGTTGATATGTATTCGCATCGGTTACGGTTGTGCCATAAGTACGGTCTGGAATTTCATCTGGGACCTTCCATCCTCCATGAGGAGCTGAAAGTATAATTGGTAAATTACCGGCATGGTATTCCACATAACTTTCTCTACCATAATATATTGAATCAGGTGAATATGGTCCATCATGACCAAGAGCAGGGAATGTATCCTGCTTTGTTGTGTCAACGGGTGGCAGTATCTCGTTTTCATCTGGTTTATCGGTATTTTCTTCACATCCTATGACAATGAGAAAAACCAGGACAATACAATAATATGGCCAATATCTAAATCGAGTTATAATCTTCATGTTTATTTCATTGAATCTATAGATGGACGAATTAAAAATAGCTTCTCAAATGAAATGTCTATTATAGTGCATTTTATAATGATTTATGTTATGCTTGATTTAAGGCTGTTTGGATAAAGTCTGTCCAGATAAGATCTGGACTCCATTCTGGAAACATGACACCTTTTGCATGCTTTTCATCTACACCAAGGCGAAGAATATAATAGAGGTACATAAAAGCAGACACACGATAGTTTTTTGCACAATGCACGAATGTTTTTTGTCCCTTTTTAGTATCCATTAAATCAAAAAACTGATCCAATTGATATTGCTGCGGACTTTCCCAAACAACAGGTATATGGTGATATTCCAAGCCATAACCAGTTAGAATATCCTCTTCTTCCGGTATGGCACCATCGGAGTCATCCACGGCAATATTAACCACAGTATCAAACCCTTTTTCAGACAATAATTCCAATTCTAAACGTGTTGGCTGCCCAGCTGTAGATATGGTATCGCTCACTTTGCGGTAATTGATGATGTGTTCCAATCTCATGATTAATCAGCCGTAGATAAATTATCCCATAATGCTTGAAGCTGAAGAAGTCGATCCCGATGTGTTTTGGTCGGTGGAAAAAATGATCCCTGCCTTACACCGCCCCCCTTTAATTCACTAGCCAAGCGTGTCGCACCAGTCCGGATTGTGTTTACCTGCTTCTGCTGGTCTTTGACATTTATTAGCTTCTCATCATCTTTATCGAGTATTTTCTCTAATTCCTTAATTTTAATTTTCAAATTTTCATTCATGGCATATGCATTTTCATAAATGACCATAAGTTTAACCAGAAATTTTTCCTGCTGACGATAATCACCAACTTTTAAATTCAATTTTGGATCTGGATTGACACGAATTGGCTGCGTACTGGTTTCATTACCGGCAGCAATCGTGACTGAATAAAGCCCTGGTGACACGGAAGGACCTTGTGGATCTAAAGGATGAGCAGGCTTAGGTAAAATATCTTCCGGTTTAGGCTTTTGCAAACCTTCCGTTTTGGATTCATTTTGTTGTGATGATGGTGGCGGATATTTTAAATCCCAGGCCAACCGCTGAATAGAACCCCTCACAACTGGTTGCCGATAAGTACGGATAATTTGATTTTTTCTACGCTTTACTGTAATGGTGACCGAATCCACATCTGAATTAACAAGATAACTGATAATTGCACCATAAGGAGGATTTTCCCCCGCCCACTCTTCCTGGGCACGATAGGATGTGTCTTTCCAATAGTGAAACAGGGTTGCGGCCCTTACGGAAAAAACATGGACGGGTTTATTATAAACTGTAGACCATTCTGCTAGTGGAGATGTATCATCCAAAACCCAAAAACTTCTTCCATGCGTTCCTAAAACTAAATCTTTCTCTCGCGGATGAATCAATAAATCATCATATAATGTGGTTGGCAAATTCGATTTGAATTTTATCCAATCCGACCCGGCATTTACCGAAAGATACACCGCATGTTCTGTGCCCAGAAATAATACATCTGGATTATCAGGGTGTTCAGCTATCACATTTACCGAACCGGATGGAAGCCCCCTGGTTAGAGGTACCCATGTTTTACCGTAATCTTCTGTCCGATAAACATAAGGTTTCCAATCACCTTCACGGTGACGGTCGAACGTGACATAAGCAGAGCCGCGGTCTCTTATTGACGAAAGTACACGACTCACGTAAGAACCTGCAGGAATACCTGTGATATTTCCGCTTACTTCTTCCCATTTTTCACCACCATCCCTTGAGACTTGGATATTGCCGTCATCTGTGCCAACCCATATGACTCGATGCCATAAAGGTGATTCAGAAATGGAAATAATTTCACCATAAGATGAAGTACCATCATTTTTTGATAACTTTATATCTGCACCTAATACACCCATGATTGTTAATGAATCACGATTAGTATTGCTAGATAAATCTTCAGTCCGTTCCCAAGAGTCACCGCCGTTATCACTAATAAACAATCGATTTCCCCCTAGAAATACTTTTTTAGAGCTATGTTTTGAAATCGCTAGCGGTGTCACCCAGTCAAAACGATATTTTTCTTTTGAATCACTTGGAAAAGGTTTTAGCCCCTGCATATTTCCTGTCTTACGATCCACACGAATTATATTTCCATTTTGGGATGCATTATATAGCATGGATGACTCCGGATCCGGCTGTTGATACATGCCATCGCCAAAACCAACCTGTTTCCAATCATCGGCTAAAATACCGAGCCAATGTCTCGTTGCACTCGGACCCATCCACGAGTGATTATCCTGCATGCCCCCGTAAATATTGTATGGCACTTCCATATCCGCACCAATGCCATAGAATTGCCCAATAGGAATATTATTCAGACGATTGTACGCAACACCTCCATCCCAGCTTTCATGGAGTCCCGCGTCACCCGCCAAAAAGAAATGATTTGAATTGTTTGGGTTGATCCACAATGTATGATGGTCACTATGCACACCCACATCATAGGTGGGGCGGGTTGGCATCTGGTAAAATGTCTTACCTGCATCTTTTGTTCGGTAAAATTCAGTAGCAAGCATGTATACAATATCATCATTATTGGGATCAACAAAGATATGGCTGTAATACATGGGTCGTGGATTTAATTTATTGACACGTTTCCAAGTCCTACCTCCGTTACCACTGCGATAAAAGCCGCTTGAATCGGCGTGTTCTATTGTTGCATAAATAATATTGGACCTAGTTTTTGATGCCGCCAGTCCGATCCTTCCTTTTTCTCCAGGTGGTAAGCCGCCGGTTAATTCATTCCATGTTTTACCGCCATCGGTGGTTTTATAAATACCGCTGCCGGGTCCTCCCCCATTGAAGCCCCATGCCTTACGCATACGTTGATAGGTTGCTGCATATAAAATATTAGGATTGTTTTTATCCATTGCCATGTCCACTACGCCAGTCATGTCATCGATATAAAGCACTTTTTTCCAATTTTTTCCACCATTAGTTGTTTGATATACACCTCTTTCTTTAGATGAATTCCAAAGATTTCCTAAAGCAGCCACAAATACAATATTAGGATTTTCAGGATGGATAATAACACGGGCAATGTGATAGGTTTTTTCTAATCCGATCGAACGCCATGTCTCACCCTGGTTTTCGGATTTATATATACCATTACCCCATGATGTGCTTTGACGATTTTGCTGTTCGCCGCTACCAGCATAAATCACATCTGGGTTGGATAGTGAAATGGCCATATCGCCAAACGTTGAAACTGCTTGGTCATCGAACACAGGTTTCCAGGTTGTCCCCTTATTGCTGGACTTCCATATACCACCGGAAGCAGAGGCTATAAATACCGTCGCTGGATCATTGGGCAGTACTTCGATATCATGTATCCTCCCACCAGCAACAGATGGGCCAATATTACGAAAAGTTAATTGATCAAGTTGATCGGTCGAGATCGATTGTCCAAGAAGAGAAAGAAAAGGAATAAATATTAATAATGTCTTTTTCATAATTAGCCTGTGTTATTATGATAAAAATAAAAAGCCTCCATCGATAAATGGAGGCTTTTATATAATTGCGAGCGTTTAGTTATTTCTAGAACAAATTATTTATTTATTCACCTCTGTTTTGGCATATAACCCTGGATCAGTAGGTGCATTCTGATTAGATAATAGTTCAACTTCAGCCCATTGAATACGCTCAACGTGCTGAGTGGCTCCCACCGTATTTAATGGAAAAGGAGGGATTAGAGCTGTTTCACCTGCACCACGAAGACGGCGATGATCATTAAATGGCATGTATGAACCAAATCCGGACACATAGCGTTCTTCTATGATTTCACGAAGTAGTGCATTTTCTTTAGTCAAACCATCTGCATTCTCCATTCCACCTGAAGCAAAATCGGCTTCCACATAGGGGTCATACATATAGTTTGCAGCTACATCAAAAGTGGCATTAAGACGTCCACCACCGCCAAGCCAGGCCCTGTATGCATTCAGTGCTGATAGTCCTGAAGCAAACCCGGATCTTGCTGATGCTTCTGCCTTGATTAATTGATTTTCGCTATAGGTAGCAATGGGTTGTGGTTCATACTGTGAAACTACACCTTTATTCCCACTGCCAGTACTTTCATCAATTGTATAGTACCCATGTCTCGCTGTTTCATTAGTTTTAGCATTGCCGCGATATTTGGCATTTGAACTATCTAGTATGGCCAATAGGAAACTTCCATCATTTCCAAGGTCGCCGGTACGGGAACCTTCCAAAATGGTATAAAACAGATTTTTATCACCTGAACTTATGGCAGCATCACCACGGGGAGTATACAACATATCACCCGCTGAAGAAGAGATTCCATTCCCCGCTGCAGCTAAAGCGCCAGCATAATCCTTTTGGATCAGAGCATACCGTGCTTTCAGTGTGTAGGCAGCCGCGATCCACTTATCTTTATCTCCATTAAAATAAATATCGAAAGATTCTGCGCGACTCGTTGCTGAACCTAAATCAGAGATTGCACCATCAAGCAACGCTGACAATGCAGCCAATACAGCTTTTTGGCCATCAAATTTGGGGTCATCTACAGTACCACCAATTTCTGAATAGGGAACGTCACCCGTCAATATTGCCAGAGTCCCAATCGCATTGGCTTCTATAACTTTCGATATTCCTACTAATAGTTTATCATCAGCCGCAGCAGTCTGAATATGCCTTGCATTAGTTATTACACCAATATAGGCACTATTCCATTCTCCATTGGTTTCAATCTGTGAAAGTGCATATCCATAAATATTGGAATACAACGATGTAAACCCAATCAACTGTCCGGAGTACATTCCGCATATACGATTTATGTGAGATACTTGTACAATCACATTCGCAAGCTGTGCACCATTTAGAAATAGTCTTGGTTCAACATCAGCCAGTGTGATTTCATTGGGATTATTGTTGATCGATTCATCTACATCACAACCTGTTGTTAAAAGCGCAATTGCAGTTAGCGGAACAATAATTTTCTTCATTGTTTTTAAACCTTTAATTGTTGTTTTCATTATTATATCCTCCGCTTAGAAGTTAGCCGAAACAGAGAATAAAAATGACTTGGTGACTGGATTAGAAAAATACTCTAATCCCGAACCCGTCTGGATACCACCCACATTCACACCGGGGTCAACACCCACCAGTTCTTTATACCAGGCGAATAGGTTGCGACCGGTAGCTGTAACTACAACGTTACTTAAACCTGTCATATCCGTTATCGCATCTGATTTTATAAAATAAGAAAGTGATAACTCTCTTATACGTGAATAGGTCGCATCTTTAATTGAAAAGTTGTAGGCCTGGTTATCTCCGAAACCACCGCCAATTCCATGGCGAAACCATGCTTCGTCTAATAGCACTTCACCACCGCCAAAGTCTTCGATAAAGCCTCTTACTGTGGTACCTGATGGAATTGTTTTGCCATCCACATTCATAAGATCTTTTGTAAGCGTCACTTCATTTTCTGTATCTGTAGTTGTACCGAACCGTCTGAGTACCCATAAAGTACGAGGTGAGTATTCACCACCTTCAGAATGCTCAAAGAGCATATTAACAGTGAAGTTATTCCAGCGAGCAGTCATACCCAAAGTTCCGCGCCAGTCTGGATTGGGATTACCCAAAATCATCTTTCCTGATGTGATTTGAGGAAATCCATTCTTATCTAATATGAATTTACCATTCACTGTTCCATCTTCAGTTTGTGAACCGATTCCCCAGAGAGAACCAATCGGGTAGCCTTCTCTAGCTATTGATTGAACAGAACCTGAACCAAGGTTCAATACATCAGTACCGGCTAAGTCAAGAACCTTATTTTCATTTTTTGCCCAATTAAACGTTAAGTCAAGGCCAGTAGTTGCCTGATTCATCACACTCCACGAACCATCAATTTCAATACCCTTGTTCTCCATGCTAGCAGCATTTGAATATTGAGTATCATAGCCGTATGTTGGAGTGAGCGCGTTACTAATCAGCATGTCATCAATTGTATTCGAATAAGAAGTAAAACCAAGTGAAAACTTGTCATCCAAGAAACGGAAATCCGCGCCGAACTCAGTTTCAGTTTTTACTTCCGGTTTTAATTGATCGTTACCTTTATCATCATCAACGCGATAGCCACCGCCCCATTGACCAACAGATACCGGATCGCTATAAGAGCTATAACCGAATCCACTCTCTGCTAAGGTCTCAAAACGATGGGCTGCCGGCCTTACACCAACCTTACCCCATGCAACACGAACTTTTGCAAAACTGATAGCTCCCACACCGCTAAGTAAATCTGTCAGCTGATAAGCCACATCAAATGCAGGATACATGTAAGAATCACTGATTGTCGAATGGGTTTCATTCGCCATTGATATATTAACAAAAATTTGATCCAATGCATCAAGCGATAGGACAGCATAGGCACGCGTGGAACGAATGTATAATCTGCTATTAGAAACTGAAGAGGCCTCTGCAGCCGTATTGACGTTGGTCGTCCATTTATCGGTATTCACAAGAAATCCATCAATCCATGACGATGATCGGCTATAGGTCCGATCGTTTAAATTCCAACCAACAGTTGCCACCATAGACATGCTTGACCCTAATTCTACATTCTGGCGTGCAATAACATCATAATTCGTCTCTTTATTGGTAATACGGGCCATGTCAAAAGAACCAGAATTTCTAGCAGAACCAGCAGTTCCAGGGGGATAAAAACTTTCTCGGTTATCAGTAAATTGATCAAGACCTCCACGAAGTATGAGTTCTGTTCCCGCATAAGGCGTCAGATTCATTTCATTTGACATTATCAAACGATTAACCCGTGTTTGATTTTTTTGCTCATTAACTGTCCAATTGGGATTATTATAGATTGGATTTGTACTAGATCCACCAAGATAACGACGGTAAGCCCGATGGCGACCAGGAAACTCAGCGCTTTTACTTACATCATACCATGTTCCTTTATAATGTGTATTATCAAAGTCAGGAGCTGTTCTTAAAAGCCCCAACATTAGACCTGAAACGTTTGAACCCCTCTGAATACGGTTGGAGTTACTATAAGTATATCCAACTTTGGATGACATTGAAACGTTATCAGAAAGCCTAAAGGTTGTATTCAGCCTAACATTATCCCGATCGTAATAGGAATTTTTAATCATACCATCCTGTCGTAATCGGCTATAACTAAATAGGTACGTTTTAGTTAGATCACCACCAGAAACCTGGAAATCATCTTGCAAAAGTTTCCCAGTACCAAAAATCTGATTAAAATTCTCATCTACAAATGTTTCCTTTGAATTTTTCTTTGTGATCGTGTGCTGAGTAAATGAACCATCTTCTGAAACGAAATAGTCTTTAGCTTTGTCCACTTCATCTGCGCCACCGGAACGATCTTCAATTTTATCGCCCCAGGATTCAGCGTGTGTAGTCCAACTACCATTACGCCCTTGGCCATACGTAGTTTGCGCTGGGATTCTTTCATGAATCTCATCGAACGATGACGTATGCTTGTAGTTCATTTTCATACGACCTGCGGCACCTGTTTTTGTCTGGATCACTATCACACCATTTGCAGCCTTTGAGCCCCAGAGAGCAGCGGCCGATGCGCCTTTTAATACTTCAACTGATTTTATATCATTGGAATTAAGGTCATTCATTCTAGACTGTTGCGTGACCCCGCCAAACCGAGAAGAATTACCATAAATTTGGGAGTTATTTATCGGCATACCGTCAACAACTACAAGCGGCTGACTGGTACCCGAAATTGTATTATTACCACGGATTCTAATGGAAGAGCCAGAACCTGGGTCACCACTTACAGCATTAACAATCACATTTGATGCCTTAGCAGCTAAAGAATTCATAATCAAACCTTCGCCTGAACGGGTCATATCTGCCGGTGCTACTGAAACACTGGTTGATCCTTGCTTGTCACGGTTAGTCTCAAATCCAAGTGCTGTTACAGAAATAGCTTTCAAGCCAATAGCGTCGATTGCAAGTGCAAAATTTTGAGTAACACTGCCAGTTAATGGCACATCGACATTTACGGTTTGACTACTATGTCCAATGTAAGATGCGGTAAGCGCAACAGTTTGGCCACCGATCGTACCTGGTCCAATATCAATACGGTAACTTCCATCTGCTGCAGCAGCTGCACCAACGGTAGTACCGTCAACAACAACATTTGCACCGGATAGCGGATTTCCACTTGCATCCATTACTGTACCTTGTACGGATGACTGAGCATAAACGAGCCCAAGTAGTGTCATTAATGATATTGAGAATTTGAAATATCTATTCATGTGATTTGCTCTCCTGATTGAAGAAATTTTTTGCTTAAGGGAAATTACAGATTATAAATAGTAATAAACAACCACATGTGAAAATGTGGTTGTTATTTTAATGGTGTTCGTGGGAGTGGTTTTCCAAACAATTTCAAAACGAGAATAATACTTCCAATGCCCAGTCCTATGGATATCCAGTAAGAATACCCATATCCGACCATTAAATAACCAAAAAATAGTGCAATACCCCCTGTTGTCATTGCATAGGGGAGTTGAGTCCGCACATGATCAATGTGATCTGCACCAGACGCGGTTGATGATAGAATCGTTGTATCGGATATGGGTGAACAATGATCACCAAATACGGCACCAGAAAGAATCGAGGCAAACGTACTTAGAAAAACAGGAGATTGGATCACAACATTGGCCTCAATTTCCATAAGCTCAATAGACATAGGAGCTACAATTGGCACCATAATCGCCATAGTTGCCCATGAGGACCCCGTTGAAAAGCTAATCGCTGCTGCTGTTAAAAAAGTGACTGCTGGCAATAATTCAGGTGTCAATATTCCAGAGCTGAGACTTACCAGGTAATCAGCAGTATTTAATGCTTCACAAACCTTTCCCATTGTCCAACCGAGCACTAGAATGCAACACGCTAAAACCAGTGACCGAAGTCCATTCAGCCAGGCGTCAAGCGCTTCCTGTAAGGACAATATTTTGCGTCCAACCGATAATAAAATCCCGATCCCAGAAGTAATGTATGCTGCCCACATAAGGGCTGCGTAAGAATCCGAACCGCTGACAATATCTCGAATTGTATAATCGGACACATCACCAAGAGAATTACGACCGGTAATAAAAAGGCCAAGAAATGTTAAAAAAATCACAGTAATGATTGGAATACCGCCATTTGTCCAATGTGTGGCTGGTCGATTTATATTCGCCTCGTCCATTAAATTGGGATCTAACATGGGATTGGCAGTGTCAGATAATACTGCGCCAGTCTCTCTAGACCGCAATTGGGCAGCATGCATAGGTCCATATTCTCTCCGCGTCCATATATTCAGCAGAACAAAAAAGATCGTCAGTATGCAATAAAATGAATATGGGATACTACGTAGAAAAGTGATATAAGTATTTTCTTGAATGTTAAAATACTGGTAAGGCCCATCTAAAAGACTCATCTGGAATACAGACCAGGTACTGATCACAGCAATACTTGCAATCGGAGCCGCAGTAGAGTCAACGATATAGGACAGTTTTTCTCGACTGATCCGCAGTTTATCTGTAAAGGGACGCATCATATTACCAACCAATAAAGTATTGGCATAATCATCAAAAAAGATCAGAATACCCATAAAAGCAGTAGTCAGTTGTCCGCTGCGGCCAGACTTGGCATATTTTGAAGTGGCTTCGATAATCCCTTTCATACCGCCATTTGCTGACACGAGGCCTATAATACCGCCGAATGCCATGCTGAAAAGCAGAATAGAAGCATGGCCCGTATCTGCTACCGCGCCAACGATATAGGTATCAAGGGCCGTCGTTAGACCAGTAATAGGATTTCCAGCCAACAGAGAAACACCAATCCAAATACCGGCAAAAAGCGAAATCAGTGTTTGTTTAGTGATTAAGGCCAGTATAATCGCCACAACTGGTGGAAGCAACGATAACCAGGACGGTTCAAAACCAGGCGCCTCTTGAGACTGGGCAGCAAAGGCAAGCGTACATATAAAAAATAATGTACCAATATATAATTTCTTATGATTCAAAGACTTAATTCCTAAAGTTCGGTTTGCGCTTTTCAACAAATGCGGAGAGTCCTTCTTTGGCCTCTTCTGTTGCAAAGAGTTTACTGAAATTTTCGACTTCTATTTGTAATCCGTCTTCCATCGACATACCCATTCTCTTTTGAATGCAGCTTAATGATTGCGCAATTGCATTTGGGCCGTTATTAAGTATTTGATTTGCTATTTCCATGCACTTATCGATTAATTCATCAGGTGGAACCACATGGTTGACTAATCCCATAGATTTCGCCTCTAATGCGCTGACCATTCGTCCTGTCGTAATTATTTCATTTGCAAGGCCACTTCCCACCAATCGAGGCAATCTTTGCGTGCCTCCCCATCCTGGTAAAATTCCAAGTAAAACTTCTGGCTGACCAAATGTTGCTGTATCACTGGCAACACGAATATGGCAGGCTAAAGTAATTTCGCATCCGCCGCCAAGAGCGAAGCCATTGACAGCTGCAATCACTGGTTTAGGTGAATTTTCAATCGTGAGTGTCATTTGCTGGCCTGCTTTCCCAAACTCCAAGGCTGCTTCAGGTCCCATCGATTGCATTTTTTTGATATCCGCCCCAGCCACAAATGCTTTCTCTCCAGCACCAGTTAAAATAATAACGCCCACCTGCTCATCCTCGATACATGATTGCACCGCTGTATCTAAATCAGCCACAACCTCATCATTCATGGCATTTAATACCTCTGGGCGATTTATTGTCAATAGCGCAATGTGATTTGAAATTTCTTTAAGAACGAGTGACATTTTTCAAAAAAAATTATTTCCAGAAGGTTCGACTAAATAAAACCATTATCGTGAATATTTCAAGTCGTCCCAATAGCATACAGATGGTCAGCATCCATTTACCAATAGGATGAAGCAATGCATAATTATCCGTTGGGCCAAATGCACCTAATGCTGGACCAATATTTCCAATCGCAGAGGCAGCCGCACCAACAGCGGATTCAATATCAAGATTTAAGGTTGTGAGTATTAATGTAGTTAGGGCAAAAATAGACATGTAAAACAGGAAAAATCCCAGCGTATTTCTCACCACATCTTCACTAACGTAACGGTCCCCAATACGAATGGGTATAATAGCTCTTGAATGGAGCATTCTACGTGTTTCAGTGGCAGCATACTTTACTAAAAGGATAAGCCTGGCAATTTTCATACCACCACCTGTGGAACCTCCCATTCCCCCAATGAACATCATAATTAACAAAAGGTACTGACTGAAAAAAGGCCAAATTTCATAATCGGCAGAACCGTAACCAGTCGTTGTCAATATTGACACACTTTGAAATAAGGATGCGAGAAAATTTTCATGACTCCAATCCGCTCTGGCTGAAGCAATATTGATGAAAATGAAAAATGTGGCACTTAATGTAATCACGAGATAAGCTAAAAATTCTAGGTCTTTGATATACCCTTTGACATTACCGCTTAATGCACGGAAATGAAGGGTAAAATTCACGCCTGCAATAAACATAAATAAAATAATGACGTAATGAATAACAGGATTTCCATATGCAGCAATACTGGCATTTTGAGTACTAAAACCGCCTGTAGGCATAGTGGTAAGTGCATGGCATATTGAATCAAACCATGGCATACCGCTGATACCTAATAAAAGAGTCTGCAATACCGTTAAACCAACGTAGACCATCCAAAGTATTTTCGCAGTTTCTTTAACACGGGGGCGTATTTTATTGGCTACTGGACCAGGAACTTCTGCTTTGAATAATTGAACACCACCAACACCAAGTAAAGGGAGAATGGCAATCGTAAAAACAATAATTCCCATTCCACCTATCCATTGAATAAATGAGCGCCAAAAGAGAACACCATGAGGAAGACTTTCAATTCCATTTACCAGATTCGGCAGCGTTTCAATATTTCCAATAATTGATGCACCCGTCGTGGTCACTCCAGACATAGATTCAAACCATGCATCTGTAAAGTTGGGTATTGCTCCAGTTAAATAAAATGGCTGTGCACCAGCTAGAGCAACCAAAATCCATGCCAGTGTAACAATTACAAATCCATCTTTGCTATTTAACGAGCGATTTTTCCGGGTGAAAAACCAAACTGGGAAACCGATCAAAACACAAATGGCAGAAGATTTTAAATGTCCAGCTAAATCAGGTTCGTTGTATCCCCAAGCAATCAATGCAGGCAATATCATCGTCAAACCTGTCAGTACCAGCATTGCTGCTAAAATATTGAGGATAGTTTTTAAGTTCATCAGGCTTCAAATAATTTTCGCAAATTTTTCACAGCGCTGGACTTCGCAAATACTAAAACCGTGTCCTCATCTGTTAATTGCGACGATCCTCTTGCGATTGCTAAATGACCATGGTGATTGATCATACCAACAATACTATCTTCAGGAAATTTTATTTCTGACAAAGGGGCCTTCGTTACTTTACTGCCCGGTTCAGGGCTGAATTCGATCACATCCACATCAATTTCATCAAATGTTGTGACAGATTTTTCAGTCTGGTCACTTGCAATAAATCGTAAAATAGAATTTACGGTAGACATATTTTTACTCAATACTGCACCTAAACCAATTTCCTGAACAATAGGCATATATTCGGTTGTACTAACGTGGATAACGGACTGTTTTACACCTAAATGGTGGGCCAACATACCGGATAATAAATTGGTTTGTTCACTTTCAGTTACGGCAATAAAACTATCCGCATCCTGAATATTCTCTGCTTTGAGTAACTCTACATCTGTACCGTCGCCATAAAGAACCATTGTTTCTTTTAATTTTGATGCCAGCCATTCAGCTTTATCTCTGCGGTTATCAATCATCCGCACACTCATTTCATTTTCCAATTCTGCTGCAACACTGCGGCCAATTTTACTTCCCCCCAAAATGATGATTGAATTCGTTTGCGTGGCTTCTTTTCCTAATAAAATCATCAAAGATTCAATCCGTTCCGTTTTAGCAATAAAATAAGCTGTATCCCCTTCAGAAAATATAAAATCAGACCAAGGGACATGAGATTCCCCATTTCTTAAAACGGTAATAATTCCAAATTTAAAGTCACGCTCTTCATCGCATATTTCTCTCACTGATTTTCCAATAATCGGGCATTCTTCTTCCAGGCGAATGCCCATCATTTGCATTCTCCCGCCTTCAAAATCCATTACTTGGGTTGCATAGGAATGTCGAACTAACTGAACAATTTCACGGCATGCCTCTTTTTCTGGATGAATTACAAGATCAATACCAAACTTTTCCGGTTTAATGATAGAATCTCTAGTTGTGTACTGCTGGTTTCTTAGACGGGCAATTATCTTTTTCGCTCCCAGTTGATGGGCTTGTTGGGAGGCTATCAAATTGACTTCATCCACTCGCGTTAGCGACAGCACATAGTCTGCATTCTGGACATTCGCCATAGATAGGTTTCTGGGACTCGCGCCATTTCCTTCCAGCACAATCACATCGAGGCTTTCGGTGGCCCGTTTACACTTTACTGGATCCATATCCATTACAGTAATATCATGTTCTTCCTGGCTCAATGCTTTTGCAACGTGAAATCCAACTTCTCCTACCCCGATAATTACGATGCGCATAATGAATCCTTTCTGGTAAAAGCTACTATTTTAAGTAATTTTAACCAATTTATCCCATTCTTTTTCATTATTCACTCTCACGGTAAATATCAGCACCTAGGGACTGAAATTTTTTTTCAATTCCTTCATATCCTCGATCGATATGGTAAATCCGACTGATGTCCGTTCGTCCTTCTGCCATCAGCCCCGCTATAACCAAAGAAGCACTTGCCCTGATATCTGTTGACATGACTTGGGCCCCTCTTAACTTTTTCACACCACGAACAACTGCCACATTATTCTCAAGAGAAATATTTGCACCGAGGCGAATTAGTTCGGGTACATGAGAAAATCGATCATGATAGATTGTATCCATTATTATACTGGAGCCATTTGCAAGAGACATTAATGCGATCCATTGGGCTTGAAGATCGGTAGGAAACCCGGGATATACATCTGTTGTCATATCCACCGCTTCTAATTGATCACCTTTTTCGATAGAAATGGAATCACCATCCACATGTATTCTGCAACCTGCCTGCTCCAATTTTTGCATTACAATTGATAAATGAGCCGCTTTAACATTATTAAGGGTAATATTGCCTAACGTTGCACCTGCCATGAGGAAAGTCCCTGCTTCTATCATATCCGGAATTGTTGTTACTTCAACTGGTTTTAAAGAACCCACTCCCTGAATTTTCAATATATTTGTACCAACGCCCTCAATTTGGGCACCCATTTCATTGAGCACTTCGCACACTTGGACAATATGCGGTTCCATTGCAGCATTGGTAATTCGGGTTGTTCCTTCTGCGAGAACGGCAGCCATTACAATATTTGCAGTTGCACCTACGGATGGAATTTCAAAATGGATACGTGCACCTTTCAGTTTTTTTGCCCGCGCAATAATATATCCATCTTCTAAAACAATCTCAGCACCGAGTTTTTCAAACCCTTTTAAATGATAATCCACAGGCCTAGGCCCCCACGCACACCCACCAGGTAATGAAACACGCGCTTCGCCAAACCGACCCAAAAGCGGTCCCATTACATAAAAAGAAGCCCGCATAGTTTTCACTAACTCGTACGGAGCTTCGAATGAATTCACCTTTGAGGCATCTATAGTAAGGCATTGTTCACGAAATTCCGTTTCTGCACCCACCATACCCAATAAACGGATCATTGTATTGGTATCCCGTAAATTTGGGACTCCATTAAGTTTTGTTTTACCATCCGCTAGGAGCGAAGCAGCCATGAGCGGTAATACGGCATTTTTTGCCCCACTAATGGTTACCGATCCACTTAAAGGATTACCACCATTAATAACTAATTTATCCACGAGCCTGATCTGTAAATCGCTGCAATGATTTTATTTTTTTTATTGGCACATTTTCCCCGCTGAATAATTCTGCGATGGCTTCAATTTTTTCATTATCATTCAAATAACGGGCCACAACTTCAGTTTGTTCATTTTTTATTTTTTTATGAATAAACAAATGATGATCTGCTATGGAAGCAATTTGTGGCAAATGTGTAATACAAATGACCTGTTTATCTCGGCTTAATTTTTTTAGAGTATCTCCGACTTTTTCTGCTGCCTGACCTGATATACCAGTATCAATTTCATCAAAAATCAGTGTCTCAACAGGATCACTTTTTTTCAAAACTGATTTAATCGCCAACATAATCCTGGAAACTTCACCACCAGAAGCAATTTTAATTAGAGGTTTTGGCAATTCTCCTGGATTTGCACTTAAGAAAAATGAAACCTGATCATATCCTTTTGATCCATATTTCACAGATTTATCCTCAAACTGGATAAAACTTTCACGATCTTCTACTTGGGTTATTTGAACCTGGAATTTTGCCCCAGCCATATTGAGTTTAGACATCTCTATTTCAATTTCTGAGGAAACCTTTGCAGCAAATTTCATCCGAAGAGTATTCAATTGACCTGCTAATTTTTGATATCGATTAAACAAATGTGTTTTTTCTAATTCCAATTCAGAAATTTTTTCATCCAATCCGGATAAACCAGCCAATTCATGATCTGAATTCTGGATAAATAATCTGATTGATTCTATCGACCCTCCATATTTTCGTTTTAAGCTTTCAATAGCTTGAAGTCGTTCTTCTACTTCCTCGAGTCGTTTTTGGTCATATTCAATTGATTCCACATGCTGAATCATACCTGCAGACGCATCTTGAATGGATACCGTTGCCTGATCAATAGAATCAATAAAAGGTTTTAGAGACTCATCGTATTTTGATAATCGTTCTAATTCATTTAGGGCAGAAGCAAGTTGACGATAAATGGAATGATCATGCTCCGTTAATGATTGATTCAAATTTTGTATTGTCGAAATTAATTCGTCAACGTGATTCAATCGTTTAAACTCTTTCCCCAATTCAATATCTTCATCAATTTGAGGATCGACAGCTTGAATTTCTTGAATTTGAAATTGTAGCAATTCCTTTTGATTAGAAGAATTTTTTTGCAAAAAAATCGACTGATCTAATTCCTGAATAGTTTGAATTAAATCCGAATATGTCAATGCTATTTTCCTGATTAAGTTATTGGAATCGTAAAAGGCATCTAAAAAATCGATATGTGTTACGGGATCCATAATATATTGTTGTTCATATTGCCCGTGAAAATCGGCCAGCGAATTAACAGTTTCCCGATAGGCCGGTTCTAATATAGGCTTGTCATCAATAAAGGATCGGGTACGTCCACTTTTACTGATTAATCGGCGAAATATTTTTTCTTGACCATCTACAGATAATTCTACTTCAACAATTGCCTGCTGCTGACCACTGCGCACATCTGTTTTATCCGCCTTAGCGCCAAGTGTTATACCTAATGATTTCAACAGAATGGATTTCCCTGCCCCTGTTTCTCCCGTAATTACTGTTAGACCTTCATTAATAGGAAGGGAAATTTCATTGATAATTGCAAAATCTTTTATGTAGAGCTGATGTATCATTTCTTATCATTACCTAAAATAAGTAAAGCACCAATAGTGACACCTATCGTATCCGCTAACACATCCCAGCCGCTAGAAAACCGCCCTGAAATAAATGATTGCAAGTATTCATCCAGTCCTCCAAAAAACATACCAAATGGGAGCACGATTCTTAATGTTCGATATGATATTGTATTCATGCTTTTCATAGCTAGAATTCCCAGAATAAAATACTCAACAAGGTGAATTAGTTTATCCCAGGTTAAAAGCCAAGTCTTCGGAAAATCTTGCGCAGGGATACTAGATAAACCCAAGATCAGTATCATATATGATACTAATAAAATTCGAAATGATTTATGATTCATATGCCTGAAGGACTCTGCCAATCTTATACAATAAATCGCCTGAAATCATACCTCTCTGACTAATCGATTTTGCCAATTGATCTGATGCCTTCCCATGAATAAATACGGCTGATTTTGCTGCCTCCACTGCATGGTAACCCTGCGCCATTAATGATGAAACTATTCCAGTTAATACATCACCTGAACCTGCAGTAGCCAGACCAGCATTCCCTGTAGAATTAACGGCACCTAGAGTTTCCCAAGCTACTAAAGAAGGGGCAAATTTAGCAATCAATATACCAGGAAAACTCGGCATCATCTCATCAATCGTTTTTGGTAAATCTTTTTGAATTGATTTGGCAGTTTTACCTAATAAATTGCTCAATTCTCCTATATGCGGGGTTATAATAAATTCATTTTTGATTTTATTAAATAAATCAAAATTATTATAAAACGGAACCAAGCCATCGGCATCAATTACCATTGGTTTATCGATAGTTTTGACTATTTTCTCAACCAACCTTGCGGTGCCCGTATTTTGACCAATTCCCGGACCAATGCTGAAAACATCGCACCAATCAATCCAAGCCATGATTTCATCATAGTTTTCTTCAGTGAAATAACCGCGCTCTTTATCTTCACAAGAAATGGTCATCCCTTCTGTAATTTTTTCTTCATATACCAAATTGAGTGATGACGGAGCACAAGTGATCGTTAGACCAACCCCGCTTCTCAAAGCCGCCATAGTTGCTAAGTAAGCCGCACCTGTCATTCCCTTTGATCCAGCAACAATTAAAACTTTCCCCTGTATGTGCTTATGCGTTGATTTATGGACAGGTTTAATAATGTCTTGGATTTCTTTATCTGTAATAGTTGACCAAACCCTACCATTCAAATCATTAATAATATCTGGAAATCCAATATTTACAGGATGAACTTCACCGGAATTGCTTTTTCCCGGTTCAATCATCATGCCCAGTTTCGAATATCCCATTGTTACGGTATGATGGGCATTGACAGCATATTCATTGGCATAACCACTATTTGCATTAACACCGGATGGGATATCAGCTGCAACTATCCATTTACAATCATTGATCCATTCAACCCATGGGAAAAGATTGTCGCGCATGGTACCGGTAAAACCCGTACCAAATAACGCATCGATCATTAAATCAAAATCGGGTTTTGTTACCGGGGGATTATGATCATAAATAATCGAGACCTTATCACGGCTACAATGGTCATGAAATAATTTAGAATCACCAGTAATATTATTTTTTTCCTCTAAGGAATAAACAGTGATTTTAAAACCCAAATTATTAAGGAATTCACCAGCGGCAAAACCATCACCTCCATTATTACCTTTCCCGCTTACAATACCAATATTTGGATTATGAATACTGATCAACTGGGATTGGACAAATTCAGCAATTTTTTGACCAGCATTTCTCATCAAACTTTCCCCAGAAATATCATGTTTTGTCATCGCGAGATGATCTAGTTCCTGTGCCTGTTCTCTAGTGATTAAACGCATTTAAACTACCAACATTGCCACGGCTATAGCATAATCAGATTCGTGTGAAATACTCACGATTAAATCAGCATATTCGTAGTCGCCTACAGCAGAAACAACAGGGGCGCCATTTTCCGAAGAAATAATTTCAATTTTATTCAATCCCAATTTTTCAGTTAAATCCGAAGATAAAAAACATTTTTTGATTGCTTCTTTAGCAGCAAACCTCCCGGCATAGTGAATAGATGGATTGGCTTTTCCATCACAATATTCGATTTCTTTTATAGAAAAGGATTTTACTTTGAATCGATCATCGTATTCTTTCAACAACAGAGCAATTCGTTTAACCGAAACGATGTCCGTTCCGATAAAAGTGCTAGCCGTCACTCAATTCCTTGACAATGTTCACAACCTCATATATATCATTTATATCCCAGTCAGCACCTGAATCAACCGTTCCAAATGTGTCACCATATCGTGCAAAAATTGTTTTTATACCAATTTGTTTGGCCCCGACTACATCTCGTTCAGGCCAGTCACCAATCATGAGAGCTTCTTCCGGTTTTAGTTTCATATAATCCAAAGCCATTTGAAATGGTTTTGGTGATGGTTTTCGGACACCTGTATCATCATATGTCAAAACGGGATCAAACACATGGTGGAGATTTAAATAATACAAGCGCATCCAAGCTTCTCGACTTGGTGCATCAGATACGACAGCCAGTTTAATCCCCATTTTGGTCAATTCAATTAACGTTTTATTCACATTAGGATAGACCAGCAATGTAGCTTCACGAGCGCGGCGATAAGCAACAATGCCTGCTGCTAAAATTTTGTTGCTAACCGCACCAATAGTCTGATTTAGATAATCGTCGAATACTTGTTGGTTCTCCCACCCCTTATGAACATATAAATCAAGTATTTCCTGATATGCTTTTTCTTCATCTACATTTAAACCAGCCTCATTCATCGCAGTAATTGCAGCTTTCACTGCAAACTGCTTCATCTTTATAAAATCTAAAAGTGTGTTATCTAAGTCAAAGATGATTGCTTGAATCATCGATTTTAAACCATATCGTTAAAATTAATTTTCGTATTTCTGAGGATTTTTTACTTTATCGATTTCGTACTCAGCCATTTTACGCCATGCTCGATCATTTCTTGCTTTTTCAAAAGCATTCAAAGCCCCAGTTTTATTTCCTTTTCCATCACACCACTCAGCTACGCCTAGCTCAAACCAACCACCACCAAATCGATTTTTCAGTTCAGTGCTCTTACGAGCTGCTTCTTTTGCCTCTGAACAGTTTCCTTTTTCATTATAAGCACCAGCCAGTCTAAAAAAACTCATGACGTCACGATCGTTCAATGTTGTTGCCATGACTAAATTAGATGTTGCTTGGTCCCAATCCTGCACTTCCGTGAATATCATGCCCATGTTTGCATATCCTTTAGCATAATTTGGATTGACTGTAATCGACATATTCAAGACTTGTTTAGCTTTTTCATAATTCTTAGTACGAATATAAATATCGCTCATTGCACCATAGGCTTTGTCATAGCCTGGGTGGATGTCCACAGCCGTTTGTAAAGCTGCAATAGCGCCTTCATCATCATTGAGTCCGCTTTTAGCCAGACCTAAAGCAAAATAACCTTTATAGAACTGAGGGTTAACCTCAAGTGCTTTTTCGTAGGATTGCACAGCTTCACCTTTATTACCTATTTTCGATTTGATCACACCAATCTGGTAATAGGCCTGATAAAATGTTTTATCAACTTCCAGCACTTTTTCATACGAGCTAAGCGCGCTTTCCAAATCAGCTCGTTTATAGGACTGATTTGCGGAATTAAAAAAGTTTTTAGCTACATTTTTTATTGCTGCCAAAGCATTTTTATGTTCAGGATTGATTTCCATGGCTATGTGAAAATTTTTCACTGCTTCCATGTATTCTTTTTTGCGCATATATCCTAAACCCATATTAAATACCGATTCTGGATAATGAGGAAATTTTTCATTAGCGATCCGAAAAGATACAAAAGCATCTTCCATATCGCCGTTTTTCATGGATCGAATTCCTTTATTCATAAGTGTATTTAATTCATTCAGCCGCTCAAATTCATCACGAAATTCTTGATTCTCAGGATCTGCATCGATTGCTTCTTTTATAGATTGCTGTGTTTTAGATAAATCACCTCTTCTGATTGCAATCTGAGCCAGTCCAAGATAGGCTGGAGCAAAGGTGGGATCAGCCTGTAGTGCTGCATTAAAACCAGCTTCTGCTTCGGGAATATTTCCTGCTTCTAAACTGATATTAGCAGCATTGTATAATTCATCCGGCGATTGGGAAAAAATAATGCCTATAAATACAAAAATTGCAAATATCTTTTTACACATAATGATATGATCCTTCATTTTAATTTTCTTGTGCCGAAGGCCGGACTTGAACCGGCACGGGGTTTCCCCCACAGACCCCTCAAGCCTGCGTGTCTACCAATTCCACCACTTCGGCCCATATCAGTTATTGATTTTTTCAGAATCTTGTATTGGCGGTGTAGGTAAGGCCAATCCATCAGTGTTGGGTGCCAATGTCCTTTCTTCCTGCGCTTGTTCAATAACCGAATTAGTCCCACCAGTACCTGGTGTACCGACCAAACTAATCAAAAGCGCTAAACCCATAAAAGCAACAGCAAGATAAGTTGTGATTTTGCTTAAAGCCGTTGCTGCGCCACGTCCACCGAATATAGCATTGGTTGTTTGACCACCAATAGAACCGGCTAGACCACCACCTTGGCTAGCCTGCATTAATACAACTGTAATCAGTAATAAACTGATAATTGCATGAACTGTGATTAAAAATCCTAACACGTTTTACCTCTTATAATATTTTGATACTTGTTCTACGATGCTACAAAAACTTTCTTCTTTTATACTCGCTCCACCAATGAGAAACCCATCTACGCCTTTGGTCTGAATTAATTTCATTGCATTATTTTCATTTACTGATCCACCATAGAGTATCGGCACTTCATACCCAACTTGTCCAAACATTCTTTCTAGAACCGATTGAACATAAGCATGGGCTTCCGCTACCTGATCAGTAGAAGCAGTTTCACCCGTACCAATGGCCCATACAGGTTCATAGGCTATAATCATTTTTACAGGATCAATCGATTCCATACCTTGAAGACCAAGATTTATTTGATTTTCAAGAACCAGAGTAGTCTGATTTGATTTACGATCATCCAGCGTTTCACCTATACAAAAAATGGGAACCAGTTCTGCATTCAGAACAGCGTGAATTTTTTTATTAATCCAAACATCCGTTTCACCAAAGATATGACGACGTTCCGAATGGCCAAGAATCACATACTGAACTCCTGCAGATTTCAGCATCCCAACTGATATTTCTCCAGTGTAGGCACCGTCTATCTCAAAATGGGCATTTTGTGCTCCAACACTGAAATCTGTACCATTTAATGCTTTAACTATGGAAAAGAGCGACGTAAAAGGCGGGCAGAATATAACCTTCGCTTCTACTTTATCCAATATACGATTTTTGATTTTACCGACGAAAGAGACACCTTCTTCACCTGATTTATGCATCTTCCAGTTTCCAGCAACAATAGGCTTAATATCCATCTTAAATCTCCAATGAATAAATCGCGGGCAATGTATTTCCCGATAATAATTCTAAAGATGATCCGCCCCCTGTTGAGACGTGACTAACCTTTTTCATTAATCCAAATTTTTTGATTGCTGCAGCTGAATCTCCACCACCAATGATTGTCATTATATCTTTTTCTGTTACTGCCGCGATTTTTTCTGCTATCTTTTGTGTGCCGTGATGAAACCCATCCACTTCAAATACTCCCATTGGCCCATTCCATAAAATGGTCCCTGAATCTTGTATAACCTCAGAAAATTGATTTACCGTCCCCGGGCCAATATCAAGACCCATTAAATCATCTGGAACTTTTCCTACAACACAAATTTCTGTAACATTTCCATGATTAATTGATTCCGCGCACACAAAATCAATTGGAAAAATTAATTTGGTTTTCCCTCGTGCTTTAGACATAATAGTTTTTGCAGCAGCAATGATGGATGCATCTACAGTTGTATTACCTACATCTTTGCCCTGTGCTTTTAAAAATGGATGGGCCATAGCTCCAGCTATGAGAATATGATCTGCATTGCCAATGAAATGGTGAATTAAATTTAGTTTGGTATCAATTTTAGCTCCTCCTAAGATCACGGTTAGAGGACGTTTTGGTTTTGTCATACCTTCAGCCAAAAATTGCAATTCCTTTTCAAAGAGAAAACCCATTCCCTTATGTATAAAATTGTGGGTTACCCCGGTATTGGATGCATGATTCCGATGGGCCGTACCAAACGCATCATTAATAAATACCTGACCGTGTTTGGATAATTTGGCACTGAAAACTGAATCATTTTGAGTTTCTTCAGGATGAAAGCGTAAATTTTCCAGCAAATGAATTTCACCGCCCCGCAAACCTAGAGAAACGTCATGGGAATCTTCAGATACACAATCATCTGAGAATTTGATTGGCATTTCTAAAAGATCCGCCAATGTCTCACCTACAGGAATTAAACTTAATTCAGAGCTATGATTTCCGTTGGGTCGACCTAAATGAGACATTAATACTATATTGGCTCCTGCTTTCAAACAATATTGAATAGTAGGTAAAACAGCGCGAATCCTAAAATCATCCACAACACGATCATTTGCGATAGGAACATTAAAATCAACACGAATAAGGACACGTTTTTCTTTTAATTTAAACGTTTTGAGAGATTTGATCACGCGGGTTTTTCATATTATAAATTGTAGGTGTTGCCAAGGTAAAGTTTATCATATGGTTAAAACCATTTAAAAGTTCCTGCGCAGCCAGTTCGCTACACCTGTTGTTAATACATTATCAATAATTCCGATTTCCAACTCTTTCAAGGATTGAGAATTTACAAATGCATTTTCCATATTTTGAAGGCGTTCTTCCCCTCTCACTTTTGTTTTCAAAATGGTATAAATATTCCGTTGTACCATGGTTGGATCAAATGATATCATAACCCGTTGCAGGAATCTATGGATAATTCTATTTATATCGATGGTTAAGTACAGTAATTTTGAATTGGATACAATATGTCATCCGAAACAATAGCATCCATCAATTTCCAAGATTTGATGCTCCACCGCATCCATGAAATACTACTTGTGGCAAGTCCCTATGATGCATTTATCTTAGAGGAAGACGGGCGCCTTACTCAGCAGATTCTCTATGAATATCTGGGTATGAACCTTAGTTATGCACCCAGAGTCTGGCACGCAAAAAATGCAACTACAGGATTACAAATGTTATCTGATCGTAGCTATGACCTTGTAATTGTAATGATGCGCATAGCTGACATGGATCCCATTACCTTTGGAGAGAAGGTCAAAAAATCTTTTCCGGATAAACCAATTATCCTGCTTGCTTTTGATGAATCCGAAATCACCCATTTGCCGCAGAAACGTTTGGAAAAAATCATTGATAAGATCTTTATTTGGTCGGGTAATGCTAATGTATTCCCTGCCATTATTAAAAATATAGAAGATAAAATGAATCTCCAGCGCGATTATAAAATTGCCGATATTCGTGCAATTATTGTGGTGGAAGATAATCCACGATACTATTCAATTATTTTGCCATTAATCTACCGGACGGCACTGAAGCATGCCAGAAACCTGATTGACAAAAGTTTATCTGATATCGATAAATTATTATTATTTCGGGCAAGGCCGAAAATAATACTGGCTTCATCCTTCGAACAGGCAACGGATTATTATCATAAGTACCGCCATAACATCCTGGGATTCATTTCTGATGTACGATTTCCAAAAAATGGGAAATTAAACTCCCATGCCGGTGTAGAACTGGTCGAATATATTCGTCAAAAAGATTCTGACGTGCCCATTGTTCTTCAATCAACGAAACCAGTTTATAGTAAAGATGCAAAAAAAGTAAAAGCCGCGTTCATTCATAAGAAATCTCCAACGCTTCTCCAAGATCTGGAAGATTTTATTATCAACAATTTTGGTTTTGGTGATTTTATATTTCGCAATCCTAGAGGAAAAGAAATTTCCCGAGCCACTGACTTATCTAGTTTTCGTAAATCATTAGAGAAAATTTCCGTTAAATCTTTGAAATACCACGCCTCCAAAAACCATTTTTCAAATTGGCTAGCTGTAAGATGTGAATTTTCTATAGCTTCAAATTTAAGACCTATTAAAGTACATGATTTCAACAATATAGAGGATTTACGTAAATTAATAATTGAACAAGTTGATATAGGAATACAAGCTCACCACGAAGGACGGATCGTTCAATATTCTCATACTGCTAAACATGAAAAACTTGATTTCGTGCGACTTGCAACTGGATCTTTAGGTGGAAAGGCAAGAGGACTGGCATTTGCAAATAATATGCTTTCGGACGCAAAAATAAATGAGAGACATTCTAATATTAATTTGCGTATTCCAAAAGTAGCTGTTATCGGCACAGATGAGTTCGACCGATTCATGGATGAAAATAAATTGTGGAAAGTTGCCTTTTCTAAAAAGAAATCTGATAAAGCCATCATCAAGGCATTTATGAACGCTTCCCTATCGAAAGAATTGATATCTACCCTAACTCGTTATTTAAACGATGTTAAATATCCACTTGCCATTCGCTCATCGAGTCTTTTAGAAGATTCCCAATATCAACCTTTGGCTGGGATGTATTCCACTTTTATGCTTCCAAATTCCAATAAATCCAAAAAAACACGACTTGAAGAACTGATTAAAGCCATTAAGGCAGTATACGCCTCAACCTATTATAAAGAACCCAAATCATTGATTGAAGGATCTGTCCATCATCATGAGGAAGAAAAAATGGCTGTGATCATTATGGAACTAATCGGTAAACAGCATCAAGATAGGTATTATCCTTCTGCCAGTGGTTCAGCCCAAAGTTTTAACTATTATCCAATTTCTTATATGAAACGCGAAGAAGGAGTCGCATTCCTCGCTTTAGGGCTAGGCCGTACCGTTGCCGAAGGGGAAAAATCTCTTCGTTTTTCTCCACAATACCCTGGAATTATACCCCAGTATTTTTCAGTAAAATCAACAATCTCAAATTCTCAAAATAAATTTTATGCGTTAAACCTTAAAGGCGGTTTTAATCCTCAACAAAATGGAAAGCAAGAGAATACAAATGTTTTCGATTTATCAATTGCTGAAACAGATGGAGAATTATATTGGGCAGGCAGTGTTGTTTCAGATGAAGATAACGTAATTCGCGATTCCTTGCGTCATGATGGTACCCGTGTAATCACTTTCCCTTCTTTGCTCAAATGGAATACGGTTCCTATTTCAGATCTACTCAAAGATGTTTTATCTATGGGAGAAGATACACTGGGATGTCCTGTGGAAATTGAATATGCTATTAATCTCAATAAAGATGAAAATCAAAAACATGAATTCTGTCTATTGCAGATCAAGCCAATGGTTATTGGAGGTATTGATCGCATGCAAAAATTTGATACTATAGATAAGAAAAACATTATTTGTTCTAGTTCTATAGCTTTGGGAAACGGCCTTATTGAAGATATTCAAAATATTATTGTTGTTGATCCTAAAACATTTAATGCATCTCACACCCAAACTATCACAAAAGAAATCGAAAAGATTAACAGTAACATTCCTAAGGGTGAAAAATATATATTAATTGGTCCTGGACGGTGGGGTTCAGCCGATCCATGGTTAGGAATACCTGTGAATTGGAACCAAATATCGAATGCAAAAGTAATTGTAGAAGTTGGTATGGATGATTTTCCCGTTGATCCCTCTTTTGGCAGTCATTTTTTCCAGAATGTCACCAGTATGCGGATCGGTTATTTCACCATTAATCATAAAAACAAACAAGACCATCTCAATATGAAATGGTTATTAGATCAGCATGTTCAGAAAATTGGCAAATATACCAAATGGATCAATACAGACCGATCACTAACAGTCACAATTGATGGCCAAACGGGGGAAGGCTCAATTATTAAACCGCTAGAACCTATCCAGCAATCAATGAATGAGCAGGAATCAACTGGGATATAATTAATTCGTGATTAAACCACGCCCTGATCTATCATAGCATCGGCAACTTTGATAAATCCGGCAATGTTGGCACCATTTACGTAATTTGTGAATTTACCTTCATTCCCTTGGGAAACACAGGCGGAATGAATATTCTGCATAATGTTGTGGAGCTTCTGATCTACTTCTTCCCTACTCCAGGAAATACGCATTGAATTTTGGCTCATTTCCAAACCGGAAACAGCAACACCTCCTGCATTCGCAGCTTTACCAGGACCGAATAAAACCTTATTACCGAGGAAAACTTCGATAGCATCTGGCTCGGAAGGCATGTTTGCACCTTCAGTTACTGCTATGCATCCATTTTTTACCAGTGTCTTGGCTTCAGCTTCACTGATCTCATTTTGAGTGGCACAGGGTAATGCAACATCGCACGGCACACTCCAAGGTCGCTTCCCTTCCAAATAAGTCGCACCAAATTTATCGGCATATTCTTTGATACGACCACGCTTCACATTCTTCAGTTCCATTACATAATTTAATTTTTCAGCATCAATACCATCTGCATCATGGACAGAGCCGCCGGAATCCGAAAGTGTCACAACTTTACCACCCAGATCATTGACTTTTTCAGCAGCAAATTGGGCTACATTTCCGGAACCGGAAATAGCTACTATTTTCCCTTTAAATGATTCATCCTTGGTCTTGAGCATTTCATCGGTGAAGTAAACACAGCCATAACCGGTGGCTTCAGGCCGTATCAGGCTGCCGCCCCAGTTCAATGCCTTACCGGTTAAGACACCGCTAAACTCATTGCGAATACGCTTGTATTGACCAAAAAGATAACCAATTTCACGTCCGCCTACACCAATATCCCCCGCAGGTACGTCTGTGTCTGGCCCGATATGACGGCACAATTCTATCATGAACGATTGGCAAAAGCTCATTACCTCATTATCTGATTTTCCTTTTGGGTCAAAATCAGACCCGCCTTTACCTCCACCCATGGGTAAAGTGGTTAAACTATTTTTAAATACCTGTTCAAAACCAAGGAATTTGAGTATACTAAGATTAACCGATGGATGGAATCGCAGACCACCTTTATATGGTCCGATGGCTGAATTAAATTCCACACGAAACCCGCGATTTACTTCCACTTCACCAAGGTCATTTCGCCACGGCACTCGAAACATGATAACACGCTCCGGTTCAGTAATTCTTTCCAATACTTTTGAATGAAGGTAATCAGGGTGATCTTGTAAAAACCCCCAAATGGATTCGACCACTTCATGAACGGCCTGGTGAAATTCCTTTTCACCCTGATTCTTGGCCTCGATGTGGCCCATAAATTCTTCGATGGATTGATACATTAGCTCTCCTTTGAACAATACGAATTAAAATGATTGCGACCTATTTGGTCTTTTGAAAGCGGCAGAAATTAAAAGTGAAATAGGGAAATATCGCATACAAATTGATTGAAGAAACAGATACGAATCCTGTAACTTTTCTGGCTTTTTTAAAGCGATTTTTGGCGGAGTAGCTCAGCTGGTTAGAGCAGTGGAATCATAATCCACGTGTCGGGGGTTCGAGTCCCTCCTCCGCTACAAACAAACCCTGGTTTGATTATTCAGGTTTTTTGTTATAGATTAAATTAAACGTACTAAAGGAGTATGAATCAAAATGAAAAAGATTAGTTTTTTATTAATTGCGGTTACTACGATAGCTTCAGCTCAACTAAGAGTTGGAGTTGATGTATCTAGAAAAATGAAAGTAACTCCATCTTTTCCTGCTGAGGTAAAAGCCCTATTTTTATCTATGGGAGAAGAACTACCTGGCTCAGAGAAAATGACTGCTGAAGGTTTAGGCTTTAGCGTTGGATATGATTTCATGCTGGCTAGCCTTGTTGGTGTAGGTGCTGAACTAAACATAGCTGCAGAAAGTGATGATGAAGATGGTGGACCAAGTAATCAGATTTTTGCATATAGTATCGTAAAACTGCCATTTGGAGTACCTTTTGCGCGCGGAGTAGTTCGCGTAGGTATTGCAAAGTCATTTGAAGAAGGAATTGATCCAGGCCTTGGTTATGGATTCGGTTTAAGGATAAAACCTCCTTTATTTCCCATTGGTGCAGAAGCTTCTTATAATATCTATAATTATTCTCAAGAGGATGATTCAGATTTGGGAACGATGAAATATGACCTTAAACAATCCTACATGAATCTTTCACTAACCTATTCCTTTTAAATGAAACGCCTCTAGCTCAAATAGCCTGCTCACGGAGGCTATTTTATTTTAAATAACTATTCACAATTCCATGGCGGGATTGTACATGATCAATCAATTCACTCAGTCCGCGATCCAGTTGCTGAGGTGAAACTTCCGGATCGCTATTATCATTATTTGTTCGCGCAATGTATGGTCGTATCAAGTCATGGTATTTTTGATATATTGCTATCATTTTTTCCGTTTTGAAAGGGCCGTCTATTACAGACCGTAAGTTAGTTTTATATTGTTTTTGATATGTTTCATTATCCATCAGGAATCTAATCAATGGCCAATCATCCCTTACTTCACTCAATCCGATAGATAATGCACCACCTGCTTTTCCATGTTGCAGAGTTTCATTGTGATCCCAGGTTATCCAGGTAAGCTTTGATGTTTCCGGATCATTATATAGATAATAATTCTGAGACATTTTTCCATAAGAATCCCAATTTTGAATCGTTGTATTAGTGGCCAACCACATAAGAAAGATATCCGTTTGAAAAATGGATTCAAGTTCATTCTTCCAGGCGGCAGGGTCCGAAATACGATTATCGCTATGCAGCGCATCAAACATTGCCAGTATATCATTCCAGTCAGAATCGTCCTCATTTGTTTTTTTGGCAAAAGATGGTTTAGAAAAAGATCCCTTTGCAAATGTTGCTCCTCTACCTTCCGGCTTGTATAAATTTCCGTTATCACTGATAAACTGGGTTTCGATAACCGTATCGTCCACTTCTTCAACGCAAGTGTATATTCCCCAAAACTGAGGTCCATCACCGTGATCTAAATAAACTCTGTAGAAAGCTGTATGGGCTGATGGAACACCTGCATCACGAAAAATATCTGCCGAGACCTTTTCACGTATTAAAGATGGATCCATGGCATTTGAAGACATGCTAAACTGCTTAAATCCGTAAAAACGTTGATTGTCAATCTGGGGATAATCGTCTTCAAATTCATCAAAATCTAACTTTAAGGGTATTTTCCATTTTCCACGGTGCCAAGCGAACCCCAGTGTTGAATTTCCTTTAAATCTGATTCCTACTTTATACCACTGTTTTTCCTCAAAAAAAAAGTCACAGGGCACCCAAATGGGATTATCATCAGCAAAATTACCAGGCTTTTGCCCTCCTTGTCCAAATGGTCCCCATTTTGCCGTCATATCATCAATCATTTTTTCCCAGTTTTTTTTTGAGATCACTACATCGATCCGGCTTACTTTATCTATTGGATAAACTATTTCATAATTTAGCTCGCCGCTCTTGCTATGACTTTCATCAGTCCAATCTGGCGTATCGAAGTTTGGATCATCTACATCTTCAGACTTTTTATCCTCACAAGCAGACATCAAAAAAATAATTAAGACAATTAATAATGATGGTTTGATTTTCATTATTTTTTACCTCAAGGAAGTTCCACAACTTGCAGTATTTTTATATCGCTTGAGCAATGATTTAACAATAATTCCTTTCCGGTAGGAAAAATGAATGCACCCCCTGCTGAAAATGAATAATTTTTGTCAAAAACCAATTCACAATCACCCTGCAATACAAAATTGAAAATAAACTTTCCTTCTAAGTTTTGACTGAATTGATTCTTAGGATTAATGATACTAGCACTCATCATTCCACCAGTTGCTTCTACTATTCCCAATTCACCCCCATTCCCAGGACTGGCTTGGTGATGTAAAAACTTTTGTCCGATAAACAGTCGATCCGAATCGACTGTTTGCGAAGGTAAATTAATGGAATGATCCCTCCCAGTCATATGTTTGGCGGGACTGTTGATTTCAATCACTTCCAAGCCTGTTGAACTCTCTAATACACGATGACGAATTCCAGGCGGTTGAAGAACACAATCCCCCGATTTCATTATTATTGATTCACCTTGATTTTCATAGACCACTTTTGCCCAGCCTTTATAGCAATATATCATTTGAAATCTGATTTGGTGGAAATGGACATAATCTTCAACGGGTCCACCTTTGGTGATTCGAATATGGGAAGCACCAAATCTTCCGTTTTCTTCACTAATGAGGTTACGGTACTCCATACCAACTCGACCGATGACCCAATCTGAATCATCGCTCAAATGTGTTGCTTCAAAAGCATGTTGATCAGAAGGAATTTCCATCGGTGGATTAAGGTCCACGGCTTCAATGAATAAATCTTCCGTGGAACCCCCATTAATCGCATGATAATCTGGATAAGGACCTGTTTCTTTTTTGACTAAACGAATATATCGATCATGGTTTTTAATATCGGCTATGGATGGATCTTCCGCTGGATAAATACGATGAAGGTGAAATTCATTTTTTTCTATAAAGAAATCAAGCGTTTCTGCCAAATCATTACAGGGCACAATAAGGGATTGGACAATATTGGAACTCATGACTCTTTTTTTAATAGATGTATATCTTTGATTAAACGATTGACCTCATCAATATTATTATCGGTAGATTTTTCAACATCATCACAACTAATAAATAAAAATGTGACCAAAAAGACAGAAAAATGAACTCGATTCATAGGTCCACCCTTTCAAATTTACTTATTTGACGTTAACCAATGAGTAGAAGTTAATTTCAATTTTAATATTTCATATGTTTGAACTGTCTATTATTGTAATTTTCCTTGGTAAGGGGTCATAACAAATCTTTTTATTTGTTATGTAATTGTAAAACATTTTTTATTAATAATTAGGAGTCAATCCATGTTAAAAAAGTCATTTATCGTTAGTGTATTATTTTTTATGATTGGTTGCGACGAAAAAACCGATACACCATTTACAATCGATTATGAAAAATATGAGTTAGATAATGGACTGACCGTAATACTTCATGAGGATAAATCAGATCCCATTGTAAGCTTGGCTATTCAATACCACGTTGGTTCAAACCGTGAAATTCCTGGACGAACCGGTTTTGCTCACCTTTTTGAACATATGCTTTTTCAGGAGTCTCAGCACGTAGGCCAAGATCAATTTTTTAAAAAAATTCAAAATGTTGGCGGAACCCTGAATGGAGGTACAAACAAAGACGGAACAGTATATTATGAAGTTGTACCCAAAAATGCTTTAGAAACTATCATGTGGTTAGAATCAGATCGTATGGGATGGCTTTTATCTACCGTAACACAAGCTGCATTTGAGAATCAACAAGAAGTTGTACAAAATGAAAAACGCCAGCGGGTGGATAATCGTCCCTATGGTCATTCAAACTATGTCATGATTAAGAATATGTATCCAAAAGACCATCCATATAATTGGACTACTATCGGAGAATTAGAAGACCTCCAGAATTCGACGTTGAAAGATGTGCGGGATTTTTATGAAAATTGGTACGGACCCAATAATGCGACCATGGTAATTGCCGGAGATATCAATAAAAAAGAAGTGAAAAAACTGGTTGAAAAATACTTTGCTGAAATCAAACCCGGTCCGGATCATGGTAATCCGGAACCTCGTCCTGTGCAATTATCAGAAACAAAAAAGGTATTCCACGAAGATAATTTTGCTCGTTCTCCCCGTTTAACCATGGCCTTTCCTACTGTGGATCAACTCCATTTTGATGCTCCGGCATTGGAATTATTGGCCCAGTTGCTTGGTGATGGGAAAAAAGCTCCCCTTTACAAGGTTATTGTAGAAGAAAAAAAATTGGCGCCAAGCCTTTTCTCTTATAGTGGGACCCAGGAGATCGCAGGGACATTTAATGTAGTCGTTACAGGATTTCCAACTACCAATTTAACAGACGTAGAAAACGCTGTTCATGAAGCATTTCAAAGATTTGAATCCAATGGGTTCAGCGCTGAAGATCTGGATCGGTTAAAAGCCAAATACGAAACAGGATTCTACCAAAGTATTTCTTCTGTGCTAGGTAAAGGATTTCAATTAGCCCGGTACAATGAATATTATGGCTCACCTGATGCGATCGCTGAAGATCTTCAAAGTGTTTTGGACGTCAATATGAGCGATGTAAAACGGGCCTATGAAAAATATATCAAAAATCAGAATTATGTCTTAACCAGTTTTGTTCCAAAAGGAAAAGTTGATTTAGTGTCAGAAGGTTCCGTTCTTTTCCCAATCCAAGAAGAGATGATCGTTGAAAATGTTGAAAAAGAAACAGGGGTTGGTGGAATAGATATATCACAAATTCCTTCTACATTTGATCGTTCGGTTGAACCCGCTGAAGGTCCTCAACCTCGATTGAATATACCAAAAATATGGCAGCACGATTACGATAAGGGGGTGTCTTTATACGGTGTAAAACATGATGAATTGCCCTTGGTCAGTTTGGGTATCCAAATTGACGGGGGAATGCTCTTGGATGATCCCAATAAAATTGGTGTAGCCAATCTCGTTACGGATATGATGATGGAAGGTACAGCCAATAAAACACCGGTTGAATTGGAAGAATCCATTGATGCATTGGGCTCCTCAATTAATATGTATACAGGAAAACAATCCATTAATATTGAGGTGAGTACCTTGAAAAGGAATTTTGAAGCCACCCTTGCTCTTGTTGAAGAGATTTTGTTCGAGCCAAGGTGGGATTCAAAAGAATTTGAGCGAATCAAACGGGAGACAGCTGAATCTATAAAACGTCGATCTGCAGTGCCATCATCCATTGCATCAAATGTCTATAATAAGTTGAATTATGGTAGCCATATTTTAGCTCATGAAACAATTGGTACCGTTTCATCAGTGGAATCGATTGAATTAAATGACCTGAAAAACTACGTTAACAACAATTTTTCGGCTAATCTATCTACTCTTAGCATTGTGGGAGATATCAGCCGTAGTGAGGCTGTGAGAGCCTTTAAAAGCCTAGTAGAACGCTGGGATGTGAAAGATGTAACATTCCCAGAATATGACATGCCAGGACCAAGTAAAATGGCAAAAGTTTATTTTGTGGATGTCCCCAATGCAAAACAGTCCGAGATTCGTATTGGATACCTTGGTTTGTCTCGTACTCATCCTGACTTCTATGCAACATCAGTTATGAACATGAAACTGGGTGGTAACTTCAGTGGTGATGTCAATATGGTACTCCGCGAGGAGAAAGGGTTTACTTACGGGGCACGAACTGGGTTTAGCGGTTCAAAATTTCCTGGTAAATTCACAGCTTCTTCAGGGGTTCGTTCGAATACGACGGAAGAATCGGTCAATATCTTTAAAAATCTAATGTCGGCTTATAGAGAGCCCATTTCTGGAGAGGATCTGGCGTTCACAAAGAATGTAACATTAAAATCAAATGCTCGCCGATTTGAAACTCTTGGTGCACTTCGTGGAATGATCTCCAATATTGCTATCTATGGTTTACCCGTTAATTACATAGAAGAGCAGGAAGATATCGTTCGTGATATGAGCGTAGAAAGTCATAATATATTGGCAAAAAAATATATTCGTCCAGATGAAATGATCTATCTAGTTGTCGGCGATGCTGCCACCCAGTTAGATGGCATGAAATCTCTCGGGTTTGGTGACCCAATTTTGCTGGATGTAAATGGCAATCCTGTAAAATAATTCAGCCCTTATAATACAATTAAAAAACCCTCCGCTTCACGCGGAGGGTTTTTTATAACTTCAACTATGGACTTAAATAGATCTTTAAACGACTGGACTGTTTTCGCCATTATTTTTATCGGCATATTCCTTGTTTTGGGAATTGCTGAATTGCTTCGAAAAATCATGATGAAGCCGCCGGAATCCACGCGAAAATTTGTACATATATTTGTTGGCTTGATCGTATCTATTTGCCCACTATTATTTAAATCTAATTTTCAATTGATTGCTCTATCTTCTTTATTTATAATAATTAACGGATTTTTAATTAAGTCAAATAAAATTGCCAGTATGCATGTTACCACACGGAAGAGTTATGGAACGGTTTACTTTCCTTTCTCTGTTTTTATCTTGTCTTATTTTTGGTGGGATAAGCCCATTTCATTTATCTTGGCTGTATTAGTTATGACAATTTCAGATCCTATCGCCGCCATCATTGGAAAAAAAGGTCGAACCGTTTATATGCCATGGCGGGATCAAAAAACACGTCGTGGTTCCTTGGCTATGTTCGGTTCTACCATGATCATTATCATGGTGGGTACCGATCTACTTGCAAGGATCTATGGTGCTTCATTTTTTATCCCATTTCCCATTCTTATTGGTGTTAGTATTTTTACTGCCCTTTCCGCAACTCTAGCTGAATCCGTGAGTTATAGAGGCTCTGACAATTTATCTACACCAATCGTTACTTTTTTATCCTATGAGATATTCCTTATTATCTATACTCATGGCACCTTAACACAATTATTGCTCTGGTCCTTTCTTTCCATTCTTATTTTCTCACTAGCATGGAATCGTAAATCGGTTTCATCCAGTGGCGCTATCAGTGGATATATAATGGGTATCATCGTTTTTGGAGCAGGCGGTTGGCCTTGGATCATTCCATTGGTATTTTTCTTTATTTCTTCATCTATTCTCTCCCATTTGAGGCATAAGCCTCAATCGAATAGGAATATCCTCCAAATCCTAGCGAATGGCGGTGTAGGCACCCTATTTGCTATCATCTATTTTTTTTGGCAGTTCCCTCCAGCCATTGTTTTGTATTTGGGTGCAATCGGTGCAGCAACTGCAGATACTTGGGCGACAGAGATTGGTTTTTACTCGAAATCCAAACCCCGATTGGTGCTATCAAAACAAGTTGTAAAACGAGGCATCTCAGGCGGCATCACATTTTTAGGAATCACTGGATCAGTTTTAGGTGCTCTAACAATTGGCTTTTTAGGCGAATCAATTCTGCACATGAATGACCTTCTTCTTCCTTTAGCAGTTGCTGGATTCACTGGATCATTAACCGATTCCATTCTAGGAGGATATATTCAGGCACAATTCAAATGTTCTATATGCAATGAACACACAGAAAATCGTTATCACTGTAATACAAAATCTAAACTGATTTCGGGATCTAAATGGATCGATAATGATGCAGTTAATTTCATCAACACTATTATTGGTGCAAACGCTGCATATTTTTTATGGATGAATTATGGATAGAGAATCTCGATATCAAAATATTCTAATAACTGCTAAATCTACCCTTGACGATTATTCAATGGATGAGATTGGAAAAATGACAGTTATGGCTGCAATATTAAAGATGGAGTTCAGTGAATGGATATTCTGCGGATTTTATCGTGTTATAAAACCAAATCTCCTTGAGATTGGTCCTTATCAGGGAAATATACTCGCATGCAGTCATATTGCTTTTGATCGCGGCGTATGTGGTGCATCAGCTTCAAAGAAAAAAACTATAATCGTAGATGACGTCTCCACCTTTCCTGATTATATTTCCTGCGATGAGAAAACTGTATCCGAAATCGTAGTTCCTCTAATAAAAAATGACGATTTGATTGCTGTATTGGATGTTGACGGGAACCGAGTTGGGCAATTCAATCAGATCGATCAATTTTATTTGGAAAAGCTTGTCTCTTATATATAAAAGAAAAACCCTCTGCAACTTGCAAAGGGTTTTCTTATAAGACTGATGTCAGGTTGTGTTTAAATAACTTTGTAAACGATCAAACCAACCATAACGATGAGAGATACGAAAATAAGGGAAACACCCATATTTCCTTTTTTGATTTCTTCCCATTCGTCAATATCTGTTGAAAGCCAGTCAAAGACTTTCAAAGAGATACCAACACCTAAACCAAAGCCAATGGCCGCTGTAATCGCCCAAAGTAAAGAACGACCGTATTGTGCAAACATGCCACCCCAACTAGTAGGATCTAACATTTTTCCTCCTTTTACAGTGTTTGAATTGAATCTTTAATCAAACGCATAAATCCTGCTGTATCAATTTTACCATCCGTCAATTGACGAACATGTTCAGCAGATGCTTGTGCGGTGATAATTGTATTTTGTCTGGAAACAGGTATCGTAACCGTTACTGACGTATTTCCTGGTACAATGGCAGTGTAACCAGGTTTTTTCTTCGCAAAAGATTCTTGATGATTGATAGCCTGCCCAACAGATATGAAGCCCACAAGCATTACCATCTCAAAGTTATTCCGAAGGGATTGCATCTCTATAGAGAATTGGTATGAACCATCTACATTTTTAGTAAGTGCCATTTTCTTTTGATCAACCGTTACACGATAGTATTTACATGTACTGGAAACCTTTTTATAAAATGCATAATTTGCGAATGCAAATTGGGAATTCATCAAAAGAATAACCATTATTGCGAGAATTTTTTTAGCGCTCATTTATTTACCATTTATTATCATTAGACAGCGGCAATTTTACACGAAGACTTGTTCCTATGTCAAGCCTGAAATACAATTACACCATTCTTTATCACTAGTTTAATTGGGTGGTCCGAAACATAGTATGGAATGTCCAACAAAGAATCTAAATCCCATAGAATAAGATCAGCTTTTTTACCCACTTCAATTGAACCTATTTCATTTTCCATTCCCAATGCTTTGGCACCATTGTAAGTTGCCGACTGAAATGCTTCTTCTACAGTCATTTCCATATGCATACATGCTAATGTCATAATGAAAGGTATAGATTGAATATGGGAACTGCCGGGATTAAAATCTGTTGCCAAGGCTACAGTAACATTATTGTCAATTAATTTTCTTGCTGGTGCATAGTTCGATTTGCCTAAGAAAAATGTCGTACCAGGAAGCAATGTAGCTACTACATCATTATCAACAATTGATCTGATTCCCATTTCACTCACAGCCATAAGATGGTCAGCTGAGAAAGCATTTATTTCTCCCGCTAATTCGGCCGCACCAGAATCCACAAATTCATCAGCATGAAGTCGTGGTTTCAACCCGTGTTCTCTACCTGTTTCTAATATGCGCCTCGATTGGTCTACGGTGAAATACTTATCTTCGCAAAATACATCATTAAAAATGGCCACCCCCTGATCAGTTACTGCTGGTATCATTTCATTGCAGATCAAATCAATATACGCGTCATGATCATTAGAAAATTCTTTTGGGAAAGCATGGGCACCCATGAATGTAGGCACCATATCAATTGGATGATTTTGATTCACCTCATCGATCACTGAAAGAGATTTTAATTCTGAATCTGTATTGAGGCCATAACCAGACTTCGCTTCAATTGTCGTCGTACCACCTGCAATGAATCGATCCATTCTTTGCATAACTTTTTCAACCAATGCTTCCTTTGATGCATTTCTCACTCCCTCTACACTGGATATGATACCACCACCTTTTTCAGCAATTTCTTCATAGGTTGCTCCAGCCAACCGCATCCTATATTCTTCATCTCGTTTATTGTAAAACACAGGATGGGTGTGTGAATCTACAAATCCGGCTGTAACCATCTTTCCACCACAATCAATAATCTGGTCTCCATTTCTATCACTGATAGAAGATATTTTACCATCTTCTATGCATAGGGATGAATTTTGGTATCTTTCCACCCCGGCCGAATTGGCAGTGACAAGTTCTCCTATATTGGTTAATTGAAGTGAATTAGACATTGAGCATAGGGATATCTAAATCCCAATCCTTAGCATTATCGATCGCATCTTCATAACCTGCATCTGCATGACGGAGTATCCCCGTTCCCGGATCGTTGGTCAAAACACGTTCCACTCTTTTTTCCATCTCGGGTGTTCCATCCACGCAGATAACTTGCCCAGCATGGAGTGCTAGTCCCATGCCAACACCACCACCATGATGAATAGAAACCCAAGTCGTCCCGCTTGCAGTACTAGTAAGGGCATTTAATAAGGGCCAATCAGCAACAGCATCCGAACCATCTTTCATATCTTCAGTCTCACGGAATGGAGATGCAACAGATCCGCAATCTAAATGATCGCGTCCAATGACAATAGGTGCTGATAATTCTCCACTGGCAACCATCTGATTCAAAGCTACACCAAACTTGGCTCTTTGGGTGTAACCTAGCCAGCATATACGCGAAGGCAATCCTTGAAATTGGACCTGTTCTCGAGCCATTTTGATCCAACGTGTTAGTGTCTGATCTTCTGGGAACATTTCTAATACTTTATCATCGGTTTTATAAATATCTTCTGGATCGCCTGACAGTGCCACCCAGCGGAAAGGGCCTTTACCTTCACAAAATAAATCTCTTACATATGCTGGTACAAATCCCGGAAAATCGAAGGCGTTTTTTACACCTGCCTTCAGTGCTTGTCCACGTAAGTTATTTCCATAATCGAATGCAATGGCACCCTGTGCCTTCAAATCCAATATACCCTGGCAGTGCTCCGCCATAGCCCGGTAGCTTTCTTTGATGTAGCGATCCGGATCGGATTTACGTAAATCCAGTGCTTCCTGATACGTCATCCCATTAGGTATATATCCATCCAATTCATCGTGAGCGGATGTCTGATCCGTCACTATATCAGGAACGACGCCTAATTCTGCCATTTGGGGCACAATATCAGCCGCATTCGCTTTCAGGCCAATAGATAGTGGATTTCCGTTATTTTGTGCATCTCGAGCCAAAGAAAGGGCGTCATTTAAAGATTCGGTAGACATATTCAGGTATTTCGTTTCTAGACGCCTTTGAATCCGAGAAGGATCAATCTCAATACAAATGATCACACCATTATTCATGGTTACCGATAGGGGCTGAGCGCCACCCATCCCGCCGAGACCGGCCGTTACAACCAACTTTCCGGTAAGATCAGTATTGTAATGTTGTTTAGCTGCTGCTGCAAATGTCTCATAAGTACCCTGTAAAATTCCCTGAGTTCCTATATAAATCCAAGATCCTGCAGTCATTTGACCATACATCATGAGGCCTTGCTTATCTAATTCATTGAAATGTTCCCATGTAGCCCAATTAGGAACTAGATTTGAATTGGCAATCAAAACCCGTGGAGATGAGATATGTGTTTTCAATATTCCTACTGGCTTCCCTGATTGAACCAGAAGCGTCTCATCCTCATTCATCCTTTTTAATGAATTGAGAATAGCATCATAGCACTTCCAGTTTCTTGCTGCTTTTCCTTTTCCTCCGTAAACAACCAAGTCATTAGGATTTTCCGCAACATCCGGGTCGAGATTATTCTGGATCATGCGAAAGGGTGCTTCGATCTGCCAATTCTTACAAGTAAGTTTATTACCACGAGGGGCTTTTATGGTCCGATTCGACATTCAACTAGTCCTTAATCTATAGTAATAATATAGTTAGAAATTTAATCAATGCCTGACTTACTCCATAACCTTACCATATCCACAAATTCGACCGCTTTGAAAAAGGAGAAGTGATTCTCCACAAGAAGCAGCATGAATATTAACCGCGCGGATAGAGTATCTTTTTAATCAACCTGAAATACCGCGGATTTTGAGCCATTACATTATAGGAGAAAAATGAGATGCCTTTGAAACGTGTCACGCGGGTATATTTCACTTTATCCACCACCTGATCTGCTGGTTGGTTATAGGTGGCAATCCCCATTACGATTTTCTTTCGATACTTGGACGGAAGATTATCATACATAATATCAATATTGTCAGCAAATTCTTTTAAGTTCTTTGTATAATTCATCACTACCGCTTTATCCAAATAACCTGCCGCTAACCATACGTCCCATTCCTGGAAATAACGTTCACGTGCCTGGTAAAGGTTTGGTTTCACTGCGGCAGATAATTCTACTCCTGGCCGAACTGTTTCAATAAGGTTTTTAGTTTCACGAACTAAATCTGTAATTGCTTTACGGCGATGGTCATTCCATTCTGATACAACCGATGTTTCTTCCGGTGGATAAGCTTTCATACCATTATATTTTCGAAAATAGGCAATGGCAGCAGGATTTTGGCCATATTCAGAATCATGAAAGCGAACATAATCTAAGTGTAAACCATCCAATTCATAATTTTCGATCAAATCTCTAAACACAGTCAATAAATAAGAATTTACTTTCGGATGATTTGGCGAAAGATAAAATCCCTCATTTCCATTTTTGCCGCTATTGAAATTTTGCATTTCCTCTGAGAGATTAAGCTGGATCTGTTTATTTTGATCGATCCACTCCGGATGGGAATAAAACAAATGATCATCTTGAACAGGTTTCGAACGTGATGACCATAGCAAATAAGTATTCACCCAAGCATGCACATGGATCCCTTTTTCTTTTGCCCTAGGAATCAAATATGCTAGGGGATCAAAATTTGCATCATTAATAAGTTGAGATTTAGGAACAATCATCGAATTATAATAAGCGTCTCCCCTACCACGCACTTGTACCAAAATATGGTTGAAACGGTTCAGAGTAGAAAAGTTGATCATCTGGTTTATACTGGACTTACTAGTAAGTGTATTACGAACTACCCATAGATATCGCTGTTCAAATTCACCCTTTTGTGATAATTCGGATGCCCAGTTCAAGGAAAAAAGAAGGGCAACGGAAACCGCTGCCCTTAAAAAGAATAGTTTGGATTGGTTGTTCAACTAATTGTTATTTGGATATTTCAGCCACTTCTACTGCATCAGCCTGTTCAAAATCAACAAATTCAATCAAAGATACAGATGCTCGATCGTTATCACGGAAACCAAGCTTAATGATTCGGGTATATCCGCCACTCCGTTCAGCGTACAATGGCGCAATATCGTGTATCAACGAATGGACCACTTCTTTCCTCGGAAGTTTTTTAGCAATTTGACGAATGGAATTAAGATCACCATTTTTTGCCTTAGTGATTAGGGGCTCAATAAAGGTTCGCAATTCTTTTGCACGGGAATCTGTTGTTTTTATTCGCTTGTGCTCGATAAGATTCGCAGCCAAGTTGCGCAACATAGCCTTTCGATGGGAAACACTTACACCAAGTTTTCGACCTTTTTTCTGGTGTCTCATGTAGTTTTCTTCTTTTGTATAGAATCCATTGCAGCACCAATTACGACACCTATGGCAATTCCAATCCCAATGATATTACCTGGGTTTTTCTTCATTTTTCTTCTTTATTATCACACTTCTAATTTCAAATATTTATCTACATCCATACCGAAGCTGATACCCATATCGTCTAGTTTTTCAACTAGTTCTGTGAGGGACTTGCGACCAAAGTTTTTGTACTTCAACATATCGCTTTCTTCTTTGCTAACCAATTCATAGATGTATTTAATTCCGGCAGCCTGAAGACAGTTATGACTACGAACAGACAGTTCCATTTCATCAATAGTTAAATTTAGCAAGTTGCGTATCTTGATTACTTCTTCGCTAATTTGTTCCGTTACTTCCAAAACTTCAGGTTTTGCTAATGCTTCTACTAAGCGAAGATGATCTATTAATACAGTTGCTGAATAACTAATCGCATCCTGGGGAGTAACAGATGCATCAGTTTCCACTTCAATATTAAGAATTTCGATAGGATCTTTTGCACCGGGAACAGGTTGAACATTGTAAGTTACTTTGGTTACTGGATTGAAAATACTATCAATTGCCAATGTTCCTATAGGCGCATTGGGTAACTCATTATCTTCTGAAGGAACATATCCTTTACCCACGCCGATTCTAATTTCTAGCTCGATTTTACCTTTGGCATTAATTTCAGTAATATAATGATCTGGGTTTAATATTTCAAACTCATCAGTGGCGGATTGAATATCCGCAGCGGTAAAAACATGTTTCCCCTTTAAGTTGATTTTTACGTTATCAACTTTTGAATCAGACAATTTGAAACGAACACCTTTAAGGTTTTGAACAAAATCCGCCATATCATCCTTCACACCAGAAATGGTTGAAAACTCATGAAGGACACCTTCGATTTTCACATTGGTAATTGCAGCACCTGGTAGGCTAGTAAGCAATACACGGCGAAGTGCGTTCCCAACGGTAACACCATAACCCCTTTCCAAGGGTTGGATACTGAATTTACCATAAGTTTCTGTAAGAGATTTATTTTCAGTTTTTATTTTTAAATCATATTCTTTAGCCATAAGATTATATTTCCCTATATTTACTTTGAATAAAGTTCAACTACCAATTGTTCATTGACTGTAAGTGCCATTTCATCCCGTTCAGGAACCGCTAAAAAAGTACCAGTCATTTTTGCCTTGTCCAATTCTAACCAAGGAAGTTCAATATCACCTTTTATTCTTTTCATAGAATTCATAATAACGTCCATTTTTTTTGAGCGACCACGAACGTGAATGATATCACCCGGTTTTAAAGAAGAAGAAGGATAATTGCACTTTCTATTATTTAGCAAAAAGTGCGCATGACTAACTAATTGGCGAGCTTGTGCGCGTGTTGAAGCCAAGCCAAGACGGTAAACAACATTATCTAATCTGCATTCGAGCAATTGGAGCAAATTGGTTCCTGTTTCACCCGTCATTTTTTCTGCTTTATGAAAATAATTCCGAAATTGCCGTTCCAACAATCCATACATTGCCTTAATCTTTTGTTTCTCCTGCAACTGAATACCATAGTTGGATGGGCGGCGGCGGCGTTTTGTGCCGTGTTGTCCAGGCGAATATGGTTTTTTATTTAGGAGAGTGTCATACTTTCGATTACCAAAAATGTTTTCCCCGAATTTTCGAACTAGCTTGCCTCTAGGTATAGTTGATTTTGCCATAAATATCTCTTTTATTAAACACGTCGCCTTTTTGGCGGACGACAACCATTATGCGGTAATGGTGTAACATCACGGATAGAAGTGATTTCCAATCCAGCAACCGATAATGCCCTAATCGCTGATTCACGGCCAGACCCTGGTCCTTTTACTTGCACCTCTATTGTCTGCATACCCATAGAAATGGCTTCCTTTCCTGCCTTTTCCGCTGCCAATGTAGCCGCAAAGGCAGTACTTTTTCTTGATCCCTTAAATCCACTGGTTCCCGCTGTTGACCATGCCACAACATTTCCAAATTTATCTGTTAAGGTGATATGAGTATTATTAAAGGTAGCCTTTATATGCGCAACACCAGAAATATCGACCGACTTTTTCTTCTTTTTCTTTTTAATTTCTTTAGATGGTTTAGCCAACGAATTACCTACACTTTCTTACCGAGTCCAATTGTACGACGTTTACCTTTTCGTGTTCTAGAATTTGTTTTAGTTCTTTGGCCGTTTACTGGCAATCCCCGACGATGCCTTAACCCCTGGTAACAACCAATATCTCTTTTGCGCTTAATATTCATAGAAGCTTGAGTACGATTCTCACCTTCCACTTTAATTTCAAGCGCTGTTATAGCATCTCTAATAGATGCCACTTTATTATCTGGTAAATCTTTTACTCTCGTTTCCTTATCAATTTTTGCATATTCACAAATTCGATTCGCCGTAGTTAATCCAATCCCATGAATATAACATAACGAATAGGCGATTTTTTTATCGCGAGGAATATCTATGCCTGCTATACGCGCCACAAAACTCTCCTAACCTTGTCTTTGTTTATGTTTTGGTTTTTCACAAATCACCATTACTACACCCTTGCGACGAACAATTTTGCATTTTTCACAAATCTTTTTAACTGAAGATCTTACTTTCATGACACGTTACTTATTCCTATAAGTAATTCGACCTCGACTTAAATCATATGGTGAAATTTCTAATTTCACCATATCACCTGGCAAAATTTTGATATAATGCATCCGCATTTTTCCACTTACATGAGCCAATACTTCATGGATATTATCTCCAATTTCGACCTCAACACGAAACAGGGCATTAGGAAGTGTTTCTTTAATGATTCCTTCCACTTCTATAGCTTGTTCTTTAGCCATACGCTGCTTCTTTTTTGCTCAAGATAATTGGTCCATTAGAAGTGATTGCAATTGTATGTTCAAAATGAGCTGAAGCTTGACCATCGGCAGTACGAATCGTCCAGCCATCTGAATCAGTTTTCACTTCTTTAACGCCCAAATTAATCATTGGTTCAATAGCAATACACATTCCTTCACGTAGCTTATATCCTTGTTTTGGTAATCCATAATTAGGAACCTGCGGTTCTTCATGGAGTTCGGTGCCAATACCATGCCCGACCAATTCACGAACAACAGAATAACCAAATCCTTCAACATAAGATTGAATCATATGCCCAATATCAGATACAAAATTACCTGGTATCGCTTCCCCAATTCCTTTTATAAGTGATTTCTGGGTGATTTCCATCAATTTTCTTTTTTCATCCGAAACGTTCCCAACAGCAAAAGTTCTAGCATGATCACCATAATATCCGTCTTTTTCTGCCCCGCAATCAATACCAACAATCTGGCCTTCTTGAAGTTGACGCTTATTCGGAATTCCATGGACTACCTCATCATCTACGGATACACAAAGTGTCGCTGGGAAACCCATATATCCCTTAAAGGCAGGACGTGCTCCACAAGAACGGATAAAATCTTCCGCTTTTGTATCTAAATCGATAATTCGAGTACCAGCCTTTACGTATTTGCTAAGCATATCAAGTGTATCTGCCACTATCTGACAACTTGTACTGATTAATTTAATTTCCCGTTCGGTTCTTATGTGGACCATTACATTCGTCTCCGACCGCGGATTTTACCTTTACTTAAAAATCCGTCATAATGACGGCTCATCAGATGTGACTCTATTTGTTGCAAAGTATCCAATGCAACACCGACTATAATCAACAAACTTGTACCACCAAAGAATGATGCCAAATCATAACTTATATCCATGGTTTGCATCAATATATATGGGAATATTGCAACGAAAGCCAATGCAAAAGATCCAGGTAAAGTTACCCGGGATAAAATATTATCTATATACTCCGCTGTTTTTTTCCCTGGGCGAATACCTGGAATAAATCCACCGTGTTGTTTCATTTGCTGAGATACCTGGGTTGGATCAAATGCAATTGCGGTATAAAAATATGTAAAAAATACAATCATCAACCCGAAAACGAACCAATAAAATGGATGGTCAAACGAAAACCAACGCATTACACCCTGCATAAATTCACTTTCACTAAAAAAAGTGGCAATTGTGCTTGGTATGAACATGATGGATTGAGCAAATATAATCGGCATCACACCTGCTGTATTAACTTTCAGCGGAATGTGAGTGGATTGCCCACCATATACTTTTCTACCCACAACTCGTTTAGCATATGAAACTGGTATTTTTCGTGTACCTTGTGTCAATAATACAACAAAAGCGATAACAGCAAACATAATACCAAGTAGGATCACTTCACTGAGAATACCACGGACCCCCTCACTTATCAAGGTAATTTCGGTTACGATTACATTTGGAACGAGAGAAACAATACCAACCATTATAATCAAAGAAATTCCGTTTCCAATTCCCCTTTCTGTAATCCGTTCGCCCATCCACATCAAGAGTATAGTCCCCGTTACCAGACTCACCAAACCAGTAAAAATAAATCCAAATCCTGGATTAATTACTACCGATTGCCCTCCAGCAGACATGGAAGGTAAAAATATAGCCACAATTCCATAGGCCTGCATACTAGAGATCAAAACTGTCAAATAACGCGTCACCTGGGTAATTTTTTTACGTCCAGCCTCACCTTCTTTCTGTAACCTTTGGAAATAAGGAACAACGGTACTCATAAGCTGGATAATAATGGAGGCTGAAATATAAGGCATAATACCTAACGCAAACAGGGTTGCCTTTTCAAATGCACCCCCGGCGAAAAGATTATACAAACCAAATAGAGTGTTTTGCATTCCTTGGAAGGCAGCTGCCAATACATCCCCATCTATTCCAGGTATTGGAATATGAGCACCAAGTCGCACACAAATTAATACACCCAGTGTAAATAGAATTCGCCTTCGAAGTTCTGGAATTGCGAATATATTTTTAAATTTATCGATCATTGTTCAATTACCACACCGCCAACTTTTTCAATTTTTTCTTTCGCTGAAGCACTAAAACTACTGGCAGTAACCTTCAGCTTTTTCGTTATTTTGCCATCGCCTAATATTTTAATTGGTCGCAAGGCATATTTCACTAGTCCGTTTTCTTTTAAGACATTAGCATCAATGGCGTCTATATCAAGCTTTTCTAGCGCAGAAACATTCACTAATTGATATTCTTTTTTGAATAGGTAATTTGAAAAACCACGTTTTGGGACACGACGATGCAGAGGCATCTGACCACCTTCAAACCAAGGACGATGTTTTGATCCGGAACGAGAATGATATCCTTTTTCTCCACGACCAGCATTTCTCCCTAAGCCAGAGCCTGCTCCACGTCCTAAGCGTTTTTTACTGTGCGTAGCGCCTTTTTTTGGTTTTAATTCACCTAGTTTCATTAATTTTCTTTAACCTGGACTAAATAATTTACGCGATTGATCATTCCCCTCAACACTGGTGAGTCCACATGTTCTACGGTTTGATTAATTTTTCGCAATCCTAAAGCCTTTAAAGTCGCTTTTGCTTTCTGCTTATATCCAATTGGACTTTTTATCTGTGTAATCTTTATTTTTTTTTCTTTGGCCATAATTAATTAAACACTTCTTTAATTTTTATTCCTCGTTTACTGGCCACACTTACTGCATCTTGTAAATCTGTCAATCCTTTTATGGTTGCTTTGGCCAAATTTAAAGGATTGTTCGATCCAAATCGTTTTGTCAAGATATTGCGAACGCCAACTTGCTCCATTATAGCTCGTACAGCAGCCCCAGCAATAATTCCAGTACCTGGAGCGGCTGGCTTAAGCATCACTTTACAAGCACTAAACCGAGAAATAATTTTGTGCGGAATAGTTCCATTAATGATTGGTATTTTTTTAATATTCTGCTTTGCGTTTTCCTTAGCTTTATTAATGGCAGACATCACTTCACCGGCCTTTCCTTGACCAATACCAACATGGCCATTTCCGTCTCCAACAACCACCAAAGCACCAAAACGGAACTTTCTTCCACGTGAAGTTACCTTCGATACACGAGTTACACGTATAACGGCTTCTTCTTTCAGATCCAATTCTGCGGGGTTTATCATTATAATAACTATCCTTTAAAATTCCAGACCGGCTTCTCTTGCAGCATCAGCTACTGCTTTTACCCGGCCATGGTAGGGGTATCCATTTCTATCAAACACAACTTTTTTAACTTTATTTTTAAGTGCCTTATTTGCAATGGCGGTTCCAACTATCGTACTGATTTTCATTTTAGAATCGGCTTTCGCTACTTCCTTCAACATATTTTTATCCATAGAAGAGGCCGAAGCCAATGTTTTACCGCTTAAATCGTCGATTACTTGAGCACGGATATGATTACTTGACCTATAAATAACCAGGCGTGGTCTTTCTGGATTACCAATATTATTTCGTTTACTACGATTGCGCCTGCGCTGATTTCGTAAAAATGTGGCTGATAATTTCTTCATTACGTATCTATACCACCTACAGTTTTACCTTGTTTTGAACGCACATATTCATTTTTATAACGAATACCTTTTCCCTTATAGGGCTCAGGTTTACGGAATGAACGAATCTTTGCTGCAACTTCTCCGACCAACTGTTTATTTATTCCAGAAACTGTAACTTCAGTTTTGTTAGCTGTTATTTCGATTCCTTCCGGTGGTTCAAAATAAATATCATGAGAATATCCAAGCTGCAAAACGAGATATCTCCCCTGCATATTGGCTTGGTATCCTATACCTCTAATCTCTAATTCTTTAGAAAACCCTTCCGAAACTCCTATTATGCCATTGGCAATCAATTGACGTGTTGTACCATGCAATGAACGATGTAGACGCAAGTCGGAAGGTCGTTCAATTCTAATCGATCCATTTTCCTGTTTCACGGTCATATCTTTATGAACTAAAATTTCCAAACCACCTTTCGGACCTTCAATATCAATATCTACGCCATCTATACTGACGTTGACATCTTTTGGAACTTCTATAATCTTTTTACCAATTCTTGACATCAATCATTACCAAACATTGCACAATATCTCGCCACCAACACCAAGACGTTTAGCTGCTTTATTAGATATAACACCTTTGGAAGTAGATAGAATTGAAATACCTAATCCATCCAACACACGAGGAATTTGATTCTGTCCCACATATATCCGAAGACCCGGTTTACTAATTCGTTCGATTCCAGAAATAACAGCTTTTCCATGATAATCATATTTTAGCAAAACTCGAACAGATGATTTCACACCATTATTGATGAACATAAAATCTTCGATATATTTTTCTTCTTTTAATACAAAAGCTATACGTTTTTTCATATTAGAAGAAGGGATATCAACAAATCGTTTATCCACTGCCATGGCGTTACGAATTCTGGTGAGCATATCAGCAATTGGATCAGTCATAGCCATATCATGTGCCTCTTACCAGCTTGCCTTTGTGACTCCGGGGATTTCCCCCTTCAGAGCCATTTCTCTAAAACAAATACGACAAAGACCGAATTTTCTCAAATATCCATCAGGTCGACCACAGTTAAAACAACGATTGTATCCTCGTGTACTAAATTTTGGTTTTCTTTTTGCCTTTACAATAAGTGATTTTCTAGCCATTAAGCTGCCTCAACAATTTCTTCTTGCTTCATGGGTATGTCCCGCAAGGGAAGGCCCATTAATTTTAACAGCCAATATGATTCTTCATCTGTTTTAGCTGTTGTTGTTAAAGAAATATCCATGCCACGGATACTATCAATTTTATCATAGTCAATTTCAGTAAAAATTATCTGTTCTTTTACACCGAAAGAATAATTCCCATTTCCATCAAATGATTTAAAAGAAAGTCCTCGAAAGTCGCGGGTACGCGGAATGGCAATACTAATTACCCTCTGTAGAAAATCATACATACGATTTCCGCGTAGGGTAACTTTACACCCTACAGGGAATCCTTTTCTAATTTTAAAATTAGATATGTCTTTTCGTGATTTCGTTATAACAGGTTTTTGACAAGATATAGAGGTTAATTCTTCAATCGCACTTTCTAATCTTTTAGGATTATCCTTGGCGTCTCCAATCCCCATATTAATGGAAATATGAGTAATGCAGGGCACTTCCATTATATTACTGTATTTGAAGCGTTTCATCATGTCAGCTACGACTTCGTCTTTGTATTTTTTTCGAAGGGCAGAAATAAATTGTGTATTATTCTTAGTAGCCATTAGTCTTAATTAATCTCTTCACCAGTTTTACTAGCAATACGCACTTTAAAACCATTTTCTAATTTTTTATATCCAATTCGCGTAGGACTACCATCATGGACAACCATGACATTGGAAACATGCAATGTACCTTCCCTTTCGGCAATCCCACCCTGGGGATTTTCTTGAGAAGGACGTGTATGGCGCTTAATAAAATTGACGCCTTCAACAATGACACGTTCTTTCTTTGGAAAAACATGTAGAACTTTTCCTTCTTCTCCTCGATTATTTCCGCTAATTACACGGACAGTCATACCCTTTTTAATATGCATTAAAGAACCTCCGGTGCCATTGATACAATTTTCATATACCCATTTTCACGGAGTTCACGACCGACAGGGCCTAATACACGTGTTCCCCGTGGTTCACCGGCGGACGTCAATAACACGGCGGCATTATCATCAAAACGGATGTATGAACCGTCAGATCGTCGTACTTCCTTACTTGTCCTTACAACAACGGCACGGGTGACTTGCCCTTTTTTAACCATTCCACCTGGAATAGCTTGTTTCACTGTCGTAACAATAAGATCACCAATAGTAGCATAGCGCCGCTTACTACCACCCAGAACTTTGAAGCACATGACTTCACGCGCACCTGAATTATCTGCTACTTTTAGTCTTGTTTCCTGCTGAATCACAACATCTATCCAATCTTTACGGATTCACGTATAATTTCTCTAACACACCAACGTTTTCTTTTACTCATTGGTCTAAAGGGAGATATTCTCACAATATCACCTATTTTTGGTTCTACAGATTCAACATGCACCATATACTTTTTAAATTTTTTAACAAATTTACTGTATACAGGATGTCGAACTTTGCGAGTCACTTGCACGACAACAGTTTTTTCCATTTTGTCGCTTACAACTTCCCCTATCATGCTCTGTCTATTTCTTTCACCCATAATTAATTTTCATCCTTTGCACCACGGAGACCGAGATTAAATTCTTTTATAATTGTCTTTAACTGGGCGATTTCTTTTTTCAAATGCTTAATTTGAATTGGGTTTTCAAGCTGTTGCAATGCTTTCTGAAAGCGTAAATTTTGCAATGATTCCAAATTGTCATCTAATTTTGTCTCAACATCGATCAAAGTTAAATCGTCTAATTCTTGTCTTTTCATGATCCTTCCCTACGACCAACAACTTTTGTTTTGATGGGTAGTTTATGCGCCGCATTATGAAATGCTTGTTCAGCTCCTTCTCGATCAACACCTTCAATCTCAAATAATATGCGTCCCGGCTTTACAACAGCTACCCAATATTCAGGAGTACCCTTTCCTTTGCCCATACGAGTTTCAGCTGGTTTCTTGGTTATTGGCTTATCAGGAAAGACACGAATCCACATTTTTCCAATTTTACGAACCACACGCGAAATTGCAACACGGCAAGCCTCAATTTGACGGCTGGATACCCAGCCAGACTCCATAGCTTTTAAACCATAACTGCCGAAAGCTACATAATCACCACCTTTAGCCATTCCTCTACGATTACCACGGTGATGCCTGCGAAATTTGGTTTTCTTTGGTTCTAACATGAATAATTATCTGAAGGATGATTAGCCATTACAAATCCAAACTTTAATACCAATAATACCGTATTTTGTATAGGCTTCAGTTAAAGCATAATCTATATCGGCACGAAGCGTGTGCAAGGGAACACGCCCTTGTGCAAATTTCTCACTTCTTGCAATTTCATTCCCACCTAAACGACCAGCAACATTGATTCGGATACCATCTGCACCCATTCGCATAGTAGATTGAATCACTTTATTAATTACACGACGGTAAGAAACTTTTTTTGTTAACTGGTGAGCAATGTTTGAGCCAACCAATGCTGCATCTAATTCTGGCCTCTTGATTTCCGAAATATTTACTTGAACATTTCTTTTTTCCCTCAATTCGGCATCGTTTTTTTCCGTCAACTGTTTCATTTCATCTTTTAAACGGTTGACTTCTTCACCACCTTTACCAATAACAATCCCTGGGCGCGCAGTATGAATAGTGATCGTCACGGTTTTTGTTGTACGACTAATTTCAACTTTTGAAATGCCGGCATTGGGCAACCGAGCTTTTATATATTTTCGGATTCTAGAATCTTCTTCTAATCCAGATGCAAATGAATCACCAGGAAACCATGTAGAACTCCAATTTTTCTTAACTTGAAGCCTAAACCCTACAGGATGTGTTTTTTGACCCAATTCACCCCCTCTAATTTTTATCGTCCGCAACAACGACTGTCAAGTGACTCGTTGGCTTATTTAACTTTGAGATGCGACCCATAGAAGCCGCGCGGAACCTTTTCATATGCGGACCTCCATCAGCATAGCATTCTTTAATACGCAATCCATCTGTATTAACTTCAATATCCTGGGCCGTATTCATCAAATTTGCTACAGCAGAACGTACTGTTTTTTCAATTTGAGCCGATGCTTTCGCCTTAGAAAAATGGAGATAATTCAATGCGTCTTCCACTGCTTGACCACGGACTTCATCTAAAACTATACGGATTTTCCTAGGAGACTGACGAATATGACGTGTTATAGCTTTTGCTTCCATAATAATCAATTTTTTCTATCACCAGCGTGTAATCTAAAAGTTCTTGTTGGGGCAAATTCACCAAGTTTATGTCCCACCATATTTTCATAAACAAATACAGGAATAAACTTATTTCCATTGTGAACTGCAAAGGTATGACCTACAAAGTCAGGGGTAATCATAGAACGTCGAGACCAGGTTTTTATCACCTTTTTCTTAGCGTTTTTATTCATTTTTTCAACTTTCAACTGAAGTTTTTTATCTACAAATGGTCCTTTTTTCAAGGAACGGGGCATCCTATTTTCTCCTCATTATTATATGATCATTAGATTTTTTATTCTTTTTACGAGTTTTATATCCTTTTGTTGGCTGTCCCCACGGTGAGACTGGATGACGACCACCCGAGGATTTACCTTCACCACCTCCATGCGGATGATCAACCGGGTTCATTACTACACCACGTACAGTTGGACGTTTACCCAACCAACGACTCCGCCCTGCTTTTCCAGATATAACCTGCTCATGAGATTTATTTCCAACTTCACCGATTGTAGCTAAACAATTCTTTCGTACCTGGCGAATTTCACCAGAAGGCAATTTCAATGTCGTAAAATCATCATCGTGCGCCATGATTTGCGCGGCTGCACCTGCGCTACGTACCATTTGGCCACCACGACCTGGCTCTAATTCAACATTATGAACAAATATACCCGTGGCAATTTTATTTAAAGGTAGTGCATTCCCAAGTCGAAGCGGTGCATTATCACCTGAAATAATTTCGTCTCCAACTTTAATTCCAAAAGGCGCTAAAATATAGCGTTTTTCTCCATCAACATAATTCAACAACGCAATATTGGCTGAACGATTTGGATCGTATTCAATTGAAGCAACTTTTGCAGGAATATCAAATTTATCCCGTTTAAAATCAATAATACGATAACGGCGACGGTGCCCACCACCACGATGACGGACAGTAATCCGGCCTTTATTATTACGACCACCTGACTTACGCAACGCAACAGTAAGGTTTTTTTCAGGCGTATTTTTAGTAATATCGACGAAATCGGGGCGAGTTGCAAAACGGTTACCCGGTGTAGTTGGCTTAATGCTTCTTATACCCATTATTCTGGTACTTCCCCTCTAAGAAGATCAATTGAGTGACCTTCTTTCAACGTAATAATAGCTTTTTTCCAACTAGAGCGCTTCCCATGGGTACGAATCGTACGGCCGCCACTTCTTACGGTCATTTGTTTGTCTTTTCCCAAACGATTCATTATGGCAATCTTTTTGACTGCAACATCAAATTTTTCTTCAACGGCTCGTTTAATTTCAATCTTATTTACACCTCTCATTACCTGAAAAGCATACTTCATTTCCTCTTCTTCAAGACGGCTCATTTTTTCCGTAAATAATGGGCGAATAATTGTTTTTTGGTACGACATTAGGATTTTACCATTAGTTGTTCATTCAAAAATGATAAACCTGCCTTTTCAATTAGAAGAACTTCGCAGTCTAAAAGATCGTAGGTACTGGCGGAATTTGCTTCAACTACATACACGTACGGAATATTACGGGCTGCCAAAAATACTTTTTCATCAAAAGAGGAAACCAATACAGTAACTTTTTTCCCTTCAAGATTTAGCGCATGTAAAACTTGTACGAAGTCTTTTGTTTTTGGTGGTGAGGATACAGAAATTTCATCGACAACAAGCAAATCTCCGCTACTAGCTCGATGGGATAATACAGAACGTCGAGCTAATCGTCTCATTTTTTTTGGTAACCTAGTTTCATAACTATGAGGTTGTGGGCCAAAGGTTATACCTCCACCTCTCCATATTGGAGAACGTATTGTACCAGCACGGGCAACGCCCCTGCCTTTTTGTTTAAATGGCTTTTTACCACCACCTTTTCTAGCAGATCGATTTTTTGAAGCATGAGTGCCTTGACGACTATTTGCCAATTCTGCCACGACAGCTTGGTGAACTACACTTTCATTTGGCTTAATTTTAAATACAGAATCGTCAACTGTTATTGTCGATCCTTTTTTACCATCTTGCTTTAATACATTAAACTTCATTTTTTACTTCGTAATATAAATAATTCCATTTTTAGCTCCAGGAACTGCGCCTTTTAATAAAATTTGATTATTATCCAAGTCAACAGAAACAATTTCAAGGTTACGAACCGTCACATGCTTATTTCCATGTTGACCTGCCATTTTCATTCCTTTGAAAACACGGGATGGGTCTGAAGCTTGCCCGATAGATCCGGGCGACCTCGGATGTTCCCTTTGACCATGAGTCTTAGGACCACCACTAAAACCATGACGTTTCATCACCCCAGAAAACCCTTTACCTTTCGAAGTACCAGAAACATCAACATATTCTCCCACTTTAAATAAAGAAGCTCCAAATTTTTGACCGGTTTTATATTCGTAATCTGTAACCGGTGCAAATTCAGCTAAAACTCGTTTAATATCAGTTCCAGCTTTATTAAAGTGTCCATTCAATGCTTTATTTGAATGTTTTGGTTTCCTATCTCCAAATCCAACTTGAATCGCATCATAACCATCAATAGTTTTATTCTTAACTTGAGTTACAATACATGGACCTGCTTCTACAACAGTTACTGGGATAGCTTGACCACTTTGGTGGTAAACTTGAGTCATTCCAATTTTTTTACCAATCAAACCGCGCATAATTAAACTTTGATTTCGATATCTACACCAGCAGGAAGATCGAGTTTCATCAATGCTTCGACAGTCTTTGGAGTTGAATTTAAAATATCGATTAAACGTTTGTGTATTTTAGTTTGAAATTGCTCTCGGGATTTCTTATCAACAAAAGGTGAACGTAACACGGTATAAATCGTCCTTTTCGTAGGTAAAGGTATCGGGCCTGATATAATAGCACCTGTTGATTTAGCCGTTCTTACGATTTTCTCAGTTGATTTATCAATCAATGAATGATCATAAGCCTTCAAACTGATTCGGATGGTTTGTTTAGCCAAAGCGTTTCCTTTTTTATTCTACGATCTCAGTGACAACACCAGCACCAACTGTATGACCACCTTCACGAATAGCAAAGCGTAACTCTTTATCCATTGCAATCGGGATAATCAATTCAACTTCTAGTTC